>Ga0137375_10008269_pt1 | contig 12367 bp, 8 predicted proteins | sample SagtaG_24_FD_104936 | JGI IMG/M metagenome (GOLD analysis project Ga0137375, IMG submission 104936) | Vadose zone soil microbial communities from Sagehorn Ranch, Mendocino, California, USA - Sage1_R_113_16 metaG | ecosystem: Environmental > Terrestrial > Soil > Vadose zone | place: USA... | reverse complement strand
GACCGACGGGCCGAGGCCGAGGGACTGCGGCGTGCTGGAGTCCGGTGACGGCTGGTTCAGGCCCTCATCCAGCGGCCCGAACTGGGTCATCAGTGCGGGGCTGCCACCCCACGGGGTCTGCTCCTCGGCGACCAGCGTGTTGGTGGTCAGCAGCAGGCCCGCCACGGACGCGCCGTTCTGCAGCGCGGACCGCGCGACGCGCAGCGGGTCGATGATGCCCATATCGATCATGTTGCCATACCGCCCCTGGAGTGCGTCAAAGCCCTCGTCCGGGCCGAGCCGGGACAGCTGGGCCACGACCTCCTCACCGGAGTAGCCCGCGTTGGCGGCGATGAGGTAGGCCGGGGCGGTCAGGACCCGGCGCACGATCTCCACGCCGGTCGCGTAGTCGTCCTTGACCTGGAGGTCGTCCAGCGCGCCCGCGGCGTGCAACAGCGCGGCACCACCGCCGGCCACGATGCCCTCGGCCATCGCCGCCCGGGTCGCGGCCAGCGCATCCTCGACCCGGTGCTGGAGTTCCTTGAGCTCGGCCGGGGTGGGAGCGCCCACCCGGATCACCGCCACCTTGCCGGACAGCGCGCCGATCCGCTCGCTCAGCACGTCCTCGTCGATCCCGAACGTGGCCCGCTCCAGCTCGGCGCGGAGCTGGCCGAGCCGGAACTCGATGGCCTCGGCCGAGCCGTCACCGCCGATGATGGCGGTGTTATCGGCGGTGACCCGGACCTGGCGGGCGCGGCCCAGGTGCTCCAGGGTCATGGTCTCCAGCGAGAAGCCCGAGGTCTTGGTGCACACCGCGCCGCCGGTCACCGCGGCGATGTCCTCCAGCTTGCGGAGCCGGCGGTCACCGAAGCCGGGGGCCCGGACGGCCACGCACCGGAACATCCCGTTGACGTGGTTGTGCACCAGCATGGACAGCGCGGTGCCCTCGACGTTCTCGGCCAGGATGACGAGCGGCCGGGGGGCGCGCATGATCTTGTCCAGGATCGGCATCAGCTGCTGGACTTTGGTGATCTTCTCGCTGCACAGCAGCAGGTAGGGGTCGTCGAGGACGGCCTCGAGGCTGGCCGGGTTGGTGACCAGGTACGGCGACAGGTACCCGTTGTCGAACTGGAAGCCCTCCACGAAGTCGACGCTCATCCCGTTCGCGGCGGACTCCTCGACGGTGACGATGCCGTCGTCGCCCACTGTGTGCAGCGCTTTCGCGATCACCCCGCCCACGATCTCGTCATCGTTCGCGGAAATCGCGGCCACGCGGCCGTAGTCCTGCTCCGTGGCCACCGGGTGCGCCACCCCCTGCAGGTGGCTGACCAGCCGGTCCACCGCCACGTCAATGCCCCGCTTGACCAGTACCGGGTTGGCGCCGGCCCCGATCGCCTGCATGCCCTCGGTGATGATGGCCTGGGCCAGCACCGTGGCCGTGGTGGTGCCGTCACCGACCACGTCGTTGGTCTTGATCGCGGCTTCCTTGACCAGCTGGGCGCCCATGTTCTCGAACTGGTTGGCCAGATGGATCTCGCGGGCGATGGTCACGCCGTCGTTGGTCACCACCGGGGTTCCGGTGATCTTCTCCAGGATGACGTTGCGTCCCTTGGGGCCCAGTGTTGACTTCACGGCTTCGGCCAGCTTGTCCACACCGGCCAGCAGCAGGCTGCGCGCTTCCGCGCCGAAACGCAGTTCCTTAGCCATCGGTCCTCCTAGGACGGGTTTCAGTCAGTGGCGGTAATCAGGGAACGAGGATGGCGCGGCCGCGGACGCGGCCCGCGTCGAGATCCGCGAACGCCTCCACGGCGCTGGCCAGCGGGTAGGTCCGGGTGTGCAGGGTGACCTTGCCCGCCTGGGCCAGGGACATGAGCTCGGCCAGGTCGTTATAGGTGCCGACGATGTTGCCGATGATGTTGCGCTCGGTGGAGATGATGTCGAGCGTGGGAATCTCCAGCGTGCCGCCGTAGCCGATGACGAAGTAGGAGCCGGCCGGGGCAGTCATGTTCCAGCCGTCCATCTCGGCGCCCTGCTCGGCCACGAAGTCCAGCACCACGTGGGCGCCCGCGCCGCCGGTCAGGTCCTTCACGGCGTCCACGTGGCTGCCGTCGGCCACCACGGCGTGCTGCGCGCCGAGCTGCTCGGCCAGCTTGAGCGCGTCCGGGTTCCGGTCCACCACGACGATGGTGGTCGCGGTCAGCGCGGCCAGGCACTGAATGCCGATGTGGCCGAGGCCGCCCGCGCCGATGACCACGCAGGTGGTCCCCGGGTAGAGCAGCGGGATGGCCTTGCGGACCGCGTGGTAGGCGGTGATCCCGGCGTCGGCCAGGGCGGCCACATCCTGCGGCTGGGTCTGCGGGTCCAGTTTCACGCAGGCCCGGGCCGAGGTGAGCAGGTACTCGGCCATCCCGCCGTCGCGGGACAGGCCGGGGAACGAGCTGCCGCCGGTGCAGTGCATGTCGTCGCCGGCCCGGCAGGCCCGGCACAGCCCGCAGGTCGGGGTGGGGTGCAGGATGACCGTGTCGCCCACCGCCACGTTGGTGACCGCCGGGCCGACCTCGTGCACCCAGCCCGCGTTCTCGTGCCCGAGGATGTAGGGCAGCGGCGTGCCCATGGCCGCGTCCCACTGGCCCTCGATGATGTGCAGGTCGGTACGGCAGACGCCCGCCCCGCCGATCTTCACGATGACGTCGAGCGGGCCGCCGATGGTCGGCTCAGGTACCTCGTCGATCACCGGCTGCTGGTGGAAAGCGTGCAAGCGGACGGCCTTCATTGGTCCTCCTCCTCGCGTGGTAGTTGCTGGCCTAGCCCGGCCGTGTCGTCGTATCGGTGCCGCAGCATGCCGCGGCAGATGCTGCCGTTCGCCTCGATGCTGGTCCGGGTCAGCCGGGCCCGCCCCAGGTGCATCCGCAGGGCATCCGGGTGCACCCGCTCCCCGGTCCGGGGGTCGATCAGCAGCCGCGCGTCGTCCCCGGCGGGCAGGCCGAGCTCCGCCCGCCGCTCACGCAGCCGCCGCAGCGCGGCGGAGGCGGGCACGTCGCCCAGCGTCATCTCCGGCAGGCTGGCCGGATCGGTCCCGGCGGCGATCAGCGGCCGGCAGACCTGGTCGGTGCCGGCCATCACCGCTTTACGCAGAAAGTCGGCGCGCAGCTCATGCAGCTCGCCGACCGCCTCCCCGTCGAAGGACTGGGCAAATCCCGCCCGCGCGGCTACCCCGCCGTTGATCGCGTCCGAGGCGAAGTGATCCTCGAGAACGATCTCCGCGTGGCGTACGCCGGGAGTGGCCGACACCGCGTCGTAGGCGTCGGCCACCATGAGGAAGGCAAAGTTGGGCGCGCAGAAGTACGTGGGCAGCCGCAGCCGGACCTGCGCATCCCCGTCGGGGGAGACGGTGCACGAGGACACGAAGCCGAGCGAGGTTACCGGCTCGTCGAGCTCCGGGTCTCGCACCGTCTCCAGCGCGGCGAGGATGCGCGCCGGCCCGGGCGGGCCAGCGGCACCCCCGGAACGGCGGGCCGCTCCGGGGGGGCTTCCTCCCGGAGCAACACCGCCTGATCCGCTGGTTGCGGAAACAGTCATGCTCCCGTTGCCACGTGCGCGTCGTTGACCAGCTGGGCGTCGTCCTGGGCCGCCGGTGCGCTGGCGTCCTTGATCTGGTACTCGGCCGGGACTTCGATGCCGTAGAGCCTGGCCGCGTTGAGACCGAGGATCTTCTTCTTGGTCGCCGTGTTCACCCTGGGGTAGTCGGAGAACTCGTCGCTGGGGTAGTCCCAGTCCACGAAGCCCTCGATCTGCCACTTCGGCTCCCAGATGCCGTAGTCGCTGCCGAAGGTCATCTTGTCCTCGCCGACCCAGAACAGCAGCTCGCCCATGACCTTGGCGAAGAACTTCGGCCGCGCATACATCAGGCCGCCGATGACCACGGACAGGCCGGCGTAGACGTTGGGCTCCTGCGTCGCCATGAAGCAGAAGTCCTCGATCCGGGGCAGGCCCACGTGCTCGACGATGAAGTTCAGGTCCGGGAAGTCCGTGGCACAGTGGTCGATGTCGGAGACGTCGAACGCGTCCTTATCCAGCGGCCAGATCGTCGGGCCCTTGTGGACGTGGATGTTCTTGATCCCGAGGTTCTGTGCCGCTTCGAGGAACCTGTAGGCGCCGGGGTCGGACAGCTTGTAGCCGCGCGAGCCGTTGTTCCACTCGGCGGTGTAGAGCTTGACGCCCTTCGAGCCGTAGGTGTCGACGTTCTTCTTCAGCGCTTCCAGCCCGGGGTCGCCGTCGCGGGGGTCGAACCGGGTGTTGCAGATGAACTTGCCCGGATGCCGCTTTCCCATCTCGGCGTTGCGCTCGGTGGTGTTGAAGCCCTCCTTGTACCACTCCTTCAGGTACGTCGGCTGGAACACCGCCACGTCCACGTAGCCGTCCTCGAACACGTCCTTCATCAGGTCGTCCTCGGAGTACTTCTGGAAGTGCTCGATGGACCAGTGCGTCTCGGGCGGGCCGAGGCCCTGGTAGGCGTGGAAGCACTCGATCCAGCCCTTGGCGTACTGCTCGGCCCCCTCCACCCAGTTATCCGGGGCGGCGTTCCAGTAGTGCATGTGACTATCGACAACGAAGTACTTCTCGCCATCCTTTTCGTACATGAAAGCCTCCTTATGGGCCGAATGTCGGGCAAGAGCGTCGTTGCGGCCTGAGGCGGCTAGCCCCATCGGCTCCGGGCCCGGCGGCCGGTGGTTCCAGCAGGAGCGCTGGTACCAGCACAACCGCTGGGCCCGGAGACCGCAAGGCCTAGCGGGCCGTCAGATCGAAGCCGAGCTCCTCGGCGGCGTCCTCCGGGTTCGCGACCATGATCGTCCGGTCGTCCAGGTGGATCATGCGGCCGTAGTGCGTGGACATGTTCTCCTCGAACTCCGCGGCGTCGAAGAAACCGGGTTCCTCGCCCAGCGCCTCGGAGACCTCGTCGTAGACGACGTCCATGCGCCGGACCGCGTCGACCCGGATCATGGACGGCAGGGGGGTCACCTTCACATTGGATTCGGTGCTCATGACCTGCGCCACGACCGCACCGACCTGATTGTTCATCAGGGTGAATCCGCACATGTTGGACGCCGTGTTGTCTACCTTGAACGGGCTTTCCGCTGTCTTGAACGTGGTCACTGCGCCAGCTCCTTCGGTGCTTCCAGACTCAGATCGGACAGGATGCCCCTGAACCGGTGCTTGGCCGCCTCCAGGCCATCCTCGAAACGAGGGGGCTTCGCATCAGGCTGCGACCAGAGCGGCTGCAGCCTGCGTGAGGCCGCGATGGCGCGCGGCACCCATGCCGACAGCCACTCCTGCAGCTGGGCCCTGTTGTGGTCAGCGAACTCGCGGTCGTTGGTGAGCAACTCGAACATGGCGATGGTGTACCGCAGGTCCCGCTCCGCGAAGTCGTACTCCTCGGCGCCGACCACCGTGGGGGTCACGAAGTCGCCATTGCGCGGCGCGGCGTGCTGCACCAGGTGGCTGCGGAACAGCTCGCCGACCAGCGGCTCGAAGACGACGTTCGCCGCGAAGATCGCCTCGCACCAGTCGTCGATGGCGGTGAGCTGCTCGGCGGTCTCCCGGACGCCCTGCCACGCCGGGTCGCTGTTCCAGGTCTCCAGGTGCGCCGTGCCGTCGAAACCCTCGACCTCCTCGCTCAGGGTCAGGTTGAACAGCGCCAGGTCCTGGGCCGACCTGATCCGGTGCATGCTGTTCACCGAGATTGCGTTGTTGTGCATGTTGGTCGGCGCCCGGCGGTTGGCGTTCGCGAAGAGATAGAGCCCCAGGCCGTGGTCGACGTGCATCCAGGCGCCGACGTTGCGCTCGACAAAGCGCACCCAGTTGGGGCTCCACTGCTCGAAGGCCTTGGCCGCCCTGGCCGCGTCGACGTTCTGGTTGAGCTGCCGGACGACGTTGGCGTTGTACCGGTAGAGAGTGAGTTCCCACTCCTCGTTGGGGTCGCGGAACTCATGCCAGCCAAGCGCGGGCCAGTCGTAGCCCTTGCCGCCCGATCCCGGGTAGCGCTCTGGCTCCGGCCGGTCCGAACCCCACGCCTTGAGGGACGTCCAGTCCAGCGGGTACCCGCCCCGGCCGTCGGAGAAACCGTAAAGCCACCCCTGCGCGAGGTAATGCCGCGGATCGGGCTGGACCTCGACGGTCACGTCCTCATAGTGGGACTGCTTGCGCTTGGCGGGGGTGTAGTAGTTGAACCGGCGGGCGGTCGAGTCCGGGAATTCCTTCGCCCCGGCTTCCGCGTCGGTGAAGACCGGCTTGGGAACACTGCGTTCTGGAGCGGTTGTCATGAGGTCTCTCCTTCATTGTGAGAGTTCAGGCGCGGATTGCCACCGGCCGCCTTGCCGGTGGACTTGCAGGCACGTCCGTTGCTCCTCACTGCTGGCCGGGATCCCCGGTGGTGGTGAACTTGTCGTAGTAGATCCGCTTTTGTTCCACGCCTAGCCGCTCGAGCAGCGGCAGGGCCGCCTCCACCATGGGGGGCGGACCGCAGACGTAGGCGTGAGCTCCGGTCAGGTCGCTGGCGTGCCGCTTGACCACATCCGTGATCAGGCCGGTCTCCCCGTCCCACCCGTCCTCCAGGTCCGCGTCGGACAGGGCTGGGATGTAACGGAAGTTCGGCAGCTTCTCCCCCAGCTCGTGCAGCTCAGCTTCAAAGCAGAGATCCCGCTTGGCGCGGGCGCCGTAGAAGAACGTGGCCTTGCGCTGGATGCCCCGCTCGGCCAGCGTGCGCAGCAGCGACAGGATGGGGGCCATGCCCGCCCCGCCGCCGACGAAGACCAGATCGTTGTCGCCCTCGCGGAGGGTGAAGACGCCGAAGGGGCCGCTCAGGTCGAGCCGGTCGCCCTCGGCCAGCTTCTCGGCCAGGAACCTGGAAAACACCCCGTCCGGGTAGACCTTGATGATGAACTCCAGCAGCCCGCTCTCGCGGCTGGTGGTGTTCGCCATCGAGAAGGACCGCACCTCCTCGGTCCCGGGAACAGCGATATCCATGTACTGGCCGGGGAAGAACTTGATCTCGTCCGGCTCGAGCAGCCGCAGGATCAGGTGGCGCATGTCGTGGGTGACCGCGTCCTTGGACACCACCTCCGCCACGCCCTGCTGGATCGGCAGGCCGGAGCGGATCATCTCCTCGTCGTAGTTGAGCAGCTCGATGGTGACGTCCTCGTAGGCGTGCGCCCGGCACAGCAGCGTGTAGCCCTCATCGAGCTCGTAGTCAGGGAGCGCGAAGGTCGAGTACCTGTCGTGCTCTATATCCTCGCCTTCGAGGATGAACGACTTGCAGGCGGCGCACTGGCCCTCCTTGCAGCCGTGCATGAGCATGATGCCCTGCTCGGCTGCGGCCCGCAGGATCGTCTGATCCTCGCGGACCTCGATCTCGATGCCGACCGGCTCGAACCGCACGACATGCTTGTCGGCCATGGCCCCCTCGCGGATGGTGGGAATCGCCTCGGAGAAGTGGTTGGGAGGGGGCCGCAGGGCCTGGCCTGCGGCCCACCTCCCGGTCTGGCTGGGGTCGGTCAGGCGTCCTGAGGTGCGGGACGGCCCGCCGGGCCCTGCTTGTTGTAGTCGGCCTTGAACGCCGCCCTCTCCTCCGGCGTCATCTCGTTGAGCAGGACGTTCGGGCTCAGCACCGGGCCCATCCGGCGCAGGTGGTCCAGCGTCCACATCTTGCTCGGGTCCAGGTCGAGGTGCGGCTGGGCGACCAGCGTCTTGCCGTCGTCCCGGACGAAGCCCATGTCGGACACCACGTCGGCCCAGTTCCAGCCGTGGTACAGGGTCTCCCATTCGCGCTTGCCGATGAGCTGGCCCATGTTCGGGGTGGCACGGCCCTGGAAGGTGGGCCGGAACGCTTCCGCGTCCGTCCACCGGCAGGCCTCGTGGCAGTAGGTGCGGACCTGGCCGTCGACCTCGTCGATGACCATGTCCTCGCGGACCAGGCAGGGAACCATGCAGGTCCAGCAGCGGTGCGGGTACACGTAGTCGACGCTCTCGGCGACGATCGGGTGGTGCCCGTTCGGCCGCGACAGCCGGTTGTAGTTCTCCCACCACTTGCCGTACTTGTCGTACCAGCCCGGGTACTTGTACTCGAACCACTCGAAGTCCGCGTCGGTCATCGGGTCGATCCGCCAGTAGTTCGCCAGCCAGCCGGTGGCGAAGAACTGGGCCACTTCGTGCACGTAGCCCTTGTTCCAGATCTGGTTCCACGCCTCTTCGATGAGGTCGTGCGGGATGACCAGCCCGTACTTCTCCAGCGGCACGAGGTAGCTGCGGTAGTAGTCGTCGTAGATCCACCGGCGCCACATCTCGGCGTAGGACTCACGGTCCTTGCGCCGGTCCTTGGTGCCGTACTCGATGAACGTGCCGATGGCCGCGTCCACCACGCGGTGGTTGTTCCACCACGCGTAGCGCAGGTCGCGCTCGAGCAGCTGGTGGTTCTCCTCGTCGGCCAGGGCCATGAGGAGGGTGGCGTACCCGTTGCTGATGTGCCGCGACTCGTCCGACTGGACCGAGTGGAACACCGTCGGCAGCAGGTAGTCGCCGTTGGCGGCGGCTTCGGCGGGCATGGCCACGAACAGCGTGTTGGTGAACGCCGTCTCGGCCACGATCGTCAGGTAGATGCTCGCCGCGGTGATCGCGTCACCGGTGATGAACCCCTCGGCGAACTGCCGGCCGATCGTCCCGCAGTAGTCGTTCTGGAAGTCCCGGAGGCTGGAGTTGAAGCCCGCCGGGTCGATGTAGTTGTTCATGTACAGGCGCTTGAGGTTCTGCTGGATCGTCGAGTGCCGTACCTCGTCGATCATCTGGATCGCCTGGCCGTTGTGCAGTTCCGGATTGGGGACGGTGCGGAACAGCAGCGGCATGGCCCGCGCCGCCGAAATCTCCGGGAGCGGGATGATGGACAGGAACAGCTTCTGCCATTCCAGCCAGCGCTCCTGCACCTGGCGGAACATGTTGCCGCGGATGGCGCCGTCCTGGGCACCGTAGACGCGGTGGTCCTTCTCTTCCTGCATCGGGAAGTAGGAGCGCAGGACCTGCTTCAGGGGGTCCTTCTTGTCTGCCTTACGGAACGAGTAGTCCGTTCCGTACTGCGACACCGGCTCGTGATACATGGGTTCCCAGGAAAGTTCCTGGATCTTCTGGTGGGCCTTGGCCACACTCTGGCGACTCATGGTCACCCCTTCCCCTTTGTGGGTTCCCGCTAGGCCTCGTGCCTGCGGTCTGGCTCTTGTCTCCTCCGCCAGCGCCTCACCGGCGGCCGGATGCACGAGTCCCTGATGCTCGAAAGTCCCTATGTGCCGAATAACAACCTGTAAAAGCGGGGGCCGGGCTCTCAACATGAGACAGGCCCGTCTGATCAGCCCGGACCGTGCGCACGACGTCCCGGGCGGGGGGCTCAGCGGTCACCGAAGAAGATGTTCCTGAGCTCGGCGAGCTGGTCCTGGACATCCTGGGACTGCCGCTGGTTCCCCACGGCGGCTGGCTCGATCCCCAGGGCGCGGAGCAGCTCCGCGGCCGGGGCACCGGGATCACCCGACTCACCCAGGACCGGGTGCAATCCCTGGTCAGCCAGGTGGTGAAAGACCAGGTTGACTACGCTCCAGGGATTAAAGGTCTCACCGGTGTGCGTACCTGGTCGGTCCATGAGGCGGCTCCGGAATTTTCAGCGGGCAAGCGCAAGTAAGCCGGTGTCCCTCGATCAAAACGCCGTCCCCGTGGGGCCGCCGGTCTCAACTTGAGACAGGGGTCGGTAACGCCGCACCTATGTTGGGTAAGTAAGTAAGACGCGAACTCGGGATGCCCGACCGCGAGCTGAGTGACGAGCTTGCGCGAGCGGAACCGGGAGGTACGGAGGCGCGATGGTGCCCACAGCAGTGCACCTGCCTGCCTTGGCCGACAGCAAGGGGCTGGCCGAGACGCGGGAGCGGTTTCTGACGGCCGAATCGGTCCGTCCGAACGAGGTCCGTGAGCCGATCCTGGCCTCGTGGTGGCGGTCACGGCAGTGGAAGGTCGCCGCCGATAGGGTCGCGCTGCCCTATGTCCGGGATCCTGATCTTGATACCCCGCTGACCCGTAACGCCATGCCCGTGCTGCGCAACCTGCGTGAGCACCTGGAGGGGCAGCCGATCAGCGTCATCCTCACCGACGCCGCGGGCGTCGTGCTGAGCAGGATGACCGCCGATCACGATCTGGAACGTCACCTGGACGGAGTCCAGCTCGCCCCCGGCTTCAGCTACGCCGAGGAGTACGTCGGCACCAACGGGATCGGCACCGCCCTGGAGGGCGGCCAGCCCGCCTGCGTATTCGGCCACGAGCACTACGCCGAGGACCTCGAGGACCTGGCCTGCGCCGGGGTCCCGATCCATGACCCGATCTCCGGCAAGGCCGTGGGCGCGGTCGACCTGACCTGCTGGCGCAGGGACGCCGACCCGCTGCTGATCGCGCTGGCCAAGACCACGGCGGACCAGATCACCCAGGCCATGCTCGCGGACAGCAGCGCACGCGAACTCCAGCTGATGCAGGAGTACATGCGGGCCTGCCGGCGCACCAGCGGGATCGTGCTGGCGCTGAACAACGATGTCGTCATGATGAACGAGTACGCCCGCCAGGTACTCGACCCGGGCGACCAGGGCGTGCTGCTCGGCCAGGCCGCCGAGATGCTGGCCACCCAGCAGGCCGGCGCGGTGTCCCTCGAGCTGCCCAGCGGCATCCAGGCCCGGATGTACTGCCGCCCGGTCCGGGGCGACGACCACGTGGCGGGCGGGGTCGTGCACGTGAAGCTCATCGAGCCGGCCAGCCAGCGCCCGGCCGCGGATTCCGCCGCCAAGCCCCCCATGTCCCTGCCCGGCCTGGTCGGCAGCGGGGCGCTCTGGCTGCGCGGCTGCCGGCAAGTGGAGTCCGTGTACGACTCAGGCGAGTGGCTCGCCCTGGAGGGCGAGCCCGGGGTGGGCAAGCTGACCTTGGTCCGCGCGGTGCACCAGCGGCGCAACCCGGCGGAACGCTTCTACGTCCTCGACGCGGCCGAGGCCGCCGACACGGACTGGCTGCTGCGGGCCCGCCGCGAACTGCTGGACGGCGAGGGCTCGCTGGTGATCAGGCACGTGGACGTGCTCAATGCCCGGCAGCTGAACGCGCTGACCTCCGCCCTGCAGGAGACCAGGGCGGCCTCGCGGCGCAGCGACCTGTGGGTAGCGGTCACCCTGGACCGCCAGCACGCGCACGGCGACCTGACCAAGCTGCTCCGGTTCTTCCCCAGCACGGTAGAACTGCCGCCGCTGCGCCACCACATCGAGGACCTGCATGTGCTGGTTCCCTTCTTCGTGGCCAAGCTGGGCCAGCACGGCAGGCTGACGTGCTCACCAGAGGCCATGCAGCTCCTGCTCCGGTCCAAGTGGCCCGGCAACACCGAGCAGCTGTGGCAGGTGCTCAAGCGGGTGGTGCAGAAACGGCGCACCGGGTCCATCCAGCCTGCCGACCTCCCGCCGGAATGCTGGACCGTGAGCCGGCGGCTGCTGTCCCCGCTGGAATCCATGGAGCGCGACGCGATCGTCCAGGGCCTGCTCGACTACCAGGGCAACAAGGTCAAGGCGGCCAAGTCGCTCGGGATGTCCCGCGCGACCATCTACCGGAAGATCCACGAATACGGCATCGTCACCCCGGCCAGCTGAGCAGTAGGATCGAGCCCGTGCACCGGCTCTTTCCCATCACCCCGCCGCCCCGCTCCTGAGCGGGGTGCCGCACACGCGCGTCGAGCACGCTAGCTGACGCGCGTTCGTCACTGGGCTGGTCACATCCCTCGGGCGATCCCACCCCGCTTCCGCGACCCCCTCTCCCTTCTCGTCGCAGGAGCGAACTTCCATGATTGCTGGCACATCCGTGCCCGCGGTGGCCCGCCGCCGTCCCGGAACCGGCCTGGCCTGCCTGGTGGCGGCCGGGCTGCTGTGGGGAACAGGTGGCCTCACCGGCAGCCTGCTGGGCCGCAGCTCGGGTCTTCCGGCCCTGTCCGTGGCCGCCTACCGGCTCACCGCCGGCGGCGCGCTGATCATCGCTTTCCTGGTGCTGACCGGCAGGCGCCGGCCCGCAGGGCGGGCGGCCTGGACGCGTATCGCCGTCATCGCGGGGCTGGCGGCGATGTTCCAGAGCTGCTATTTCACGGCCGTGTCGCTCACCTCGGTGAGCCTGGCCACGCTCGTCACCATCGGCAGCGCCCCGGTCCTCGTGCTGGCCGCCGAGCGGGTGCGGGGCAGGCGGGCCGGGCGGCTCGCGGGAGGCGCCACCGGCCTGGCCCTCACCGGCCTCGTCCTGCTGGCCGGCGTGCCGTCCGGCGGCTTCCCTGAGACCGCGGTGCTGGCCAGCG
>Ga0137375_10008261_pt1 | contig 12371 bp, 10 predicted proteins | sample SagtaG_24_FD_104936 | JGI IMG/M metagenome (GOLD analysis project Ga0137375, IMG submission 104936) | Vadose zone soil microbial communities from Sagehorn Ranch, Mendocino, California, USA - Sage1_R_113_16 metaG | ecosystem: Environmental > Terrestrial > Soil > Vadose zone | place: USA... | reverse complement strand
TAGGTGCGGTCGAGCTTGACGCCGCGCTCGCGGAACAGGTTCGCCAGCATGCGGTGGGTGATCGTCGCGCCGACCTGGCTCTTGATGTCGTCGCCGATGATCGGCAGGCGGCGGTCGGCGAAGCGCTTGGCCCAGTACGGCTGTGAGGCGATGAACACCGGGATGCAGTTCACGAAGCCGCAGCCGGCCTCCAGGATCTGCTCGACGTACCACTTGGTCGCCATCTCCGAGCCGACCGGCAGGTAGCTCACGACCACGTCGGTGCGGGTCTCGCGCAGGATCTTGATCATGTCGACGGTTGAGCCGCGCGCCTTCTTGACCCTGGTGCTGAGGTACTTGCCCACGCCGTCGTGGGTCATTCCGCGGTCGACCCGCACGCCCAGGCTCGGCACCTCGGCGAACTTGATCGTATTGTTGGGCTGCGCGAAGATTGCCTCCGACAGATCCAGCCCGACTTTGCTCTCGACGACGTCGAATGCGGCCGAGAACTCGATGTCGCGCACATGATAGCCGCCCAGGTTGACGTGCATCAGGCCGGGGACGCGCTCGTCCTCGGGCGCATTGCGGTAGAACTGAACTCCCTGAACCAGGGACGACGCGCAGTTGCCGACGCCGATGATGGCTACGCGAACTTTCTTGCTCATGGTGGTGCCCTCCCTTGTTTGAACGTTTGAATGTCTGAACGTTTGAATGTCTGAACGTGCCAACGTGCCAACGTGCCAACGTGCCAACGTGCTAACGTATGAACCGCCGCACCTCGGGGTTGCGCTGGAGTCGGGCGAGCAGGTGGCGCTTGGCCAGGTAGACCGCGCCGACGTTGTCGAACAGGTTGGGATGGCGGGCCAGGATGGTGCGGGGCGGCAGGTCGAGCTGAAAGCTCTCGACCAGGACGATCCGCTCGCGCGCGCTCCGGACCGCGCCGAGCACCGCACGCCACAGGTCGCAGCGATCGATCTCGTCGAGCACGAGCTGCTCGGGCGTTGCCACGTCGCCAATCTCCATGCGCTGCTGAGTGCGCTCGCGGGCGATCTCGGATCGCGCCGCGTCGATCGCGGTGGCCGTGACGCAGGTGCGCAGGTAGGCCATCAGCGCGGCCAGGCTCGGGAACTGCGCGAACCGCTCGGGCGTGAGCGCCGCCCAGGCGCGCGCCAGCGCCCGGTCGGCGATATCGTCGCAGTGCTCGCGCGCCATGTCGATGGCGCTGCACTGGCTGGCCCAGCTGATCAGCATCGGCCGGTAGCGCGCGGCGATCTCCAGCCAGGCGTCGGCGTCGCGCAGGATGATCGCCCGCCGAAAGAGCTCGTAGCCGGCATCCGGGCTGCTGAGTCGTGCGGCTTCGAGCTGCTCGCTCGTGAGTGGTCGCGTGATCGCGCGGGCGCGTGTGTCTCGCTCGGTCGCCTGACGTGGCGCGCGCGCGGTTGGATGGGTGTGCGTCGCGTACAACCTGCTCACCTCGTTCTCGCTAGTGTGTCGTTCGCCAGTGTCTTGCGGTATGGCCTTATTCTAGCCGCGCCGCGCTCAACCGGCAGCGAACTGGATTACACGCGTGGTGTGCGGTTTTTCACACCGAATCAGGGATCAGGGATCAGGGATCAGGGATCAGGAGTCAGCATCAGACGACAACATTCTGACTCCTGATCCCTGACCCCTGACCCCTCACTACTGGTACTGCCGCTCGAGCGCCGCGGGGTCGTGCACGGTGATGCGGTAGTTGCGATCCACCGCGATGTAGCCGCGCTGCTTGAAGGACGACATCACCTGGTTGACGCGCTCGCGCGTCGCGCCGACCAGGCTGGCGATGTCGCTCTGGGTGAGGCGGATGGGGATGAGGATGTCGCCGCCGGCGCCGGCACGGCCGTACTGGTGGCCGAAGGCCAGGATCTGGCGGGCGACGCGCCCGTACACGTCGAGCGCGCAGAGCGCCTGGATGCGCTCGTTGGCCAGCCGCAGCCGGTCGGAGAGGATGCGCACCAGATTGAAGGTGATCCCCGGCATCGTTCGCAGGCACTCCTGGAAGTTCAGCCGGTCGATCCACAGCATCGTGGTCGGCTCTTGGGTGACGATGTTGGCCGAGCGGCTGGAGTCCGGGTCCAGCACACCCATCTCGCCCTCGACGTCGCCCGGCCCGCCGAAGGCGATGATCACGTCGTTGCCGTCGGCGTTGGTGACGTAGATCTTGACCGTGCCCTCGAATATGAGGTAGACCACCTCGCCCGGCTCCTCGGCGCTGACCAGATTCGTGCCCGCCGGGAAGGTCTTGCGGCGCAGCAGCCCGTTCAGGCGCGTCAGCTGCTCGACGGTGAGGTCGCGGAACAGCGGAAAGTCGCCAAGCAGGCTGGGATCGGACACGGCTGGCATATGCGCTCCCTCGGTCCACTGGCTTTTGGTGCGAGGCCATACTATAGCCTACAATCACCGTGTTTTCAAGCCATGAGCGCATGTTTCTACTACGAGGCCTTTTGGCGCGATTCGCGGGCTCGCCAGACCCCGACGCAATCCCGTGAAGTAGCACCGGTCGTCTCCTAGGGCTATGTCAAAGTCGTTTTGTTGGTTGAAAAGGGAGCACTATCAGCGGATTTGAGCAGCGGATTGAACGGATTGAGCCGTGAATCCGTTCCCGAAATCCGATGACAGGAGGCTCCTGTCACCACCATCTCTTGACTATGACGTAGCCCTGCCCTTTTCGCCCATGGCGATTCCGATCGGCGTCGCCGTGCTATAATCCTCACCATGCTCTACGACGACACGATCGCGGCGATCGCGACGCCGCCGGGCGAGGGCGGGGTCGCGATCGTGCGCGTGAGCGGCCCCGGCGCGCTGCCGATCCTCCAGGCGATCTTCGCGCCGGCGCGGCCGGGCGCCTGGCGGCCCTACCGCATGCGCTACGGCCACGTGGCCGCGGCCGAGGGCGCGCCGGTCGACGAGGCCCTGGCGGTCTACATGCGCGGGCCGCGCAGCTTCACCGCCGAGGATGTGGCCGAGATCTCGTGCCACGGCGGCCCGCTGGTCGCCAGCCAGGTGCTGGCGCTGGCGCTCGCGCGCGGCGCGCGCCTGGCCGAGCCGGGCGAGTTCACCATGCGCGCCTTTCTGAACGGCCGGATCGACCTGGCCCAGGCCGAGGCGACGCTCGACGTGATCCAGGCCAAGACCGCCGCCGGCCTGGCGCTGGCCCAGGCCCAGCTCGGCGGCTGGCTCTCCGGCGAGCTGCGGCGCGTCCGCGAGGCGCTGCTCGGGCGGCTGGCGTATTTCACCGCGCTGGTCGATTTCCCCGAGGACGAGATCGAGCCGCAGGATGTCGCCGGTCCGCTGGCCGAGGCGCAGCGCGACCTGGAGCGCCTGCTGGCCACAGCCGACCAGGGGATTGTCTACCGCCAGGGCGCGCGGGCCGCGCTGGTCGGCCTGCCGAACGCCGGCAAGTCGAGCCTGCTCAATGCGCTGCTGCGCGCCGACCGCGCGATCGTCACGCCGATCCCCGGTACCACCCGCGATACCCTGGAGGAGACCGCCAATCTCTACGGCATTCCGGTCGTGCTGGTCGACACCGCCGGCATTGCCGAGACCGACGACCCGGTCGAGCGCCTGGGGGTCGCCCGCAGCCGCGCCGCCCTGGCCGCCGCCGACCTGGCGCTGCTGGTGATCGACGCCAGCGCCCCGCTGGCCGATGCCGACGCCGCGATCGCCGCGCTGGCCGACGGCAAGCCGACGATCCTCGTGCTGAACAAAATCGATCTTGTGCGGCAGGCGAGTGGGCGAGTGGGCGAGTGGGCGAGTGGGTGTGCGGGCGAAGTGATGTCGCCCCGTCGCCCACTCGCCCCGTCACCCCATCCTCCCCTCAAGCCAGCCGCAGTAGTCGCGACCTCGGCGCTGACCGGCGCGGGGCTGGACGACCTGGCGCGCGCGGTCGCGGATCTGCTGCTTGGTGGCGCGGCGCAGGCGGGCGCGCGCATGATCACCAGCCCGCGCCACCGCGACGCGCTCGCCCGCGCGGCCGGTCACCTGCGCGACGCGCTCGACGCCCACGCGCGCGGCGTCCCGGCCGATCTGCTGGCGGTCGACCTGACGGTGGCGCTGTCGGCGATCGGCGAAGTCACCGGCGACGGCGTCGGCGACGACCTGCTGGCCGCGATCTTCAGCCGGTTCTGCATCGGGAAATAGTGGTATACTCCCCGCGATCGCTCGCTGGAGGATTCGATGCCCGAGCTACCCCCGCTGCTGCTCGCCGACGGCGGCCTCGACTGGGAGGCGCTGTTCCAGATCTACGAGTTTGAGCAGTATCGCGCCTACGCCGACGAGCTGACACGCGGCGAGGTTGACTTCGTCGAGACGGCGCTGGATCTGCACGACGGCGCGGCCGTGCTCGACGTAGCCTGCGGCGGCGGCCGGCACGCGCTGGAGCTGGCGCGGCGCGGCTACTCGGTCGAGGGAGTTGACAGCAGCGCGACGCTGGTGGCCTACGCCGCGCGCCGCGCCTACGAGGATGCCTCGCGGGCGCGCTTCGTCCAGGGCGACATGCGCGCGCTGGCCTACCACGAGCAGTTCGACGCCGCGCTGGTGATGAACAGCAGCCTGGGCTTCTTCGACGACGCCACCAACCGTGCCACACTCGGCCGCATCGCGCGCGCGCTGGTGGACGGCGGCCGGCTGCTGCTCCAGTGCCTCAACCCCTACCAGATCGAGCGCTACCTGCACGGCTTTCGCAGCGGCTGGCACCAGATCGCCGGCGGGTACACGCTGCGCGAGGCGCGCTTCGAGCCGCGCTCGGCGACTCTGGAGGTCAGCTATCGCTTCCTGCTGCCCGCGCAGGGGATCGACGCGCGCCACCCCGGCGATCGCATCCGGCTCTATGGCTACCCCGAGCTGGCCGCGCTGCTCGCTGCGGCTGGCCTGCGTCCCGTCGCGGTCTTCGGCGACGCGGTGCTGCCGGCGGCGCCATTCGAGGAGTCCAGCCTCTGGCAGGTGCTGGTGGCGGCCAAGGGATGAGCTATCTGCCTGCTTTCGCGAAAGGAACCGGCGATGTCAACCGATCCCCGTGCCGCCTACGACGCCATCGCGGCGGAGCTCGCGCTGGCATCGGCGTCCACCACCGGGCAAATGTTTGGCATGCCCTGCCTCAAGGCCGGCGGCAAAGCCTTCGCGGGCTTCTTCCAAGGCGCGATGGTCTTCAAGCTCGGCGCGCCGACGTATGCCCAGGCGCTGGCTCTGGCGGGCGCGCGGCTGTTCGACCCATCGGGTCGCGGGCGGCCGATGAGAGAGTGGGTCGAGGTGCCCGCGGCGCATTTGGCCGAGTGGCGCGGGCTGGCCGAGGCCGCGCGCCAGTACGCAAATCGTACGCGCTGAGATCCGTATCTGGCACCATCGCGGCGGCGCCAGGCGTCCACACGGAGACAGGCTTCTATGGCGCTGCGACAACCTGATACACTCCCCCGCCCAGGTCCGTCACGTATAGCTCGCCGGCCTGGTCCTCGCCGAACGAGCTGACGCCCAGCCTGCTCTGGAGCAGCTCGCGCTGCTGCCATTGGCCGGGCGCGGACTGGCGCAGCGACCAGATTGTGCCGCTGCAGTAGTCGCTGAAGAAGTAGGTGCCCTGGAGTCGCGGGAAGCTGGCGCCGCGGTAGACGTAGCCGCCGGTGACGGAGCATCCCGAGTCGTGAGTGTACTCGTAGATCGGGTCGACGAACCCTTCGCTCGAGCAGCTCTGGTCGCGGTAGCAGTGCAGCCCCTCGCGCACGTTCCAGCCGTAGTTCAGCCCGCCCTTTGCGCCGGCTGGCTGGAAGTCGATCTCCTCGTATTTGTACTGCCCGACGTCGGCGATGTACAGGTCGCCGGTCGCCCGGTCGAATGAGAAGCGCCAGGGGTTGCGCAGCCCGTAGGCCCAGACCTCGCCGCGCGCATCGCCGCCTGCGGCCCACGGGTTGTCGGGCGGGATGGCGTAGGGATCGCCTTTGTCGACGTCCAGCCGCAGCAGCTTGCCCAGCAGCACGCCGCGGTTCTGCGCATTGCCCCACGGGTCGCCGGCGCTGCCGCCGTCGCCCAGCCCGACGTACAGGTAGCCATCCGGCCCGAACGCCAGCATGCCGCCGTTGTGGTTGGGCGCCGGGTCGGGCACCGCGAACAGCACCACGCCGCTGTTCGGGTCGGCCGCGTCCGGGTCGCCCGAGACCTGGTAGCGCGCCAGGGTGTTGTCGCCGTTCTGCGCTGTGTAGTAGACGAAGAAGCGGCCATTCTGCTTGTAGTCGGGGTGGAAGGCCAGCCCCAGCAGGCCTTGCTCGCTGCCGCTGGAGTTGACCAGTGTCGTGATGTCGAGGAACGGTTTCGCCGCGCGCTTGCCGTCGCGCAGGATGGCGATTGTGCCGCCTTTCTCGACCACGAACAGCCGGCCGCTGCCGTCGTCGGCGTGCGTGACGAAGTCCGGCTGCCGCACATCGTCGCTCACCAGGCGCAGATCGATCCCGGCGTTCGGGTCGCCGCTCGCCTGTGGCGCGCGCGGGGCGGCCGGCGCGATCGCCGTGGCGCCCGCGGCCGCAGCCGTCGCGACCGTGGCTGGCGCAGGCGCACCTGTAGCGCCCGGCGCGGCCGCGTTTGTGCGGCCGGCCGGGCCATTCGGCCCGCAGGCGGCGAGAAGCCCGGCCCAGAGGATCAGGATGACGTAACGATTGTGAGGCATCTGGGGATCACTTTCTAGACGTAATTTCCTGTATAATTGACGATTTGCGGCCGGCGTTCCTCACTCGCCGGCTCTAGCAAGATCGAGACCCCTGCCGTCCGCGCATTTTACCATTTTGGGGTGGGGTTCTGGGGCGGGGCCGGGTACCCTCTGGGTGCCCCGCCCCAGAACCCCACCCCAGCCCAGATTGTCACAAGGCACGCCATGCACATCGCATTTATCGACTCATGGATTCAAAACGTCGCCGAGGGCAGCGGCACCGCCGCGGGCATCGGCGGGCTGCGGCGGGCGCTGATCGCGCGCGGCCACCGCGTCGCGCGGCTCGCGCCGCCGCACGCGTGGCCGCGCAGCCTGACGCTGCGGCGGCTGGTGTTCAACCTGCACCTGCCGGCCCTGCTGCGCACGCTGCGCTACGATCTGGTGGTCGGCTTCGACATCGACGGCTTTCTCTGGTCGGGCGCGCATGGCGGCGCGCCCTATCTCGCCGGCATCAAGGGCGTGATCGCCGAGGAGATGCAGCACGAGGGCGGGCGCACCCGGCTGCTGTTCGAGCTGCTGTCGCGGCTGGAGGCCCGCAACGCCCGCCGGGCCGACGCAGTGCTGACGACCAGCGCCTACTGCCGCGCCGCGATCGAGCGCCGCTACGGCATCGCGCCGGGCCGAGTTCGGCTGGTGCCCGAGGGCATCGATCTGCCGCGCTGGCGCCGCCTGGCCGAGCGTGAGCCGCGATCGAGCGACGGCGCGACTATCCTGTGCGTGGCGCGCCAGTATCCGCGCAAGCACGTCGCCGATCTGCTGCGTGCGCTGCCGCGCGTGCGGCGCACAGTGCCCCGCGCGCGCGCCGTGATCGCCGGCGACGGTCCTGAGCACGCCGCGCTGCGCGCGCTGGCGGCCGAGCTGCGACTGGGCGAATCTGTCGTGTTCACGGGCGCGCTGCCGGACGACGGGCTGGCCCGGCTGTATCGCCGCGCCGACCTGTTCTGCCTGCCGAGCGTCCAGGAGGGCTTCGGGATCGCGTTCCTGGAGGCGATGGCCTGCGGGCTGCCGGTGGTCGCGACGAGCGCCGCGGCCATCCCCGAAGTCGTGTCGCACGGCCGCGCCGGCTTGCTGGTGCCGCCCAGCGACGTCGCGGCGCTGGCCGACGCGCTGGTCGAGCTGCTCGAAGACCCCGGCCGGCGCACGAGCTACGGCGCCTGCGGCCAGCAGCACGTCGAGCAGTACGACTGGGATCGCGTCGCTGAGATATTTCTCGCGCAGGTGGCGCCCTTTGTGGTGCCGGGCGCCTCCCGAGCGACTCGCGACGGCGCGGACGTGTCCTGGCCCGGATCGACTTTGCCGGACTGATGCCAATAATCTTGGGACTCGGGCAGCTATGCTGTCGCCCTGGCGCTGGCGCTGGCCTACCACGGCGCCCTGCTGCTCTCGGGCACCTACAAGGGCACCTACCACGCCTACGTCCACATCTTCTTCGCCGACCACTACGCGCGCCTGGTTCGATCACTGGGAGCCGCGCTGGTACACAGGCTTCACGATGACCAGCTACCCGCCGGGATCGCAGCAGTCGATCGCGCTGCTGTCGTACCTGGTGGGCCTGCAGAACGGCTTCGTGATCGTGGCGACGTTCTCCGTGCTGAATGTCACCCTGGGGATCTACCGCTTCTCGAAGATCTGGGCCGGCGAGGAGGCCGCCGGCTACGCGGCGATGCTGCTGGTGTTCGCCTCGTGCATCGCCGAGACGGTGCATGTGTTTGGGCAGTTGCCGACGATGTTGACATACCACCAGCTATCGTGGCGGATCAGGCCGTCGAGCGCCAGGTCGGCTCCGTGACGTTTACGCAGTCGCAGGATAGCAGGAAAGGCGCGCCCGATTTAGAACGCAAGATGACTCGCCGATTACTAGAGGTATGCGGAAGATGAGCGAAATGTGAGCTAAATGTATCAGCTCAACAGTGTGGCATGGAGGTGGTCTGGAAAGCCGCTGGCACGCACCAGCGCGCCGGGGAGGGCTCGGGAGGCACGCAAGCCGCTCTCGAACCCTCCCGGTGCGGATCTACAAAGAAAGCAACAGCCCCCGCTCGACCGCGCGAACCGCCGCCTGCGTGCGGTCGGCCACGCCGAGCTTGGCGATGATGTGCTCGACATGGATCTTGACGGTGCCGACGCTGAGCGACAGCTTGCTGGCGATCTCGCGGTTGGTCTGGCCTTCGACGACCAGCTTGAGCACCTCGCGCTCGCGCGGTGTCAGGCGCTCCGGCTGCCCGTTGCTCGGGCTCGCGCGCTCTTCGCGCAGGCGCTGCAGCGCCTGCGTCGCGAGATCGCCGTTCAGCATTGTCTCGCCGCGCAGCACTCGCCGGATGGTCATGAGCAGCTCGTGGCGCGTGATGTCTTTGAGCAGGTAGCCGGCCGCGCCGGCCCGCAGCGCCGCCAGCAGGTAGTCGACGTGCTCGTGGGTCGTGACGATCAGCACGCGCGTCTCCGGGCAGGCCTCCCTGATCGCGCGGGTCGCCGATAGGCCATCCATGTCCGGCATTCGCACATCGAGCAGGACCAGGTCGGGCCGCAGCTGGCTGCAGAGCGCTAGTGCCTCTCGTCCGGTGGTCGCCTCGCCGACCACTTCGAGCCCGCGCTCGTCTCCCAGCATGCTGCGCAGGCCGGCCCTGGCGAGCTCGTGGTCGTCGGCAATGATCACGCGGGCCGGAGTTGGCGGCGTTGTTGGCCGATGATGTTTCATGATGTGTGCCCCTTTGGAGTGCGGCAGCCGTGCTGCCGGGCAGCGGTAGCACGGCTACCGTATTCCACAAACATGGTCGATTCAAACGCGATTGGCGGCATTTGCGGACACGATAGCATGTGTGTGCTCGGTCGGCAGCGGCACCTCGGCGACGACCAGCGTGCCGGCGCCGTGGCTGCTCTCGATATCGCAGCGCCCGCCCAGCAGCGCGACCCGCTCGCGCATGCCGCGCAGGCCGATCCGCTCGCCCGGCCGCGCGCGGCCGAGCAGTTCCGCGGGATCGAAGCCGCACCCCCAGTCCTGAATGGTCAGCCGAATTGTGTGCTCCTTCCGCGCCAGCGTCACCAGGATGCGGTCTGTCCGGGCGTGCCTGCGCGCGTTCGTCAGCGCTTCCTGGGCCACGCGGAACAGGACCGTCTCGAGCGCCTGCGGCAGTCGCTCGTCGCCAAGCGTCTCTTCAAAGGTGGTCGCCAGGCCTTCGGCGCGCAGTGCCGCGGCCTGCATCTGGAGCGCGGCCGCCAGCCCGAAGTCGTCGAGCGCGGTCGGCCGCAGGCCGGCGATCACCCGCCGCACCTCCTGGACCGAGGCGCGCGCCAGGTGCAGCACGTGGTCGAGCTCCCGGCGCCGCTGGGCCGAACGCGGGCGGTAGTGGGCGGCGAAGGCTTGCATGTGCTGGTGGACGCCGGTGACGATCTGCGCCAGGCCGTCGTGCAGCTCGTAAGCGGTGAGGTGACGCTCCTCTTCCAGCAGGTCGGCGCGCTTCCGCTCGGTGATGTCTCTGGCGATGATCTGCGCGGCTGGCCGGCCATCCCAGGAGAATGATCCGATGTGCAGCTCGATCGGCAGGCGCGCTCCGTTCGTCCGCGCCAGCGAGGCTTCGATCCGCACGGTGGCCGCCGGATCGTCCCTGGCTTGCTGCAGCGCGGCGCGGCAGGTATCGCGCTGCTCCGGGGCGACCAGTGCGACGAACTGCGTCCCGATCAGCTCACCCTGATGGCTGGCGTCGAGCATGCGCGCGACGGCGGGGTTTGCCAGCACCACCAGCCCATCCTGGTCGACAATCAGCATCCCATCCGGCGCAAGCTCGACCACGCGCGCGAACTTCCCCCGCTCTTCCAGCAGCCGCCGGTAGCGGTTGAGCCGTGTCATCGTGTTGATCCGCGCGCGCAGCTCGATCCGATCGAATGGCTTGGACACAAAATCGTCGGCGCCCGCCTCGATTCCTTCCAGGCGCGAGGCCCGGTCGTCCAGCGCGGTCACCAGCATGATCGGCACTTCGGCCAGCAGCGGGTCGGACCGCAGCCGCCGGCAGACCTCGAAGCCATCCATCCGCGGCATGATCACGTCGAGCAGAATCAGGTCCGGCGGCTCCGCCGCCGCCTGGGCGAGCGCGGCGAGACCATCGCAGGCGAACGTCAGGCGCGCGCACTGCGTGCGCAGCAGCGCCGCCAGCGTCTCGCGCACCAGCGGCTCGTCGTCGACGATCAAGATCGTGTTGACCTCGCTCATCGCTACCCTCTTCCGACCAGCGGCGGATGCCCGACATAGATCTCGACCACGCCCGCAAGCCGCTGCAGGCTAACCGGCTTGCTCAGGTAGTCGCTGGCGCCCGCCTTCAGACAGCGCTCGCGGTCGCCCGGCATTGCCAGCGCTGTCAGAGCGACGATCGGGATCGCCGCCAGGTTGGCGTCGGCCCGGATGTGCCGCATCGCATCCAGTCCGTCCATGCCTGGCATCTGAATATCCATCAGAATAACCGCCGGTCGCACTTCGCGGGCTCGTCCGATCGCCTCGACTCCATTGCGCGATGCCACCACCTGGTAGCCCCGGGCGCTCAGGTAGTCCGTGACGTTGGCGATGTTGGCTTCGTTGTCCTCCACCAGCAGGATCACCGGCGCGTTGGCGTCCCCTGGGTTGATCATGGCCCGCTCGTCGCTCGCGCCACCTGGCCGCAGCCGGCGCAGAAGACGCTGGATGTCCTGGCGCGTGAATGGCTTGACCAGGTGCTCGGCCGCGCCCAGCGCCAGGCTCTGGCTGCGATCGTCCATCACCGAGGCGAGGACCACCGGAATCGACTGCGTCCGCGGCTCGGCTTTGAGCCGTGTCAGCACGTCCCATCCCGAGATGTCGGGCAGCATGATGTCCGAGATGATCAGGTCGGGCTGCGCCTCCAGGGCCTGCGCGATGCCCTCGCCGCCGCTCGTGCGCGTCGTCGTCACGACGCCCAGTTCGTGCAGGTAGCGCGCGAGCTGATCGGCCGCGATTGCCGAGTCCTCGATAATCAGCGCCGTCCGGATCGCCGTGAGACCGATCGCGTTCGCTGCGGGTAGCTCGGCTGCCGTGTCGCCATTTCGGCGTTGCTCCTGAGCGTGCCACGGCAGCGATATCGTGAACCGGCTGCCCGCGCCGACCTCGCTGCTTACCGCGATGCTGCCGCCGTGCATCGCGACCATCCGATAGACCAGCGCCAGCCCCAGTCCGGTCCCTTCATACTGCCGCGCGAGCCGGCTGTCGAGCTGCACGAAGGGCTGGAACAATCTCTCCAACTCGTGCTGCGCGATCCCGATCCCGGTGTCCCAGACGCTCAAATGGGCCACCTGCTGCGTGGCGTCGCCGGCCACCTCCAGCCCGATGCGGCCGCCCTTTGGGGTGAACTTGACCGCGTTCGAGAGCAGGTTGACCAGGATCTGCTTCAGCCGGCGCGCGTCGGCGCTCAAGCTGATGATCGCCGGATCGATCCGCGATTCGACCGTGATTTGCTTTTTGTGCGCGGCCTGATTGACCAGCCGCAGGCTGGCGGCGCAGATCGGCTCGATCGCGACCAGATCGAGGTCGAGCTCCAGCTTTCCGGCGTCGATCTTCGCGAGGTCGAGGATGTCGTTGATTAGGTCCAGCAGATGGTGGCCGCTTTCCTCGATGCTGCGTAACGAGCGGGCTTGTTGGTCGTTGACCGGGCCGTAGACTTCTTCCTGGAGC
>Ga0137375_10008244_pt1 | contig 12389 bp, 12 predicted proteins | sample SagtaG_24_FD_104936 | JGI IMG/M metagenome (GOLD analysis project Ga0137375, IMG submission 104936) | Vadose zone soil microbial communities from Sagehorn Ranch, Mendocino, California, USA - Sage1_R_113_16 metaG | ecosystem: Environmental > Terrestrial > Soil > Vadose zone | place: USA... | reverse complement strand
GGCGAAGGGAACGTCGACGGTCAGGCCGCCGATCGAGTTGATCATGGCCTGGAAGCCCCAGAAGGTGGTGAGTGCCCAGTAGTCGAGCTTGATCCCGGTGAGGCTCTCGACGGTCTGCACGAGCAGCGGCGGTCCGCCGTAAAGCATCGCGGCGTTGATCTTGGCGCTGCCGCGGTCGGGGATCGAGACGTACGAGTCGCGAGGAATGCCCAGGATGGCCGCCTTGTGCTTGGCGGGGACGATCGACACGATGTGGATCGAGTCCGCCAGCGAGTGCTCGACATCCTCGCCCGGCCGAGCGCCGCTCCCGATGAACAGGATGAAGATCGGCTTCGAGCCGTCGAGGGCCGGCACATAATCCGCGTGCGCCTGCTCGATCTCCAGGAGCGGTTGCGCTGCAGCGGATCCGGGCGGGGTCACGGTGCCAATCGTCGACCCGGCGATCCACGCCGCCAATGCCAAGGATGCGAAGGCGATCCGCCGCTTCACGAGGCTGCCGCAGTCGCGCTCGCGGATGGGCCGGGCGATGGGACCACCACTTCGTGGTCATCCCGGCTGACGCTGAACGCATACACGAGCCACCCGTCCGAGACGGACCGCAGGAAGTACTGGCCGGTGCTCACGACGGCCATCGTGGTCCCGTCCTTGGCGCTCGCCAGGGCCTTGAACTTCACGATGGCCACCGCAGTGGCCGGCTGGTTGGCCCTGTCGAGCAGGACCTTCACGTTCAGCGTGCCGAGGGGCTGGTCGACCTTGTCGAACTGGTCTCCCGCGGACGGACCGAGAGTGAGCGTCGTCCCGTCCTGCTGCGCGGCAGCCTGGGATCCCTCCTCGAACAGGGGCCACACCTCGTCGTAGGAGCCGCCACGCCAGTTGGCGGGGTCCAGGAAGGCCTCGGTGTAAAGGGTGGTCATGGTCTCGCCCACCTGGGCGCCCACGTCCCGAGCGGTGGCGTCGAACTTCGTCGGCTCGTGGGGCGTCACGAGGATAGGGACGGCCTTCGTCAGGCGGAAGTCGAACGCCGGGATGCCGTTGTCGCCACCATCCAACAGGCCGCCATCGCCACCCCCGCCCCTGAAGAGAAGGAACAGCACGACCCCCAGCGCGACGAGCGCCGTTGGAACGATCCACACCGCGGGAGGGAAGCGCCGCTGGGAGGTCGTGCGGTGGCGGTCTTCTACCAAGTCGCGGCAGAGGTTACCGGCGCGAACCACTTCCCACAACCACTTTCGTGGTCGCACTCGCGCATATCGTTTCCGGTTAGCATGGCAACGCCAAACGGTGAGCCGGGAAGTCTGGTCGGCACGGAGTCGGCCATGGCCCGTCCAACCGGCGACCACGTGAACGCTGAGCACGGCCTGCGACTACCCTGGTCCAGGACCGAGCGTCCCGTCCCCCGGAGAGTGGTCAAGCCCCTCCAATCGTTCCTGGAGCAGGAGGCCGCCGGCGGCGCCTTCCTCCTTGCCGCGACGGTGGTGGCGCTGGCGTGGGCCAACTCGCCCTGGTGGGAGTCCTACGACCAGCTGTGGCGAAACACCCTGACCATCGGCATCGGACGGTGGGCCATCTCGGAGGACCTTCGCCACTGGGTGAACGAGGGCCTGATGGCCCTGTTCTTCCTGGTCGTGGGACTGGAGATCAAGCGGGAGCTCGTGACAGGGGACCTCCGGGAGATCCGAGCCGCGGCACTTCCCGTGATCGCGGCCGTCGGGGGGATGATCGTCCCGGCGCTGATCTACCTGGCGTTCAATGCCGGCGGCGAAGGGGCGCCGGGATGGGGCATCCCCATGGCCACCGATATCGCCTTCGCCCTGGGAGTGCTCACAATCGGAGCTCGGCGGGCCCCCGCCAACCTCAAACCCTTCCTCCTGACGCTGGCCATCGTCGACGACATCGGGGCGATCCTGGTGATCGCGCTGTTCTACTCGGGAGGGGTGACCTTGGGACCTCTGGCGGTGGCGGCGTCGCTCTGCGGGGTCATCGTGCTCTGTCAAGTCATCAACATCCGGGCGACCGCCATCTACTTGGTACTCGGTCTCGGAACGTGGATCGCCACGTTCGAGTCCGGTATTCATCCCACGATCGCCGGCGTGGCCCTCGGGCTGCTGACCCCGGCAGTGCCTTTCCAACGACCCAGGGCCGTGAGCGAGGAGGCGCATCGAGTGGCGGACAAGACCGTCGACGACCCAGTTCCGCCCGACGCCGACGCGCATCACTGGCTGCGGCTGGCCCGCCTGACCAGCGAGGCGGTGTCCCCGCTTGCCCGGGTCGAGGCGGCGTTGCACCCGTGGACCGGCTTCGTCATCGTTCCGCTCTTCGCCCTGGCGAACGCGGGCATTCGGCTCTCCTCGACGGCTCTCCTCGACGCAGGGACGAGCGCGATCGCGATCGGGATCGTCGCCGGGCTGGTTGTGGGCAAGCTGGCGGGCATCTCGGCTGCGAGCCTCGTCGCGGTCCGGGCCGGGGTCGGAACGTTGCCCAGTGGCGTGAGGTGGAGGGATCTCCTGGGGGCCGCCGCGGTTGCCGGCATCGGCTTCACCGTGTCCCTGTTCATCTCGGAGCTGGCCTTCACGGACGATCGGCTGGCCGACACGGCCAAAGTGGGGATCCTCGCGGCCTCGCTCCTCGCCGGGGTGATCGGGTTCTGGCTGCTTCGATGGGCCGGGAGGCCGGATGTCCGCGACCCGTAGCGGCGGAAGCAGCGGCCTTCGCATGCCCTGGGCCCAGTCCGACCGGCCGGTCCCCCGTCGCGTGATCCGCCCGCTCCAGTCGTTCCTCGACGCCGAGACCGCCTCCGGGATCCTGATCGTCGGCGCCGTGGCCATCGCGATCGCGTGGGCGAACTCGTCGTGGCGTGAGACGTACGAACACGTCTGGGGGACCGAGCTGGTGTGGCGTCTCAGCCGATGGAGCGTCTCCGACGACCTGCGGGGATGGATCCGCGACGGCCTCATGACCTTCTTCTTCCTCGTGGTGGGGCTGGAGATCAAGCGAGAGCTGATCACCGGCGAGCTCAGGGACCGCCGCGCGGCCATCCTGCCGCTGGTGGCTGCGGTGGGAGGCATGCTCGTGCCGGCCCTTGCGTACATCGCCCTCACGGCGGGCTCGTCAGCCGAACGCGGGTGGGGGATCGCGATGCCGACCGACATCGCGTTCGCCCTGGGGGTCCTGCTCCTTGCCTCACGAAGGACCTCACCCGGCCTCAAGGTGTTCCTCCTGGCCCTTGCGATCGTCGACGACCTGGGGAGCATCCTCGTGGTGGCGATCTTCTACTCCTCGCATCTGGCCTGGACATCGCTCGCAGCGGCGGCCGGGATCTGCGTGGCGATCGTCGCCCTGCGGCGGATCCACGTGCAGGCGGACGCGGCGTACGTGGCCATGGGCGTAGGCCTGTGGTTCGCGCTTCGCTCGGCTGGCGTGTCCCCAACACTCGCCGGAGTGGCGCTCGGCCTCCTCACGCCGTGCGTGCCGCTCCAGCGTCCCAGAACGGTCAGCGAGGAAGCCCATCGCGTGGCCGACGAGACGGTCGACGACCCGGTGCCACCGGACGCCGATGCCGCCCAATGGTTTTACCTGGCCGACCTGGCCCGCGACGCGGTGTCACCGCTCGCCCGGATGGAGAGCCTGCTGCACCCGTGGTCGAGCTACGTTGTGGTGCCCCTCTTCGCACTGTCCAACGCCGGCGTGCCGTTGACCGGCCACGCGCTGGCAGCGGGAGCCACGAGTCGGGTGGCGGTGGCGATCGTCGCGGCGAGGGTCCTCGGCAAGACGCTCGGGATCTCGATCGCGAGCGGGGTCGCAGTGCGGATCGGCCTCGCTCGGCTCCCCCGGGGTGTGAGCTGGAGGCACGTTATCGGGGTCGCCGCGGCGGCTGGCATCCCGTTCACCGTGTCGTTGTTCGTTGCGGAGTTGTCGATCCGCCCGGGAACGGTCCTCGATTCTGCCAGGCTCGGCATCCTCGCCGCCGCGCTCATCGCGGGCCTTTTCGGCTTCCTCCTTCTTCGAGCCGCCGACCGGCATCCCGCTGCGGCTCCTCGCTAGCAGCCCTCGCGGAGGCCGGGCAGCAGCACCATCGCACCCGCGATCGACAAGAGGGCTGCGTAGGCGAACGCGCATGCCATAGCCGTGACCGCCCACAGGAAACCGACCACCACGCTGGACACGAACTGGCCGACACCATCCACGAGGCCGACGAGCCCGTGTGGCCGTGTCGGATAGGAGGCTGGCGAACCCAGTGCCGAGCACCGACGGGTTGCGGACGGCAGGCGTCGCGGGGACAGCCTCTTCGACGCACCGGCTCATCGCTCGGGCGGCTTGCGCGGCGGTGGCTCGCCCACCATCCGATATACGGCTCGTTTCCATGCCGATGCCTCGCCGGTGGTCAGGCCTTCGTCCCGGAAACGGTAATCCTGCTTCCGGACGAACTCTCGGAGCTCTCTCCTGAGCTCGTCCGTTCCCTGACCAAAGATCTCGAGGAGTCGCTCGGCCTGCTGTTCCGATCTGGCGCTCGCCAGGCCCGTCGCGAGATGCGGGAAGCAGAGCCCTCGCCCCGAGTGGTGAAGGGCCACAGCCGGTGGTGACTCCGGCTCGGATCTGGCGAGGATCCGAAGGTAGTTGTCGGCGACTCGATCCGCGGTCTCACAGGCGGGACACCCCGCCATCGGGGCCAGGGCATCGCGAGCGCTCCGCCTCCGGCTGCGCGGACCGCCTCGCCACGCGGAACGGGCGGCCTGAGCAGCCGTGTGCTCCGCCCTTCCCAGGAGGTCTTCGTACACGATGGCGATGCCCCCCGCGGCACTCTGCTCGGAGGCGACGGCCAGGGCCATCCGGGAGTGCTCGCGGCAAAAGCCTCGGGCCGCTCGGAGCCCGGCCCGAACTCCGGGGTCGTTCACGAACTCCCACAGCAACCCGTCCAGGTACTTCCACGCGGCCCGGTGGCCTCCGTGGCAGCAGGGGCAGCCCGGCTTGCGGAGATCGGCCATGAGGTCGTGATAGCCAGCCTGGTCCTTCAACTCTTTGAATGGCGTGGCTCGACGGATCACTGCCCCGGGGTCACCTCGCGCACGGCCGTCCGGGACAGCAGCGGTCCGCTCGTGCCGAGCCGCCGGACGAGCGGATGGTCCGGCTCGATCAGGGCCAATGCCCGCGCAGCTTCGGCCGCGAGATAGGGGTCGGAAGGGTCATCGGCCAAGGCGGCCAGGCGCGGGATCGCCGCGTGCGACCGCAGCTCCCCGAGGATACGGGCGGCAAGGACCTGTCGGTCCGGGAGCCGATGGTTCAGCGCCCGGATCAGCTTCGCCTCGTAGACATCCGAGTCGCCAACCGATGCACCGCACTGCGGGCAACGGGACGCTCCCGCGTCGAGCTCCGAGAAGCACTCGAGGCAGAACCACGTGGGCACGAGGTTATCCCTTTCTCACGCGCCGGAAGAACTCCACCGCGGCCCGCTTTCGGCTCTCGTTCGTCTCGTACCTGGGGGGCTCGTAGTTCTCTACGGCCATCGTCTCCGGCCAGTCGATGCGGGGTTCGACGGCGTCGACGTCGATCCCCAGCTCCCGAGCCTCCTCCTCGAGTTGCCGCACCTCGGATCGAAGGCCCTTCGCCTCCAGCTTGAGCGGCGGCACGATGTCCTTGTGAAGTTCCAGATGCCGTTCGTAGCCCGCCTGCTCATCGTGCTCGGCACGGGCGAACCGCTCACGGTTGGTCACGAGCTCGAACCGGTGGATCGCCACGCTGGCAGCCTTCCGTGCCAGGGCCCATCTTTGCCGTGCGAGCCTCTCGGCCGAGGGAAGGGTTACCGGGTGTCGATCCTCGTCGGGCGCCCTGACGACCTGCCGGCCACGGGAGAGGGCGCGTTCGGCCAGGTCCGCGTCGGGAACCCCAGGGAACGCCCCGCGGAGGAGATCCCAGTCGACCTCGAGGACCTCGACCGTGCTGCTCATGGGTTCGTTCCTCGATGGCCGGGCGGAGCGCATCGATCCGGGCCCGGTACGCGGCGATGTCGCGTTCCAGGCGGGGGACCAGCCATCGGTCGGTCATGCCGATCTCCCTTCCTCGCATGCGGGTGATCATCTCCAGGTTCTCCGCGCGAGTCGACCGCTCGTGCCTGGCGAACCTCAGCACCGGCTCCGCGGACATGGCCCCGGCGAACGCGTGGGCGAGGATCCGCTCCCGTTCGGCATCGGTCGCCGCCGCCTTCAACGAGGCCTCCGCGAGGAGGTCGTACAGGCCCACATAGAGAAGGAACCGTCGCTCTCCCGGCTCCTCGGGGAGGGCCGGTGCGTCGGGCACCGCGAGGGAGATGATGTCGGCCGGGACTGTCGCGTCTGCCAGGCGTGCGACGGCATCATCCAGCGGGTTCGGGGCGATCATGTCCGCACCTCCTCGAAACCGGAGCCGGAGAGGGACGTCTGGAACGCCCGTCGAAGCCTATCGAGCCGCAGTCGCTCTGTTCGCACGTCGTCCTCCCCCCGAAGCGCGTCTTCGGCCGACCGCTGCCGGTCCTTTTCAGAACGCTCGATCCCCGCGCGGAGGCCCTCGATCGTGGCGTCGAGGCGTTCATCGAGGGCGAGCTGGAGCTCACGTCGACTCCTCTCCAGGCGCTGGACGAAGTCCCAGCGCAGCCGGCCGCTGTGCTTGTCGACGAGCTCGGGGATCCGCCGCCGGATGTCCCGCTCGATGAGTCGCCGAGCCGTGCCCGTAGGTAAGAACCGGCGGACGTCGGGCAGGATCGATCCCAGGATCGTGGGGACTTGGAGGAGGTCGTAGGAGAACCTAGTCTCCGAGGACAGGTCGACTGGTGCGGCCCTCGACGCGAGCTCGATCCCGAGGATCTCGCCACACAGACGGACGGTCTCGCGCTCGGTGCGGTCGGCCTCCTCGACGAACCTGGCGGTGGCGTCTCGGAACGCTTCCCCGAGCTTCCGCTCCTCTTCACGTCGCCACAGGTTGATAACGGTCCGGAGCCGGTTCTTCACTAGCTCGTCGAGGTCCTCAGCGGCGGAGCGCAGGTCCTCGGCGGTGGAGAGATACTCCTCAGCCACGACCAGCAGCCGCTCCGCCTCCTCCGAGCGAAGCACGGCGAGGTCAGCCTCGAGGTCGGACACGAGCGCGTCGGTCTCCTGCTTGAGGAGGGCGTGGGTGTCGCGCTGGGCCCTACGGGCTTTGGCGAAGACCTCCTCCATCCGCCGGCGGGCTTCGTCCAGCTCCTGCTGGGGCAGGCCGAGACCCCGTTCCTGGACGTCGAGCGAGTTTCGCTCGTCGTCGGCGAGCCGCAGGGCGCGGCCGGCAACGGATTGGACGATGGTTCGGCCCTTCTCGCGCAGGAGGAAGGCCCGGAAATCCCGCTCGAACGCCGGGAGGCCCGATGCCTCGAGCTCGTTCTCGTCCCCCACCAGCTTGGCCAGAAGCGCACGGCGTGCGCTGATCGGGTACAGGACCATGTCGTGTCCGACGGCGTCGGCGATCACTCCGTGAGTGAACTCGATGGCCTCCTCACGGTCGAGGCCGGAAAGGTAGTCGACCCTATTCAGGACGTAGAACATCCGTGCGGCCTCGCCTCGCATTTCCTCCAGGAATGCCCGCTCGGCGTCGGAGATCGGGGGGTCCGCCGACGTGAGGAAGATGGCCGCGTCGGACTCCGGGAGGAACTGGCGCGCCACTTCGGTGTTGTGGCGGTAGATGCTCCCCACGCCGGGGGTGTCGACGAGGAACACCCGTCGCGCAAGTCCTCGGAGGGGTACGACAGCACCGCGTGCCGGATCCCTCGGTGGTTGGCGGGGTTGTCCCGTTCGGTCACCCACCGGGTCAGGTCCTGGACGGAGACGTCTTCCTCGCGGCCGTCGAGGTATTCGATCCGGGCACGGATCTCCTCGCCGTAGGTCACCGCCGTGACGATCGAGGTGAGGGGCACGACCGCTGCCGGAAGCATCTCGGCGCCCAGCAAGGCGTTCACGAAGGTGGTCTTGCCCCGCTTGAACTCGCCCAGGACGACGACGTTGAACCGATTCTCGACGAGCTTCTTGTCTAGGGCCCGGGCGGCCTCGGCCACGGCCGAGCTCTCGCGCGCGTGAGCGAAGTCGGCCAGCTCGGCCAGCGCATCGCGGAGCGGATCCCGCTCCTCCGCGAAGGTCCTCTCGCCCATCGAAACGCTCCTACCTCTTAATCCGGTAGGAGCCATCAGCTCGCTGGCGCGAGCGATTAGGCGAGCTCCATCGCCTGCTCTGAGTATAGGCACCTCGAAAGGGACGGCGGCATCCGCTCTCAGACCGAGGCCGATCCCTCGGTGCACCGTTCCTCCTATAATCGGTCCGTTTCCGCTGGCGAGACGGTCTTCTGATACCGGTCGAGGGGGATTGGATGCACGTCGTGGCCGCCGAGGGCGGGCCCATCAACGCGGTCTTCGGCTCATTCGAGGACCGCGCGCTCTGGGTGGTGCTGGGAATCTCGCTCGTCGCTCTGGTCTTCGCCTATTACCTAGTCCGCGAGGTCCTCGCCGCCCCCGAGGGCACCGAGAAGATGAAGGAGATCGCCCGGGCCATCCAGGAGGGGAGCCGGGCCTACCTGAACCGCCAGTTCCGAACGGTCGGTGTCTTCATCCTGCTGCTCACCGTCAGTTTGTTCTTCATCCTGCCCGTGCCGAGCGGCACGGCCCACGGCGCAATGTTCGTCCGGTTTGGCCGCTCGCTCGCCTTCATCCTTGGCGCCGGGTTCTCCGCGATCACCGGGTTCACCGGCATGTGGCTGGCCGTGCGGGGGAATGTCCGGGTGGCCAACGCGGCCCGGGAGTCCGGCCTGCGCCGGGCGCTTCGGCTCGCGTTCCGGACGGGTGGGGTGGCCGGCATGTTCACGGTGGGCCTGGGCCTCCTCGGCGCCACCGTGATCCTGATGATCTACAAGTCCGACGCCACGAGCGTGCTGGTCGGGTTCGGGTTCGGTGGCGCGCTCCTGGCCATGTTCATGCGAGTGGGCGGGGGGATCTTCACCAAGGCCGCCGACGTCGGCGCCGACCTGGTGGGTAAGGTCGAACAGGGGATCCCCGAGGACGACCCCCGGAACGCCGCGACGATCGCCGACAACGTGGGCGACAACGTGGGCGACTGCGCCGGGATGGCCGCCGACCTGTTCGAGTCCTATGAGGTCACGCTCGTGGCCTCGCTGATCCTGGGGGCCGCCGCGTTCGCCGACTCGCCGGAGGGCGCGATCGTGGGCGTGATGTTCCCGCTGTTCGTGCGGGCCATCGGGGTCATCACCTCGATCGTCGGCATCCTGGCCGTCGCCCCCCGGAGCGAGATCGAGTCCGGGATGAAGGCCATCAACCGCGGGTTCTTCGTCTCCGCGATCCTGTCGGCGGTCGCGGTGTTCGTGCTGTCCGGCGTCTACATGAAGGAGTACCGGCCCGCGTTCGCCGTGCTCTTCGGCCTGATCCTGGCCGGCCTGATCCAGGTCCTCACCGAGTACTTCACCTCGACCGAGCGACGGCCGGTGAAGGAGATCGCCGAGTCGTCCCTGACCGGGCCGGCCACCACGATCCTCCAGGGATTCGCCGTTGGGCTGGAATCGACGGTGTGGGCCATCCTGGTCATCGGGGCCGCCGTGATCTCTGCCTTCGCCTTGGGCCACGACACGGCCGAGCGCCTGTACTTCATCTCACTCACCGGCATGGGGATGCTGACGACCGTCGGGGTCATCGTGTCGATGGACACGTACGGCCCGGTGTCCGACAACGCGCACGGGATCGCCGAGATGTCCGGCGGCCTGGGAGAGCGGGCGGACGAGATCATGACTGGCCTCGACGCTGTCGGGAACACCACGAAGGCCATCACGAAGGGGATGGCCATCGCCACCGCGGTCATCGCCGCAACCTCGCTGTTCGGCTCCTTTGCCGAGGAGGTCCTGCGAGCGATGGGGCGCGCCGGCACATCGTTCCCGGTCCAGGTGGACCGCCCCGACGTGCTGGTCGGCCTGCTGATCGGGGGCGCCGTCCCTTTCCTGTTCGCATCGCTGCTCATCAGGGCGGTTGGGCGGGCGGCGTCACAGGTGGTGGTGGAGGTCCGCAACCAGTTCCGCGACCACCCCGGGATCATGGACTACAAGGAGAAGCCGGACTACGCGCGGGTGGTCGACATCTGCACGAAGACCTCCCTCCGGGAACTCATGACACCTGGTCTGCTCGCCGTGCTCTCGCCGATCGCGGTGGGGTTCGCGCTGAAGGCGGCAGCGCTCGGAGCGTTCCTGGCCGGCGCCATCCTCACCGGGCAGCTCCTCGCGGTTATGCTGTCGAACTCCGGCGGCGCGTGGGACAACGCGAAGAAGCTGGTCGAGGGGGGGTTGTACGGCGGTAAGGGGAGCGAGTCGCACAAGGCCACGGTGATCGGCGACACCGTGGGCGACCCGTTCAAGGACACGGCGGGTCCCGCCCTGAACCCCCTGATCAAGGTGATGAACCTGGTGTCGCTCCTCATCGCGTCGCTCGTCGTCGAGTACGCGGCGCCGGGCAAGCGGGGGTGGGGGATCGCCATCGCCGCGGGCTGCGCGATCGTGCTCGGCGCGATGATCTGGTACTCGAAGTCTCGGAAGGGCGAGGCCCTCGTGCCCGCCGACGAGGCGCCCACCAGGCAGGGCGCCACGGTTTCCTAGCCGAACTGGCCCAGGAACTTGCAGCGGCCCGCTCCAGCCTCTTCGATATCGCGGATGAGCGTCCTGGACCCCTTCCGGCGGTTCCTCGAGCGCATGGCGGAGTCCGACGAGGAGCGCCTGGCCGAGGAGATCCAGGAGTGGGCGGCCACGGTTCCCGGCACCGTCCGGATCAAGGACGCGCCGATCCGAAGCAGGATCAAGGTGGCGGGGGTGGTGAAGCGGATCACCGTGCGGCCGCTGGAGGGATTCGAGTCCCTGGAGGCTCTCATCTCGGACGGGACCGGGGAGTTGTCGGTCCTGTGGATGGGGCGGCGATCCATCCCTGGGCTGACCCTCGGGACCCGGATCGTCGTCGAAGGGGTGGTGGCCGAAAAGCGCGGTGGCTTGAAGATGGTGAACCCGACCTTCGAGTTCGCGGCCTAGGCCTGGTCCTCTCCTCCGGCCTCGCCCATGATGGCCGACCGGAGCGTGATCTCCGCCTCATTCGAGGCCAGAGCGAGGATCTCGTCACCTGGCGTGATCACCGTCTCCGGCTGTGGGATGACGACATGGCCCTCTCGCAGGACTGCCACGATGGCAGAGTCGGTGGGCATGCGCAGCTCGTAGAGGGGCCGGCCTGCATTCGGCGATGTATCGGGGACGGTGAGCTCCAATAACCCCACGCGGCCGCCCTCCAGTCGTAGAAGGCGAACCAGGTCGCCAACGGTAACTGCCTCCTCGACCAGGGCGGTCAGAAGGTGAGGGACGGAAACTGCGACGTCCACTCCCCACTGCTCGCTGAACATCCACTCGTTCCGAGGGTGGTTCACCCGGGCCAGCACGCGCGGAACCGCGTACTCCTGCTTCGCCAGCAAGGACGTGACCAGGTTGTCCTCGTCGTCGCCCGTCGCCGCGACCACGACGTCGGCCGTCTTGAGCTCGGCCTTCTCCAGGACCCAGGGTTCGCAGGCGTCGCCCAGCAGGAAGCCGACTTCCGGAGCCCACCCCTTGGCCACCTCGAGGGTGGCGGGGTCCTGCTCGATCAGCAGGACCTCGTGGCCCCGGGCGGCCAGGTCGGAAGCCAGGTAGCGGCCGACGGCCCCCGCTCCGGAGATCACGACGCGCATGGCTAATGCTCCCCCACGGGGGCGAGCAGCTCGTCGAGCAAGTCCACGGCGTCCTTGTGAAGGATGAGGTGCACGACGTCGCCCTCCTGGAACGCGCTCGATGCGAGCGGGATGAACCCGTGCCCGCCCCGGTCCACGCCGGCCACGAGGATCTTTCCTTCCACGTTCAGCGAACGGACGGGCTTGCCGATCAGGTGATGCGGGACCTCCAGCCGCATCCGGAACAGGTCACCGCCCGCCAGGCTCTCCTTGATCTCCTCGCGTTCGTGGGACAACATCAGCAGGATCTGCTTCACGCCCCACGTCGTGGTGGCCACGGTGGGGATGTTCAGCCGTTCGTAGATCTCGGCCCGTCGAGGGTCGTAGATCCGGGCGATGACCTTCGGCACGTGGTAGTACTCGCGGGCGACGCGGGCGGAGACGATGTTCGAGTTGTCGCCGTTCGTCACGGAGATGAAGGCGTCGGCCTCCTTGACGCCGGCCTCCTCCAGCAGCTCCCGGTCGAACCCCAGGCCGACCATTGTGCGAGCTTCGAAGCCCGGGGGGAGACGGTCGAAGGCCGAGGGCCGCTTGTCCACGATCGTGACGTCGTGGCCGGCCTTGCCGAGCTGGATCGTGAGCTCGGAGCCCACCCGCCCGCACCCG
>Ga0137375_10008241_pt1 | contig 12392 bp, 9 predicted proteins | sample SagtaG_24_FD_104936 | JGI IMG/M metagenome (GOLD analysis project Ga0137375, IMG submission 104936) | Vadose zone soil microbial communities from Sagehorn Ranch, Mendocino, California, USA - Sage1_R_113_16 metaG | ecosystem: Environmental > Terrestrial > Soil > Vadose zone | place: USA... | reverse complement strand
CTAGGCCGGCGTCGCGTCCTCGGCCTTGCGCTTCGGCCTCTGGTTCGCGGCCAGGACGCGCTTGCGGATGCGGATGGCGACGGGCGTCACCTCCACCAGCTCGTCCGTGTTGATGAACTCCAGCGCCTGCTCGAGGTTCAAGACGCGGTGGGGAGTGAGGCGCACGGCCTCGTCCGCGGTGGAGGCGCGCATGTTCGTCAGCTTCTTGGCCTTGGTCACGTTCACGTCCATGTCCGCCGGGCGCGCGTTCTCGCCCACGATCATGCCCTCGTAGACGGACGTGCCCGGTCCCACGAACAGCTCCCCACGCTCCTCGAGGTGGTTCAGGGTGTAGGCGGTCGTGTCGCCGGTACGGTCGGCCACGAGCACGCCCGTCGGCCGCCGCGCGATCTCGCCCTGCCAGTCGATCCAGCCGTCGAGGAGGCTGTTCAGCACGGCCGTGCCCCGCGTGTCCGTCATCAGCTCCGTCCGCACCCCGATGAGGCCGCGGGTGGGCACGTGGAACTCGAGGCGCACGCGCCCCGAGCCGTGGTTCACCATGCGCACCATCTTGCCCTTGCGCATGGCCATTTTCTCCAGCACCACGCCCATGTAGGCCTCGGGCACGTCGATCACGAACAGCTCCAGGGGTTCCTTGCGCTTTCCGTCCTCCAGGTGCGTCAGCACTTCCGGGTTCGAGATCGACAGCTCGAACCCCTCGCGGCGCATCGTCTCGATGAGGATCGCGAGCTGGAGCTCGCCCCGGCCCATCACGCGGAAGGAGTCTGCGGATTCGGTGGCCTCGACGCGGATGGAGACGTTGGTGAGCAGCTCCTTGTCCAGCCGCTCGCGGATGTTGCGCGAGGTCACCCAGCGGCCGTCCTTCCCCGCGAAGGGCGAGGTGTTGACGGAGAAGATCATGGACAGCGTCGGCTCGTCGACGTGGAGGATGGGCAGCGGCGACGGCGTCTCGACGGAGGTGACGGTCTCCCCGATCCCGATGCCCTCGAAGCCGGCCAGGGCCACGATCTCCCCGCAGTCCGCCTTCTCCACCGCCGTGCGCTCGAGCCCCTCGAACCCGTACAGCTTGGTCACCTTCCTCGTCTCCAGCGTCCCGTCCGCCTTCGCCACCGCGACCTGGTCACCGACGGCAACGCGTCCGGAGAAGATGCGTCCGATGGCCAGCCGGCCGAGGTAGTCGCTGTAGTCGAGGTTCGCGATGAGGAGCTGCAGGGGGCCGTCTCCCGCCGGCTTGGGGGGCGGGATGTGCGCGATAAGGGCCTCGAACAAGGGCCGGAGATCCTTCTCCTCGCCCTCCAGGGTCATGCGCGCGGTGCCGACCTTCGCATTCGTGTACACGACGGGGAACTCGAGCTGCTCCTCGGTGGCGTCGAGGTCGATGAACAGGTCGTAGACCTCGTTGAGCACCTCCTGGGGACGCGCGTCCGACCGGTCGATCTTGTTGACGACGAGCACGGTGGGAAGGCGGGCCTCCAGGGCCTTGCGCAGGACGTAACGCGTCTGGGGCAGCGGGCCTTCGGAGGCGTCGACCAGGAGGAGCACGCCGTCGACCATCTTCAGCGCGCGCTCGACCTCGCCTCCGAAGTCGCTGTGTCCCGGAGTGTCGACGATGTTGATCTTCGTCTCCCCGAAGTGCACGGAGGTGTTCTTGGCCAGGATCGTGATGCCGCGCTCGCGCTCGAGGTCGTTCGAGTCCATCACGCGCTCGACGATCTCCTGGTTGGCGCGGAAGGCGCCGCTCTGGCGCAGGAGGGCGTCCACGAGGGTGGTCTTGCCGTGGTCGACGTGGGCGATGATCGCAACGTTGCGAAGCGACATGATGTAGTTGGTCCTCTCCTCGACCTACGAAACCGCCCATTCTATCGCGCCTGGGGAAGACAAGCGAACCGTGGTGGCAAGCCTCTTATCCGCTAACCGTGTCGATCGAATTTCCGTTGCTTCGTTCGTTGTTGCAGCCGTTCGTAGTCCGTTGGTGTGTTGATCCCGAACAGGCACTCCTCTCCCGCCGGGACGTGCTCGATCCACTCCGGATGGCGGGCCAGCACGCCGCGCGCGCCTTCGTCCGGCGCGGCGGCGCGGAGGGTTGCCCAGGCCGGCCGTGCAAAGCCCCCGGGGTGACCGCGTCGTCCGCCGTGGCTGGGCACGGCGATGATCGCTCCGTGCCTGAGGGCGGCGATCACGGCGTCGACGGTCTCCGCATCCACCAGCGGGTGATCGACGGGGTGGACGAGCACCGCGTCCGCGCCGGCGGCGTCCGCGTCCTCGAGGCCGGCCAGGATCGAAGTCAGCATGCCGTCCGCGTAGTGGGGATTCATGATCGTGACGACGTCCGCCGGCAACGCCGCCTCGCGCCGAACGCGCTCGGCCTCGTGTCCGATCACCGCCGTCACGCGCTCCACCCCGGGCCGGCGCAGCCGGCGCGCCACGCCGGCCAGGAACGTCTCGCCCTCCAGCGCGAGCAGCGCCTTCGGTCCGCCCATGCGCGCGCCACGGCCCGCGGCGAGGATGATGGCGTGGATGCGCAAGGCCCTCGGCCCTGCGGCCACCACCGAACCGGTTGGCTGCACGTCGGGTATCATCACCCTTCACGGCATGAAGCAGAAGCACCTGGTTTCGCTGCGGGATTACACGCGAGGAGAGCTCGAAGAGGTCTTCGATCTCGCCCGGCGGGTCAAGGCCGACCCGGGCGCGTATGCCCAGGCCCTGCGCGGCAAGTCGCTGGCCATGATCTTCCAGAAGCCGTCCACGCGGACGCGGGTGTCGTTCGAGGTCGGCATGTTCCAGCTCGGCGGCCACGCCCTGCATCTCGGCGCGAACGAGATCCAGATCGGGCGCGGAGAGACCCTGGCCGACACGGCCAAGGTGCTCTCCCGCTACGTGGACGGCATCATGGCGCGCGTGTACTCGCACGAGGACCTCGTCGAGATGAGCCGCCACGCGACGGTGCCGGTCATCAACGGGCTCAGCGACCTCCTGCACCCGGTGCAGGCCCTGGCCGACTTCTTCACGATCTTCGAGCGCCGCGGACGGCTCGACGGAGTCACCCTCGCCTACGTCGGGGACGGCAACAACATGTGCCAGGGCCTCATGAGCGGCGCGGTCAAGCTCGGGGTGGAGATGAAGGTGGCCGCGCCCAGCGGATACGAGCCCAACCAGCTCATCGTTAAGAGCGCGGCGCGGGAGGCCCAGAAGGTCAAGACCGCCCCGCCGGTGGTCACGGCCGACCCGATGGAGGCGGTGCAGGGCGCCGACGTCGTCTATACGGACGTGTGGACCTCGATGGGCCAGGAGGCGGAAGCGGACGCCCGGCGCCAGGCCTTCCAGGGCTACATGGTGAGCCCGGAGATGATGGCGGCGGCCGCGCCGGACGCCATCTTCATGCACTGCCTCCCCGCCCATCGCGGCGAGGAAGTGGCGGCGGAGGTGATCGACGGGCCGCAGTCGATCGTCTTCGACCAGGTGGAGAACCGGCTCCACGTCCAGAAGGCGATCCTGATCCTGCTCATGGGCGGGGCCGCGCGGCCGCCCCGGCCCACGACGCTTCGGGCCTGACCGGCGCTCAGCCGCGCCGGCGTACCGGGGTCCGCCGCTGCGCGAGCTCGTCCAGCACGGCCAGGATCTCTCCCGTCGTCACGTCCGGGACGATGGTGACGGCGCCGATCGCGGTGGGCAGGACGAAGGGCACGCGGCCTTCGCGGGCCTTCTTGTCACGCGCGACGGCATCGAGGACGCGCTCGGGCGCGAGGCCCAGGCGCGGCCGCGGCCCCAGGCCATCCACCGCGGATGCGATCTCTTCGAAATCAGGGGCGGACAGGAGGCCACGGCGCCGGGCGAGGGCGGCGGCGGCGATGAGGCCCCAGCCCACCGCCTCGCCGTGCGTGAACCGGCGGTATTCCGTGACCGCCTCGAACGCGTGGCCCAGTGTGTGTCCCAGGTTCAGCACCCGCCGTAGATCGCCTTCTCGCTCGTCCTTGCCGACCACGTTGGCCTTGAGGCGGCAGGCGGCGGCGATGGCCTCGTCGAGCTTCTCCGCATCCCAGCCTTCGAGCGAGGGCGGCGCGTGGCGAAGGGCATCGAACAGCCCGCGGTCGCCGATGATCCCGCACTTCAACACCTCGTAGGCCCCGGTCTGGCGCTGGCGCGCGGGAAGGGTCCCGAGGAGCGCGGGGTCGACGATCACCGCCCGCGGCTGGTGGAAGGCGCCGATCATGTTCTTGGCGCGGGGGTGGTTGATGCCGACCTTTCCGCCGACCGAGCTGTCGACCATCGCGAGCAGCGTCGTCGGCACGCCCACCCAGTCCACGCCCCGCATGTAGGTCGCGGCCGCGAAGCCGGCGACGTCGCCGATGACGCCGCCTCCGATGGCCACGACCAGGCCGTCGCGGCCCAGGCGCGCGGTCACGAAGGCGTCATAGAGGCGCTCGAGCGTGCGCGCGTTCTTCTGGCGCTCGCCGTCCGCGACCAGGACCTCCGTCCAGGCCAGGTCCGCCAGCCCGGGCCGGATGCGGTCGCGGTGCTTTTCCCAGATCGTGGGACTCGACACGACGGCCAGCCGTGACCGGCCCAGGGGGCCCAGGAGGCGGCCGAGCGACGCGGAAGCTCCGCGTTCGATGTGCACGACGTAGGGGCGATCGGGGACGGCGACACGGATCTCCCGCATGGGAGATGGAGCCTACCATTCCTCGACCCCTCCTAGCGGAGCCAGCCGGGCAATGCGCCCTCTCTCCGCGCGCGGTCCTCGAACCGCGCTTCCTCGTCGCGCACGCGCGCCTCCAGGGCCGCGATCTGCCGCCGCCAGGCGTCCAACTGGGCATCGTTCGAGGCGTGCGCGCGGCGCGACGGCGACCGGGACGGCGTCTCCCGCTCCGCGAGGCGCGCCCGCATCTCGTCGATCCGCTCGCGCATGCGCTGCAGGCGGACGTGCAGGTGCTCGGCCTGCCGCCGCCAGTACGCCTCCGACCGTGCGCGTCCGTCCGCGGCCGCGCGATCGGACGCGGCGGGTGGGGCCGCGGCGACGACCTTCGAGTTGACTCCCGTCTCGTCGCGATGGGGCGAGACGCGCTCGAGGTCGTCGTTCGTATAGAGCGGAACCGGCTTCTTCTCTTCCGACACTCCGGCCGGGCCCGCCGCGAGCAGCAGCAGGCGCAGGCCGAGACTCGGCCACGACATGGGACATGCCTTTCCGGAGAGGGGAGTGCGAAGGGAGGTGGGGAACCGCGAGGCCAAGCGCACCGTATCACCGAATCGCCTGCCCGCGCAAGAGTGATCGGCGAAGCGCGCTGATAGAATCGATTCTTTGATCTCACGTGACCTGGCATGTCAGATGACCTCATTCGCGTCGACTTCCTCGTGCTCGGCTCCGGCATCGCCGGCCTGCGCGCGGCCCTCGGCCTCGCCCGCCACGGCGAGGTCCTGGTGGTGACGAAGGACCAGCCCACGGAGAGCAACACCGGCTATGCCCAGGGTGGAGTGGCGGTGGCCATGGGGTCCGACGATGCGACCGAGCTGCACCTCGACGACACCCTGAAGGCGGGGGCCGGCATCGTCTCCGGGCCGGCCGCGCGCATCCTCGTGGAAGAGGGACCGGAGCGGATCCGCGAGCTGGCGGCCTGGGGCGCGCGCTTCGACCGCGAGGGCGGCCGCTTCCATTTCACGCGTGAAGGGGCCCATTCGCGCAATCGCGTCCTGCACGCCCTGGGCGACGCCACCGGGTGGGAGATGGTGCGCGCGCTCCTCGACCGGGCCCAGCGCACGGCGCGCATCTCCGTGCGCTCGTTCGCCTGCTCGGTCGATCTCGTCCTCGCCGGCGGCGCGGTGGCCGGCTGCCGGTTCCTTTCCGAATCGGGGGCGGAGACGACCGTGATCGCGCGCGCCACCCTGCTGGCCACGGGCGGGGCGGGAATGGTGTTCGCGGAGACGACGAATCCTCCGGTGGCGACGGGCGACGGCATGGCCATGGCCCGGCGCGCGGGCGCGTCCCTGCTCGACATGGAGTTCGTGCAGTTCCACCCGACCGCGCTGGCGGTGCCGGGAGCGCCCCGCTTCCTCGTCTCGGAGGCCGTGCGGGGCGAGGGGGCCTATCTGCGCAACGGCGCGGGCGAGCGGTTCACGGAGGAGCTGGCTCCCCGCGACCAGGTGGCGCGCGCGATCGCGCGCGAGAACCGCGCCGGCCGCGGTCCGGTCACCCTCGACCTGCGCCATCTCGACCCCGACCACGTCCGGAGCCGGTTCCCGCGGATCGCCGCCACCTGTGCGCGCTACGGCGTCGACCTGACCAGCGACCCGGTGCCGGTCACGCCCGCCGCCCACTACGTGATGGGGGGCGTGGCCACCGACCTCAGCGGCCGCTCGACGCTGCCCGGTCTCTATGCCGCCGGCGAAGCGGCGGGCACGGGTGTCCACGGCGCCAACCGGCTGGCCAGCAACTCGCTGCTCGAGGGGCTGGTCTTCGGGGCGCGCGCCTCGGAGGCGATGGTCGCCGATCCGGCGCCCGCGGCGGCGGGAGCCTCCCTCGCGGACGCGTCCCGACGGCGCGTCCCGGAGGAAGGGACAGAAGTCGATCCCGCCGGGCTCGTGGCGACGCTGCGGCGCCGCGCCTGGGACAGCCTTGGCCTCGAACGTGACGGGGCCGGCTTGCGCGGCCTCCTCGACGACCTGGCCGTGCTGGGGGCCCAGGTCGCGGCCCACCCACGCCATCGGGCGGCGGCGGAAGCGCGCAACCTCGTCGCGGTGGCCGAAGCCATGGCCGCGGGCGCGCTGTTCCGGGAGGAGAGCCGCGGGGGCCACTTCCGCAGCGACTTCCCGGAAACCGACGACGCGCGCTTCCTCGGGCACACCCTCCTCACCACCGACGGGCCTCGCCTCATCCCGGTGGACGCCGTCGCGGCCAGCGCCGCATGAACGAGCCCGTCCTCCTCTTCCCGCTGGGCGAGTACTGGTGGTTCTACGCCGCCTTCCTGGCCCTCGTCCTCGTTCTCCTGTCCCTGGACCTGGGCGTGTTCCACCGCCGCGCCCACACCGTCTCCTTCAAGGAGGCGGCGATGTGGTCGGTGGTGTGGGTCGGGCTCGCGCTCGCCTTCCTGGGCGGCTTCTACCTGTTCATGCGGGCCCGGCTGCCGCACGATCCGCGGCTGACCGCCATCGCGGGCTTCGATCCGCGCGCGGCCGCGCACCGGGCCGCGCTCGAGTTCCTGGCCGGCTACGTGGTCGAGTATTCGCTGTCGGTCGACAACATCTTCGTGTTCGTGGTGGTGCTGACCTACTTCGGCGTGCCCACGCGGCTGCAGCACCGGGTGCTGTTCTTCGGGATCCTGGGCGCGCTGATCTTCCGCGCCATCTTCATCGGCCTGGGCGCGCTCCTCCTGCGCTTCGAATGGGTGCTCATCGCGTTCGGGGTCTTCCTCGTCTACACCGGCTTCAAGATGATGTTCGCCGAGGACAAGGAGGTCGATCCGGAGAGCAACGCCATCATCCGCCAGTTCCGCCGCCTCGTGCCCGTCACCACGGAGAGGCACGGCCACAAGTTCTTCTTGCGGGTCGAGGGAAGATGGCACGCCACGCCCCTGTTCGTGGCCCTCCTCTTCCTGGAGATGACCGACATCGTGTTCGCGGTGGATTCCGTGCCCGCCATCTTCGCCCTCACCCGCGAGCCGCTCATCGTCTTCACGTCGAACATCTTCGCCATCCTGGGTCTGCGCAACCTCTACTTCCTGCTGCGCGGCGCCATCGACAAGTTCCACATGCTCAAGTACGGCCTGGGCATCGTGCTGATCTTCGTCGGGGCCAAGATGACGGTGCTCAGCCGGCTCTACGGCGGGCATTTCCCGATCACCCTGTCCCTCGGCATCATCGTGGGCGTGATCGCGGTGTCGGTCGTGCTCTCGCTGATGTTCCCCAAGAAGGGCGACGCGAAACCGGCCGCCCCGGACAACGACGCCGGCGACACGCCGGACGAGAAGGATGGATAAGGAGCGTATGTCGAAGGAGATCACCCCGAAGGGCGAGGACTACTCACAGTGGTACCTCGACGTCGTCCTCAAGACGGAGCTGGCGGACTACGGGCCGGTGAAGGGCTGCATGATCATCCGGCCCTACGGTTACGCGGTCTGGGAGCACATGCAGGCGGACATGGACCGGCGCATCAAGGAGACCGGCCACGTCAACGCCTACTTCCCGCTGTTCATCCCCAAGAGCTTCCTCGAGAAGGAGAAGGAGCACGTCGCGGGTTTCTCTCCGGAATGCGCCTGGGTGACGGTGGGGGGCGGGGAAGAGCTGGAGGAGCCCCTCGCCATCCGGCCCACCTCGGAGGCCATGATCTGCTCGATGTACGCGAAGTGGGTCAAGTCCTGGCGCGACCTGCCCGTGCTCATCAACCAGTGGGCGAACATCGTGCGCTGGGAGAAGGTCACACGGCCGTTCCTGCGCACGACCGAGTTCCTCTGGCAGGAAGGCCACACCCTGCACGCGACGGAGGCGGAGGCCGAGGAAGAGACGCTGAAGATGCTCCACGTCTACCGGAGCTTCTCGGAGGAGATCCTGGCCATGCCCGTGGTCTGGGGCCGCAAGTCGGAGAGCGAGAAGTTCGCGGGCGCGCTTCGAACCTATTCGATCGAAGCCTTGATGGGGGACGGCAAGGCGCTCCAGGCCGGCACCAGCCACAACCTCGGCCAGCATTTCGCGACCGCCTACGGCATCGAGTTCCTCGACAAGGATCAGCGGCGCGCGCTGCCCTGGTCCACGTCGTGGGGCACCTCGACGCGCATGATCGGGGGGCTGATCATGACCCACGGCGACGACGCGGGCCTCGTCCTTCCGCCGAGGGTGGCGCCCTACCAGGTCGTCGTGGTGCCCATCCCGCCGCGCAAGGGGGACTGGAACGAGACGGTGCTACCCAAGGCGCGCGAGGTGGTGCAGGCGCTGCGCGGGGCCGGGGTGCGCGTGCACCTCGACGATCGCGACACCCAGCAGCCGGGATTCAAGTATGCGGACTGGGAGATGCGCGGAGTGCCGTTGCGCCTCGAGATCGGACCCAAGGACGTGGAGAAGGACCAGTGCGTCCTCGTCCGGCGCGACACGCGGGAGAAGGCCTTCGTGCCCCTCGCCTCCGCCGCGGAGCGTGCGCGCGAGCGGCTCGAGTCCATTCAGGACGGGCTTCTGGACCGGGCCCGGCGCTTCGTCGCCGACAATACGACGCGGGTGGGCACCTACGACGAGTTCAAGCGGGTGATGACGGAGAAGCGCGGGTTCATCGTCGCCGGCTGGTGCCGGTCCGCACCCTGCGAGGCGAAGATCAAGGAAGAGACCAAGGCGACCGTGCGCGTCATTCCGATCGAAGGCGCTCCGATGGCCGGAGCTTGCGTGCGCTGCGGCGAGCCTTCCTCCGGTGAGGTCTACTTCGCGCAGGCCTATTAGGAATGGGTCCGAGCGGCGCCCTTGCACCGGCGCCGCCGGCCCGCGGCGGCGCCGCCACCCTGGCCCTCGTCGCGCCCCTGCTCTTCGCGTCCGGCGCCTGCGCCCTCGCGTATCAGACGGCCTGGACGCGCGAGTTCCGGCTCGTCTTCGGTGCCTCCACCGCCGCCTCCGCCGCGGTGGTGGCGGTGTTCATGGGCGGGCTGGGCCTGGGCGGTTGGCTCATCGGGCCACGCGCCGATCGCAGTCCCAACCCGCTCCTCTTCTACGGCCCGGACATGCTGCAGGCGCGCGCCGATTGTTACCAGCAAACCGGAGACCCACGGGCCAAACGGGCGGCCGCCGACCTCCAGGAGTTCCTCGAGGCCGACCGCTCGGCGCCACATCCGACGACGCCCGCGCCGGCGCGGTAACATACGCGCCACGGCGGCGCTTCGTTCGAGTCGCACACCGGGCGAAGCACCAGGTGAGACGGTTCCGGAAGCGTCACAGCGACGGGGTGCGCGAGCGTGCCCGCTCCGTACGGTAGGAGAGCGCGGCGCCGATGACCCCGCGTGGGGAGGAGCGATAGAACCCCTGGTCGCCGTGGCCGTGATCGCGGTCGTGGCGCTGCTTCTGGCCTCGCCGTTCCTGGCGGTGTTCGCGTTCATGCGCCTCCAGGCCCTGGCGCGTGAGCTGGGCGACGTGCGCACCGAACTCGGCATCCTGCGGACGCGCGTGGACCGCTGGACCGCGTCTCCGCCCACCACCACGACTCCCCCTCCGGTCCCGGCCTCGGCCGCTCCGCCCTCGGCGGCGCGACCGGTCGCTTCGCCCCCGCCCCCACTGCCCCCGCTCACCCCGCCGCCGGTACCCGCGGCCGCTGCCCACGAGAGGCCCGTGCCCGTGCCGTCGGAGGCTCGCGTCCCGCGGCGACCCTCACCGGTCACGCCCCCGCGACCTCCCGCGGGCGACTTCGCTTCGAACCTCGGCCCCAAGATCCTCGCCGCCGGCGCCGGCCTCGCGTTCGTGGTGACGCTGGGCCTGTTCGTGAAGATCGCATGGGACAACAACTGGGTGGGACCGACCGGGCGCGTCCTGTTCGGGGCCGTCTTCGGGCTCGGTCTCCTCGCCGCTGGCGTGCGCCTGCTGCGGCGCGAGTATCGCCCGCTGGGTCAGGCCCTGGCCGGGGCGGGGCTGGCCGGTCTCTACACGTCCGCGTTCGCCGCGCACGCCTTCTATCACCTGATTCCGCGCGGCGCGTCGGGAACGCTGATGGTCGCCATCACCGGCTGCGCGGTCCTGCTGGCGGCCCGCCTCGACGCACGGATCCTGGCCGCCCTGGCCTGGATCGGCGGCTACATGACGCCGATGCTGCTCTCGACCGGTGAGGACCAGGCGCTCGCCCTCTTCCTGTTCCTCGCCGTGCTCGACGCCGGCGCCCTGATCCTCGATCACCGCAAGCCGTGGCCGGAAACGGTGCCGCTCGCCCTGCTGGGCACGATCCTCCTTTATGGCGGCTGGTACGCGCAGTTCTTCACCCCCGAGCACTTCGAGACCGCCGCCTTCGGTCTGGTGCTCTTCACGGCGCTCTTCGCGCTGGGAATGGCGCCCAAGGAGCGCGGCCTGGGTCTCGGCGCCGTCTTCGCGATGGCCGGCCTGGGGCTGAGCGTGCTCGCGGGCAGCGCCGATCGTCCGGAGATCCTGCTCCTGCTCGCCCTCGCCCTCGGCGCGGCGGCCGTCCGGGAGGCGGCGCGCCGGCACTGGGCGTTCGTGCTGCTCGCCGGGCTGGCCATGGGCCTGCCGCTGCTGACCTGGTGCGGCGCCTATTATCGGGCGGAGGCGTTCGGCCTCGCCGCCGCCTGGGCCGTCGGCGCCCTGCTGATCCTCACCGTGCCCTGGGTCGGGGGAGCGGTCACGCCGCCGGTGGCCATGGAAGGCGCGGTCCTGATCGGCGCCGCCCTCGTCTCGATCGGGCTGTGCCACGCCACCAACCGTCCGCCCGCGCTGCTCGCCTACCTGCTTGCGCAGGCCGGCGTCGCGATCCTCGTCCGGCGGCGCTGGGACTGGGCGGAAGCGATCGGCGCGGGCGGCGCCGCCCTCTCCGTCCTGGCCTGGATGGACGCGTTCTTCCGTCCCGATCATGCTGCGGATGCCTATCTCATCGCTCTTCCCGTGGCCGGCGCCTACCTGATCGCGCTCCTGGTGCGCGGACTCCTGTCGCGCGTCCCCCTGCGCCTCGCCGACGGCATCGCCCACCTGGTCACGGGCCTGTTCACCTGGACCGTGCTGTACCGGGTCCTCTACACGACCAACCCGAAGATGCTGGGCCTCGCTTCCGTGGCCCTGGCCGTCCTCTACCTCGTCGCGGGCCTGGCCGCGCTCCGCGGAGGTCGCCGTGACGTGCCGCAGGCGCGCGTACTGCTGGGCCTGGCCGCGTCGTTCCTCACCGTCGCCATTCCCGTCCAGCTCGGCCTCCACGGCATCACGCTGGCATGGGCGGTCGAGGGCGTCCTCCTGCTCTGGCTCGGGCTGCGCTTCCAGTCCGCGCTCGCCCGCCTGGGCGGATACGGAGTGCTGGGCCTGGCCACGATGCGTCTCTTCGCTCGGCACCTCCCGCTGCACCGGGGGGCCTTCGATCCCGTCTTCAACGCGGGATTCGCCACCTGGATGTTCGTGATCGCCGCGATGGGCGTGGCCCTGCTCCTCACCCGGGAGACCGGCGCCGACGCGAGCGCGCCCGATCGCGCGATCCGGCCCCTGCTGGCGGCGGTCGCCCTCGTGCTGCTGTTTGGCGTGCTCACGAGCGAGACGAGCGGCACGTTCGATCAGCAGGCCGTGCGGGCCGATCGCGCGGGCGACCTCGTGGCCGCCCAGGACGCGCGCCGCGTCGGCGGGCTGGCGGTGTCGGTGCTGTGGACGGTCTTCGCGACCGCGCTCCTCGCGGCGGGCCTCGCCCTGCGCAGCCACCCTCTCTTCTACTGCGCGTACGGCCTGTTCGCGCT
>Ga0137375_10008239_pt1 | contig 12395 bp, 10 predicted proteins | sample SagtaG_24_FD_104936 | JGI IMG/M metagenome (GOLD analysis project Ga0137375, IMG submission 104936) | Vadose zone soil microbial communities from Sagehorn Ranch, Mendocino, California, USA - Sage1_R_113_16 metaG | ecosystem: Environmental > Terrestrial > Soil > Vadose zone | place: USA... | reverse complement strand
CCTGAACGATTTGCCGGGGTCGTTCGTCTTATGGATAGTTACGGAATACTGGACAGGCACCCCTGCGACTGCTGCGGCGTCACCTCCCCGACACCCAGCGGCCGCAAACAGGACACGTCGGTTCTGGCGAGGATCCCAGTGCCGTTCTCCTCCTGGTTACCTTCGCGCCCCTTGAGTACGGGCGGAGTTGGTCGAGAAAGAGGCGCTTATGGCTCCCACGCAAATGGATCGGCGGACCTTCCTCAAAAACCTCCAGGCGAGCGGTCTGCTGAGCGCCGCGGAATTCAAGGCGGTCCTGAAACGGCTGCCGGCGGAAACCCGCGCGCGCCCCATTGCCCGCGCCTTGGTTGACATGGGCCTGCTCACCAAGTTCCAGGCCGAATTGCTCATGGCCGGGCGCACGAGCGGCTTTGTGCTGGGGCAGTATCGCATTCTCGACCAGATCGGTCAGGGCGGCATGGGCCGCGTCTTCAAGGCCGTCCACCAGACGATGAACCGGATCGTCGCGCTGAAGGTGCTGGCCCCGCAGCAGATGCAGACCGAACGAGCGCAGGCGCTCTTCAAGCGCGAGGTGCGCGCCGCCGGCCGGCTCATGCATCCGAACATCGTCACCGCCTACGACGCCGGCTGCGCCGAGGGCCGGCATTACCTGGCAATGGAGTTCGTGGACGGTCCCAACCTGGAGCAACTCGTCCGCGAGCGCGGCCCGCTGCCGGTCGGCCTGGCCTGCGACCTGATCCGCCAGGCCGCGAACGGCTTGCAATACGCCTTCGAGCAAGGCATGGTCCACCGCGACATCAAGCCGGGGAACCTGCTGATGCAACCCGGCCAGAACGGCGTGCCGGCGGTGGTCAAGATTCTCGATTTCGGCCTCGCCCGTTTGCAGGATCCGGCCCGCGTCGCGGCGCGCAGCAACCCCACCATCCTGATGGCCCAGAATCGCGTGATGGGCACTCCGGATTATCTCTCACCGGAGCAATCGCGCGACCTGCACGCCGTCGATATCCGTTCCGATCTCTACAGCCTCGGCTGCACGTTTTACTATCTGCTGACCGGAAATGTGCCGTTCGAGGGTGGGACATCTCTGGAAAAGTTGATCCGTCACAGTGCCGAGGACGCGACGCCGGTCGAGCATTACCGGCCCGACATCCCGACGGCGGTCGCGGAGATCGTTCGCCGCTTGATGGCGAAGAACCCCGCCGATCGCTTCCAGACGCCCGCGGAGGCAGCGGCCGCGCTGGCGCCGTTCGCGCAACCGGGGTCAACGAGTTGGTCGCCGCACGAGACCGTCTCGGATCAGGTGCTGGGCGACGGCATCGCCACACCCACCTCCGGCAGCCAGCCGGGCGGCGAAGGGACCGACCTGCTGGACGATCCTTCGGAGCCGGCCAGCGCCGCTGCGGAGTTGCCGCTGACGCTCTCCGGCGAGGAGCAGGGTTTCCCGTTCGGCAAAGCCAGTTCCGGGTGCTGCGCATGGTGGAAGATCCTCGGCGCCGTCGGCGTCCTCGCCGGCCTGGCGGGGCTGGTCGCCTGGCTGATTCTGTCGCTCTGACAACGGACCGTTCCAGCGGTTGGCCTTCTCCTCGTTGCGCTGGAGCGGTACACTTGCGTTCTCGATGGCGGGGGAGCAACTGTCAGGAGACGACCATGCCAAAGTCCGTCAAATCTACGACTGCCGCCTACACTTTTGAAGACTTTTGCGACCTAATTAATGAAGATCAGAAGGCCGACCTGATCGATGGAGTGATCTACATGGCCTCGCCGGATAACACCGACGCGAACGAGCTATTCATGTGGCTGGGGGGCCTCATGGACCTTTTCGCCGAGGAGAACGATCTCGGCAAGGTGTACGGCACACGGGTCGCGTTTCGACTCGACAAGCACAACGGTCCCGAACCGGATCTCGGCTTCGTCCAGAAGGCGCGTCTCCATCTCGTGGAGCGCGGTTTTGTTCGTGGCGGGCCGGATCTGGCGGTCGAGATCGTCTCCCCGGAGAGCGTCGAGCGCGACTACGAGAAAAAGCGCAAGCAGTACGAGGACGCGAAGATCCCCGAATACTGGATCGTGGACGAGATCATGCAACAGGTAACCTTGCTGCGGTTGGGCAAGGACGGCAAGTACCGCGCGGTGAAGCCGAAGAAAGGGGTGCTCGCGAGCAACGCCCTGCCGGGTTTCTGGCTTCGCCTTGACTGGCTCTGGCAAGACCCATTGCCGCGCAAGACGACCATTTTGAAAGAGATCCTCGGGCGAGACCTCTAACCTCCGGTTTTTCCTTGACAGGGAGGCGACGCAGGCTCTACGGTGGAGTGGTTCCTGCTTCCACTTCCTGCGCAGCCGGTCGGCGAGCGAACGTAGTTCGCTGCAGGTTGCAGGCCCTTCCTCGCGAGGTGCGTCCATGCAGCGGCAGCCACACCGAAGGCGTCCGGGCGTAACACTCCTCGAGTTGGTGGTGGTCATCGCCGCGGTCGCGGTCCTGATCGGTCTCCTGATCCCTGGCGTCCAGCACGTCCGCCGCAAGGCGGCCCAGACCAAGACGCTCGATACTCTCCGCGAGATCGTCATTGCCGTCCACGAGACGCACGACGCCAACAAGAAGTTCCCGCCGTGCTGGGGCATGTACCCGCCGCCGCTTGTCCCTGGCGTCGGGGCTGCGCCGGCCCCTGCAGCCCGGGTAGTGGGGCCGCACTCGCTCTATTTCCACATTCTGCCGTTCATTGGTGGGAAGGCCATCTACGAGAACCCGCCGGCGCTCACTCCGGCCTTCGGGCCTTACCTCTCCTCGCTCGACCCGACGACCTGGGATGGCACCAACGGCACCCACGGAGTTACCAACCTGCTTGCGAACCAGAACGCCTTCCCGACGGCGGCAGCTGCCGCCGGGAATTTCTACACTCGCATGCCTTCCAGTTTTCTGTCCGGAACCTCCAACGTTTGTTTCTTTGTGGCCGCGGTGGGCGTCCCTGCTGACCCAACGGCACACATCTGGACGGGTAGCACCGCCTGGTTTCCAGATCAGGGTGGCAGCACGCTGCCTAGGCCCTTGCCGGCCGCGCTTGCGGACGCCGTCGCGCAACAGCCGTACCAGTTGGCCCCCGGTGGCACACTCGTAGCGATGGGCGATGCCAGCACACGCATCGTTGAACCGAATATTGGTGCCCCGACCTGGGCTGTTATGTGCAACCGGAACTGCACCACTCCTGTCCGGGACTGCACCCACTGCTGGAATTGGTAACCGGCGGAACCCCAGCGAACGAGCGGCGGGGGTTATCCCCGCCGTCTGCAGCTGGGCCGGCGGGGATAAACCCCGCCGCTCGTTGAGCACTTTCCCTGTTGTGTGTTGTTAGTTAGAAAGTGCTAACCCGCAAGCGGGAACGCGTGGTTGCGCTCTCGCCGCGATCCTACAATCTCCGCATGATCCGACCCGCCACCGCCGCCGACACCCCCGCCATCGCTCGCCTCATCCGCGGTCTCGCGGACTACGAGCGACTGGCTCACACCGTCACCCTCGACGAGGACCAACTCCGCGAGCACCTGTTCGGACCGCGTCCCTTCGCCGAGGTCTTGCTCGCGGAGGAAGCCGGCGAGGTCGTCGGTTTCGCCCTATTCTTCTCGACTTACTCCACTTTTCGCGGCCAGCCCGGTATCTACCTGGAGGATCTGTTCGTGCAACCGGAGTTCCGCGGCCACGGACACGGCAAGGCGCTGCTGACCGCCCTCGCGCGTCTGGCGGTGGAGCGTGGTTGCGGGCGGCTGGAGTGGGCGGTGCTGAACTGGAACAAGCCGGCGATCGACTTCTACCGCGCCCTGGGGGCCATTCGGCTCGACGACTGGACCCTTTACCGCGTGCATGGTGAGTCGCTGGCCGCGCTGGGCGGGAAGGCGCCGTGACCGTCACGGCCGCGGCGGCAATTCTTCGATTTGGATATCCTTGTAGTAGACTTTCGCCTTCGCCCCGCCGTGAATCTGCAGACCGATGATGCCGGTGCGGTCGATTTTCGCGTCCTTCTCGGTGTAGTCCACCGTCAGCTCGCCGTTGAGCCACAACCGAATCCGCGGCCCCTCGCAGCGAATCCTGTACTCGTTCCAGTCGTCGTGCTTGACGATCCGCTCGATCAGCTTTTTGTCCGGCGCGGCGAGGATCTTGTTCCGCCGCGATTCGTCGTAGAGCGCTCCCCAGTAATGCTGGCCGACGTCCGCCTGGTAGCCGCTCACTTCGTGGTGTTTCGGGATCCGCTTCGTGCGAAATTGCACCCCGGCGTTCGCCTGCTTGCGGTCGCCGAGCAGCTTGAACGTCACCTTCAACTCGAAATCGCCATAGGTCTTCGTGGTGCAGAGGAACTCGTTGCGCGGCACGGTTTTCTCCAGCGAACCGCCGACGATGGCCCCTTCTTCGACCCGCCAGGTGTTCTTTGTCTCGCCTTCCCAGCCGGCGAGCGTCTTGCCGTCGAAGAGCGGCCGAAACTCCGCACGGCAGACGGAGGACAGCGACCCGAAGCCAACAACCAGGAGTAGATAGGAAACGATGCGAGACATGGTTCATCCGAGGTCAGAGGATTTCGTGATACTCGACCCCGGAAGTATACGAAGCGGCCAAGAGCAAGGCAGGTGATGTTCGTAGTTCCGCCTTCAGGCGGCTTGGCGTCGAACCGCCTAAAGGCGGAACTACGAACATCACGTCATTTCCTCTGCGTTAGCGCATCCCAAGGACGCTCGCCAACAGGCCAGGCTCGCGGCGATTCTGTCCGATCGGCCAGACGCTCAGCCCATCGTAACGGTCACCGGCGGCCACCCGCCAATTACCATCCCGAAAGTATCCCAAGGTAGCCCGGGGCGATGCTCCCTTGCAGCCCAGAGACCAGAAGGTGACGGTCCCGTCCGGATTGCTCACGAGCAGTGCCCTCGTGCCTGGCTGGAACGCCACGGCCCCGCCACGCCGGACACCTTCGGTCCGTAGCGAGCGGATCTCTCGACCGGAAGTCGTCTCGAACAGGCTGACCGTTCTTCCGTTGACGGCCAGGGTCGCGCTGTCAGGCGTGAAGGCGAACGAATTGCCCTGCCGCAGATCGACACGCAGGACCAGGTCGGCCACCTTCTTGCGCTGCGCCACATCCCACAGGGCGACGGACGAACCCCCCGCTTTGGGGCAACCGGAGTGCGCGACGACCAACCAGCGGCCGTCCGGGCTGAACGTGACCGCGTCGAGGGCGTCATACGGCAAGGTGAACTCACTGCCTTTCGGGCACCGCCGCACGGTGTACACCGTCTTGCCGGCGACGACCAACAACGCTCCATCCGCGGCCTGGGCCAGCGCCCGGATCTTCTCAGGATATTCCGGAGTCACAATGCCGCCGAAGGTTCCCGCCGCGATATCCCACTGGGCGACGCTGTTACCGTGTGCGGCCAGGATCCTCTTGCCGTCGGCGCTCACAATGAAGGGGCCGTTCAGGGCGGCCGCCGATGGCCAGGGCAGTTCCTTGCCTGTCGTCGCGTCCCAGCGCAGCAGACTCGGATAATTGGCGGGCGCCAGCAGGATTTTGCTGTCCGGGCTGAAGGTCAATTGCAGATGCTGCCGCATCCCTTTCGGCAAGGGGAGGACGTGTCGCTGTTCCCCTCGGGTCAAGTCCCAGAGGTGGATCGAATTGCCGACCCGGAAGGCCAGCAGTTTGCCGTCGGCACTGAAGGCGGGCGACTCGATGGGCTGCGTCGCCGCGCCGGCGAGGGGCCTGACGAGGCCGCCGCCATTCGACACGGCGCCGGCCTGGGGTTGCGGGCAGAGCAGGCCCAACGCAGGGATCAGAAGACAGGAAAGTTGCATTCTCGAGGCTCCTTGGTGTGAGGATGAAGCGAACGCTCAACAGGCGAACGCCGGGGGAAAGGTCTGCTGTGGGAGCCCGAAGCGCCAGCGAGGACCGTCCTCGCTGGCGCTTCGGGCTCCTGGTCCCCCACATGGAGAGCGTAAGTTGCCTCAAGAACACGACACACATTCACGACCCGACCGCCCCGCGCTGCCGGACCGGCAGATAGCGCGGCTCCCAGCGGCGGGCGTCGATCCGCCGCGCCAGCTCCTCGGGGGTGATCTGCTCCGCCAGTCCCTGCCGCTGCGCCTCGGTCGCGACCGCCAGGGCCACCTGCCGCGACACCCGGCGCAACTCCGCCAGCGCCGGCAGCAGGGCGCCGGTCGGATCCCAGGCGGTCGGGGCAAACTCCGCCAGCGCTCGCGCCGCCGCCAGGAACATCTCGTTGCTGACCCGGCGGGCGCCCGCGGCGATCACGCCCAGCCCCACACCCGGAAAGACGTAGGCGTTGTTGCACTGGGCAATCGCATGGATACGGCCACCCTGCACCACGTCCGCGAACGGGCTGCCCGTCGCGACCAGCGCTCGCCCGTCGGTCCACGTCAGCAGATCCACCGGCAGCGCCTCGCTCTTGGAGGTCGGGTTGGAGAGCGGCAGAATCACCGGCCGCTCGACGCCGGCGGCCATCGCGCGCACCGTCTCCTCGGTGAAAACCCCCGGTTGACCGCACACGCCGATGAGCGCCGTCGGCCGCACTCGCCGCACCACCTCGGCCAACGTAAGGGCCCCATCCGCACCACGTTCCCAACCGGGAACATGCTCTTGCGCACGGGCATAACATTGTTGCGGCGGCGTCAGGCCCGGCATGTCCGCCAACAACAGACCGTGCCGGTCCACCAGCCACACCCGGGAGCATGCCTCGGCCGCGCTCAACCCGGCGCTCTGCATGGCCACCACGACCATGTCCGCGATCCCCGTCCCCGCCGAGCCGGCCCCAAGGATCACCAGACGTTGTTCCGTCAACTTTACGCCCGTCGCCCTGGCTGCCGCCAACAACACGCCAAGTACGACCGCCGCCGTCCCTTGAATGTCGTCGTTGAAACTGCACAGCCGATCGCGGTAGCAGTCCAGCAGGCGGCGCGCGTTCGCCTGGGCGAAGTCCTCCCACTGCAACAGCACGCTGGGCAAATGCCGCTTTACGCTCTCCACAAAAGCCTCAATAAAGGCGTCGTACTCGGCGCCGCGGATGCGCTCGTGCTTCCAGCCGAGGTAGAGTGGATCGCGCAGCAGTTCCGGGTTATCCGTGCCGGCGTCGAGCAAGATTGGCAGTGTGCGCCCGGGGTGGATGCCGCCGCAGAGCGTGTAGATCGACAACTTGCCGACCGGGATGCCCATGCCGCCGACGCCCTGGTCGCCCAGGCCGAGGATGCGTTCGCCATCGGTCGCCACAATCACGTCCACGTCGCGATGCGGGCGATGGCTGAGAATCGTGTCGAGGTGAGCCCGATCGGGGTAGGAGAGGAACAGCCCGCGCGGCTTGCGATAGATCAGGCTGAACTGCCGGCAGGCGTCGCCGACCACCGGCGTGTAGATGATCGGCAGCATCTCGGTGAGGTGGTCTTGCAATAGACGGTAAAAGAGGGTCTCGTTCCGATCCTGCAGGTCGCGCAGGAAGATGTGCCGTCCCAGGTCGCTCGTCTTCTGGCGATACTCGCGCGAGCGGCGAGCGACCTGTTCCTCGATGGTGCCGACGTGCGGCGGCAACAGTCCAAGCAATCCGAGAGCGCGCCGTTCGTGATCGGGAAAAGCGCTGCCCTTGTTGAACAGGGGACAGTCCAGCAGCGCCGGTCCGCTGACGGGCACTTCCAGGCTGCGCTCCCCCGTGCTCGGGTCGAGGACTTCGTGGAAGTCGATCATGAGTAGTGCTCAATGGCCTCGCTGTCCCGCTTGCGGGTTAGCCTGCTTGGGAGCCCGAAGCGCCAGCGAGGACCGTCCTCGCTGGCGCTTCGGGCTCCCAGGGATGTTATTGCCCCGTGGGCGGAAACAGCAAGCGCCCCGGCACGACGTCTTCTCAAGCACGAATTCTGTGGCCGTGCGGCAATCGAGGAAATTCTCAGGCGAAATCGGCCGCCACGGTAGATCGCGTGCTACGGTTATCGTGAGGGCTGAATCGCGGCCGGCGCGAGCGGCGATGGTGCCCTGTTCCTCCACCGAGGCCTTGTGGCATGACGACCGTGGTCGAACCGTCGCACTCCCCTGCGCGCAAGCAAGTCCTTGCCCGCTCTGCGAACCTGACTTAACGGATGCGAAATGAGCGCAACACGACAGCCAGAAGTTCCTCCCCCGCCGGTGATCGCCGCGCAGGCTGATGCCCTTTTCCAGCAGCATAGTGACGCCATTCATCGCCGCACGGATCGCCTGTTCGCGGTCTTGATGATCGTCCAGTGGGTCGCCGGCATCCTCGTCGCCCTGTGGATCTCGCCGCGGACCTGGGCCGGTGCCGTCAGCGAGATTCACCCGCACGTCTGGGCCGCGGTGCTGCTGGGCGGCATCGTGACGTTCCCCGCTGTCTTGCTGTGCCTGCTCCGCCCCGGCGGCACTGCCACACGGCAAATCGTCGCCGTCAGCCAGATGCTCATGGGGGCCCTGCTGATCCACCTGACCGGCGGCCGCATCGAAACCCCCTTCCACGTCTTCGGCTCGCTGGCGCTGCTGGCGTTCTACCGCGACTGGCGTGTCCTGATTGTCGCCTCGGTCGTCGTCGCCCTCGACCACCTGCTCCGCGGCGTGTTCTGGCCGCAATCGGTCTTTGGGAGTGCCCTCGTCGATAGTTGGCGCTGGCTGGAGCATGCCGGCTGGGTCGTCGTCGAGGACGCCTTCCTGATCGTGGCCGTGCGCCAGGGGCTCCGGGAGATGCACGCGATCGCCTGGCGCCAGGCCGAACTGACGGCCACCCGCGCGGCGATCGAGCAGACGGTGCAGGTGCGGACGGCCGAGTTGGCGGAACAGACCAGGCAGCTGACGCAGACGACTGAGCAGTTGCGGGGCAGCGAGCAACTGCTGCGCCAGGCCAAAGCGACCGCGGAGGCAGCCGATCGCGCCAAGAGCGAGTTTCTGGCCAACATGAGCCACGAGATTCGCACGCCCATGAACGGCATCCTCGGCATGACCGAACTGGCCCTCGACACGCCCCTGACCGACCTGCAGCGCGAATACCTGACGACCGTGCGGACCAGCGCCCACTCGTTGCTGGCGATCATCAACGACATCCTCGATTTCTCCAAGATCGAGGCCGGCAAGCTCGAACTGGAGTCCATCACGTTCCAGCCCTGCGAGGCCCTGACCGACGGGCTGCGCGGTCTGGCCATCCGCGCTCAGCAGAAGGGACTCGAGTTGATCGTGTCGGTCGCCCCCGACGTGCCCGAGTACCTGGTCGGCGACCCCGGCCGGCTGCAACAGATCCTGGTCAACCTGGCGGCCAACGCCATCAAGTTCACCGAGGAAGGGGAGGTGGAGGTGTCGGTGTCGAGGATGGAGGATCGAGGATCGACGATTGAGGATCGAGGATGGAGGATGGAGGATCGAACGACGAGCAGTTCCCAGCACGCTTTTCCGGCAATTCTCGATCCTCAATCTTCGATCCTCGATCCTCCATCCTCCATCCTCGATCTTCGGTGCTGCTGCACTTCGCAGTGCGCGACACCGGCATCGGCATCCCCGCCGACAAGCAACAGCTGATCTTTGGGGCCTTCGCGCAGGCAGACACCTCGACGACCCGCAAGTACGGCGGCACCGGCCTGGGGCTGGCGATTTGCCGGCAATTGGTGGGCCTGATGGGCGGCCGAATCTGGGTCGAGAGCGAGCCGGGCAAGGGCAGCACGTTCCACTTCACGGCTCTGCTGGGAGTGGGGCAGAGTTCCAGGGCCACCGAGCGGCTCGCGGACCTGCCGGCGCTGGAAGGGCTGCCGGTGCTGGTGGTGGACGACAACGCGACGAACCGCCGGTTGTTGCAGGAGATCCTACGCGGTTGGGGCCTGCGGCCGGCGCTGGCGGTCGGCGGTCGGGCAGCGCTGGCGTTGTTGCACGACGCTGTCAGCAAGGGCCAGCCCTTCCCGCTGGTGCTGCTCGACGGGCACATGCCGGGCATGGACGGCTTCACCCTGGCCCGGGAGATCAAGGATAGCCCGGAACTGGCGGAGACTGCGATCGTCATGCTCACCTCGGGCGGGCGCAGCGATGACCAGGCCCGTTGCTGCGAACTGGGCATCGCCGGCTACATGATGAAGCCCGTCAAACAATCGGCATTGCTCCACGCGGTCCTGACGGCCCTTGGCCGGCCTGCGCCCGCGCTACCCCGACGCGGCAGCCGTCGCCCCAACGACGTGTCCGTGCCGGCCCTGGCCAAGGGATTGCACATCCTCCTGGCCGAAGACAACCCCATCAACCAGCAAGTGGCCGTCCGCACCCTGACGAAGGAAGGACATACGGTCGTCGTGGCGGACAACGGTCTGCAAGCCCTGGCCCGCCTGGAGGGAGAGGAGTTCGATGTGCTCCTTCTGGACGTGCAAATGCCTGAAATGGACGGTTTCGAGACGGCAGCCGCCATCCGTGCTCGCGAGGCCGCAACGGGCCGTCATCTGCCGATCATCGCGGTGACGGCCTACGCCATGAAGGGCGACCGCGAGCGCTGCCTCAAGGCGGGCATGGACAACTACGTGGCCAAGCCGATCCAGCTCGCGGAGCTGTGCGAGGCGCTGCGACAGGTTCTGCCCGCCTCGCGCACTCAGCCCCGTGAGACGCCTCCCCCGCCCGCCGAGCCCGCAATGGTCACCACGGCCCCAGCTGCTTTTGACCGGGCCGCTGCCCTGGCCCGCCTGGATGGCGACGAGGCATTTTTGAAGGAACTCGCGGGAATCTTCGTGCAGGACTGCCCCCGCCTGCTTGCCGAGATGGAGGCTGCCCTGGCCCGGTCGGACGCGGAAGCACTGCAGCGGGCGGCCCATACGCTCAAGGGGTCGTCGTATCATTTCGAGGCGGCCGCGACCGCCGCGGCGGCGAAGCAACTGGAAACGATCGGCCGCAGCGGCGACCTCACCAGCGCCCCGGACGCATACCTGGCCCTGGCCCGGGCAGCCGGGCGGTTGGTCCGCGAACTGGAGGCGCTGGCCGCCGCAGAAGTGGTCAGCGGTTAGTCGCCAGTTGTCAGAGCCTGAGCGCCAGCGAGAACTCTGACCGCGAGCCACCACTCACGAGACCGGATTGCATGCTCCCGTAGCGACAAGCGCGGCCTGGCCGCTTGTTGCTCCCATCGAGTGCCACGCGCTTTGGTCCAGAGGGCAGCAAGCAGAGCCAGCCGTCACCGAGGCCGGGTCGCGACTGCTGCTGCACGAAGTCCCCCACTGCCGGAAACTGGACACGGCGGCGCTCGACGAGATCGTGGCGCAGGTGGACCGTTGGTACGACGCCTTCTTTAGCCAGATTGCCGTCAGAGCTTCTTGATCGAGCCACCCCAAAGGGACAGGCACCTTTACGGCCTCATTGGCCCGCCTAATGCTTGGCCAGGATCGCCAGAAACCTGTCCACGACCGCGATGGGCTGTGAGCCGCACTCGTCCGCGGAGAAGAACTCGATGCAGGTAACGCCGTGCGTCTTGAAGAGCCTCGCTCGGGCGTGGTCCTTCGCGGCGTTCTTGTGGTAGGTGTCGCCCATCACTTCCAGGATGCCCCACTTCCCCTTGTCGCAAATCAAGAAGTCCGGCTCGCGATTCTCGGGCTTGTCGCCTCCAAGGACGGCTGCAGCGTTTGGGAAAAACAGCAGGTGTCGCGTCTTGAGTTCGTCGTAGACGGCGATCTCGGCCGGGGACCGGAAGTTCAACTCGTCGTGCTTGATCGTCTGAGCGGTCTTGAAGAAGCAGTTGTTGAGGCCGGATACAGCCTCCCCAGCCGGTTCCTGGACGACAGTAATTGCGATGCCGACGTCCGCGCAGATGCAGTGAAGGTTCCGCGTTGCTTCAGACAAAGCGTCGTGCAGGGCAATGAATCGGTCGGCTCGCGGAATACCCCGATCCCGGTAGGAGGTGACCAGATCGAGAGCAAATCCTGGAATGAGAATTGAGAGAACGTCCCCCCCTCCCGCGTTGAAGCGGACGGAATGGAACTTCATCACGGCGTATTGGAGAACTCCGAGGATATCCCATCGCCGGTGAGCCACGAAATGGGCACGATAGGCGTCCTTGATTTCGTCCGAAGGAGTGAAGTAGTGGATTGCCGTCATATGTTGACTCTCTTATGGGACAAATAGCCACATGGCCAAATTCACTCTCTGGCCCAACCTGCCTGGACGATTGTAAGCCGTATGCGGACGAAGCACCAGGCGAGAGGGGATCAACCTTGGCCGCTGTCCTGCTGTTGATGGCCTGTCTCGCTTTCCTGCGCGGAAAGGGGGCTATCTCAAATCATCCGAATTGGCGGATTCGGGAAGGCATCGTCTCACTTTGGCCATTTAGAGTGAGACGGCGGTTGACACTTCGGCGTTGTCGGTGCCGGCTTTCCGCGATGGTAACTTATTACTCCCTGGCCACTTACGGCTGAAGATACCTGG
>Ga0137375_10008226_pt1 | contig 12401 bp, 4 predicted proteins | sample SagtaG_24_FD_104936 | JGI IMG/M metagenome (GOLD analysis project Ga0137375, IMG submission 104936) | Vadose zone soil microbial communities from Sagehorn Ranch, Mendocino, California, USA - Sage1_R_113_16 metaG | ecosystem: Environmental > Terrestrial > Soil > Vadose zone | place: USA... | reverse complement strand
GGCCGGTCACTCGCAGCACAAGCGCGAACGCGCCGATCAGGGTGAGGGCGAACAGCGTCGGCACGATCAGGTTGAAGGCCACCGCGGGGGGAATCCCGGTCGCCTTGACCGGCAGCGAGACCAGGAACAGGCCGTAGTAGTAGTAGTTGATCGTCCCGTCGCTGAAGAACGGATCGTAGGGCGGCATGACCGGGCTGCGTAGGATGGCGTTGAGGAACCCGAACTCAAACGGCTTCTCGCCGCCCCAGATCGGCTGCCACAGATCGGGGTTGAGCGCGCGCAGCGCCGCCATAAACGCGAACGCGCCCAGGAACAGCGCCTCGACCAGCAGGATCGGGCGGCCGCGGGCCCGCAGGTGAGCGAGCAGCACGCCGAGCCCCCGTGTGAAGGCGCGACGGGGCGACGGGGCGACGGGGCGACGGGGCGAGCGGCTATCCCCGTCGAGTCCTTCGCCGTCGTCGGTCGTCGGCCGTCGGTCGTCCGCCGTCCGGCCGAGCCAGGCGATGATCGCGGCGTCGAGCGCCAGCACCAGCAGGGCGCCCCAGAGGATGCCCCAGCGATTGTAGCTCCACAGGCCCAGGCTGACCGGCAGCCAGACCGCGTAGCCCAGCAGCAGCAGGCCGACCAGCCGCGCCCAGGCGTAGCCGCCATCTCCCGGCGCGGCAGATCGCCCGCCGCGCCCGAAGACCAGCGCGGTCGGCGGCAGGCCCAGGGCCAGCAGCGCGTAGCAGGCTAGCAGCCACAGCAGCACGGCGACCGGCTGGGAGCGGGCCAGTCGGTTCCAGACGTACTCGCCGACGGCCGGCAGCTGGTCGACCGGCCGGCTCAGGCGCGTGTCCTTCTGAGGCAGCAGATTCGGCGCCCGCACTGGCAGCGACGTCGTCAGCACGGCCGGCGGGGCATCGCCGGGGGCGCGTGGTACCCGGTAGATCCGCGTGTCGCCGGCCGAGTAGACCTGCTGGATCTGGCCCGCGTCCGCGAGCGCGTCGAACTTCGCCAGGCCGGCCGGGTCGTACAGCGCGCGCTCGAGCTGCCCCAGATAGACGTACTCGACGCCGTAGAGCCGCAGCAGCCGCAGCGCTTCGTCCCGATCGGTCGTGGAGTAGAGCTTCTGGATCAGGCTCTGCCGGCCAGCCAGCACCGCGCCGACGTCGGCGACGCTGCGCTGCTGGGTCTCGTGCCAGGGCCAGCCAAGCAGCGTCGGCAGCCCTGTGTAGATCGACACGCGCCCACCCCAGCGGTAGGCCTCGGTGTGCGCCTCCAGGACGATCGGCGTGCCGGCGACGTTCGCGCGCATCCAGTCAATCGCCGCGGCGTCCTGGGCGAACGAGAACGCCTTGTCGTTCTCGCTCCAGCTGCCCTTGTCGGAGCGCATAAAGGCGATCCCGTCGAGCGTCGGGCCGATGTCCGGGTCGATCCGATCGGCGATCCGCGCGGGCGTGGCGGTGAGCGGGTAGACCAGCGCCGCGCCGACCAGCAGCGCCGCAGCGCCGCGCCAGATCCACCACATGTGGGGGCGACCCTTGCGGTCGCTCCCCTTGCGGCTGCCCGCCGGCCAGAGCGCGCCGATCGCCAGCGCCGCGGGGAGCGCGAACAGCACCCAGCTCTGCATCCCGAACTTGAAGACCGTGTTCATCCGGCCGATGTCGCCCTTCGCCACCACCAGCTCGATCGCCAGCGCGATCGCGATCGCCGCCAGCGCCCACAGCACGGGCAGCAGCGTGGTCGCGCTGACCCACAGCCCGGACTGCCGGCTGCCTAGGACGCCACGGCGGTGGTACACGACATCATGTGAGAGATCGACGTCCGCGGTCGGCAGCGCGAGCTGCGCGTCCTGGTCGCTCTGAAGCTCCTGCACGGTGGCTAGTGGCTGGCCGTCCGTGCGCGCCGGGCCAAGCAGCATGTCGAAGAGCAGCGGGCCCGCCGCGATGGCCAGCGGCACCAGCAGCACCAGCGCGCTGGCCTGCAGCACAACCGCGGCACCTGCCAGGACCAGCGCCCCGCCGCCGATCAGCGCCAGCCGCACCAGTCCGGCGCCGCGCCGGCGATAGAGCAGCAGTGCGCCGCTCAGCAGCATGAACAGCCAGACGCCGTCGATCTTCAGGAAATCGGCGGCTAGCGTGTGGCTGCCGCGCCAGAGCTCCAGGCCGGCGTAGTCGGTGGCGAACGAGCGCGTGAAGGGCAGGAACAGCAGGCTGCTGCCAAGCAGCAGTCCGATCGACGCGGCCGCCCAGAACAGGGCCGTTCGCGGCAGAGTCGCGCCGAGACGCAGCCGTCGCCACGCGACCAGCGCCAGCGTGGCCACGCTCAGCCCCAGGTAGATCGGGTAGTCCCAGGTATTGGTGGCCCGCAGCGCGCCCACGACCAGCGCCAGCAACACCACAGGGGCCAGGCGCCGGGGACCGGGGATCAGGGATTGAGAGTGTGCCCCCCGACCCCTGGCCCCTGCCCCCTGACCCCTGATCAGGGCGACCATCAGCCCGAGCGCGGCCAGGGCCAGCGGCAGCGCGATCATATGGGCGTGCAGGTCGGCGAACAGGAAGGTGAAGAACGGGAACTCGGTGATCGTGCTATCCTGCAGGTCCATTCCGACCAGCCGTGTGGCGTCCCAGAAGGCCCACTCGGCGCGGCCGCGGCACTGCTGCTGCGCCGCGTAGCTGCTGAGCTGGCACTCGGCCGGCAGCCCCGGAAACGGCGGCGTGGCCGAGCCCGGCAGGTACCACAGCGTCTGGGTCAGCGGGCCGAGCAGCACGACGAACGCGGCGGCGAGCAGGCCGATCACAATGGCCCGCCGCTCCTGTAGGCCTCTGCGAGCAGACCGGGAGACAAGGAGACCGGGAGACAAGGAGCCACCCGGTTGCGATGTCTCCTTGGCCCCTTGTCTCCTTGTCTCTTGAGCGATCTGGTTTCGTGGCGCAATAAGGTTGTAGGCGACGGCCCACGCCCCGAGAGCGGTCAGCGCGAACAGCGTCGGCACGGCCAGGTTGTAGGCGGTAGCTGGCGCGACGCCGGTCAGGTGGACCAGCGCGCCGACGAACACGAAGCCGAAGTAGTAGTAGTTGATATAGCCACCGGCGAACCACGGGTCGTAGGGCGGAAACGCGCCGCTCTTGAGCACGGCGGTCAGGAAGGCCAGGTCCATCGGCTTCTCGCCGCCGCGCGCCGGGTGCCACAGGTCGGGGTTGAGCGAGCGGATCAGCACGAAGCCGAAGAACGCCAGCAGGAACAGGCCCTCGGCCGCGATCAGCGCCGCCCGCCGCTGCCGCACGAAGGCCCGGATCGCGGCCCGGCTCCGCCAGCCCGCCAGCCCGCCGCCGCCGACCAGCGCACCGGCGCACAGCCAGACGCTGCCGGGTGTGAAGGGCAGCAGCCTGAAGCTGCCAAGCAGCCACGCGCCATAGGCCACCAGCAGCAGCCCGAGCGTTTTCGCGAGCGCGAAGCCGCGGTCGGGCAGGCTGGGCAGCAGCCGGAACAGCAGCGCGAACATCGCCAGGCCGGTCAGCTCCAGCACCAGCAGCCAGACCAGCCAGGGCGCCTGGTTGGACAGCGCGCCGCCGATCGGGCTGAACAGCGCGGCCCAGGAGCCCGCGGCGCGATAGGCCGGCCACTGGCTCTCTGTCAGGCGCAGGGCAGTGGGCGCCTTGCTGGCGCGCAGGGTCGACAGCTTGTAGACCTCGTCCCAGGCCACGCCGCCGGCGATCAGCTGCTCGGCCCGCGCGCGCGTATACGCCTCGGTCTTGTGAAAGACCAGCACCCGCGGATGGTCGTAGACGCTGAATGCCTCCTCGGCGCCCTGGTCGGGGATCGGGATGCCGAACAGCGTCGGGTACGAGGCGATGTCGGCGACCTGCTCGAAGCCAAGCTCGCCGCTGAACAGGTAGTGGTAGTAGCGCGTGAGCGCAGGGTAGCGCATCGGCATTCGCGTGGCCGAGCCGTAGACCCGGTTGCTGCTCAGGACAATGTAGTCGGCCTGGTCGAGCTGGTCGAAGAGCCCGGGGACGAACTTCCCATCCTGGCCGATGTAGCCGGTATACTTGGTCTGGTCGTCCTCGGCGTACGGGAACATCTGAACGTTGTAGTAGAAGCCGTCGCTCTGCGGGGAGCCCGGGTCTCGGAAGGCGCGCCGGCCGTCGATCGACAGCGGCAGCGTATCGTCCCACTGCTCGGCGGTCAGCGTCGAGCCGGCCGGAATATGCTCGTAGATCCAGCGCGAGGCCGTGATGCGCGAGTGCGGCCGCGTGTAGATCCGCGTGAAGGCGTAGGCCCAGCAGAGCGTGCCAGCCACCACCACGAGCAGCGGAACCCATCGAATTGCAGATTGTAGATTGTAGATTGTAGATTTTTTCTGCGCCCAATCTGCAATCTGCAATCTACAATCTGCAATCCGGATGAGGCCCCAGGAGGCGAACAGCGCCAGCAGGCCGTACAACAGCAGGTAGTAGCGCATGGTCATGCCGAACTGGCCGCCCTGCCACGCGAAGTAGAACGCGATCCAGCTCCACGGCAGCAGGTGGACCAGCCGCTGGCGAAGGAGCTGCCAGCCAGCGCCGCTCCAGCCCGCCCAGGCAGCGCGAGCCATCTGCACACCGGCGGCGGCCCAGGCGATCCAGGCGGCCAGGCCGAGCGGCAGGCCCATGCCCCAGAGGATCATGTTTTGCAGCGGGAACAGAAACGGCGTCCGCCCGGCCCACTGCTGGCTCGGCGGCGAGTCGAGCGCGCCGCTGACATAGCCGCCGATCGTCGTGATGTTGTCGATGAAGCGCGGGTCGGGGCGCAGGTCGAAGAACGACGTGCCCAGGAAGGCGTCGGGCTGCAGCAGCCGGAAGCTGACGATCGTCACCACGCCCGCGAGCGCAAGCAGACCAAAGCCTGCGAAGGGGCGAAGGGGCGAAGGGGCGGGTGGGAGATCGTCGCCTCTTCGCCCTGTCGCCCTGTCGCCCTGTCGCTCCTGCTGTGGTGCTAGTGCCTCCCAGATGCGCAGGGCGACCGCCAGGATCGCCAGCAGCCCCAGCGACGCCATCGTGATGCGGCAGGCCATCGCGGCGCCGATGCTGATGCCCAGCGCCACGGCGCTGCCCACCCGGCCGCCCTGGGCGACCCGCACCACCCAATAGACCGACAGCAGCGTAAAGAAGGCCGTCGCCGAGTCGACCGTGAAGAAATGCGCGATCTGGATCGGCAGCGCCGACAGGGCCAGGAACAGCGCCGCCAGCATCCCGACGCGCGAGCCGTAGAGCCGCCGCCCGATCAGGAAGACCACGACCACGCTCAGGATCTCGAACAGCGCCGACCAGGCCCGCCCGACGCGGGGCACAAAGTAGTAGCTGGTCAGGTCGACGCCCACAGGGTTCAGCAGCGCCTGGAGCGGCCCGATCTTCGGCACGTTCAGGTCGGGGTTGGGGATGAGCGGCGCGGAGTCGTAGCTGCCCGGGCTGGCGGCGCGCACCATCGGCGGCAGCGCGTCCTCGGGTGTGAGCATGGCCGCGCTGATGTGGGTCAGGGTCTGCGGCAGCAGCCCATACACGTAGAACGTGTTGCCGCTGTTGCGCGGGTTGAGCGGGTTGCGCGCCGAGTCCAGGTACTCGCCCAGGCTGGCCGGCATCTTCAGCCGGTCGGCCACCAGAGTCATGAAGCGCTCGTCGGGGTGCTGGCCCGTATCGCCGTCCCAGCCGAACAGGTTCAGCGTGCTGAAGTAAGCGCCGAGCGCCACGATCGCCGCGAGAACGACCCAGGAGAGCCAGGGGAGCCGACGGTTGACGCCTGCGGGTTGTGCTGGGGAGGTGGGCGTATCTTCGGAAGCCCGGTTGCTGGTCATAAGCGTTGTAGCTCGTGCTGCGAGCAGTAGCGATCCGCGCGGTCCGGCGCAAGTAACCACCGTATTATAGGCATGATTGCGGGCCGCGTCCAATGAACCGCTTGCCCGGTAGCGCGCCGCCATGCTACAATAGCGCGAAATGAGGCTTGCTTCACGTGTTCATTTCATATGGAATAACAACGTGCCGATAAGCGTTCCGGATACGATCACGATCGATGGGCCAGCCGGCGCCGGCAAAAGCACGCTGGGCGAGCGGCTGGCCAGGCGCCTCGGCTATCTCTACTTCGACACCGGCGTGATGTATCGCGCCGTCACCTGGGCCGCCCTGCTGCGCGCGATCGACCCCGGCGACGCCGCGTCCATGGCCGCGCTCGCGCGCGACCTCGACATCGACCTGCGGCCGCCCGGCGTCGCCGATGGCCGGCAGTACACGGTGCTGGTCGACGGGCAGGACGCGACCTGGGACCTGCGCCGGCCTGAGGTCGACCGGCAGGTCTCGCTGGCCGCGAGCCACCCGGCGGTGCGCGAGATCCTGCGGGCCCGCCAGCGCGCGATCGGGCTGCGTGGGCGCGTGGTGATGGTCGGGCGCGACATCGGCGCGATCGTCCTGCCGGAGGCCAGGCTCAAGATCTACCTGGAGGCCTCGCTGGCGGCGCGCGCCGCTCGGCGGGCCGCCGAGCTGCAGACCCGCGGCGAGAAAATCGACCTGGCGGCGATCCAGGCCGACCTCGCGCGGCGCGACGCGCTCGACCGGCACGTGATGGCGGCGGCTCCCGACGCGCTCGTGCTGAGCAACGATGCGCTCTCGCTCGATCAGGAGATCGAGGCGATCATGGAGCACCTGGCGGGCCAGGCAGCCTGACGACGCCGAGATGCGGGGTGGCCGTGGAAGGACTGTCGCGTCGCGAGATGATCGGCTATGCGCTTGTCCGATCGCTGATCCGGGCGGCCATGCTGCTGCTCACGTGTACGACCGTGCGGGGGCGCGAGCTTGTGCCGCCGCACGGCGCGGGGATCGTCGTCAGCAATCACATCGCCGCGGTCGATCCGGCCATTCTGGTCGGCGCGCTGCCTCGACCGATCGCGCTGATGTCGAAGGTCGAAAACCGTCGCGGCCTGCTCAAGCTGTTCATGCCGATGGTCGGGGCGTTCACGGTTCGCGCAAAACGCAAAACGCAAAACTCATAGGCTGAGGAGGTCGTCGATGGCCGGGATCTTACAGCCGAATGTTGAACTCGAGCTTGACGAAGGCGAGCAGATCCTGTACTACACGCGCCGGCACTGGACGTTGCTGGTCGTGCGGGCGTTCATCCCGTTTCTGATCGCGGCCGGCTCACTTCTGCTCGCGGTCTACCGCGCCGCGGGCGGGGTGTTCTTCGAGCCCGGCGCCGCCGCCGGCCGGCTGTTCGACTTCTCCAACGTGGTGGTGCTGGCGCTGATCGTCGCGCTGGTGCTGGTCTGGACGCAGCAAAGCGGCCGGCAGCACAAGGGCAAGAAGCCGGGGCCCTACTCGGGGGTGGTCGACGCGCTGTTCTTGCTCGTCGTCCTGGTCCTCGGCCTGGTGATCTATTTTCGCTACCAGGGCGGCCGGATCTTTTACGTCGATCCCGCCAACGCGGCGGGCGCCGACCTGCTCAATATCGTGCTGTTCGTGTCCGGGGTGGTCGCCGCGCTGTGGCTGATCTATATTGTGATCGACTGGGCGAACGACTTCCTGGTGCTGACCAACACCCGCGTGATCTACGACGACACGCAGCTGCTGGTGCGCCATGTCCAGCAGTCGCTGCTGCTTGAGGATATCCAGCAGGTCAACCTGAGCGCAGACAGCTACGTCGCGCACTTCCTCGGCTACCTGGCGCTCTGGCGCGACCAGTTCATGCACTGGGCCGGCCTGCGGAACGAACCGCCGCCCGAAAAAGCCACCGTGGCCTACGGCAAGATTGTGATCGGCTCGCTCAGCTTTCAGCGGCTGCTGTTCGAACGTGCAGCCAACCCCCACGCAATGGTGCAGCGGATCAACGCCGAGCTGGGCAAGCTGCGGAAACAGCAGGAACCCGAGCTGCTGCGCCGGATCATCGAAGACCAGGTCTACGGCCGGAAGCCGGCCACGACGCCAAAGCCTATGATCTTCGTCGAAACGCAGCAGGGCCCGATCCCGTGGCTCTTCAAGCCGAATCCCGAGATCAACCCCAAGACCGAGGAGATCGTCTGGCGGCCGTTCTGGATCTTCCTGGCGTTCGCGATGCTTCCGGCCGTCGTCGCGCTGATCCTGGCGACGATCCTGCTGATCCTGGCGGTTCGGGTCGGATTCATCGGCGCCGGGCCGTCATTCTCGATCTGGCTGCTTGTCGCGCTGGTGTGCCTGGCGCGGATCATCTGGGTGCGCGAGGAGCACGAGAACGACAAGTATATCCTGACGCGCGACCGGATTATCGACGTCGACAAGAAGCCTTTCGGCCCGGAGAGCAGCCGCGTCGCGCAGCTCGGCAACATCCAGAATGTCTCGTCCGACGTGAGCTTCGTCGAGAGCATCTTCGGCTACGGCGACGTCATGATCACGACCGGCGGCGGCGGCGGCGCATTCACCTTCAAACACGTGCCCGACCCGCGCAACGTCCAGGCGACCATCACCGACTACCTGACCGATTTCAAGAAGCGCGAAAAGGCGCGCGCGCAGCAGGCAACCCTCGATCTCATCAAGCAGTATCACGAGGGCCAGCTCAGGCATGAAGAGCTGTTGAGCGAGAAGCAGATCCAGACGGTCGCCGACAAGGTCAACGAGCGTCTGGCCGTCGACGTGCCCTCTCAGGTCGAGCGCGAGATCACGACACAGCTTACCGACGTGGTGCGCCGCGAGCTTGCGCGCAGCGGACTCCGCCGCCGCCGCCGGCCATGAGGCACGCTCGCGCCAGCCGCCCGCGTATGGCAGGACGTGCAATGCGCCATCGCACACTCGTACAGTCTGGCCGACATACACTGCAGGTTTTCACTACCAAGGCACCAAGGCGCCAGGACACAGACCGCTTGGCGCCTATCCCGATAACCCGGATGGGTAGGGGATTTGGGGGAGGGCGAAGCCCTCCCCCAAGCCCTCTCCCCGGTTATTCGGATAGGCATGTGGTGTCTTGGCGTCTTGGTGGTAAGAAACGATTGGCAGCTGTACGCCGCCGCATCCTAGGCCTCTGGCTGCTTGCCCTGGGGCTGGCCGTGGCTGGCCTGTTTGGACTGCCCGGCGGTGGATCGGCCCAGGCTCAGACGCCGTTCACAGTCGACGTGCGCGCCGGCTACGAGGGCGCCTATCGCGTCGGCGAGTGGTTCCCGATCGTCGTCGAAGTCGGCAACGACGGACCCGATCTCAACGGCACGCTGGAGTGGATCTTTCCCGCCCAGCCCGGCGAGCAAACGTTCCGCCAGGTCGTCGAGCTGCCGCACGGCTCGCGCAAGCGCGTGACGCTCGACGTCTTCGCCAGTGGCTTCGCGCGCAACGGCCAGATGCGCCTGCTCGCCGGCGCAACGGTTCTGGCGAGCCAGGACGTTCGCCTGGACGCGATCGACGAGGGCGTGTTTCTGATTGGCGTCGCCAGCAGCGATCCCGCGCTGCTGAACAACCTGGGCGCGCTGCAGATCGCCGGCTACAGCAGCGCCCAGGTCCGGCACCTGCGCGCCGACGATCTGCCCGACCACGTCATGGAGCTGCGCGGCGTCGACGCGCTGTTTGTTCACGACGTCGACAGCGCGGCGCTCCGCCCGGCGCAGCGCGAGGCGCTGGCGCGCTGGGCCGGGCTCGGCGGGCAGCTGGTGGTCAGCGGGGGCGCCGCCGGGCCGCAGGCCGCCGCGGGCCTGGTCGATCTGCTGCCGGTACGGGTCGGTGGCGCCGTCGCCCTGGGCGACATCACGCCGCTCGCGCAGCTCGCAGGCGTTGGCGCCCCACCGCCCACATCCAGCGCCGCGCTGATCCAGGTTCAGCCGCGACCAGAGGCCGAGCGATTGCCGCGCGACGCGGGCCTGCTGTTCCGCTGGCGCTACGGCGCGGGGCTGGTGAGCTTCAGCACGTTCGACGTCGCCAGCCTGCGCGGCTGGACCGGCGAGGCGGCGCTGTGGAGCAAAGTGCTGACGCGGGTGGTCACGCTGACACCGGGCGCGTCCGCGCGGCTGAGCCAGCTCAACTTGCTGGAGCGCGGCGTGCTCAAGCTGCCGTCACTCAGCCTGCCCTCGACGACCACGCTGCTGCTCTTTCTGATGGGCTACGTGCTGGTGATCGGGCCGCTCAACTACATTGTGCTGCGGCGGCTGCGCCGACTGGAATGGGCCTGGCTTACGGTGCCGGCGATCGTGCTGCTCTTCGCGGGCGGCCTGTATGTCGTCGGGCTGGGCCTGCGCGGCGCCCAGGCCCAGCTCAACCAGGCCGCGGTCGTGCAGAGCGCGGAGGGGCAATCGCGCGGCTTTGCCACCGCCTTCGTCGGGCTGTTCTCGCCGCGTCGCGCCACCTATACGGCCGGCTTCCCCGCCGATACGTTCGTCGCCGGCGAGCAGAGCCGCTCGCTCCTGGGCAGCCAGTCCGCGCCGGTGGTCGCCGACATATCCGGCGCGCGATCGATCGACGTGCTGGCCGATGTCGGCTCGGTGACGACGTTCGTGGCGGAGGCGACGGTGGACGTGCCGGTGAGCGTTCAGAGCAACGTGATCAGCGACAGCGTGGGCCTGCGCGGCGAGGTGCGCAACACCGGCACGAGCGCGCTGGAGGATGCGCTGCTGGTCCGCGGCGATACGTTCGTGCGGCTTGGCACGCTGGCCCCGGGCGCCAGCCAGCGCGTCGAGCCGGGCGGCGTGCAGCAGAATTTTCCGAACGCGGCCGGGCTGCCCGACACGGGCGTGTTCGATCGCCAGGAGATGCTCAACATGCTGTTCGACCGGGATGCCGCGCGTCTGAGAAATCCGGGGCTGCCGGCGGGCGATCTGAACGATGTCGACGGCGTCTACCTGCTCGCCTGGGTCGGCCAGCCGACGCTCGCGCCGACTGTGAACGGGCAGGCGCCGGAGCAGAACAGCCTGACGCTGTATGTGATCCGGCTGCGCGCCGCCGCACGCCAGTAGTGATTCAGTGGGGTGGGGCACCCAGAGGTGTTCTATGAAGCTCATTATACAGCATTGGGAAGCGGACATCAATGACAACACTATCATCGTTGACCGCATTCCCCCGCCAGCTAAAGCAGACGGTCCCCTGCGGAGGTCTTGATGGCCTCACTCGCCGCAGAAGTGCGTGCCTTTATCACGGCCCAGCGAATGATCGACGCGGGCGCGCCGGTGGTCGTGGCGGTCTCGGGCGGGCCGGACTCGCTCTGCCTGCTGCACATCCTGGCGACGCTGCGCGACGATCTCGGCATCGCGCTGCACGTGGCGCACCTGGACCACATGATCCGCGGCGCCGAGTCGGAGACCGAGGCGCGCTTCGTCGCCGATCTGGCGCGCAGCTGGGGCCTGCCGGCGACGGTCGAGGCGGTCGACGTGCCGGACCTGGCGCAGGGCGGCAACCTGCACGCGGCGGCGCGCGCGGCGCGCTACGACTTCCTGGCGCGGGTCGCCCGGTCCGCAGGCGCACAGGCGGTAGCCGTGGCGCACCACGCCGACGACCAGGCCGAGACGGTGCTGATGCACCTGCTGCGCGGCGCGGGCCCCGAGGGGCTAGGCGGGATGCGCCCTGTTGTGCCGTGGCATGAATGGGCACCAGACAAGGAGACCAGGAGACAAGGAGACAAGGTGAGCGATTCCTGCTCCTTGTCTCCTGGTCTCCTTGTCTCCCCGTCGCTGATCCGCCCGCTGCTACAAGTCACTCGTGCCGATATTGAGAGCTACTGTACCGAACACGGCCTCGCACCCCGCCGCGACCCGACCAACCTCGATCTCGACGCGACGCGCAACCGCATCCGCCACGAATTGCTGCCGCGGTTGATCGAGTATAATCCGCACATCGTGGAGGCGCTTGGCCGCACCGCCGCGATCTGTGCCGACGAGCAGGCGTTCGTGAGCGCCGCGCTCGACGCGGCATGGCCGGAGCTGGCGCGCGAGCGCGACGGCGCGGTCGATTTCGACGGCGCGGCCTGGCGCGCGCTGCACCCGGCGCTGCAGCGCGCGGCGATCCGGCGGGCGCACGCACTGCTGGCGAGAAGTCCTGCCGGCGGGCGCGACGCCGCGACGCTTGGGCTCGAGCACGTCGAGCAGGCTCGGGCGCTGATCGCGGGCGGGGTCGGTCGGCGCTCCGACCTGCCGGGCGCCGTCGCGCTGACGGTTGGCTACGGCGGCGCGTTCACGCTTGGCGCGCCGGCCCGGCCCGATGGCCCCCAGCTGGCCGCCACGGAGCTGGCGCTGCCGGCGGAGGGCCGGGTCGACCTGGGCGAGGGCTGGGCGATCGTGGTCGAGCGGGGGCCGCCGCGCGCGGCGCCGTCCAGCCCCTGGGAGGTCGATCTCGACGCCGGCGCGGTCGGTGGGCCGCTGCTGGTGCGCCGGCGCCGCGTGGGCGATCGCCTGCGGCCGGCCGGGGGGCGCGGCAGCCGAAGCCTGCAGGACCTGTTCGTGGACGCCAAGGTGC
>Ga0137375_10008224_pt1 | contig 12403 bp, 9 predicted proteins | sample SagtaG_24_FD_104936 | JGI IMG/M metagenome (GOLD analysis project Ga0137375, IMG submission 104936) | Vadose zone soil microbial communities from Sagehorn Ranch, Mendocino, California, USA - Sage1_R_113_16 metaG | ecosystem: Environmental > Terrestrial > Soil > Vadose zone | place: USA... | reverse complement strand
GGCATCAATTGGCGCATCCGGTCGTCGCCGACGGCGCGCACGAGATCGTGCCGCAGCAGCTCGAATGAATAGTTCGCGCTCAGATCCCATGCCATCATCTTGCTCCACACCAGGACATCGGCTCCCGCCCACGGTTCAGGCTCGAACCGGAACAGCGCGAACTCCGGCGGCAGTGCGCTGCCATGATGCGTTGAGATGAATGCATTGACCCCGCTCACGTAGGCATTGACCTGCTGCTGCGCCCAGCCGGGCGTCGAGTCCCATGCGGCGCGGGCCGCTCGGCCAAAACCGACGGTGCGCAGAAACCGATCCTGCGCGAGCGTCGCGGCCCCGAAAATCTCCGACAGCCGCCCATTCCCGATGCGCCGCTGGAATTCCATCTGCCACAGACGGTCCTGCGCGTGAACGTAGCCGAGCCCGAAGAGCGCGTCCGCCTTGGTCGACGCGAAGATGTGCGGGATGGCATCGGCATCGCGGACGATGTCGACGGGCGCCGATAGGCCGGCAAGGGCGACCTGGCCGGCGACCAGCGGCAGCGACCGCCGCAGGAATGCGTACACGGCCAGGACCGCGATCGCGCCGAGCACGAGCATCACCGCCAGCGCTTTCACGATCAATCGACGCATGACAGAATCATACTCATTGCGGATCTCGGATTGCGGATTGCGGATTGCCGGGCTCAAGCCGGTGCTCGATCGGCTGTACGCGGAGTTCAACTATCCGGACTCCGCGACCGATCCCATCCACATCGTCCGGCGGTACGAGCGGCCGGACGACCGTGAAGTCGTCGGCTTCGTGTCTGCAGCGCTCGCATTCGGCCGCGTGGCGAGCGTGCTGCAATCGATTGAGCGCGTGCTCGCGATCATGGGATCTCGTCCCGCCGCGTACGTGCGCCGCTTCGATCCGCGACGCGACGGCCCGACATTCGCCGCCGTCGTGCACCGATGGACACGCGGTCCCGACATCGCCGCGCTGCTCTGGCTGCTCCGTCAGATGATCGATCGCAGCGGATCGATCGAACGATTCTTCGTCGAGGGCGACGACCCGTCCGCTCCGGACGTCGACTGCGCGCTGGACAGCTTTTCGACGCGCGCGCTCTCGCTCGATCTGAAGGCAGCCTATGGACGCGCGCTCACGCGCCCGGGTGTGTGCTACTTCTTTCCGCGACCCTCGGCAGGGTCGGGCTGCAAGCGTCTCAATCTGTTCTTGCGATGGATGGTGCGCCACGACGCGCTCGACCTGGGCGTCTGGACGCAGGTATCCGCAGCCCGGTTGATCGTGCCGCTCGACACTCATGTGATCCGCGTCGGTCGATGCCTGCGGCTGACGCGCTACACCAGCCCGGGGTGGAAGATGGCGCGGGACATCACGGCGTCGCTGCGCCGGCTGGACCCGGCAGATCCCGTCAAGTACGACTTCGCCCTGTGCCACCTCGGCATGATGAGCGCATGCGGTTTCAGTCGCGCCCAGGCGGACTCTCAGTGTCCACTGCGTGGCCTGTGCCGGCCACGCGTGCGTAGACCGCAACAGTCTCGGCGACCATCCGCTCGACGGTAAACCTGTCGCGCACACGCGCGAATCCGGCGTCGCCCATCCTCTGGCGCAACTCCGCGTCGCGCAGCATGCGCACGATCGCGTCCGCGAGGGCGTGTGCGTCCCTGGGTGGCACGAGCAAGCCGTTGACGCCGTCCTCGACGATTTCCGGGATGCCACCCGCGCTCGTTGCCACGATCGCACGCCGGCAGGCCATGGCGTCGAGCAGCGAGGTGCCGAGACCTTCGGTCACAGAGCTCATGGCGAACAGGTCGAAGCTCTTGAGGCAGCCGAGCACGTCGGTGCGGAAGCCGGGCAGCAACACGTGCTTTTCGAGATGGTGCTCGTGCACCTGCTTCTCGAGGTGCTCGCGCAGCTCGCCCTCGCCGAGGACGATGAACCGTGCGTCGGGAATCTGCTGCACGACGAGATGCGCGGCGTCGACGAGATAGCGCTGGCCTTTGTGCGGCACGAGCGCCGCGATGTTGCCGACGACGGGCGCCTGGTGCGGGAGCCAGAACGTCTCGTGCACGTTCACGGGCGGCGCGCCGAGCACGTGCTCGACGTCGATCCCCTCGTGCACCGTGACGGTTCGATCGGCCGGCACGCCGTCGGCCACGAGCATCCGGCGAATCGCCTCGGACGCCGCGACGAAGCAATCGACCTGGCGATACTTCCATCGCGAGAACGAGTTGCCTTTCAGATGGAAATCGACGCGCCTCGCCGCGATGAGCGGCGGTGTGCGACCGCCGGCGTTCGATCCTGCGCCGAGCGACAGTGCCAGCGACGCCATGGCCACGCCGTGCGGATCGTGCGCATGAATGACGTCGGGCGCGAGACGCTTGAGGACCCGCGCGAAACGCCACGCCGCGGTCAGGTCCATTTCCGCCCGCGGCGCGATCGGAATCAATTCAAGGCCTTCGGCCGCGCGCCGGCGAAGCTCCCCGTCAGGGTGCGCCACGAGCGCCGCGCGTTCGCCGATGGCGCGCAGACCGTTGACGGTCAGCAGAACCTGGTTCTGTCCGCCGCGCCACGTCCGCGCCGTGTCAACGTGGAGGGAGAACATTGTCGTTCGGCGTTCGACGTTCGACGTTCGGCGTTCGGGGTTCGACGTTCGGCGTTCGGCGCGGGACGTGCTCCAGTTCCCAGAGCTTCGCGAACTTGAGGAATACGTAGTACGCGTTCATCGTCGAGATGATGAAGCCCGGCGCGCCGTCGCGAATGCCACCGCGCCCGAGGTAATTCCGCAGAAACGCAAGCGGCGGATGGCCGGCCACCTGCAGCAGATCGGCTCGCCGGCCGGCTTCGTGCATCTGGCGCGCGGCCAGCGTCGTGTAGCGATCGATCGTTTCGAGATGGTCGGCGATGTCGCGGTAGGCGTAGTGCTGCAACTCGCCGCGAAGCTGGCCGGTTGCGCCCTGCACCGTCACGGCCTCGTGCACATACCGGCCGCTCCAGGCGGCCGACCGCCGATCGTACAGGCGGAGCTGATAGTCCGGGTACCAGTCGGTTGTTCTCACCCAGCGGCCCAGATGCCACGTCACGCGCGGCATGCGAAAGGCCGCCTCGCCCGGCGTTTCACCAAGCCGCGTCTGAATCTCGCGCGCGAGGTCCGGGGTGACGCGTTCGTCGGCGTCGAGCGACAGAATCCAGTCGTGGCTCGCGATCGACGCCGCGTAGTTCTTCTGCTCGACGTATCCGGGCCAGCCGCGGACGATCACCCGATCGGTGTGCTGCCGCGCAATCGCGACCGTGTCGTCCGTGCTCTGGGAGTCCACGACGACGATCTCGTCGGCCCAGGCCACCGAGGCGAGCGCCGCGCCGAGGTCCCCTGCTTCGTTTTTGGTGATGACGGTGACCGAGAGCTTCGGCACTCGGCGAGTCTAGTGGAGGCTTGAGGCTGGAGGCTAGGGGCTGGGGATCGGGCGGCTCCAGCCCCTGCCGAACTACTGCCGAATGATTCCGCCCGTCTGCAAGGCGCCCGAACCCGCGGTCGTGATGCCGCCACCGCCGCCGCCGAGCGGCACCTGCTGGACGGCCTCGAAATCGACGAGCGACTTGTTGTAGTCGGAAATCGCCAGAATCTCCGTCGTGCGGGCGAGGGACAGATCGCGCTGCGCCTGGAAGACGAAGAAGGTCTGGCCCATGCCGGCGGCCATCTTCTTTTCTTCGGCTTCGAGCTTTTTCTCCTGCAGTTCGCGCGACGCTTTGGCCGACTGCACCCGCTGCTGGTTGGTTTGCACGTTGCGGCCGATGGCGCGCACCTGCGTCGCGACCTGCATCTCGAGGTTTTTCAGCTGCGCCTGCGCCTGCTCGTATTGCAGCTTGACGCGCGCGAGGTTGGCGTGCGCTGTGCTCGTGCCGAGCGGATAGCCAATGGATACGCCGACGGTCCATGTCGGGTACGTGCTCTGGAAGATGTCGCCGAGTATCGTGCTGAAGGGCCGGTTGGACACGACGTTGCGACTGCCGATCGTCGCACCGGATGCGACCGCGGCGAAGTTGACCGGCTCGAGCTGCACGCCGCCGGACGCCGTCGTGATGTATTGGATGTTCGCGTTGACGTCGGGCTTCACCTGATTGCGGTAGTACTTGATGTTGATGTCGCTCTGCTGAAGGCTGTTCTTGGCGCTCCGCAGATCGGACCGCTTGTCGAGCGCGTTGCGGACCGCCGCGTCGACGTCGATTGTCTGCGCCGCGAAGGCGGGCGCATCGGTCGGCTCGAAGCTGACGGTCCAGAAGTCGGGAGTGCCCGGATCCAGGATCAGCGCGCGGAGGTTGTCTTGCGCCGTCCTGATGGACGCGTCGGCCACGATCACCCGTTCCTCGTTGCTCGCGACCTCGGCCTGAGCCTGCACGATGTCGATCGGCGCCATCGTGCCAATTTCCACGCGCTTCTGGTTGTCCTTCAGCGATTGCTGCGACAGGGCGAGCGACTGCTCCTGCGCCTTGAGGTTGTTGATGGCATACGACAGATCCCAGTAGGCGTTTTTCACGCTGCGCAGCGTCTGTGTGATCACGGCCTCGAGCTGAATATCCGACAGATCGCGCGACTTCTTGCTGTTGGCGACCTGCTGGCGGATCTGATCGATCGAGTAGTTGCGCAGGAGCGGCTGCGAGTACTGCAGATTCAGGTTCGAGTTGAGTTGCGGGATGTAGTTGCTGAACAGGTTCGTCGTCGTCGACCGCGAGCTGTTCCAGGTCGCGGAATAGTTGCCGCCCCAGGGAAGAAGCTGGTTCATTCCGACAGCCGTTGAGAACGTGCCATTGTCGATACTCGTGGCGCCGCCCGACAACGAGCTCGTGGCCTGCTGGGTCTGCGAGTTCCTTCGCAGATCCGAGGTGAGCTCCGGCGCCCAGAACGACCGCGCCTGCATCACGCTGACGTCCTGAATCTGCGGGTCGATGCGCTGGATGCGGATCCCCAGGTTCTGTTCGAGCGCCGACTTGACCGCTTCGTCAATCGACAGCGGTCGGACGAGGCCGGACGACGACTGCTGCGCGGCATTCTGGGCCGCGGCCTGCAGCGCGGCGCTCAGCGACGACTGTCCGCTCTGGCCGAAAGCGGACACCGACGTGGCAACGATGGCGGAGGCGATGGTGAGAATTCGCAGACGCATTGCTGACGACTCCATCAAGAGAAAGAGAAATCTGGCGCTGTTCTGATCAGTAGACGTTCGGCAGGGGATTCCGGTTCAGGCGATTGTATAATGACTCCCCGCATTCCTGAGGATTTCATGCCCAACTCTTCTCGCGTCACTTACGGACTCGCGACGCTTGCCTGTGTGGCCGTCACAGCTCATCTGGCCGGGTCGCCCACCGCCGCCCCGCGCCGTGCCGCCACGAAGGCGGTCAAAACGGCCGGCGGCGGCTTCGAGTTGACGATCGACAGCATCATGCGCGGGCCGAAACTTGTCGGCTATCCGCCGACCGGTCTCCGCTGGTCCGGCGATTCGTCGCGCCTCTATTTCGAGTGGCGCCGTCCGGGCGACGACGAGGCGTCAACCTGGGTCGTGACACGGAACGGCGACGAACCGCGCAAGCTGACCGACGAGGAGCGGCGCAGCGCGCCGCCCGTCGGCGGCGTCTGGGACACCGCGCATCGGCGCGTGCTCTTCGTCGACCAGGGCGACATCGTCCTGCTCGATTCGGTGAGCGGCGCCCGCCGTCAGATCACGCGGACAACCGGCGGCGAATCGGCGCCGCGCTGGGCGCGCCACGAGTCGGCGGTCACCTTCGTGCGCGAGAACAATCTCTTTGTCGTGTCGCTCGATAGTGGAGGCGGCGGCGGGATTATCCAGCTGACCGATGTCGGTCCCAGGAAACGCGATCCGCGCGACACCGACAGTCAGAAATTCATCAAGTCGGAGGAGCAGAAGCTGATCGAGCACACGCGCGTAGAGGCCGAGAAGAAGAAGAAGGCGGAAGAGAAGGAAAAAGCCCGCGCGTTGCCGAAGTACGAGCTGGCGGAGCGCCAGGCGGCGACGGATCTTCAACTCGCGCCCGACGACACGCACGTATTCATGCTGATCGTCGAACGGACCGAGGCCGCCAAACGGCCCAACGTTCCCAACTACGTCACAGAGTCGAGCTATACCGAAGATATTCCCTCGCGTGCCTACGTCGGCGACGCACAGGACAGGCGCACCCTCGTCGTCATGAATCTCCAGACAGGAAAGAGCGCGCTGGCCGACAGCGGTTTCGCCGGCGCTGCTCAGCCAAAGCCCGACGTCACGTCGGGAAAGCCGGTCAGCACTCCTGACACTGGCGTCCGACCGTCGGAGGGCGCTCCGTCCGACGGCGGCGCTCGGCCTCAGCCGGACCAGCCGGCAAAGCCACAGCCGCGCGAAGTGCGCTGGGGCATGCCGCAGGTTTCCGACGATGGCACGATCGCCGTGTCGAATGTTCGCGCCAGCGACAACAAGGATCGCTGGCTCGTGGCCGTCGATTCCGAATCCGGCAAGACGCGCGTCATCGACGCGCTGCATGACGAGGCGTGGGTGCGGGACGTCGGAGGCTTCGGTCCGAACGATCCGTCGTTCGGCTGGTTGCCAAACGGCAAACAGCTCTGGTTCCTGTCCGAGCGCGACGGCTGGATGCACTTGTACAGCGTTGACGCAGCCGCCGATCGACCCGCGCCGCGGCAGTTGACGCAGGGCGCGTGGGAAATCGAGGCGGTGAGCCTTTCCGCGGACAAGAAGACGTTCTATGTCACCAGCACGGAAGTGCATCCCGGCGAACGTCACATCTATGCCATGGCGATTGATGGGGGCGGCCGTACCCGGCTGACTTCGATGACCGGTGGCAACTCCGGCGAGGTCGCGCCCGACGACAGCACGATTGGCCTGATCTATTCCTACAGCAACAAGCCTCACGAGGTGTACCTGATGCCGAACCAGCCGGGGGCAACGGCGAAGCAGGTCACCACGACGCCAACCGAGGCATGGCGGGCGTTCAAGTGGGTCGAGCCGCAGCTGATCACGTATAAGACGCGCGACGGCGTCGACGTCTACGCGCGGCTGTTCACACCGGAAATGGTCGGTGCGCACCGCGATCCCGCCGCGCCCGCTGTGGTCTTCGTGCACGGCGCCGGCTTTGCGCAGAACGCTCACAAATACTGGGCGAGCTACTACCGCGAGTACATGTTTCACAACCTGCTGGCCTCGCGCGGCTACGTCGTGCTCGATCCGGACTACCGCGCGAGCTCGGGGTACGGCCGCGACTGGCGCACGGCCATCTACCGCCACATGGGCGGCAAGGACCTCGACGACGTTGTCGACGGCGCAAAGTATCTCGTCGAGAGACAGAAGGTGAGCGCGAAACGCATCGGCGTCTACGGCGGCAGTTACGGCGGATTCATCACGCTGATGGCGATGTTCACGACGCCCGACGTGTTCGCGGCCGGGGCGGCGCTGCGCCCCGTGACGGACTGGGCGCACTACAACCACGGCTACACGTCGAACATCCTCAACGAGCCGCAGAGCGACGCCGAGGCCTATCGCAGGAGCTCGCCGATTTATTTCGCGGAAGGACTCAAGGGCGCGCTGCTGATCTGTCACGGGATGGTGGACACCAACGTGCTGTTTCAAGACAGCGTGCGGCTCGTGCAGCGCCTGATCGAGCTGCGCAAGGACAACTGGTCGGTGGCGCCGTTCCCCGTCGAGAACCACGGGTTCGAAGAGGAAACGAGCTGGGCCGACGAGTACAAACGCATTCTCAAGTTGTTCGAAGACACGCTCAAAGCCAGGAGTGAAAACGCGAAGCTCAAAACTGAAGACTGATCCGCGAGCTGAGGACGTTTCACCACAACGGACACAATGGACACCAAGGGAAAAAGATGTCCTTCGTGGTGTGACGACTTATGATCCGTGACGAGATCCTCGATTCGTTCCGGCGCTCAGGTGCGCTCCTCGACGGGCATTTTCGACTGACATCAGGGCTGCACAGCGGAGGCTATCTGCAATGCGCGCTCGTGCTGCAGCACCCGCAGCAGGCCGAAGCGTTCGGCCGTGCGATCGCCGATCGCACGCGCGATCTGCGGCCTTCCGTCGTGCTCTCGCCGGCGCTCGGCGGCGTTGTCATCGGCCACGAAGTCGCGCGCGCGCTGGGAGTCCGCGCGTTGTTCGCGGAACGCCAGGACGGCGTCTTGACGCTGCGGCGCGGGTTCGTGATTGCGGAAACCGATCGGGTGCTCGTGGTCGAGGACGTGCTGACGACCGGCGGGTCGACGCGCGAGACGATGCAGGTGGCCCGGGCGGCGGGTGGACTCGTGGTGGGCGCCGCGTCGATCGTCGACCGCAGTGCAGGGGCTACGCGATTCGACGTGCCGTTCACCGCGCTGCTCGACGTCGACCTGCCGACCTACGAGCCCGACCAATGCCCGCTGTGCGCGCAGGGGCTCCCGGTGGTGAAGCCGGGGAGTCGCCCGCAGTGATCTGACAGTTCAGGTTTCAGAGGGCAGATTTCAGATTGACTGCAAGATTTGCGAAACGTCGATCTGAAATGCACTCTGAACTCTGAACTCTGAACTCTGAACTCTGAAATGCCAGCTTTCAAGATAACCCTCGCCTACGACGGCACCGACTTCGTCGGCTGGCAGCGTCAGGCGACGGGCGTTTCGATTCAGGGTCTGCTGGAGGACGCGCTGCGCGAGCTCGATGGTCGCGACGTGATCGTGCACGGCGCCGGCCGGACGGATGCCGGCGTCCATGCGCTCGGACAAGTGGCCGGCTTTTCGCTCGAGCGCGCGATTGACGGGGCCGCCCTGGCCCGCGCTCTCAATTCCCGTCTCCCGGACGCGATTCGCGTGCTCGACGCGGCGGAGGTGCCCGCCGCGTTTCATCCGCGCTTCGAGCCGAGCACGAAGACCTATCGCTACCGCATCTGCAATGGCGATGTGCTGAACCCGTTCGAACGCCGTCATGCATGGCACGTGTCCGGCGCGCTCGACATCGACGTGATGCGCGCCGCGGCGACAACGGTCGAAGGCCGTCACGATTTCGCGGCGTTTCAGGCGACCGGCGGGTCGGCGAGGTCGACGGAGCGCGATGTGTGTGTGTCGCGCCTCATCACGGCTCCCACTACGAAAGAACTCTTCACCACGGTGGACACGGAGGACACGGGGGAAGAAGAGATATCGCGGATCGGATCAAACCGTGTCCCCCGTGTGCTCCGTGGTGGAGAGGCTTTGATCACCTACGAGATCACCGGCAGGGGCTTCCTGCGTCACATGGTTCGCATCATCGTCGGCACGCTCGTCGAAATCGGTCGCGGCCGATGGCCGGCCGATCGCATGGCGGCGGCGACCGCGTCGCGCGATCGCGCCGCCGGAGGGCCGACCGCGCTGTCCCACGGACTGTATCTCGTCAGTGTGGAGTACGGCGCCGATTCCGGGCGCCCGCCGGCTTGCGGCTGAGTCGTCAAACCTCGTACAATCAACGCTTTACTATCAAGGAACGATCATGTCGCTTGAGCAGCTCCTGGCGTCGATCCCGCCGGGGTCGTCCGACGAGACGCTGGCGCGGCAGGTCCACTTCGACCAGCTGCCTGCGCACATTGCGATCATCATGGACGGCAACGGGCGGTGGGCTGCGCAGCGGCATCTGCCCCGCGTCGAAGGACACCGCGCCGGCATCGATTCGGTGCGCGACGTGGTCGAAACGTCCGCGCGGCTCGGCATCGACGTGCTCACGCTGTACGCGTTTTCGGTCGAGAACTGGAAGCGGCCACGCACGGAAGTGAACACGCTCATGATGCTGCTGAAGCGGTACATCCGCCTCGAGCTGGGCACGCTGCTCAAGAACAACATCGTGTTCCGCGTCATCGGGCGCTCCGAAGAGCTGTCGCCCGATGTGCAACACGAGCTCGAGATCGGCATCCGGCAGACGGCCGCGAACACGGGAATGCTGTTCAACATCGCGCTCAACTATGGTGGACGCGCCGAAATCGTCGACGCGGCGCGGCGGGCGATCGCCGCAGGCATGCCAGCCGACGAGCTCGATGAGCGCCGCTTCGGCGACTTCCTCTATACCGCGGGACAGCCCGATCCCGATCTGTTGATCCGCACGAGCGGTGAAATGCGGGTCAGCAATTTCCTGCTCTGGCAGATCGCGTATTCGGAGATCTGGGTCACCGAGACGCTCTGGCCGGACTTTCGCCGCCGCCACCTGCTCGAAGCCGTCGTGGCCTATCAGAAGCGCGACCGCCGCTACGGCGGGATCAAGCCGTCGCCGCTGGCGCTCGGCGCTAAATGAGACACTCCTCAGTCGTCAGTCCCCGGACGCCAGTCGTCACGCCGCCGTCGTCAGTCTCGAGTCTCCAGTCTTCAGCCGGCAGACAGCAGTCGCGCGAGATGCCGCGATGACGCGGGTGCTGAGCGGCGCCGTGCTCGTGGCGATTGCCGTCGCGGTGGTGTGGTTCGCGCCCCCGCTCGTGTTTCTGGCTGTCGGAGAAGTGCTTCTCCTGCTCGCGTTCGTCGAGTACGCCCGCCTCGCGGCTGCCTGCGGGCTGCCGATACCCGTGATTCCCGCCGGCGCGGCGACGGTCCTGTGCTCGATCGCCGTCACATCGGTTCATTGGACGGACGACAGACCGGTCGCGACCGACGGTGCGCTCGACGCCGTGCTGATGTCGGCGTTCGTGTTGCTTGGGGCGCTGTCGCTCATCTCGTGGCGCGGCGATCGGGATGCGCTCGGCCGGGCCTCGGCCGCGGCGTTTCCGACGCTATATCTTGGTCTTCCGATCGGCGCGATGGTGGCGCTGCGAGCGCTCCGGGGACGGGAAGCGCTGTTCCTGCTGCTGCTGACCATCATGGTGAGCGACACCGCGCAGTACTATTCCGGCCGTGCCTTCGGCCGCCGGCTGCTCGCGCCCGCGATCAGCCCGAAAAAGACAATCGAAGGCGCCGTCGGCGGATTCGTGTTCGGCGCCCTGGTGCTCGCCTTGGCCGGCGCGTGGTGGCTGCCGTCGATGCCGGTGGCGTTGCGCGCGCTGTTGGGGCTCGCGGTGGTGGCGCTTGGGATTGCCGGCGACCTCTTCGAATCGATGCTCAAGCGCAGCGCAGGCGTCAAAGACAGCTCGTCGCTGATTCCCGGACACGGCGGCGTGCTCGACCGCATCGACGCGCTCCTTTTCGCGGCGCCAATTTATTACGTGGTGCTGAAGTACGTATCGCCGTAGCTTCCAGCGGTCAGCTCTCAGCTTTCAGCGAATGCCTGAGAAGGCTCTGAAAGCTTTGGCTGATGGCTGAAAGCTGATTGCTGAATAGCTGAATGAAGCGCATCGCCATCCTCGGCTCCACCGGCTCGATCGGTCAGAGCGCGCTCGCGGTCGTTGACGAGCACGCCGATCGGCTGCAGGTGATCGGCCTCGCCGCCGGCGAGAACGCGGAGCTGCTGGGCGCACAGATCGCGCGCTATCGCCCGGCGATCGCGGCCATGGCCACCGGCGGTGCGCTCGACCGGCTCAAGCAGACCGGCGGCCGCGACCATGTGACCATCGCTGGCGCGGGACGCGACGGCCTGGTCGCCGTCGCGTCGCACCCGGACGTCGATCTCGTGTTATGCGCGTCGAGCGGGACGGAAGCGCTCGAAGCGGTGCTGGCGGCGATCGACTGCGGCAAGACCATCGCGCTGGCCAACAAGGAAGTGCTGGTGATGGCCGGCGGCATCGTCATGGACGCGGCGGCGCGCAAGGGCGTCGCGATCCTGCCGGTCGACAGCGAACACAACGCGATTCATCAGTGTCTGCACGGGCGCGCCTCTGCGGAGGTGCGGCGACTGGTCCTCACCGCGTCGGGGGGGCCGTTCCGCGGCCGCTCTTCCGCGCAGCTCGCCGATGTCTCGGCCGACGATGCGTTGAAGCATCCCACGTGGAGAATGGGACGCAAGATCACGATCGATTCGGCGACGCTGATGAACAAAGGCCTCGAGGTGATCGAGGCGCACTGGCTGTTCGGGATGCGCGCGGATCAGATCGACGTGGTCATCCATCCGCAATCAGTCGTCCACTCGATGGTGGAGCTGACCGACGGATCGATCATCGCGCAGCTCGGCGTGACCGACATGCGGATGCCGATTCAATATGCGTTCTCGTATCCCGATCGGTGGCCCAGCGTGCTGCCTCCCCTGGATCTCGCCCGTGCCGGCCGGCTCGATTTCGATGTGCCCGATACGGACGCGTTTCCGTGCCTGCGCCTGGCCTATCGGGCCCTCGACGCCGAGCGCAGCCTGCCGGTGGTGCTGAACGGCGCCAACGAGGTCGCCGTGTCCTGTTTTCTGGCGGGCCAGATTGCATTTCCGAGCATTCCTTACGTCATCGAGGCAGCCATGGATGCCCACGAGCCGGCTGAGGTGCGCACTTTGCAGGGCGT
>Ga0137375_10008210_pt1 | contig 12413 bp, 10 predicted proteins | sample SagtaG_24_FD_104936 | JGI IMG/M metagenome (GOLD analysis project Ga0137375, IMG submission 104936) | Vadose zone soil microbial communities from Sagehorn Ranch, Mendocino, California, USA - Sage1_R_113_16 metaG | ecosystem: Environmental > Terrestrial > Soil > Vadose zone | place: USA... | reverse complement strand
GACCACGTCGGCGCCGACCTTGGCGGCGGCCACCTCGGCGACCACGAACGCCGCGGAGTTGCGCGCGAGCAGCGCGACGGCGCCGCCGTCCTGGACGCCGAGGGCCGCCAGGCCGTGCGCCACGGCGTTGCTGCGGCGGTCCAGCTCCGCGTAGCCGAGCTGCTCGCGGTCGTCGACCACCGCGAGCCGGTCGGGCCAGCGGGCCGCCGCCACGCCGTAGGCGCTGGCCGGCGTGAGCCCCCAGCGCGCCACGGCGACGCCGGCCCGGAGCAGCCGGTCCGGCCGGGTCGGCCGCAGCAGCCCGGCGCGGCGCAGCAGCGCCAGCGCCGCCGGGCTCACCGGTGGCACGGTCGCGTCAGCAGGGCCAGCCCGCGTGCGTGGCGGTGGTGCAGGTGGTCGTCCTCCTGTTCGCGCAGCGCCGCTGCGCCTCGTGGTTGACGAACGCGAGCTGCTGCTTCTGGGTGGCGTCGGGCCCCAGCCGCTTGGCGGCCTTGGTGATGTCCAGCACGAGCTGGAAGTCGGCGGTGGTGAGGCCCATCTCCTGGTAGTCGTAGCCCTTGTCGTGGTTGGGCTTGAGCAGCTCGTTGGCCCAGTAGCCGACCTGCAGCGCGCAGGTCTCGGCGGCGGTGCGCAGCCGGCTGCTGGTGGTCGCCTCGGCGGCCGGGTGGTCCGGCGTACCGCAGGCGGCGAGCAGGAGCATCCCGCCGCAGGCCAGGGCGACCGCGCGCAGCCTGACGCCCGCCGCCTTCCTCGCCGCGCCAGGGTGGTTGGCCATGATCGTCGCCTCCTCCAACCGGCCCGTCCGCCACCAGCTTTGGCGAGCATACCGAATCGCAATCCTGCCCTTCAGGCTATTCAGGCCACGGCCGATCCCGTAGTCTCCTCGCTCGGGGCCCCGGATCGCCGGCCGGCTCGTCCACCGAGAGGGGGTGAGCCAGCCCGGTCCGGCCGGCGCGCGTCCAGTCCAACGCGCGTAGGGGGAACGACGATGCGACCTCGCTGGCAAGCCCGCGCCCTCCTGACCCTCACCGCCGCCCTGCTGCTCGCCCTCGGCTCGTCGCTGCCCGCGTCCGCGGCGAGCCTCGTCCGGATCAGCACCGACCCGTACAGCAACCCCGAGAGCGTCCACAAGACCGAGGTCGAGCCCGACACGTTCGCCTTCGGCAACACGATCGTCGCGGCCTTCCAGGTCGGCCGCATCTTCAACGGCGGCGCGGCCAACATCGGCTTCGCCACCTCGAGCGACGGCGGCAAGCACTGGCGGGAGGGGTTCCTGCCCGGCATCACGGTGGTCGAGGGCGGCAAGTACGACCGCGCCAGCGACCCGGTGGTCGCCTACGACGCCAGGCACGGCGTCTGGCTGATCTCCTCGCTCGGCATCCACGTCGGCGGCAACCCGCCGGCTCCTGTGGCGGTCGACGTGCTCGTCAACCGCTCGACCGACGGGGGCCGCACCTGGAGCGGGCCGGTGGTGGTGGCCACGGGCGGCTTCCTCGACAAGAACTGGACCGCCTGCGACAACACGGCGAGCAGCCCGTTCTACGGCCACTGCTACACCGAGTTCGACAACAACAGCCAGGGCGACCTGATCTACATGAGCACCTCGAGCGACGGCGGTGCCGGCTGGGGGCCGCGGCGGACCACCGCCGACCGCGCCTTCGGCATCGGCGGCCAGCCGCTGGTGCAGCCCGACGGCAGGGTGGTCGTGCCGATCAACGGGTTCACCGCCACCGGCTTCACGGTGCTGTCGTTCGTGTCCACCGACGGCGGCGCGAGCTGGGGCAGCACCGTGCTGGTCACGACGGTGCAGTACCACCGGCCGGCCGGCAACGTCCGCGCCAGCATCCCGCTCCCCTCGGGCGAGATCGACCGCTCGGGCAAGGTCTACCTCGCCTGGCCGGACTGCCGCTTCGAGAGCGGCTGCGGCGCCAACGACCTGGTGCTGAGCACCACCACGGACGGGTTGACCTGGTCGGCGGTGCAGCGCATCCCGGCCGACGCGGTCGGCAGCGGCGTCGACCACTTCATCGTCGGCCTGGGCGTCGACCCGGCGAGCACTGGGACCTCGGCGCACCTCGGGCTGGCCTACTACTTCTACCCCAACGCCGCCTGCACGACCGACACCTGCCAGCTCGACGTCGGCTTCGTCGCCTCGACCGACGGCGGCGCGACCTGGACGACGGCGACCCAGCTCGCCGGGCCGATGACCCTGACCTGGCTGCCGCTCACCACCCAGGGCTACATGGTCGGCGACTACATCTCGACCTCGATCGTGGCCGGCGCCAACAAGGCCACCCCGGTGTTCGAGGTCGCCACGCCGCCGAGCGGCAGCACGCTCGACGAGGCCACCTACGCCGCCTCCGTGCCGCTGGGCGGCACCGACACCACCGCGGCGCGGGCCGGCAGCCGCGTCGGCACCGCCTCGCCGAGGAGCGGCGGCATCCCCAGCACCTTCTGACCAGCGACCCCAGCGGGCGCGCCGTCCTTCCGGACGGCGCGCCCCTCGCTTCCCGGGGATGCCGGCCGCTGCGGACAGCCCTGCCGGACCGCATGCGTGGCGCAATTCTAATCTTTCGGGCTATTCAGGCCATCGCCGATCCCGTAGTCTCGTCGCTTCGGGTCCTGGGATCTCCGGCCGGCTCGACCGCCGAGGGGGGTGAGCCGTTCCGGTCCGGCCGGCGCGCGTACCGCCCAACGCCTAGGGGGAACGACGATGCGACCTCGCCGGCAAGTCCGCGCCCTCTTCACCGTCACGGCCGCGATCCTGCTCGCCCTCGGCACGTCCCTGCCCGCGTCTGCGGCGAGCCTCGTCCGGATCAGCACCGACCCGTACGCCAACCCCGACAGCGTCCACAAGACCGAGGTCGAGCCCGACACGTTCGCCTTCGGCAAGACGATCGTCTCCACCTTCCAGGTCGGCCGTTTCTTCAACGGCGGCGCGACCAACATCGGCTTCGCCGCCTCCACCGACGCCGGCAAGCACTGGAGGCACGGCTTCCTGCCCGGCATCACCGTGGCCGAGGGCGGCCCCTACGACCGGGCCAGCGACCCGGTGGCCGCGTACGACGCCAAGCACCGCGTCTGGCTGATCTCCTCCCTCGGCATCAACACCACCGGCAGCCCCCCGGCGCCCTCGACCGTGGACGTGCTCGTCAACCGCTCCACCGACGGCGGGCGTACCTGGAGCGGTCCGGTGGTGGTGGCCGCCCAGGACCACTTCTTCGACAAGAACTGGACCGCCTGCGACAACTCACGGCACAGCCCGTTCTACGGCAACTGCTACACCGAGTTCGACGACAACACCCTCGGCGACCTGATCCTGATGAGCGCCTCGAGCGACGGCGGGGCGAGCTGGGGAGCCCCCAAGACCACCGCCGACGGCGCCTTCGGCATCGGCGGGCAGCCGGTGGTCCAGCGCGACGGCAGGGTGGTCGTGCCGATCAACGGCTTCACCGACACCGGGTTCAGCGTGCTGTCGTTCGTCTCCACCGACGGCGGCGCGAGCTGGGGCAGCACCGTGCTGGTCTCGGACGCGCCGTACCACCGGCCGAACGGCAACGTCCGCGCCACCATCCCGTTGCCGTCCGCCGAGACCGACCGCACGGGCATGGTGTACGTCACCTGGCCCGACTGCCGCTTCCGCGCCGGCTGCACCGCCAACGACCTGGTGCTGAGCACCTCCACCGACGGGCTGGCCTGGTCGGCGGTGCGGCGCGTGCCGATCGACCCGGTCTCCAGCACCGTCGACCACTTCGTTCCCGGCCTCGGCGTCGACCCGAGCAGCGCCGGCGGGTCCGCGCGCCTCGGCCTGGCCTACTACTTCTACCCGGACGCCAACTGCACCACCGACACCTGCCAGCTCGACGTCGGCTTCCTCAGCTCCGCCAACGGCGGGGCGACCTGGACCCGGGCGAAGCAGCTCGCCGGGCCGATGAACCTGGCGTGGCTGCCGCTCACCACCCAGGGCTACATGTTCGGTGACTACATCTCCACCTCGATCGTGGCCGGTGCCAAGAACGCGACCACGGTGATCGAGGTCGCCAGGCGGCCGACGGGGACCACGTTCCACGTGGACACCTTCGCGGCCTCCGTGCGCCTCGGCCACGGTGGCGCCGCCGGCGAGGTGGCCAGTGGCGGCGCCGCCGCCAGCGCCCGGTCGAGGGTGGCCGCGCCGCCGCGCAGCATGTAGCTCCACCACGAGCCGTGGGAGCGAGCCGTCGCCGGCGACGGGACGGCTCGCTCCCGGCCCGCGGGCGACGGAGCGCCGCAGCACGGCGCCGGCCTGTTGGGAACTTCGACCGCCGCGAGAGCGTCGAACGGGTCAGCGGCCAGACCACGCCGATGCGTGGCCGCGAGCGGCAGGAGGCGTGAGATGCACCAACGACGCCCGGCGCTGCGCGGGCGGATGCTGCCCATGCTGGCCCTCTGCGCGATCCTGGCCGGCGGTTGCGCCGGCGAGGGTTCCCCGGCCGGTGGCGGCCGGCCGTCAGGTGCCAGCCAGCCCTCAGGCGCCAGCCTGGCCACCCGCCAACCCCGCACGACCACCGTCACCCTGCGCGACGCCGGTCGCACCGTGACCCTCCGGGTCGGCGACCGGCTCGACGTCGCGCTCGGCACGTCCAGGCAGACCGGCGACGAGTGGCGGCTGATCAGCTACCCGGAGACGCTGCTGTCGCTGCTGCCGGCGCCCGCCGGCCACTACCGCTTCGCCGCCGCCGCCCCCGGCCGGGGGACCCTGGCGGCGAACCCCACCCTGGTCTGCGCGCCGACCGACAACCCAAATCCCGTCCTGTGCCCCCCAACGGACGCCCGCACCATGGCCACGCTGCGGCGTCCTCCCCGCACGCGCTTCCGCCTTCCCATCCAGGTGTCGCACTGACCCGAGGGTCTGCGGCCTGTCCCGGGGCCGCCGGCGCGGCGGTCGCACCACGGTGGCGGCGCCAGGCGCGCCGCCCGACGAGGCGAGGCGAGGCACGACATGACCGATGCTGCTCCCCGTGACCCCAGCGCAGGTGTCGAGCAGCCGGTGTGGCTCGCGCTGATGCACACGGCCGGACCGAACGCACCCGCCGCCGGCGAGGGCTCGGTCTTCCAGCACCCGGACTTTCCCGAGCACGTGGCGTTCCTCGAGCGCCTGCGCGCCGCCGGGGTGCTGGTTGCCGCCGGGCCACTCGGCGGCCCGGACGACGGCGGCGCGCCGCCCTCCAGCGCCGACGGCATGACCGTCGTCCGGGCCGCCGGCGAGCGGCAGGCGGCCGAGCTCGCCCGCCAGGCCGTCGAGGAGGACCGCAGCGTCACGCGGGGCCTGCTGCAGGTCCATGTCCGCCACTGGCACGTCAAGTTCACCGGCTGACGAGGCGGCCGTCGCGGCATCCGGCGCGCCCGCGCCGTTCGGGCCGCTGACCGTTCGCCTCGGGCCTCAGCTCCAAGGAATCGCCACACCGTTCGCCGGGCCGCGCTGCCAAGGGTGCGACGCGAGAGCGGGCCAGCCCCGCGACCACCGGTCACGACGGTATGGACTGGTGAGGTGGAGTGCGTCAGGCGGCTTCGGCTGAGCTGGCCGTGGGCCGGCGTCCGCCGCGGCGAGCGAGCAGGAGGCGGAGGCCGCGCGCCTGGGCACGTTCGTGCAGCCGCCAGGAGCCGTCGTGCCAGCGGGCGAGGCTCTCGCGCTCGAGCCGACGGCCGGCGAGGGCGGCGTGCTTGCAAGGAACCGGCAGGTGGGCCCGATGGGTGCCGGAGCGGCAGGTGCAGCCGAGCAGCACCGTGCCGTCGCGCACGCCGCGGACCCAGACGCGGTGGCTGCCCGGCTGGGAGTCGGACTTGACCAGGACCGAACCGTCGGGGAGCACGCGGGCGTTGTGCCCGCTCTCGACGGCGCGGACCTCGGCGGCGAGCCCATACGCAGGGTGCCGTCCACGCTCGCCGGGATCGGCGAACGTGGCCTGAGCGACAGGAGCAGCAGCTTCTTCCTTCATGCACTCATTGTACCGGAACTGCCGCTTCCCAGCCACGAGAAACCGCAGGTCAGCGGCTACGTAAACCGTTCCAGTGTCGCCGGCGTCGCCGCCCGCCAAGCCGGAACCTGGCGCCGCCGGGAGGCCGACGACCTCCCGGCGGCGAGGGCCGCTACCGCACCTGGCCGGGGCCGTCGAGGTGCTGCTGCAGCCAGGGGATCAGGACGTCGACCGCCTTGCTGACGTAGGGCCGCTGGTCGTACAGCTCGATGTGGTTGTGGGTGTCGATCCACACCAGGTCCTTGGGACCGGTGGCAGCGTCGTAGGCGGCTTGGGCGAACTGCGGCAGCAGGAAGTTGTCGGTGGTGCCGTGGACCACGAGCAGGGGCGTGGGCTCCAGCAGGGCGGCGTGGGACACGCCGTTGTAGGTGAAGTAGGCCAACAGCGACTTGGCGACGACCTGGTTGGCCCAGCTCGGCGCGTCCGCCGCCGAGGTCCGCAGGTAGTAGCTGGTGGCCTCCTCGTTGGGCATGAACGCGAGCCCACTGGTCATGTCGGGCGCGACCGCGGGAACGTAGGCCACCTCGCCGGTGCGGTACTGGCTGGTGGCGTCCCGCGCCCCGGAGACCGGCTCGATCTGGAGCTGGCGCGCCTGGGACGACGGCACCGCGGCGCGCAGCAGCGCGGGGTCGGGGTAGATCTCGATGGCCTCGGTCGGCTCACGCACGTTCGCCCAGGCGACCCGCTGAGGTCCGGTGGCGAAGACGTCACCGGCGACGACGTCCAGCTCGACGGCCCGGCCCTCCCGCTCCTGGACCACGTTGCGGTGGCTGGTGAACGAGACGCCGATCTGGTACGGCTTGGTGACGGTCACGTGGTCGTGCGGCGGGAGCCAGCTGTACTCCGACCGCATGCCCGGCCACTGGCGCACCGTCGTCAGCGGCAGATCGGCCCGCCTTCCCCTATCCGGGACACCCGTCATGGGGTCACAGTAGGGCAATCCCTGTCGGGATCACGAAGGCGCGCGGCTCGGCCCGCCGGGCGGGGCTGCGGGGAGCGAGGTGAGGACCGTGGGGCGGGTTCGGCGTGACCTCATCGTGTTGCTGGCCAGCCTGGCGGTATTCGCGGCCTGCGCGGTGGTGGTGTCCGACGGACGGGTCGGCCCTGCCGAGCGGGCCGTGTTCCATGCCGTCAACGGGCTGCCCGGCTGGCTCTACCGGCCCATGCTGCTGGCGCAGTACCTCGGCGTGCTGGCGATGCCGCTGGTGGTGGCGCTGGGCGCGCTGGCGGCGCGGCGCTGGCGGCTGGCCGCCGCGCTGGTGCTGGTGGTGCCGTTGAAGCTCGCCCTCGAGCGGGTCCCCAAGCAGCTCGTGCAGCGGGAGCGCCCGGGGACCACGGTGCCCGACGCGATCCTGCGCGGGGTGCACCCCGGCGGGCTGAGCTTCACCTCCGGGCACGCCATCATCACCTTCGCGATCGCCGGGCTGCTCCTGCTGGTCCTGCCGCGGCGCTGGGGGGTGGTCGCGGTCCTGCTCGCCAGCCTCAACGCGGTCGCGCGGGTGTACCTGGGAGCGCACAACCCGCTCGACGTGGTCGGCGGTGCCGCGATCGGGCTGGCGATCGCCGCCGCCCTCGACCTGGTCCTCGACGTCGCCCACCAGCGGCGGGGGACCCGCCGCGAGCAGGAGCGGATCGCCTGAGCCCTCGCGCCCGCGGGCGCTCGCCGCGCGCGCGGCCTATGGCTCGTTGGGGACGATGATCCACAACGCCAGGTAGATCAACACGCCCGAGCCTCCCATCACCGCCAGCACCACGAACAGCACCCGGATCAACGTCGGGTCGAGCTTGAAGTAGCTGGCGAGGCCGCCGCAGACACCACCCAACTTGCGGTCGCTGCGGCTGCGGTACAGCTTGCGGGTCTGCTCCATGGCAACCGCCTTTCGGAGGGCGGGCCCGGCCGCTCGTCGCCGCCGGCCGGCCCCGCGGGCTCGTCCCCGAGCGCTCCCCAGCCGGGCGGGCTCCGCCCGGCCCCCGGACCATCCGTGCCGCTCCCCGGGCTTGTCAAGGCCGGAACGGCGCCGCGGGGCGGGGCCTCCGGAGGCGGACTGGCCGTGCGCCATCCCAGCGCGTGCGAGCATGGGCGCCGCGGGTACTGGATCGGCCCCCGACGATGCCGTCTGGCTCGGCGGAGCCGTTCGCCCGGTCACTGGACAGGAGCCCGCCCCCTGGGCATTACCACTCGGTAACACGATTCGGTCATACTCACGCATACTCGGACACCCTCGACTTCTGGGTCCCCTGCGACGATGGAGGCGGCGAATGGCTGAAGTGACCCGGCGTGAGTTCCTGGTGGGTACGGCGGGAGCGGTGGCGGCGGCCGCCGCGGCGGGCGCGACCGGGGCGGCGCCCACCGCGAAGACCGCCGCGGCGGCCGCGCTGCCGGCGCCGGCGGACTCGGGCATCGACCACGTCGTCGTCGTGATGATGGAGAACCGCTCGTTCGACCACTACCTCGGCTGGCTGCCCGGCGCCGACGGCAAGCAGGCCGGGCTGACCTTCACCGACCGGGACGGCGCCGCCCACCAGACCCACCACCTGACCGTCCCGTACGGCTGTGGCTTCCACGACCCCGACCACTCCTACGAGGGCGGCCGCACCGAGCTCGATGGCGGGGCGTGCGACGGCTGGCTGCGCGCCGGGGACAACGACGTCTTCTCCATCGGCTACTTCCAGGCGGGCGACCTCGGCTTCTACGGGCACGCGGCGCGCGACTGGACCGTCTGCGACCGCTACTTCGCCGCCGTGATGGCGCCGACCTACCCCAACCGCTTCTTCATGCACGCCGCGCAGACCGACCGCAAGACCACCTCGGTGGACAGGATCGCCACCATGCCGGCGATCTGGGACCGGCTCGCCGCCGCCGGCGTGAAGGGCCGCTACTTCTTCGGCGACGTGCCCTTCACCGCGCTGTGGGGGACGAGGTACCTCGGCATCAGCCGCCCGATCTCGGAGTTCTACTCCGCTGCGGCGGCCGGCACGCTGCCGCCGGTCAGCTACGTCGACCCGGCGTTCCTCGGCGAGGCGGTGCCCGGCCTGGCCGAGGACGAGCACCCGCTCGCCGACATCCGCCTGGGCCAGCACTTCCTCGGCAAGGTCTACAACGCGGTCGTGTCGAGCCCGAACTGGGCGCGGACCGTGCTGGTGGTCACCTACGACGAGTGGGGCGGCTTCTTCGACCACGTCGTCCCGTCGGAGGGGCCGGACCCCAACCCCGACCTCGGCATGGGACTGCGCGGCTTCCGCGTGCCCTGCCTGGTGATCTCGCCGCGCTCCCCGCGCGGGCAGGTGGTCCACGGCCTGTACGACCACACCTCGGTGCTGAAGATGATCGAGTGGCGCTTCGGCCTGGCGCCCCTGACCGTCCGCGACGCCGCCGCCAACAACTTTGCCGAGGTCCTCGACTTCGACCACCCGCCGGTGCTGCAGGTGCCCCGCTACAACGTCCCCAAGCCCCTAACCTTCGGCTGCCTCCTGCCCACCCACGCCCACAGCGGCGAGGACTGGCCCGACCTCGCGCAAGTCGCCCGGCGCCGCGGCTTCAACGTCAAGGTGAACCTCCCCGCGACCCCGCAGCCCGCGAAGTCGCCCGGATAGCTGGCCGGTTCATGTGGACAACGAGGCCGCGGCTCGACCACGCCGTAGGCGTTCAACGCCCCTGGGGCGGGGTGGTGGAGGTGGGGGCGGCCTGGGTCTGCTGGGCCTCGCGGATCAGCCGGCCGAGGCGGTCGATGGCGCGCTGGTAGGCGCCGAGGTCCTTGCGGTCGAGGGCGTCCTGGGCCTGGCGGAACGCCTCGGCCTCCTGGGTGAGGATCTGGGCGAGGCGGGACCTCGTGGCTGCGGGTCCACCCGGCCCTGCTGACTCGGGTGTCTCGCCGAGCACCTGGGCGATCGAGTCCTCCAGGGTCGCCGTGTAGCCGAGCCGGTTGTTCAGGAACGCCGCCACCCTCCGCAGCTCCGGGATGGCGCCCTGGCTCGCCTGGATGAAGATCGGCTGCACGTACAGCAGCGAGTTCCCGATCGGGACGGTGAGCAGGTTGCCGAGGGTCACGGTGGAGCCCTGCTGGTTGAACAGGGTGAGCTCCTTGGCCACGTCCGGGTCGGCGAGGATCTGCGCGTTCACCTGCGTCGGCCCGAACACCGTGCGCGAGCGGGGCAGGTTGAACAGGGTGATCGTGCCGTAGCCGTCGGGGTCCGACCGGGCCGCCATGTAGGCGACCATGTTCTGCTTGTTGTTGGGGGTGAACGGCATCACCAGGACGAAGTGCTCGCGGCTCTCGCCCGGCAGCTTGACGAGGAGGTAGTAGGGACGCATCCGGGCTCGCTGCTGCGTTTCGCCGACCGTGAGCGGCGTGGCACCGGCGCCGAGGCTCGGCCGGATCTGCCCGGAGCGGTCCTCGGGCAGCGCCCAGAAGTCCTGCTTGGAGTAGAAGTCCTTGGCCGTCGTGATGTGGTAGGCCGCGTAGCGGTTGGCCTGGATCGCGAACAGGTCCTCCGGGTAGCGGAGGTGGGCCTGGAGGTCCGCCGGGATCGCCGAGCGGGGCTCGAAGAGGCCCGGGAACGCCCGCCGCCAGGCCCGCAGCAGCGGGTCGGCCTCGTCGAAGGCGTACAGCGTCACGGTGCCGTCGTACGCGTCCACCACCGCCTTGACCGAGTTGCGAAGGTAGTTCGCCCGCCCGTGCACGCCCCGGTCGCTGGGGGAGTCGCGGCGCGCCGCCGCCTCCATCTGGATCCGCTCGGAGTACGGGTAGGTGTCCGTGGTGGTGTAGCCGTCGCGGACGAACACGATCCGCCCGCCGACCACCGCCACGTACGGGTCGCCGTCCCACTGCAGGAACGGCGCCGCCTTCTCCAGGCGGTCGCGGAGGTCGCGGTACATGATCATCCGGGACCGCGCGGTCAGGTTGCTGGAGATCAGCAGGTTGACGTCGTGGAACCGGACGGCGAAGGCGAGGCGGCGCAGCAGCCCGCCGAGCGGGATGCCGCCGCGCCCGTCGTAGCGGAACGACGCCTGCGGCTGGCCGCCGGGTCCGGGGGCGTCCACCTCCGGCTGGCGGGTCGCGGCCACCAGGTACCTGGGGGTGTCCGGCGGCGGCTCGCCGTAGTAGATGCGCGGCTGGCGGATCGGGATGGCGGTTCCCTGCTGGTCGAAGCTGCTCACCACGAACTCGGGCCGCCCCGACGCCTCCGCGGTGTTGACCTGGGCGGCCACCACCCCGTACCCGTGGGTGTAGGCGAGGTGGAGGTTCTGCCAGGTCTGGGCCGAGCGGTCGAGGTTGCGCGGGTCGGCCTCGCGCGCCGAGATCATCACCTGCCGCGGCGTCCCCCCGATCGGGTAGCGGTCGACGTCGACGTCGCTGAACTCGTAGTACTGCCCGATCGCCTGCAGGTTCTGGATGCCGACCTTGAGCACGCCGGGCTCCCACAGGCGGATGTTGCCGACGGTGACGTCGTTGGCGCGCAGCGTGGCCGCCGGCAGGTCCTCCGAGGCGGCGAACTCGGTCGTCTCCACCCGGTCGAGCGCGAACGCCTTGCGGGTCGCGTCGAGGTTGCGCTGGATGTAGGGGAGCTCCCGCTGCAGCTCCTGCGGGGCGACCTGGAAGCGCTGCACGAAGGTGGGGTAGACGCCCCCGACCAGGATCGACGACAGGGCGAACAGCACCAGGCCGCTGGCCGGCAGCGCGAAGCCACGCGACCGTGCGGTCGCGATCACCAGCAGGGCGCACACCGGCGCCAGCAGCACCATCAGCCGCAGCGCCGGGAGCTGCGCGTGCACGTCGGTGTAGGAGGCACCGGTCACGACCCCGCGGGGCGAGAACACCAGCGAGAACTGGTCCAGCCGGTAGCCCCACGCCTTGAGCAGCAGGACGAGGGCGACCAGCAGCGACAGGTGGGCGCGGGCCTCGGGCGCGACCCGCCGCCCCGCCAAGGCCGGCCGGATCCCGCCCAGCAGGAAGTACGCCGCGCCGGCCACCACCAGCCCGGCCAGCAGGGTGAACAGCAGCCACCCGAACACCAGCCGCTGCAGCGGCAGGGTGAACACGTAGTAGCCGATGTCCCGGTGGAACTGGGCGTCGGCGTCGCCGAACGGCACCCGGTTGCGCCACAGCAGCAGGGCCTGCCAGCGGCCGGCCGCGTGCAGCCCGCTCCCGAGCGCGAGGACGACCACGACGCCGACCGAGAGCGGCCGCATCTGCCGGGCGACCACCCCGACCCTGCCGGTCGGCTCCGGCCACTCGTCACCCTGCTGCCTGCTCCGCCGCGCCTGCCGGCGCGCGCGCAAGAGGTTCGCCGCAACGAACGCCCCGGTGACGGTCGCCGCCACCACGCAGAGGAGGAGCCGCGCGCCGAGCACGCCCCAGAACACCCGTGCCTTGCCGACCTCGCGAAACCACAGCAGGT
>Ga0137375_10008209_pt1 | contig 12413 bp, 6 predicted proteins | sample SagtaG_24_FD_104936 | JGI IMG/M metagenome (GOLD analysis project Ga0137375, IMG submission 104936) | Vadose zone soil microbial communities from Sagehorn Ranch, Mendocino, California, USA - Sage1_R_113_16 metaG | ecosystem: Environmental > Terrestrial > Soil > Vadose zone | place: USA... | reverse complement strand
GTCGAGGCCGGAGGTCGCGCTCGCGAGCTTGATCACGCCCGCCTGGTGGGTGGTGCGGCGAACCGTGGGCCCCGCGCAGTCGTTCGCGTCGATCCCCTCCTCGATCTCGCCCACGAACAGGTCCGTCAGCTGCTCCACCCCGAGCCGGAACCGCCAGTGGCCCTCCGGATAGAAGCGCGGGACGTGGAGGCCGGTGGGGGCGATGACGTGAACGTTCGACCGGCGCGAGATCTCGGCGAGCTTCAGGACGTTGCGGCCCGCGTCGCAGGGCATGGTCTCGACCACGGCTCCTCCCCCGGCCTTCCGGACGTCCATGAGCTCCCGAGCGGCGTTCTCGGCGGAGGGCAGGTGGATCTCGGGAAGGACCTGGGTCACGTAGCTGCGCTCGATGACGAGGTGCTCGTGGGCATAGCAGCGCCCGAGGGAACCCGGAGGGATGTCGCCGAGCACGGCGCGGACGAAGGTCATGGCCGGTCTCTGCTCGCAGGCGTCTCGCCCCAACAGCCCGTGGTGAAACCGAGTTTCACACCGGGACCCATATTCTGCGGGCTGGCGCTGTTTCAGGGGACAGCGGTCGCGTTGCGTCAACCAGATGCTCCCAAACGGCTTTTAATGGAGCTGTGAGGCAGTGCAGCAGAGTAAGAATGGTCTGAATAGACCCTTGGACGACGATCGCCTGGCGCCGACCCCGCGCACCTTGTTCCACACGACGCGTCGGGCTTCTCACTTCCAGTCTCCGATGATCTGGAAGGCCGCCCAATGGAAGGGATGTGCGGTACGCGGGTTCTTCAGAAGAGCAAGCTGCGCCTCCCGCAACGCCTCGTCCTTCGCCTTGCCTGCCTTCAGCGCCCCGTAGAATGCCTTCATCAGGACGGCCGTTGATTCGTCCGCCACGCTCCACACGGATGCCAGCACTGACCGCGCCCCAGCGTATTGAAACGCCCGTGTCAGCCCCACCAGCCCCTCGCCCCCCATCTCCTTCCCCAACGCGGTCTCGCATGCAGAAAGCGTGACGAGATCCGCGTCGATCCTCACTCCCTCGAAAATCTCCCACGCCTGCAGAAGGCCGTTGTCCTCTCCCTCCTTGGGCGTCTCCGGGATCGTCAGCGCCAGTGCCGAGTTCAGGGGAAAGCGTTCATCCAGCAGGCCATGGCAGGCGAAGTGCACATACCGAGCTCCCTCGGACCCTACGGCCTTGGCTCTGCCCTCCGTGGCTTCACTCCCCAGGCACTTCCGCCCTCCCGCCCCGTACAGGCCGACGATCTCCTCCACCTCAAGCCGCGTGAACGGCAGTGGCGACAGACTCACTCCGCTCCGCACTGCGTGGCGAACCTCGACGTCGGCGAACCTCCCCGATTCCTCCTGCCTCAAAGGCGGGTAGGTCGGGTCCCCAAACGCCACGACCTCCGGGCCCCGGGCGACGGTCGGTCGCTTCTTCTCCCGGTCCTTCTTGACCTCGGCGTACACTGTCCCCGACACGACCATGTGCACCGGCCGCCACTCGATCAGGTATTCCTCTCCGCCGTCCTCCTTGGTCCGGACCAGGGCTGCGAAAGGTAGAACGTGCAACGGGCCATCCGCCGACACCAGCACCCGGTCTGCGGCGCTGATCTGCTTTTCGGCCGGTTTGACCAGAAGCTCGTAGAGCTCCTTCGCTTTGCTCCCTTGGTCTCCAGAGCCAGTCTCCGGCCCCTGCGTTGCACCTGCCAGCTGCACACCACGGCCGAGAACTGCTCCCCGCGAGATGAGCGAGCGGAGACCGTCCACTTTCTCGCGAAGCGCCTTCTCCCCAATCGCCAGTGGGATCACGGTCAATCCCATGCCAGCCGCAGGCCCACTACCTCGGGGTTCGACAACATAGAGGGAGCTCTTCTCCTTCCCGATAGAGAACGACAAGTAGATAGTTCCCGGGTCCAGAATCTCTCTGACCCTGGGTAGGTCAAGCGCCTCTGGGTACTGCAACGCCGCGAACCGAGGAGAAGCGCCCTTGATACGGTCCTTAATCTCCTCTCGCTTCTGCGCAAGCTCCCGGAGGCTAGCTTGATGCTCCTTCAACCTCACCTCGTCCTTGCCGGAGCTGAGGGCCCCAAGGGCATTGAGCCTGCGGTCGTACTCCGCATCCGTCACTCGCCGCTCGCGACTCAACTCCTCCGGTACATCCACCGCAAAAAGCAGGTCCCGCTCGGCCAGCATCTCGAGCAGCGACCTAGCACGTGACCTCTCTAACACGTGGAACGCGCGCTCGCCCTGGCCAAGCTCCAACAGAACGTCTTCGCAATCACGGTAGTACTCCGCCACGGAAGCGGTGAAAAGAGCCTTTGCGTCGTCCGAGCCTCCCAGCCTCGCGCGTTGCGCCTCGACGTTTGCCGCCGCCCTGCAAAGGAGCTCCGCGGCCTCCGGGAGCCTCCCGCTCTTCCGGATCACCGCCCCGAGATCGTGGAGAGCGAAGGCCTCATCATGAGAACCAGGCAGGACCGACGAGATGACGGCCAAGCCCTGGCGCAGTTTGACTTCGGCCTCCCTCAGCTTCCCCTGATGCCCGAGCGCTGTGCCGATCTGTGCCACCACGTTCGCTTCGGACACCCCCCCGACGCCCGCTTGTTGCTGCTGGTCGAAGGCCCGGCGCAGCAGCGACTCCGCGGTCGACCAGTCTTCATCCCGCCTGGCGATCCACGCCCGAAAAGACAACAGGGACATGGCGTCTTCGCCCCGCGCCTTCGCGAGAGCCTCGGACACGATGCGGCGGCCTTCATCCTTCTCGCCGGCCTCGTAGGCCGCAATCCCAAGTGCGGCGCGGATAAGCAGGGTCAAGCTCCCGTCGGGTGCCGACTCTTCGCCGATGCGCAGGGCCTCCTCGAGATACTCGCGGGCTCTCGCCACGTCGCCCCTCTGGGCCGCGAGGAGCGCGAGCCTGTAAAGGGCCCTCGCCGCCTCACCTCCGCCGACTCCCAGCTCCAGCCGCAGCCGGCGGGCCTTGCGTTCATCCTCTTCTGCCAAGGCCAGATTCCCTTGAAGCATGTCGAAGAGGGCGAGATTGCCCAGCATCGCAGCAAGCTGAGGATCGTTGGGCCTCGCCGCGCTCTGAATCGACATGGCGCGCACCTGCAACTGCCTGCCGGCAGCGAAGTCGCCTCGTTTTAGGGCCAGCATCGCCAGGTTCGAGAGGGTCTGGGCAACTTCAGCACTCTCGGGCTTGAGGCGCTGCCTGATGGTGAGGGCTTGTTGGAGGTACTGCGCAGCGGAGCCAAAGTCCTGCGCCGACACCGCCATCATGCCCAAGTTGTTGAGCATCGTCGCGGCGTCCTCCCCGTCAGCCTCGTGGGTGCGCTGCAGCTCCCACGCGCGCTCCATCTCGCTACGGGCCTCGGCCAGCTTCCCCTGCGGCTCGAGTACCATGGCCAAATTGCTGAGGCTGGCGGCCACGTCCAGACTTCCGGGCGCGACCCTCTCCCGGATGGCCAGAGACCGGCGAACAAACGCCTCCGCTTCCGCCACCTGACCGCCTCGCTCCGCAACGAGCGCCAGGTCGTTCAGCGTGGTTGCGAGGTCCAGGCTCTCCGGCGCCAGCTTCTCCCGGATGGCCAGGCACCGCCCGTACATGTCCTCGGCAAGCGCGATTTCTCCCCGCGCTAACGCAACGTCTCCAATGTTACTGAGGCTCCACGCCACGTCGTCACTGTTAGGTGTGAGCTTCTCTCGCAGTGATAATGACCGCCTGTAAAGCCTCTCTGCGGCGACCAGATCGCCGCGTCCCTCAGCGATGAGGCCGAGACTATTGAGAGTGCTGGCCACCACAAGGCTCTCCGGATCCAACTTCTCCAGAATAGCCAGGGCACGCTGGTGCAGCGCCTCCGCGGTCGCCGTGTCGCCTCGCGCGTCCGCCAGCAACGCCTGCTGCGTGAGTACGGTCGCAGCAAGCGGTCCATCAGGCTGGGCCTTATTGGCGACCATCAGAGCGCGCCGATACCACTCCTCGGCCGCCGTGGAATCGCCTTTCTTGCGAGCGACCTCCCCGAGGTTTCTCAAGCTCCACGCCACCTCCTCGCCGTCAGGTGTGAGCTTCTCTCGCAGTGATAATGACCGCCTGTAAAGCCTCTCGGCGCCGACCAGATCGCCGCGTCCCTCAGCGATGAGGCCGAGACTATTGAGAGTGCCGGCCACCACAAGGCTCTCGGGATCCAACTTCTCCAGAATAGCCAGGGCACGGTGGTGCAGCTCCTCCGCGCTCGCCGTGTCGCCTCGCGCGTCCGCTAGGAACGCCTGCTGCGTGAGTACGGTCGCAGCAAGCGGTCCATCAGGCTGGGCCTTCTTGGCTACCACAAGAGCGCGCTGGTACCACTGTTCCGCGGCCCTTGAATCGCCTTTCCCGCGAGCCACATCCCCAAGGCGGCTGAGGCTCCAAGCCACGTTCACACTGTCGGGTGCTAGCTTCTCGCGGATCTCGAGCGAACGGCGGTACAGGTCCTCCGCCTTGGGAAGCTCGCCCGCCTTTTCCGCCAAGACGCCCAGGATATAAAGAGTCGCAGCGGTTTCCGAGCTCTCGGGGACAAGCTTCTCGCGAATCGCTAGGCATCGGCGGTACATTGGCTCAGGCGTGTCATCGCCTCCTCGCTGGAAGGCGACGTCTGCTAGGCCACAGAGGGTCTCCGCCAGCTCCAAGCTCCCGGGAGCCACTCTCTCGAGGATGTTGAGAGCCTGCCGATGGAACCTCTCTGCCTCCACGAGGTCGCCACGAGAGGCGACAATTGAACCGATAGCGTTCTGGATAGCCGCGACCTCGAGGCTGTCGGGGGCAAGTTCCAACTGGATCGTCACTGCCCGGCGGAAGTGATCCTCGGCAGTTTTCGAGTCCCCCTTTGCCCTCGCAAGGCGACCAGCCTGGCTTAGGCTTTCCGCAAGGGGCAGGCTCGAAGGCGCGAGGCTCTCACGCATCGCTAGGGCGCCATTCGCCAGACTCTCTGCAACTTCGTGGTTGCCAGCCCGTTCCGCCGTCAAAGAGAACCAGGTCAGCACCGAAGAAAGCAATAGCGACGGAGATGCTCTCGGCTTCTCGATCAACTGCTGTACGAGCGTCCTCGCATCGGCCTGACGCCCAGCGTTCTCGAGTAGAACGCCGAGATCTACTCCCGTCTTCAGCGCCAGATCAGTGTTTCCGGCGTTCTCCAGGAGCGTCACTAGGTGCGCCACGTCCGAGAGCTCGCCGCCGCCAGCGTGAAGTGCGCTTAGAAACGCCATGAGCTCTAGCCACGCTTTTACCGAAGGAGCCACCCCGCCACCATTGAGCCCGCTCAGGCCCTTGAAGGCGGCCGCTGCTTCCTGGGGGTGCCCTGCCTGCAAAAGGGCAACAGCGCGATCCAGCTCAACTGCAGCGTCGTTCGAAAGGCGGGGATGCACCTGGAGCTCCCACTTTCCCGGTGGCATACGCCACGTCTTTTCGTGGTCAGCCCGCAATCCCTCAAGCGTGACCTGCCCACGGGGCGCCTGCTCGATCTCAGCCTCGGTCAACTCGAAATCCGACCGGATTGCACCCTTGGCCGGTGCAGGGTTCCCCGGTGGATTCGCCTCTCGCAACCAAGCGAGCAGGATGTCGCCGGGACGAATGCCGGCGCGCTCGGCCGCGCCGTGGGCCCCTACTTGCCTCACGACGACTCCCCCTGACACGGCATTACCCTCAACGCCCGCGGCGGACACACCGAGGGCCAGGTCAGCGTGGTCTGCGGCGGAGCCGGGTGCCACCAGCTGGACAACAACTCCGGGCTGGAGTGCCCCCCCGCTGGTGGCCTGCGTGCGACCATTGACCACAATTGACGCAGCGACGAGGAAGACCCGGCGATTCATAGAGTCACTGGTGAACGGGCGCGCTCCGCAGGCTGAGACGATCGACCGACCAGTCGGCGGGAGCTTGAGCGGGGAGGCCTCGCCTGGCGGACCCGACACGGGCAAGGAGGCGGGCAAGGGGGCTGTCTGCGGCGCCAGCGCGCTTTCGAACACCCGAGAATTGCAGGACTGTCGGGTCTGGAATGGGCTGAACGGTCGACAGCAAGAAGTAAGTGTCCACGCCGAAGGGCGGGCCTACTTTGAAGAGGTGAGACTTGCCCAGGCTAATCTCGGTCGGGAAGCCTGCATCGCTGGTCGATTCGTACGGGACCCGGTTTTCGGCGTTCCCGCGGCTGACACTCGGAAAGAGCAGAGTGCTGTTGCCGAAGCTGTCGATAACGAAGACGTACACGTAGCGGCGCTCGATGCCTCGGGCGACATCTTCTTCTCGCGCCCGCAGCACTACCCCGAAGCCCTCGCCCCCTCTGACGATGCCATCAGTCTGGGCAAGGCCCGTCTTATCATTTCGCAGTGTGAGGTGATACGGAAACATCCCTGGGTCCGCGGGAGACTCAAGTTGCAGCCACGCGCGCAGCCCGCGCAGCCGCAGAGCCTGTTCCTCAAGGTCGGCACTCTCCTTAAGCCAATCCGTGCGGACCGGAAGGGCGAAGGGTGCGCCGGCGGTGTCCTCCTGCGTGAGGTTGGGGATGAGCCAGGCGTACTCCGGCTCGCCTGCACGCACGCGGCCCACCAAGAGATAGAGCGCATCAGAGGGTTTGTGCGCAACCAGAACTGCGTCGTTGGTGCTCCCCTCTCCTAACCTCAGGCGTGCGGCGAACTCGCGATCGGGGGGGATCTGTACGAAGAGCCGCGACCGATTCGGAGCGGACTTGAGGCACTTGAGGACCTCGCTGCTCGAGGGCGTCACCCCGAGTGACTGCAATCCGGCCGATGTGTTGAGTTGCCATCCCGAGCCGTTCCAGACCACGACGTGCGTCGGAGTCGTGGCGGTCGGGTCGTCGACCCAGTCGACTTCCGATGACCGCTCGAGCGGGGAGAGCCGCTCCACTGCCACTTTGAGTTGCTTTCGGGTCGGGAGAAGCGAAGGCCACCAAACGCGTAGCGGCGAGTCCCCAGCAACCCAGCGGTCGACCTCGAAGATGTCGCCCACGGACACGCCCTCGGCGCTGCCCTCGATGACCTCAGCCTCTGCGAAAGAGAGGCTGGTCACTCGGGAGATCCTGAGGCGGGCACGAAGGGTTTCTCCGGGTGCAGGAACTCCTCGCAGCTGACAGCCTTCGCGCAGGCCGACGGCCAGACCGCCCTGCAGCGTGATGCGGTTACCTGGCGCCTTACGGAGCACGGCCACGCGAGTGTAGTACCGTGTCGCGCCGCCGCCCTCGAAGAGAGGCATTTGCCGCCTCTCGCGTATGCCCGCGATCACTGGCTCCTGCATCCGGCCCTCCGACTGCATCAGCGCCTTCACCTTGAGGAACACATCCTGGGCAGCCATGGTGGGGGAAGCCGTCTGCAGCGTCTTGAACAGGGCAAGGCTGAAGGCACCGTGGGAGTTGCCGCTGTCGTCCGACATCTCGCCCGCCAGTTGATCGTCCTGCGCGGCCGAGAAAACAAGGGCGCCGCGCTCCTCGGGGTGGGGGGCCCCGTCAGGGGGATCGGCCACGTCCCGATAGTCCGGCGGGAGGTAGCGGTACTTCCCGGGCCGCGGGAGACCGCGGGCGATCGAGCCGCTATGGCAGCTGTCCGCGATCACGGTGAGGCTAACGCCCTTATCGAGGGCCACATTGAAGAGCCGACTGAGCTCCTTGTCACGGATGTCCGGCATCCCTTTGTACGAGTCCTCTGGGACGAGGGCCTCGTCCATGCCGTCCGGTTCGTCGGTGCGGGAGTTGCGCACGCGAGAGCCGTGCCCCGCGTAAAAGAAGAGGGCAACGTCGTCGCGCTGGGCTTGCTCCACGAGGTGTTTCCGGAAGGCTCCAAGGATCCCTTCCCGCGTGGCTTCCGCGTTCGTAAGGAGGATGATGTCGGTCGCCCTGAAACCGAATCGGGCGACGAGCAGCTCTTTGAAGGCGATGGCGTCGTTGACGGCGCCGTCGAGGTCGGTCCATGTCCCACGGCCGAACGCCGGCGCGCGTTGCGCCGGCTTCGCACTGACCACCTGCTCTTGCCGGCCGGGCGTCGACGCCGGCTCCCTGGTCTGACCCATAGCCGGGCGGTACTTGTCGATCCCTACGAGAAGTGCCCGGCGAGTGGCCGCTTCTCCCGAGTTGGCGAGGGCAGTGACCAGTAGCCAGCTCGTGACGAAACCCGAGACGGAGAACTTGTTGCACCACGGGCCGGCGTGCCAGCATGACCGCCTTTTTCTACTGGCGGACCTTCCAGCGGTAGATCTCGTCTCGCCGACAGTTGAAGGTCTGGGGGCCCCAGTAGAGGAACGACCCGTCGACGAAGTCCGCGCGTGCCTAGACCCGGGTGCCGCCGGCAAAAGCCAGACCGCTGACCTCGCCCCAGGGCCCGGCTGCACCCCAGTAGAGGCCGTCGTCATAGGAACTTCACATACCAGGGCGTTCACCTGTCAAGGACGACTCCGGACAGAACTCCGCGGCTCTTCTCACCACCATTGCCCAGAGGCACGGGGCAGTCTTGCCTCGTCGTTGACGGCGTTGTCCTTCTTAATATTGGCGTCGGCACCTGCCCCCCCGGGTCTTCTGGGCCCTTGCGGTGATGAGCTCCCCTTTGGGCCACGAGAGCTGCAACCCCGAACCCGAGGGCCGAGCCGAGGACGATCGAAATAACGCCTTTCGTGGTCTTCCTCCGTGGCATTGTTACTTCTGCGTCTTCGCCCCTTGCTCGATCTTCTGCAGAAGCGCGTTAAGGCGCTTCTGGCGAGGGGCGTCACCCAGATGCTCGTAGGAAAAGACTGGGCCCGCCGCGACGGCAACTGTCCACACGCCCGCAGGACTGCGGCTCATCCGTGTGTCGGCCTTCTTAGGGTCGGCGCCGATGAGGATCAGGTCGATGATCCCATCACGATCCGAGTCGTAATAGGCGACACTCTCACCTCCAGCCACCCGAAGAGCGAAATCGAAGCGCCAGCCCTTCTCAGCGACAAGCCTGTTGTAGGCCTCGTCTTCGTTCGTTATGCCGGCCAAGGACGTCCGACCGCTGAGGTCGAAGAGCATCATCTCGGGCTCTTGGCGGCCGAGGATCAGGATGTCGGCTCGACCGTCGCCATCAACGTCCTTGTACTGCGCACGCGGACCCGCGTCCCAGGGGTCGGGCACCACTAGGATCGGGCGGTTCGGCCGGGCCTCCAGGAACGCCTTGGCTTCGTCGAGGTGCACATGATAGGTGAACTTCGCCTGGGTCGGATCGCCGGGGATGGCAAAGGTCACCGCAACCACCTGGCCGCTGTCGTCCACCAAGGGCCCGCCTGAGTCGCCGGGGTTGGCCTCGCAGGACGAGAGAACGATGCGCCGCGAGGGCAGCTGTCGGATCGCTTCCGCAACGTCGTTCCGCTGGGTGGAGGTTCCGGTCAGCCGTGCCATCACGAGATCGACCAGGTCGGCCGGCGAACGGCCCGAGGCCGAGATCTGCCCTGCTCGGAACGTCCACAGCATTCCAGACGCGGGGTGGCCGACCATGCTCGCGTTCATGCCTGGTCGGGGCGAAATGGCCGAGAGCGTAAGGAAGGGCAGCCCTGCCGGGGCGGGATCGAGCTTCAGAAGGGCGAGGTCGCGCAACGGGTCCATCTTGTAGACGTAAGCGCGGGAGGGCGCGGCCGTAAGGGTCATCGTCCCATCCGCGCCGAGCCGCCCTAGATGGACCATGGCGTAGGAGGCCTGGCGGGCGGGATCGTGGGTGAGGCCGGAGTTCACGACGTGGTGGTTGGTGACGATCCAGCCGTCAGGGCTGATCAGAAAGCCTGAGCCGTGCCCCCCCGATGTCCGCACGACGACTACAGCCGGCGCGACCTTTCCATAGAGATCGCTGCCTCCTCGGAAGCGGGCAACGCGCGGCTTCCACTCGGCGTCAGGGCGGGGGAAGAGGACCTGGTCGATCCCCTCGAGGGTCACGACGATGCGGCTCTCAGTGGCGAAAGAGCTCTTGAGTTCGCCACCCGGCACGACTTGTCCTACGGCAGTTGCACTCAGCGCGCCAAGCGCCACAGCCATCGACACGCCCAGCAGAAGGTGGATGCGAGTGGTCAGGCGTCGAGGATGCAACGAGAAAATCGAGGGCATGGGTCATCTCCTCCGCGCAGTGCGACCGCCGGCTATCTTACTCTTTGTCAGCATCTTAGCCGCACCTTCTCGCATCGATCGACTCCGCTGGGCCGCCAAGCCCGTCTCGCAGGCTGTTGCGCAGAGCGCGATAACATCGGAAGCACAGGGTGTGTCCAGGGTCCCAACAGACTGCCCCGCCGTGGTAACGGTGAAGTGCCAGTCGATGGCAAAGGCCCCCGTGACCCTCACAGCGTTTCCATGCCCGTCGAAGCACTCTCTTCACCACCCTCCTCCTTGCCCTCTGTCAGGGAGATGCCGCGATGCGGCGCTGCCTTTCACTGTCTGCCCGGGTGCGCCATGCCCACGGGAAAGATAGGGCTTGAGGGGCCTGGAAACGGGTGGCGCAAGAGCTCCCAGGCTGACAGCATGTCCATCCAGGAGGGCTCGGATCGCTCCGAGCTCCGGGGATGGCCCGTGGCGGTATATTCATTGCTCGTGGTGGGACAGGAGCCGGGATCCGGGGGCGAAGACCGTCTCGGTGCAGAGATCCTCGACCGGCTGCGGCGTCGGCTCGTTTCCTTCGGCGCCTCGAGAGTGCAGAGGGACGTGGCCGAAGATCTCGCTCAAGAGACGCTGCTGCTCCTGACCACGAAGTACGCGGAGGTGACCGGCCTAAACGCCCTCCTTCCGTTGTCCCTCAAGATCATGCGGTTCAAGATCCTCAGCCACCGCCGCAAGGTGCATCGCCGAGGCGAGGATGCGAGTGTTGCCGTCGAGGACATCGACCTGCGCGACGAGAGCGCGAGTCCCGACACCCTAGCCGAGAGGCATGAGGAAGTGGAGAGGCTCAAGGCGGCGCTGCGGCAGCTCGGCGCACGGTGCAGGGAGCTCTTCCGTCTGAAGCTCGAAGGCCGGGGCTTCGCCGAAATCAGGGACTTGCTCGGCGCGGGCTCGGTCAACACCGTCTACTCGTGGGAGTTCCGCTGCCGCGAGCGTCTTCGGCAGCTGCTGGGCGGCAGTTGGGTGCGCGAGGTGGCCTCGTGAAGCCGGAGATCGAGGCGCTGCTGGGGGGCTACTCGGCGGGCACGTTGAACGAGGATGAGCAGCGCCGCCTCTTCGAGGCTGCGCTCGACGACCAGGAAGTGTTCGACGCCCTGGCCGACGAGCAGCCGCTACGGGAACTCCTGGGTCAGCCGGCGTTCCGCCGCGAGCTCTTGGAGGCCCTCGAAATACCGAGCCTCAAGGACCGGCTTGCGGCCTGGTTGGCAAGGCCGTGGCCTTGGCTTGCCGGGACCGCTGCAACTGCTGCTCTCGTTGCAGGCGTCCTTTGGCTCCGTCTCGGCAACCAGCCGCCAGTACCTGGTCACACGCCGGGCCCCGGGATGCTCACCACGCCCCTACCTTCGACGCTCCCCGGAATCACTCCGATCACTCGACCGAGTGTTGCGGCGGGCAGGGCGGAGATCCTGAGCCGGCTCTTCGCATTGCCCACCCGTCAGGCATTTGGAGTCGATCTCCATCTGGACAGAGGTGGCGCCTCCCATAGCTACCGCGTTGGGGAAGGCCTGCGGCTTGGCTTCAAGATCGCACACGAGAGCAACGTACTAGTTCTAGAGCAGGCGGAAGGAGTGGTCATTCAGCTCTTTCCCAGCGTGTCCGCTCCATTTCCTCGTGCTAAGGCAGGCGTTGAGTACTCCGTCCCACCTTTAGGCGAAGCGGCGCTTCAGATCTCGCCCCCGACGGGCCCACGAGCCATTCGTCTCATCGCGTTCCCGAAGAACGTGGATCCTCTCTCCCTTTCTCCTCGGCAGCTCAATCTCGTCGAGCGGGATTTGACAATCGTCGAATCAAAATACCTAGTCGGCAACTAGGCTGCCCGAATGGCCACTCGCGCCCCGTTTGGGCCTGGAGGTCTCAACAGCTCAAGGTCCGGACGTGCTCTCTGGAACCGGAGCGCCACGCCGCCTGAATACGACGGTACGCAACTAGTCCGACACCACGGCCAGGGCCAGCGTTGCCTGCCAGGGCACTCCGTGATCCGCTTGCTGCCCCGAAACCTGATCGCTTCAGCCCCATCCGGGCCCGCGTACCGCAGTGCGAATCCCGAGGCGCCGTGCACCCCTAGCACGTACCTGAATGCGTTGCTCAGTCATGTACGGGACCGGGGAGTGGACCTGCTCCGCCCTTTGTGAGATCACGATGCCGAGGGAATGGTCGCGAGGAGTCTACCCCCTAGCCGCTGACGCACCAGCCAGCGTCCACCACCAGGGTGTCGCCGGTGATCGCCTTCGCGTCGTCGCCCAGGAGGAAGAGGGCGGCGCGGGCCACGTCCTTGGCATCGATCAGGTCCTC
>Ga0137375_10008208_pt1 | contig 12414 bp, 10 predicted proteins | sample SagtaG_24_FD_104936 | JGI IMG/M metagenome (GOLD analysis project Ga0137375, IMG submission 104936) | Vadose zone soil microbial communities from Sagehorn Ranch, Mendocino, California, USA - Sage1_R_113_16 metaG | ecosystem: Environmental > Terrestrial > Soil > Vadose zone | place: USA... | reverse complement strand
GATCCCCACCGAGGGCGCGACGGGCTGGGCCGACACCTGGATGCTCTCCTCGAAGTCGAAGCACCCGAACTGCGCGTACCTCTGGACCAAGTGGGTCTCGACCCCGAAGGTGCAGGCGCAGCAGGCGATCTACTTCGGCGAGACGCCGGCCAACACGAAGGCTTGCGCGATCATGGACCAGCTGAGCCCGGGCTCCTGCAAGCAGTATCACGCGGACGCCCCGGCTTCGTACTTCGACAGCATCAAGTTCTGGAAGACGCCGTCGGCCGACTGCGGCAACGGCCAGACGGACTGCATGGACTACAACGCGTGGCAGCAGGCCTGGACCGAGATCAAGGGTTAGGTGCCTGCAGAGGTTGAAGAGGCGGGCCGTCCGTCATGGACGGCCCGCCGCCGCCTCTCCGCGGCGTTCTGGCGGCGGCCCCGGATGCGGGCGGCCGCGCTCCTGATCCTGCCGGTCGGCGGGTACGTGCTGATCTACCTCGGCGCCCTCGGCGTCCTGTTCATTGCTGCCTTCTGGGCGCTCGACCCGTTCACCGGCGAGATCGTCCACACCTGGAACCTCGACAACTTCCGCACGCTTTGGCACGAGCACACCTACTGGCGCATCGCCGGGCGCACGATCGGCCTGGCCGCGGCGGTCACCGTGACCGACGTCCTGCTCGCCTTTCCGTTCGCCTACTACATGGCGCGGGTCGCGAGCCCGCGTATGCGCACCCTGCTATTCGTGCTCGTGCTGCTGCCGCTCTGGTCGAGCTACCTCGCGCGCATCTATGCCTGGCGGCTGATCCTCTCGAAGGATGGCGCGCTCAACTGGTCGCTCGGCGGGCTCGGCCTCCCCGAGCAGCACCTGGCCTACACGAACTGGGCGATGTGGATCGTCTTCTCGTACATCTGGTTGCCGTTCATGATCCTGCCGGTCTACGCGGCCCTGGAGCGGATCCCAGACTCGTACATCGAGGCTTCGCGTGACCTCGGCGCGAAGAACTGGACCACGCTGCGGCGCGTGGTGCTCCCGCTTGCGCTGCCGGGCGTCGTCGCAGGCTCGATCTTCACGTTCTCGCTGACCTTGGGCGACTACATCACGCCGATCCTCGTCGGCAACACGCAGTTCATCGGCAACGTCGTCTACCGCAACGTCCTCGGGCTGACCTACAACCTGCCTTTCGCGGCCGCCTACGCAACCGTGCCCCTCGCCGTGATGGCGATCTACCTCGTCGCCGCGCGACGCGCGGGCGCGTTCGAGGCGCTCTGATGGAGGGCCGCGCCGGCCGGGCCGGGCTCGCCGTGTGGTCGCTCCTGGTGGTGCTCTTCCTCTGGGTTCCACTCGCGATCATCCTCGTCTACGCGTTCAACACGTCGAACATCCAGAGCTGGCCGATCCCCGGGTTCACGCTGAAGTGGTTCCGCGTCGCGTGGGAGGACCAGGAGGCGCGCTCGGCGCTGCTCCTCTCACTGAAGGCCGCGCTCGCGGCGACTGCCGTCGCGCTGGTGCTCGGGACGATGGCGGCGATGGCGGTGTCGCGATTCCGCTTCTTCGGGCGCGAGGCGCTCTCGTTCCTGCTGGTGCTCCCGATCGCCCTTCCCGGGGTGCTCACGGGGATCGCTCTCTCGTCGTTCTACACATTCTGGGGCCTGCCGTTCTCGCTCTGGACGATTGTTATCGGGCACGCGACATTCTGTGTCGTGATCGTCTACAACAACGTGCTCGCGCGCCTGCGGCGGACTTCGCCGTCGCTCGTCGAGGCATCGATGGACCTCGGGGCCGACGGCTGGCAGACCTTCCGCTTCATCACCTTCCCGGTGCTCTCGACGGCGCTGATCTCCGGAGCGCTACTCGCATTCGCGCTCTCCTTCGACGAGGTGATCGTGACCCTCTTCACCGCTGGCGCCCAGAACACGCTCCCGATCTGGATCCTCGGCAAGATCCGGCTCGGCCAGCAGTTGCCGGAGGTGAACGCCGTCGTCTTCGTCGTGATCGTGCTGACGGTGATCCCGGTGATCGTCTCGCAGCGGCTGACGCAGGACTCGGGGCTGCTCAGGCGACGCTGAGGCGCCGCTTGCGGTTGCCGGTTTAGGACACGCGGGCTCAGCCCGTGTGTCCTTCTGAAATGACCGGTCGACCCGCCTGAAGTCGACAACGAGACCTCGCTAGCGCGGTAGGCTGGATAGAGACCGACCGGGAGGCTTTCTGATGAGCGTGACCGTTTCGCAGCACAAGAACTTCGTCGGCGGCAAGTGGGTCGACGCCGTAGACGGCGGCACGATGGAGGTGCTCAACCCCGCGACCGGCGAGACGATCGCCGAGGTCCCGAGCGGGACCCAGGCCGACGTCGATCGCGCCGTCGAGGCGGCCAAGGAGGCGCTGCCGGAATGGCTCGAGACGACCCCGGGCGAGCGCGCCGAGGCGCTGCTCAAGCTCGCCGACGCGCTCGAGGAGCACACGGACGAGCTCGCGGAGCTCGAGTCGCAGAACGTCGGCAAGCCTCTTTCGTACGCCAAGGACGAGATGCCGGTCTCCGCCGACAACATTCGCTTCTTCGCGGGCGCGGCGCGCCTGCTCGAGGGCAAGTCTGCAGGCGAGTACATGCGCGGCTACACCTCGATGACGCGACGCGAGCCGCTCGGGATCGTCGGCGGGATCGTGCCGTGGAACTATCCGCTGATGATGGCGGTCTGGAAGCTGGCGCCGGCTCTCGCGGCCGGGAACGTGCAGGTGCTGAAGCCCTCAGAGCAGACGCCGCTGTCGACGCTTCGCTTCGCCGAGCTCGCCGCGGAGATCCTGCCACCGGGTGTCTTCAACGTGATTACCGGCGACGGCGAGCCCGTGGGCGCCGGGATCGTCCGGCACCCGGACGTCCGTCTCGTTTCGCTCACCGGCGACGTCGCCACAGGCAAGGAGATCGCCCGCGCGGCCGCCGACACGCTCAAGCGCGTGCACCTCGAGCTCGGCGGCAAGGCGCCGGTGCTCGTCTTCGACGACGCCGACCCGGCCGCGGTGGCCGAGGGGATCAAGGTCGCCGGCTACTGGAACTCCGGCCAGGACTGCACCGCCGCCTCGCGCGTGGTGGCAGGGCCGAAGATCTACGACAAGCTGCTCGAGGAGCTCGTGCCGCTGGTCGAGTCGCTCCACGTCGGGGATCCGGCAGAGGGTGACGAGATCGAGATGGGCCCGGTGATCTCGAAGTCGCAGCAGGAGCGCGTGCTCGGGTTCCTCGACCGCGCGAAGGGCGCAAAGGTGCTCACCGGCGGCGGCACGAACGGCGACCGCGGGTTCTTCGTCAAGCCGACGGTGATCGCGGACGTCGGCCAGGAGGACGAGATCGTCCAGCGCGAGGTGTTCGGCCCGGTCGTGACCGTGCAGCGCTTTGCTGACGACGACCAGGCGATCGCCTGGGCGAACGACGTCAACTACGGCCTCGCCGCTTCGGTCTGGACGCGCGACGTGGGGCGGGCACTGAACGCCGCGCGCAAGCTCCAGTTCGGGACGGTCTGGATCAACGACCACATCCCGCTGGTCTCGGAGATGCCGCATGGCGGCTACAAACAATCCGGCTACGGCAAGGATCTGTCGGCTTACTCGCTCGAGGACTACACGCAGATCAAGCACGTGATGGCGAAGATCGACTAGTCCCTTCACGGCCAGGTCCTGGGGTCAGACCCCCGGACCTGACCGTTACGGCTACGCCCTCTTGAGGTCTGCCAGGATCTCGCCGGCTGCGCGGACGCCCTCGGAGGCGCCACCCTCCATGTAGCCCTGGAAGTCCTGCGAGCAGTGCTCGCCGGCGAAGTGGATGTTCCCCTCGCGCAGCTTTTCCCAGCCGCTGAAGCCGACGTATTGGCCGACCTTCCAGTAGGAGTACGAGCAGTTCAGGGTGGGGTCGATCATCGGCGTCGCGAGCGTCGCCCTGCCGTTCCACTGAGCCGTGATGCCCGGGAACACCGGTTCGAGCTGCTTCAGGAATCGCTCCGCCAGCGTCACCACCTTTGGGTTAGCCGCGGTGGCGTAGGGCGTCCCCGCCGACAGCGCGCCTGCCGTTGCGCCGCCCGTGTAGTCGACCAGGATCCCGGTCGGCCCGGCCTGCCCGCGGGTGACGTCCCACGTGTTCTGGTAACCCGTGTCGGAGTACGAGGCGCCGTTCGAGAGCCCCCACGGCCCGTCCTCGTTCCAGAGCCGGCTCGCAAACTGGAGCTGGAGCTTGGAGTTGCGCCCGGCTCCGATCTGGGCGATCGCGGTCTGTTTCAGGGGCGCGAAGTTCGCGCCCCGGTAATCGAGCGCCCGCAGAACTGCGAACGGCAGGGCCAGGATCACGTGGTCGGCGGTGACCGGCTGCGGCCCGGAGGGGGTTTCGAAGCCGAGCGCGCTCGTCCCGTCGGCGTTCCGCTTGATCGACGTCATCCGCCAGCCGTTGCGGATGGCGCCGGCGCCCTGCGCGGACACGAGCGCGTCCCTGACCGCCAGCGGCAGCAGCGTGTTGCCCCCGACGATGTGGTAGCGCTCGTTTGAGGCCCCGAAGATCATGTAGTTGCCGGGGACGGCCTTGTAGCCGAGCAGGTAGACGAGGTTCAGCGCCGACTGGTCGGTTGTCTCGGCGCCGTACTCGATGTTGTACGCGACGTCTAGGATCTGCCCGAACGGCGAGCGGTGGCCGCCGGGAACGCGGGACTCGATCCAGTCGTGCACACTCATCCGATCGAGCGCCACGCCAGCATCGGTGTGGGTGAAATAGGTCGTCGGGTAGCTCGCAGCCGACACATCTCGCTGCAAGGCCTTGTGGACCGGCTGGAAGTCCTTGTCGGCTTGCTCCTTCGGGTAGTAGCTGCCGCACAAGTAGTACGTGTCCTCCGTGCCGTGGGGCTCGGCGCCGGTCAGGTTGACCGTCGGGAGGCGGAAGCGTTGCGCCAGACCGAGGATCGTCTTATGGCCGCTGTCGATCAGCTCCCCGCAGAGCTCGGCGCCCTGCCCGTTGGCCCAGTAGCCGGGGAACTCGACGAAGTCGGAGTGCATGCGCCCGCCCACCCGCGTGGGGTGGGCCTCGTAGACGGTCGAGAGCACGCCCTTGTCCTGCAGTGTCAGCGCGGCCGTGAGCCCGGCGATGCCTCCGCCGACGATCGCGATCCGCGGCTGCGCCGCGGCTCGGGCGGCTCCGGCGAACGCCGCCGGGCCGGAGAGGGCGACGACCGCTCCTACTGCGCCCGATTGCCTGAGAAACTCCTTGCGTGAATACGCCAGCTCCGTTTCACGCTCCCTGAGCTCCTCGACCGGCATGTCGAGCGCGTCGGCCGCGGCATGTTCGCGGGCGAGCCTGCGAAGTGCGCGCAGCAATGGGGTTCGCGCCATCTTGAGCTTCGTCCTCCTCGGGTTCCCGAGTGGAGCATCGCTCAGCGCAGTGGCGAGGTCAACCTTCGCAAAGCGGCCTTCGATCTGCTCTCGGTTGACCACGTGCGACGAGAAGTGGTACAAGCGCCTCGCATTGCGCAGCGCGGGCCACACGAGGGCCGAGGCGCCGTCAGCGTTCCGCGGAGTCTCGACGGCATCGACCAAGCGATCATCGAGGCGCTTCAGAAGAACGGGCGTGAGCCCTTCCGGCGCATCGCTGCACAGGTCGGCGTCTCCGAGGCGACGATCCGCGCCCGCTACGCGCGCCTCTGTGAGGACAACATCCTCCAGGTCACTGGGGTGACCAACCCGCTCGGGCTCGGGTTCGACGCCGCGGCGATGGTCGGCATTCGAACCGCCGGCGCTCCCGGGCCGGTTGCCGACGTGATCGCTCAGTGGGACGAGGCCGGGTACGTCGTCGTCACGGCGGGCCAGTTCGACATCCTCGTCGAGCTCGTCTGCGCCGACCGGCGGCAGCTGCTCGACCTGACGAACCGAATTCGCGGGCTCGACGGCGTCGTCTCGACCGAGAGCTTCCTCTACCTGGAGCTCTGGAAGCAGCTCTACGACTGGGGCGCACCGGTTCAAAGCGCTCTCGGGCAGGCCGCGAGGGCAGGGTGATGGCAGTCGAGAGCCGCACCGACCCTGGATCGACCGAGCAAACGCCGCCGAGCCCGGTCACGGTGGACGTCCGCCTCGACGGCGTGACGAAGCGCTTCGACGACGTGGTCGCCGTCGAGGAGCTCTCGCTCGAGATCGATCGCGGCAGCTTCTTCGCCCTGCTCGGCCCCTCGGGCTGCGGCAAGACGACGACGCTGCGCATGATCGGCGGTTTCGAGGAACCGACCGAGGGCACGATCTACCTCGGCGAGGAGCCGGTCACGGGCAAGCCGCCGTACAAGCGCGACGTCAATACCGTCTTCCAGTCGTACGCGCTGTTCCCGCACCTGACAATCTTCGAGAACGTGGCGTTCGGTCTGCGCCGCCGTGGCATCCGCGGCCAGGACGTGAAAGGCCGCGTGCTCGAGATCCTGCGGCTCGTCGGGCTCTCCGGGCTCGACAAGCGCAAGCCGCGCCAGCTCTCCGGCGGCCAGCAGCAGCGCGTCGCCCTCGCCCGTGCCCTGGTCAACCGCCCGCGCGTGCTTCTGCTCGACGAGCCGCTCGGCGCCCTCGACCTCAAGCTCCGCAAGCAGATGCAGCTCGAGCTGAAGGCGATCCAGCACGACATCGGCATCACCTTCGTCCACGTCACACACGACCAAGAGGAGGCGATGACGATGGCGGACAAGATCGCGATCATGAACGCGGGCCAGATCGAGCAGCTGGGCACACCGACCGAGCTCTACGAGCGCCCGCGGACAGCGTTCGTGGCCGGCTTCCTCGGCATCTCGAACCTGTTGCCGGGCACTGTGGACCGCGACGGCCTCGTCCGTGTCAACGGCGCGGAGCTCCGCGTTCCAAGCACAGCGCTCGGCGAACGTACCGGCAGCGTCGCCGTCGGCATTCGCCCAGAGAAGATCACGCTCGGCGAGGGCGGTGAGAACCGCCTCTCCGGCACGATCGTAGAGCGCGCGTACATCGGCGTCTCGACCCAGTACATCGTGGAGACGCCGCCTGGGCGCCTGACCGTCTACGTCCAGAACACCGAGCCCGGGGCCTCCAGCCTCATCGAGGGCGATGCGGCGACGCTCTCGTGGAGCCCCGAGTCGACGTTCGTGGTCGACAACCGCGAAGAGGAGGACGAATGACCGATCACATGACGCGTGAAGAGTTGCTCCGACGGGGCGTGGCAGGTGCGTCGATCCTCTCGATCCCCGGACTGCTGGCTGCCTGCGGCGGCAGCTCGTCGAGCCAGTCGGCAGCCACAACCACATCCGCAAAGCAGGTACCGCACAACATCCACTTCTCGAACTGGACGCTCTACCTCGATATCGACGAGAAGACGAAGACCTACCCGACGCTCGTGAAGTTCGAGAAGCACTACGGCGTCAACGTCAAGTACACCGAGGACATCAACGACAACCCGTCCTTCTTCGCCAAGATCAAGCCGCAACTCTCGAGCGGGGAGAGCACGGGTCGCGACATCATCGTCATGACCGACAACTCCCCCTACCCGGCGCTCCTCGTCGAGAAAGGCTGGGTCGAGAAGCTCGACAAGGCGGCGATCCCGAACATCAAGAACCTGCGGTCGTCGCAGCGGCATCCGGCGTGGGATCCGAACCGCGAGTACAGCCTCCCATGGCAATCGGGCATGACCGGCATCGCGTCCAACACCAGCCTTACCGGAAAGCCCCTCACGTCGATGGACGAGTTGCTCGAGAACCCGAAGTACAAGGGTCGCGTCACGCTGCTGAACGAGATGGCGGACACGATGACGCCCGTCATCCTCGCGAACGGCGACGACCCCGCGAAGGTCACCGAGCAGGTGTTCAACGCCGCGCTCAACCGCATCAAGAAGGCAGTCGGCAGCGGCCAGATCCGCCAGTTCACCGGGAACGACTACTCCGGGCCGCTCGCGAAAGGAGACCTTGCCGCAGCGGTGGCATGGTCGGGTGACGTCGTCCAGCTGAACCTCGACAACCCGCACCTCGTCTGGAATGTTCCCGACGCGGGTGGTGAGATCTGGACGGACAACATGCTGATCCCGAACGGCGGGGACGTGTACACGGCGTCGCTGCTGATGAACTGGTATTACCGGCCGGACATCGCGGCGGCCGTCGCCGACTACGTCAACTACATCTCCCCGGTCGAGGGGGCCAAGGAGGTGCTCCAGAAGAGCGACCCGAAGGCGGCCAACAACCCGCTCATCTTCCCGCCCGACGAGACGCTGAACAGCGTGCACGTCTTCGAGCCGAGCCAGCTCAACAACCCGGACTACCTGTCGAAGTGGAACGCGCTCGTCACCGCCTGACGGTCTCGAGCGAAACGTAGGAGTGGGGTTCTTTCACAGGCACCGGTGGCTGACGCCGTACGCGCTCCTGGCGCCCGGGACGCTTTGGCTCGTGGTGTTCTTCGTCGTTCCGCTTGGGTTCCTCGGGTACCAGTCGCTCGAGGAGAACAACCCGGTCGAGCTCACGTCGTCGTTCAGCTGGGCCTGGCACAACTACTCGGACGCGATCAGCACGTACCACACGCAGTTCGTGCGTTCGCTGGAGTACGCAGGCCTCGCCACGCTAATCGCTCTCGTGGTCAGCTACCCACTCGCGTACTTCATTGCCTTCCGCGGCGGCCAGTGGAAGAACCTTCTGCTCCTGCTGATCGTGGCGCCGTTCTTCGTCACCTACCTGATCAGAACGCTCGCCTGGCAGAACATCCTCGCCGACAACGGGGTGGTTGTCGGCTTCCTCCGAGACATCCACGTGCTCTCGGCGAACGGGAGGGTCCTCCAAACGGGAACCGCCGTCGTGGCCGGGATCACCTACAACTTCCTGCCCTTCATGGCCTTACCCCTCTACGTCTCGCTCGAACAGATCGATAGTCACCTGCTGGAGGCGGCGGAGGATCTGTACGCGAGCAAGCTGCACGCGTTCCTGCGTGTGACGCTGCCGCTCTCGCTTCCCGGGGTCTTCGCCGGAACCCTCCTGACCTTCATTCCGGCGGCGGGCGACTTCATCAACGCCCAGCTACTCGGCTCGCCGCGCAACCACATGATCGGGAATGTGATCCAGTCGCGCTTCCTCAATCTCAACGACTACCCGGAGGCTGCGGCGCTCTCCTTCATCCTCATGGCCGCCATCCTGGTCGGCGTCTTGGTCTACGCGCGCACGCTCGGGACGGAGAGGCTTACGGGATGACCGCTGCCGCCGAAACCCTCGTTCCGCGCCGGACGATCACCCCGTTGGCGCGTGCTTGGGCGTTCGTCAAGCGCCACGCGCTCACCGCCTACGCGGTGCTCGCCTTCCTCTACTTCCTGCTTCCGATCGCGGTGGTCGTCCTCTTCTCGTTCAACGCGCCGCGGGGGCGCTTCAACTACACGTGGAAGGGCTTCACGCTCGACAACTGGCGGAACTGGGATGCGGTCCCGGGCCTGACCGATGCGATCAAGATCTCGCTCGAGATCGCTGTGCTTTCGAGTCTCCTGGCGACGGCCCTCGGGACACTGATCGCGCTCGCGCTGGTCCGCTACGGCTTCCGAGGACGCGGCCCGACGAACCTCTTGATCTTCCTGCCGATGTCGACCCCCGAGATCGTGATGGGCGCGTCGCTCCTGACGCTCTTTCTCACCCTCAGCGTCGCAACCGGGTTCATGACGATCCTGATCGCGCACATCATGTTCTGCATCTCGTTCGTCGTCGTCACGGTGAAGGCACGGCTCGTGGGCTTCGACCGTCACCTCGAGGAGGCCGCTATGGACCTCGGCGCGAACGAATGGACGACGTTCCAGAAGGTGACGCTGCCGCTGATCATGCCGGCGATCCTCGCCGGAGCCCTGCTCTCGTTCGCGCTCTCGGTCGACGACTTCGTGATCACGTACTTCAACTCGGGTAACACGGTGACCTTCCCGATCTTCGTCTGGGGTGCGGCACGCGTTGCGACGCCGCCGCAGATCAACGTCGTCGGCACGGTCATCTTCGTGGTCGCCGTCGGCCTCATGCTCGGAAACGTCCTGTTCCAGCGCGGTCGCACAAGGGCGGCTGCATGACCGAGACGGCGGCGATCCAGTCAATGCACGAGCTCCAGCAAGCAGCTCGCGACCACCTCTGGCTCCACTTCACGCGCATGGGCGGCTACCTGGACGCGGACGTGCCGGTAATCGTGCGCGGCGAGGGTTGCTACCTCGAGGACTCGAACGGCAAGCGCTACCTGGATGCGCTCGCCGGCCTCTTCGCCGTTCAGATCGGCTACTCCTACGGCGAGGAGGTGGGAGAGGCGGCGACGGCGCAGCTGCGCGAGCTGCCTTTCTACACCAACTGGTCGTACGCCCACCCGCGCGCGATCGAGCTCGCCGCCGAGGTGGCCTCGCTCGCGCCCGGCGACCTCAACCGCGTCTTCTTCGTCTCGGGCGGCTCCGAGGCCGTCGAGTCCGCCTGGAAGCTCGCGCGCCAGTACCACACGGCGCGAGGCGAGCGCCGCTGGAAGGCGATCTCACGGCAGGTCGCCTACCACGGCACCACGATGGGGGCGCTCTCGATCAACGGCATTCCCTCGCTGCGGGAGCCCTTCGAGCCGCTCGTGCCGGAGGTGATCCACGTGCGCAACACTGCGCGCTACCACCGGCCCGAGGGCGAGACCGACGCGCAGTTCACGACGATCCTTCTCGACGAGCTCGAGAGCGCGATCCTGGGCGCCGGCCCGGAGACGGTCGCCATGGTGATGATGGAGCCGGTGCAGAACGCGGGCGGCGCGCTCACCCCGCCCGAGGGCTACTTCAAGGGCGTGCGCGAGATCTGCGATCGCTACGGGATCCTGCTCTGCGCCGACGAGGTGATCAACGCCTACGGGCGCATCGGCGCCTGGTTCGCCTCCGAGCGCTACGACGTGCAGCCGGACCTCGTCACCTGCGCGAAGGGGCTCTCGTCCGCCTACGCGGCGATCGGCGCGGTCGTCGCGCGCGACGCGGTGATGGAGCCGTTTCTCGACTCGAAGGCGATGTACTCGCACGGGATCACCTTTGGCGGCCACCCAGTGATGGCGGCGATCGCGCTGAAGAACCTCGAGATCATGAAGCGCGAGAAGATCGTCGAGCACGTGCGCGAGAACGAGGATCAGTTCCAGGCGACCCTCGCGCAGCTGCTCGACCTCCCGATCGTCGGCGACCTCCGTGGCGCCGGCTACTTCTGGGCGCTCGAGCTCGTCAAGGACAAGGAGACCAAGGCGGGCTTCTCCGAGGAGGAATCGGAGACGCTGTTGCGTGGCTTCCTCTCTCCGGAGTTCTTCGAGCGCGGCCTGATCTGTCGCGCCGACGACCGGGGCGACGCGGTGGTGCAGATCTCACCGCCGCTGATCGCGGGGCAGCCCGAATTCGACGAGATGGTCGTGATTCTCGGAGACGTGCTCACCGAGGCCTCGGAGCGGATCGTCTGAAACCGAGCGTCGCCCCGGGCGCGGCGACCCCGTGGTGGATCGAGGAGGCCCTCGCGGCCGAAGGGCCTGCCGAGCCGGCGCCTCCGCTGCGGGGTGACGCCGACGCAGACGTGGCCGTCGTGGGCGGCGGCTATACCGGGCTCTGGACCGCGCTGACCCTGACCGAGCGCGACCCGGAGCTGCGGGTGGTCGTGCTCGAGGCCGAAGAGTGCGGGCAGGGACCGAGCGGGCGCAACGGCGGTTTCGTTCATGGCTACTGGAGCCATCTACCGCGCCTGCGAGAGCGCTTCGGGGACGAGGGAGCGCTCGAGATCGCACGCCGCGCGGACTCGATCGTCCCGGGGATCGCGGCCTTCTGCCGGCGCTACGGAGCCGACGTCTGGCTGCGCGAGGGCGGAATCCTCAGGGTCTCGGCCGCGCCCGCGCAGGATCGCGCGGTCGAACGCGAGGTGGAGGCGGCACGCGAGCTCGGGGTTCCTGAGGAGGCGGTGCCGTTGGACGGGGCGGCGCTGGCCGAGCGGATCCGCTCGCCGCGCTTCCGCAACGGAGTCTTCATGCGCGACGGCGCGACGGTCCAGCCGGCCCGGCTCGCCCGGGCGCTGCGGCGTGCAGTCGCCGACGCGACTGCGCTGCACGAGCACACGCGCGTCACGGCCGTCCGGGACGGCGAGGTGGAGACGACTGGTGGGCGCGTGCGCGCCAGGGACGTCGTCGTCGCCGTGAATGCCGCAGCCGCCGGGTGGAAGCCGCTGCGCAGGCGGCTGACCGTCTTCGGCAGCTACGTGGTCCTGACCGAGCCCGCGCCGGAGCTGCTGGAGCGGATCGGCTGGACCGGCGGCGAGGCCGTGCTCGACGGGCGCATGTTCCTGCACTACTTCCGCGCTACCAACGACGGGCGGGTGCTGATGGGAAGCGGCTCGGGCCCGATCGGCTTCGGCGGGCGGATCGATGCCCGCTTCACTCAGGACGCGGCCACGGCGGCCCGCGCGGAGCAGGGGCTGCGCCGGCTC
>Ga0137375_10008200_pt1 | contig 12418 bp, 10 predicted proteins | sample SagtaG_24_FD_104936 | JGI IMG/M metagenome (GOLD analysis project Ga0137375, IMG submission 104936) | Vadose zone soil microbial communities from Sagehorn Ranch, Mendocino, California, USA - Sage1_R_113_16 metaG | ecosystem: Environmental > Terrestrial > Soil > Vadose zone | place: USA... | reverse complement strand
CCCCGACACGGGCCGTGCCTACTCGATCGGCGTCACCGGGCCGCCCGGGGTCGGCAAGTCGAGTCTGATCGGCGCGCTGCTGCACCACATCCGTCCTCTCGGGCGCACGGCCGGGGTGGTCTCGGTCGACCCGTCGAGCCCGTTCTCGAAGGGTGCGCTGCTCGGCGACCGCATCCGGCTGGCCGACCACTTCCTCGACCCCGGAGTGTTCATCCGCTCGATGGGGACGCGTGGACACACGGGTGGGCTCGCCGAGGCAACCCTGCAGGCGCTGTTGCTCCTCGACGCATCGGGCAAAGACCTCGTCTTCGTCGAGACCGTCGGCACGGGCCAGAGCGAGATCGAGGTGATCGGGGTCGCCGACACGGTCGTGCTCGTGCTGATGCCCGGCTCGGGCGACTCGATCCAGGCCCTGAAAGCGGGGATCATGGAGATCCCGGACGTGATCGCGATCAACAAGATGGATCACCCGGCCGCCAAGACGATGCTGACCGAGGTGCGTTCGGTGCTCTCACTCGACCGCGACCGCGCCTGGAAGGTGCCGATCGTGCTGACCGAAGCGCACCGCGGTGAGAACGTCCCCGAGCTCTGGGAGCAGATCGAGGAGCACCGTGCGTACCTCGAACGCGAGAGCCTGCTCGACGAGCGGCGCCGGAGGAATCTCGCCGGTGAGGTCTTCGCGGTCGCGTCGGCGCGCATGAAGGCGCATCTCCAGCAATCCGTCGCGGACGACCCGGAGTTGCGGCGGCTTCTCGACGAGGTACAGCGGCGCGAGCTCGACCCGCTCTCGGCGGTGCGCGAGATCATGGAGAAGGTGTTCCGAGTCGATGGCTCTGGGGCTGCCTGACCTCGAGCGCGCGCGCGAGCGCCTGGCGGGCATCGCCCGCGTCACGCCGGTGTACGGCTCGGAGACGTTCTCGCGGCTCGCCGGCCGCGACGTGCACCTGAAGGCGGAGAACCTCCAGCGGACCGGGTCGTTCAAGATCCGCGGCGCGGTCAACAAGCTCGCCGCCCTGGACGAGGCCGAGCGCGCGGCCGGCGTGGTGGCTGCGAGCGCCGGCAACCACGCGCAGGCAGTCGCGTGGGCGGCCCGCGAGGCGGGCATCCGCGCGACGATCTTCGTCCCGCAGGACGCGCCGATGGCGAAGGTCGAGGCGACGAGGAGCTACGGCGCCGAGGTGGAGATGGTCGGCGCCGGGCTCGAAGAGGCGCTTGCGGCCGCACTCGTTCGCGTCGCGGCCACTGGGGCGACGATCGTCCATCCCTACGAGGACGAGCTGATCGTCGCCGGGCAGGGGACGATCGGGCTCGAGCTCGCCGAGCAGGTGCCGGGGGCCGAGACGGTGGTCGTGCCGATCGGCGGTGGAGGCCTCGCCGCCGGGATCGCGATCGCGCTGCGGGCAGTGCGGCCCGAAGTGCGTGTCGTCGGCGTGCGGGCGGCGTCGGATGCCTTCGCGATCGCGGACGGGATCGCCGTCAAGCAGCCGGGCGAGCTGACCGGCCCGCTGCTCGACCAGCTGCTCGACGACGCCGTCGAGGTCTCCGGCGAGGAGGTTGCGCAGGCGATCGTCCTGCTCCTCGAGCGGACCAAGCTCGTCGTCGAGGCGCGGGGGCTGTGGGGATCGCGGCGCTGCTGGAGGGACGGGTCGGCGGGACCGGGCCCGTGGCCGTGGTGCTCTCGGGCGGGAACATAGACGCGAGCACGCTGGTCACGGTCATGCGCTACGGGTTGACCACCGCCGGCCGGCACCTCGTCGTCCGCACCTCGGTGCCTGACCGGCCCGGCGAGCTCCTAAAGCTGCTCGAGCTGGTCGCGCAGGAGCGGGTCAACGTCCTCACCGTCGAGCATCGCCGCGAGGGGGTCGACATCCCCGTGGGCGCGACCGGCATCGACCTGACGCTGCTGGCGCGCGACGAGGCGCACTGCGAGGCGCTGCTTGAGCAGATGCGCGGCTGGGGCTACGAGGTCGAAAGACTGAAATAGCGTCGGTGCCTGACTTCAGTCTGGCTCCGACTCCGTTTCCCGGCGCTGCTCTAGACTCGTGCCGTGGCCGAGGGCCGCCGGGAGCGGAAGGTCGTCACAGTCCTCTTCGCCGATCTCGTCGGTTTCACTTCACGCGCCGAGCAGATGGATCCCGAGGACGTCGCAGCGGAGCTCGCGCGCTACCAGGGGCGCGTCCAGACCGAGCTGGAGCGCTACGGGGGCACCGTCGAAAAGTTCATCGGCGACGCTGCAATGGCCATCTTCGGCGCGCCCACGGCCCACGAGGACGATCCGGAGCGGGCGGTCCGCGCGGCGCTCGCGATTCGCGACTGGGCCCGCGAGGAGGGCATCGAGCTCCGGGTCGGGATCAACACGGGCGAAGCCCTCGTCACGATCGGTGCCCGGCCCGAGGCGGGCGAGACGATGGCCGCGGGGGACGTGGTCAACACCGCCGCCCGGCTCCAGTCCGCCGCGCCGGTCAACGAGATCGTGGTCGGCGAGCAGACCTTCCGCGCGACCGAGCAGGCGATCGATTACGAGGAGGCGGAGCCCGTTGAGGCGAAAGGGAAGGCACAGCCTGTCCGCGCGTGGAAGGCGGTCGACGCACGCGCGCGGATCGCAGTCGAGCGCGTCCACGGCGCGGCACTCGTTGGGCGACGGCGCGAGGTCGACCTGCTCGAGGACGCTCTCGCCCGCGTACTCCAGGAGCGGTCGGCGCAGCTCGTCACGCTGGTCGGCGTTCCCGGGATCGGCAAGAGCCGGCTCGTGCTCGAGCTGTACGGGGCGATCGAGCGGCACCCGGATTTCATCTCGTGGCGCCAGGGCCGCTGCCTGCCGTACGGGGAGGGCGTGACCTTCTGGGCGCTTGGCGAGATGGTCAAGGCCCAGGTCGGCATCCTCGAGGGGGACGAGCCGGCGGAGGCGGAGCGGAAGCTGAGCGCCGGGGTCGAGGACGCGTGGGTCCAGTCACACTTGCGGCCGCTCGTCGGGCTGCCCGGCGGGGCGGAGGGCGGCGGCGACATGCGGGACGAGGCCTTCGCCGCCTGGAGACGCTTCTTCGAGGAGCTCGCAGAGGAACGGCCGCTCGTTCTCGTCTTCGAAGACCTGCACTGGGCGGACGAGCATCTGCTCGACTTCGTCGACCACCTCGTCGACTGGGCGAGCGGCGTGCCGCTCCTCGTCGTCTCCACCGCGCGGCCGGAGCTGCTCACCCGCCGACCGGGCTGGGGCGGCGGCAAGCCGAACGCATTGACGGTCTCCCTCTCGTCGCTCTCGGACGAGGACACGGCGCGGCTGCTCGCGGAGCTCCTCGGGGCCGTTCTGCCTGCGGAGACGCAGGTCGAGCTGCTCGCCCGCGCGGGCGGCAACCCCCTGTACGCGGAGGAGTTTGCCCGCATGCTCCGCGACCGGGGACAAGTCGGCGAGCTGCCCGAGACCGTTCAGGGGCTGATCGCCGCCCGCCTCGACCTGCTCGAGCCCGAGCAGAAGTCGCTGCTTCAGGACGCGGCCGTGATCGGAAAGCGCTTCTGGGTCGGCGCACTCGCCTCGCTCTCGGGACTCGACCGGGCCGCGTTGGAGGCCGGGCTGCATACCCTCGAGCGCAAGGAGTTCATCCGCCGCGAGCGCTCGAGCTCGGTCGTGGACGACAGCGAGTATGCGTTCCGCCACCTGCTCGTCCGCGACGTGGGCTATGGCCAGATCCCCCGCGCCGAGCGGGCCGAGAAGCATCTCCTCGCCGCGGGTTGGATCGAGCAGCTCGGTCGGCGCGAGGACCACGCCGAGATGCTCGCCCACCACTACCTGCAGGCGCTGGAGCTGACCGCGGCTGCGGGCGGGAGCACGACGTCGTTCTCCGGAGCCGCGCGCGAGGCGCTCGCGGACGCCGGCGACCGCGCACTCGCTCTGAACGCCTACGAGGCCGCCGGACGCTTCTTCCGCGCCGCGCTCGACCTCCTTCCCGAGGGCGACTTGCGACGTGGCCGGCTGCTGTTCCGGCTCGGGCGCGCGCTCTACCAGCTCGGCGAGACGGACGTCGGCGTGCTCGAGCGCGCTCGCGAGGAGCTCCTCGCCGGTGGCGATGTCGAGGGCGCCGCCGAGGTCGAGACCACCCTGTGCGAACACTTCTGGTTAATCGGAGACAACGACCGCGCGATCGAGCACCTCGCGAAGGCGCAGCGCCTCGTCGAGGATCGCGAGCCCTCGGGGGTCAAAGCCCGGGTGGCGGCGACTGCCTCCCGGATCCTGATGCTCGCAGCCGAGGAGGACCAGTCGATCCGGGTCGGCGAAGAGGCGCTGGCGATGGCCGAGCAGCTCGGTCTCGACGGGATCAAGGCGGCAGCGATGGTCAACGTCGGCTCGGCACGTGCCGCGCTCGGGGAGGACGAGGGGATTACGCTGCTCGCCCGGGCGATCGATGCCGCGCGCGCAGCCAATGAGCCATTCGAGATGTGCCGGGCGATGGGCAACCTCGCCGCCCGGCGTTGGGTGCGCGGGGAGCTGCAGGAGGCTCTTCCGCTCTGGCTCGAGGCAGGTCGGGAAGCCGAGCAGTACGGTCAGAAGGGGTTCGCGCGCTGGTTCCGGGCCGTTCCCGTGCCCGCCGAGTACGAGTTCGGGCAATGGGACGATGCGGTCAAGCGCGCCGACACGTTGATTGCCGAGGTCGAGGCCGGCTCGCCGCACTACCTCGCTGCTGCGTGCTACTTCATGCGTTCCATCCTCCGGCTCGGCCGGGGTGACGCCGACGGCGCCGTCACGGACGCCGAGCAGGCGCTCGCCCTCGCGCGGCGGGCGAAGGACCCGCAGGCCCTCCTTCCGGCCTCCGCCGGGGCGGCGTACGTGTTCATGGAGTTGGGCGACGGCATGCGTGCGCTTCCGCCGGCCGAGGAGTTCCTCGCGGCCGTCGCCGACGGCCGTGGGATCGGTTTCGGGGTGTCGGAGCTACACATGCTTTCCTGGGTGCTGACCGCTGCGGACCGCGGGCCCGAGGTGGCGGAGGCTCTGGAGCGTTTCGCTTGGAGCCCGTGGACCCGGGCCGGCATCGCTTTCGGACGAGGGGATCCGGTCGAGGCTGCCGAGATCCTGGGCGGAACGGGCGCGAGCGCGTCCGAGGCGTACTGCCGGCTTGCGGCCGCCCGGATGCTTGTCGAGCAGGGCCGCCGCGCCGCCGCAGACGAGCAGCTCCACCGGGCGCTCGGCTTTTACCGCTCGGTCGGCGCGGCGCGGTACGTTCGTGAGGGCGAGTCGCTGCTCGCTGCCTCGGCCTGAACTAGCTCCCGCAGCGGCGGAACTCGACCATGTGTCCGCCGCGGCGTTCCCACTCGACGATCCCTCCGCGCAGGACCGGACGCGCGTCGACGCCGGCGGCGACGAGCACGCTGGCGGCGATCGCCGCGCGCGCGCCGCTCTCGCAGATGGTCACGATCGTTCTGCCGTTTGCGACCGAGGCGCCGTAGGCCCGCAGCAGCCGGTAGGGGATGTGGCGGCTGCCGGGGATGTAGCCCGCGTCCCGCTCCTCGGCCTCGCGGACGTCGATGAGGTCGATCCGGCCGGACTCGAGCAGCCCGTCCAGGTCGTCGACCGAGACCGGCTCGACCGTCTCCGTCTCCTCCGCCGCGGTGAAGTAGCCCGCCAGCTCGAGGAAGCCGACCGCGTGCAGGCGGTCGGCCGCCCTCGCGGCCTCGTCCGGCGACGCGGCGTGCAGAACGACCGGCTCGTCGTCCCGCAGGACGAATCCGACCTTCGTGCCGAACGCGCTGCCCGAGACCGGCACGTTCAGGGCTCCGGGCACGTGGCCGGCGGCGAAGGCTTCTGCGGGCCGCACGTCGAGGACGATGCCGTCGTCGGCCGTGCCCGGCCCGATCGGGCGCTGCGCAGGCACGAACGGGCCGCGGTTTAAATCGACGATTCGCTCCATGTTCGGAGGCCTCGGCGCCGGCGCGCCCGTTGTCTCGCCGATGAACTGCTGAACGGTCGCGATCGCCAGTAGGGCGTTGCCGGCCCGCTCGGCCCCGATCGTCGAGGACGGATCGCTACTCATGCCGGCACCGCAGAGCGAGCCGGCAATGTGGCCCGGGAACACGCGGATGTCGTCCGGCAGCTCGAGCAGGCGGCGCAGGCTGTGGAAGAGCCCCTCGGCTCCCTCGCGGGCCTCGACGGCGAGGTCGGGCCGGGCGACAGCGCCCACGAACAGCGAGTCGCCGGTGAGGAGGCAGCCCTCGGCAAGGAAGCAGCAGTGCTCGGGCCGGTGCCCCGGGGTGTGCAGGCAGCGAACGCGGAGCGAGCCCGCCGGGACCTCCTCTCCGTCGGAGAGCGGGTCGTGCGGGTACTCGGCACCGGCCTCGCCGTGAATCGAGACCGGGAGATCGTGCTCGAGTGCGAGCCGTCCGTGCCCCGAGACGTGGTCGGCATGCGTGTGCGTTTCGAGCACCCTGACGATGCGGACGCCGAGCCGCTCGGCCTCGGCCAGGTACTGCTCGATCGCAAGAGCGGGATCGACGAGCAGGGCCTCGCCGGCGTCTTCGTCACCGACGAGGTAGGAGGCACAGCCGAGGTCCTCGTCGATGAGCTGCCGGAAGATCATCGCGGCCGGACGCTAGCACCCGCTCCCGCTGTCTTTCTTGAAGTGACCCCGGAAAGACATGACCTGCGGCACCTCAAGATGGGCCGTTCGGCCCATGCCACGAGACGCCCCATGGCGAAGAATGGAGGCCGGGAGAGAGAGTCGGTGCGTCACCCTTCGGGTCAGGCGGGCGGTCGAGAGGCCGCCCGTCGAGGTTCTCAGCCCGATGTCGTTCTCAACCCGATGGCAGCCCGAGGTGCTTGGCGATCACCATCCGCTGTACCTCGTTCGTGCCCTCGCCGATCTCGAGGATCTTCTGGTCTCGGTAGAGCCGGGAGATCGGGAACTCGTCCATGAAGCCGTACCCGCCGTGGATCTGGACCGCCGCGTTGACGGCCCGGTTCGAGAGGAGCCCGGTGAAGAGCTTCGCCTCCGCCGCCGCCAGTGCGAACGGCCGGTCGGCGTCCTTCAGCCAGGCAGCCTTGTAGACGAGGACGCGGCCCGCCTCGATCTCGGTCGCCATGTCGGCGAGCTGGAACTGGATGGCCTGGAACGAGCCGATCGGCCTGCCGAACTGCTGCCGCTCGAGCGCGTAGGCGTGCGCGAGGTCATAGGCGCCCTGGGCCAGCCCGACGCCCATCGCCGCGATCGAGATCCGGCCGCCGTCGAGGATCTCGAGGAACTGGCGGAAGCCCCCGCCACGCGGGCCCAGCAGGTTCCCCTCCGGGACCGTGCACCCCTTGAAGGAAAGCTCGCGCGTGTCGGAGGCGCGCCAGCCGACCTTCTGCATCGGCGGCGAGATCTCGTAGCCGGGCGTGCCGTTCGGGACGACGATGTTGGAGACCTCGCCCTCGCCCGTCCGCGCCGTGATCGTCACGCAGGCGGTGATGTCGGTCCCGGCGTTGGTGATGAACATCTTCGCGCCTTCGATCACCCACTGCCCGTCGCGGAGCTCGGCGGTCGTTCGCGTCGCGCCCGCGTCCGACCCGGCTCCCGGCTCGGTCAGGCCGAACGCGGCCAGCTGCGTGCCTGAAGCAAGAGCGGGGAGCCACTCGCGCTTCTGCCTTTCGCTGCCGTAGAGGTAGATCGGCATCGTCCCCAGCGACGTGTGCGCGGCGACCGTGATCGCCACGGACGAGTCCACCCGCGTCAGCTCCTCGATCGCGATCGCGTACGAAAGCGTGTCGCCGCCGGCGCCGCCGTACTCCTCGGCGATCGGGATCCCCATCAGCCCGAGCTCGGCCATCTCGCCGACCAGCTCGTAGGGGAAGCGGTGCTCTCGGTCGAGCTCCTCTGCGACAGGTGCGACCTTGGCGAGCGCGAACTCGCGCACGGTGTCGCGGATCAGCTCTTGCTCGGCAGACAGATCGAAGTTCATCGGCCTTTCGCCCTTCGGTCGAAAGGCCTAGTGGGAACCGGTGGGTCTAGCGACCGCATGTCCACCATTACTCGCTAGCGCAGAGACTCGGAGAGTCTCTGCGCGAGTTCGGCGATCAGCCGGACGCCGTAGCCCGTGCCGCCCTGCTGCGTCAGGTAGTCGCCGCGCGAGCGGGTCAGGAAACCCGGGCCGGCCATGTCGATGTGCGCCCACGGCCCCTCGCCCGTGAACTCGCGCAGGAACTCGCTCGCGAGCGCGGGCGAGCCCTGTCTCAGAATCGACGCGTTCTTCATGTCCGCGAAGTTCGAGTTCACGTAGCGGCGGTAGCGGCGGTGCAGGGGGAAGGGCCACGCGTGGTCGCCGCTCGCCTCGCCGGCCTCGACGACCTGGACGCGCCACGCGTCGTCGTTCGCGAAGACCCCGGCGTAGAGATCACCCAGGGCCAGCTCCATGGCACCGGTCAGGGTGGCCAGATCGAGCAGGTGGGTGGCTCCCTGTTCCCGGGCGTACCAGAGGGCGTCGGCGAGCACGAGGCGCCCCTCCGCGTCGGTGTTGATCACCTCGATCGTCTTACCGTTCATCGCGGTCAGGATGTCGCCGGGGCGGTACGCGCCGCCGCCGGCCATGTTCTCGGTCGCGGCGACGACCGCGAGGACGCGCACGGGGAGGCCGAGCTCGGCAATCGCGCCGGTGCCCTCGATCACCGCCGCTCCTCCGGCCATGTCCCCCTTCATGTCCTCCATGTAGAGCGACGGCTTGATCGAGATCCCGCCGGTGTCGAACGTGATCGCCTTGCCGACGAGGCCGAGGACGAGGTCGTCGCGCGCGCCGGGCGGGTCGTAGCGGAGCACGATCAGGCGAGGGTCGTTGTGGCTTCCCTGCGCCACGGCCGCGAAGGCACCCATGCCGAGCGCGCGGATCTGCTCCCCCGTGAGCGCCTCGTACGAGACGGCGTCCGAGCCCTTGGCGATCTCCGCGGCCCGGTCGGCCAGCCGCACCGGGGTGAGGTCGTTCGGCGGGCGGTTCGCGAGGTCCCGCGCCCGGTTTGCCCACTGCGCAACGCGCTCCGCGCGTTGCGCCAGCTCGAGCGCCTCGTCGTTGCCATTCACCAAGAGCAAGCGGTCGATCTGCTTCGGCTTGGCCTTCCCCGTCTTCCACCGGCCCTGGTCGTAGGCGCCGAGGACGACGCCGTCGACCGCGGCGCGCGCCTGCTCGGCGGCGCTCAGAGGCAGTGAGTCGTCGAGCAGCCAGGCGAGCGTGCCGTCGATGCCGAGCCGGGCGACCGCCGCCGCGGCGTCGCGGACAGCGTCGGCGTCGAGCTGCTCCCGGGAGCCGGCTCCCGCGGCCACGAGCCTCCGCCCGCCGTCCTGGTGGAGCACGCAGGTGCTGCCCGCGGCTCCGCTCAGCTCGCCGGACTCGGCGAGGCCCGCGAGCCGGGGGTCGAGGTCGGGAAGGTCTCGAGGAGGATCGAGGACGGCGAAAGCGAATACATCTGCTTCCGCCGGACCGGCGGTGACGGCAATCTCCATCGGCCGCGCGATGCTATCCGACCGACTTCCTAGCCTGCCTTTCGTCCCATTGACACAGACCCGAGATGCCGTTATGTCCAGAGAGATGAACGCGAGCCCGCGCTTCCGCCGCCGTCGCCACACCTCTGTCGAGGAACTCGAGACACGGATCGGCGTGCTGGTCGATCGTCGCCAGACGCTCCGCCGGCATGGCGCCGGTCCGGAGACACTCGAGCGCAACCGCCGGCAGCTCGCCCGCTGCCAGTGGGAGCTCTCCTTCGCGCTGATCGAGCGTTACCTGCCGCGGGCCCAAGCCGCCTGAGTATCGCCGGATAGGCTCCCTCCGTGAGGGAGCGGATCGACCGGCGGGCGATGGCGGTGCTCTCGTTGGGCCACGGGGCCGTCGATTTCTCGGGCGGCGCGCTGCCCGCGCTGCTGCCGTTCCTGGTCGACGAGTTCGATCTCTCCTACACGCTGGCGGCGGTGCTGATCCTGGCCTCGGCGCTCTCGGGCTCGGTCATCCAGCCCGTGTTCGGTCTCTGGTCCGATCGTCGCGGCGCGGTCTGGATGCTGCCGGCCGGCGTCGCGATCGGCGGAATCGGGATCGCGCTCGCCTCGGCCGCGCCCGCGTACTGGCTCGTCATCCTCTTTGTCGTTGTCTCCGGGATCGGCACCGCCGCCTACCACCCCGAGGGCTCGAAGTTCGCCGCGTTCGTAAGCGGGCGCCGTCGCGCGAGCGGGATGTCTCTCTTCTCGGTCGGCGGAAACCTGGGCTACGGCCTCGGTGCGATTGCGACGACGCCGCTCGTGATCGCCCTCGGTCTGAAGGGCGGGCTGGTGCTGTTGGTGCCGGCCCTGGCGGTGGCGGCCCTCATCGTCGCCGTCACGCCATACCTGCTCTCGTTCGTGCCCGACCGCGGGTCGCGCGCGGTCGCAGCGGGCGAGAACCAGCCTCAGGCGCTGGCGGTGCTGCTCGCCGTGATCACCTTCCGGAGCCTAGCCTGGTTCGGGCTCGTCACGTTCGTCCCTCTCTGGGAGGTCTCCCAAGGGCACTCGAAGTCGTACGGGAACCACATGCTCGCGCTGATGCTGCTCGTCGGCGGGCTCGGCACGCTTGCCGCCGGTCCCATTGCCGACCGCGTCGGGCTGCGCGCGGTCCTGCTCTTCACCAACGCCGTCAGCGGGCCGCTGATCCTCCTCTTCGTGCTGGTCGGCGGCATCCCGGGCGCGGTCGCCCTCGCCGGCGTCGGCGCAGCCGTGATCGGGTCGTTCGGGATCACGATGGTGCTCGCCCAGCAGTACCTTCCGCGGCAGATCGGGATGGCCTCCGGCCTCTCGATCGGCTTCTCGATCGGCCTCGGCGGCGTCGCTGCGGTGATCCTCGGGGCGGTCGCGGACTCGATCGACCTCCGCACGTCGTTCTACGTCTGCGCGGCGGCCCCGGTTGTCGCGTTGGCGCTGACCGCGCTCCTGCCGCGGGGCGCCGCCCGGAGCCGGCTCGAGCCCGAGGTGGCGTTGCCGTGAGGTAGGCTCGCCCGCGGCACATCAACAGAGGAGCGAGAAGTGTCAGACACCGTCAGCGAGTTCTTTCAGGGTCTCCCGTCCCGAGTCGACGCGGCCAAGACCGCCGGCATGAACAACTCCTACGTCTTCGACATCGAGGACGCCGGCACGTGGACCGTCAGGGTGGCCGACCGCGGCGTCACCGTGGACGAGGGCGACACCGGGGGCGACTGCACGATCTCGACGTCCGCGGAGACGTTCGAGAAGGTCGTCAAGGGCGAGCAGAACCCGACCGCCGCGTACATGTCCGGAAAGCTGAAGATCAAGGGCGATATGGGCGCGGCGATGAAGCTCCAAAAGCTCTTCTAGCCGCGCTCGAAGCTGACCTGAGCCGACTCGCAGACGCGCACGTAGCCGATCCGCTCGTAGATCGCGTTCGACGTCGGGTTGGCGAGGTCGGTGAAGAGGAAGCAGAAGCGCCGTCCCTGCTCGAGGAGCGTCGCCGAGAGCTCGGCGACGAGCGCGGTCGCGTAGCCCCGGCCGCGAAGGTCGGGCGGCGTGTAGACCGGCCCGATGCGGATCCCGTTCGGCGTCGGGCCGCTCCAGCCGGCGAGCGAGACCGGCTCGTTGCCGTCCTCCCAGAGGTCGAAGCCGGCCTCCGCTGACGTGAGGCGGTGCTCGACGAGCTGCCCGGGGTTGTCACGGTCGGGATCGCCCTCGTTGAGCACTTCGGCGCCGAACGCGCGCAGGCAGTCGAGCAGGAGCGGCATGTCCTCCTCCGTGCGCCGCGAGACCCACCCGGCGCCTCCGGGACCGGCTCGACGCGCTCGAGCGCGTAGAGGCCCATTTCCCGCTCGATCCGAGAGGTGACGCCGTGCCGCCGCGACCAGAGGGCCGCGAAGGCGTCCACTTCGGGCCGCGCGCCGGTGACACCCGGAAGCTCTTCCTCGATCCCGTCCGCGAGCGACTCGAGCGCGCCCTCGCGGCGCGGCCGGGCAAGGACGAGGTTGTGCGGCGGCGTCTGGAGAGCTGCTGCGACCGTTTCGCCCTCGCCGCCGACGACCCAGAAGCGCTGCTCGGGATGGCGACCCGGGGTCGTGCGGAGCGTTCCGGCGATCCCGAGGATGAGGTTGTGCCGCGCCTCGTCCGCAAGCAGGAGTGGGGCCGCCTCGGCGAGGAAGGCGCCGGCGTCCGCGAGGACGCGAACCTCCACGCTCATTCCTCGAGCTCCACGAGCACGGCACCGCCCGCGACCTGGTCGCCCTCGGCGACGTGCACCGCCGTGACCGTCGCCTCGTAAGGAGAGACGAGCGGGGTCTCCATCTTCATCGCCTCCAGTACGACGAGCGGCTGGCGGGGCTGGACGCGCTCGCCCTCGGCGACGAGCACGCGGATCACCGTGCCCGGCATCGGCGCGGTCACCGCGCTCTGCTCGGTGCCCGGCCCATGGTGGAGCGCAGCCGCCGTCTCCTCCGGCGGCGAGTGGG
>Ga0137375_10008197_pt1 | contig 12421 bp, 8 predicted proteins | sample SagtaG_24_FD_104936 | JGI IMG/M metagenome (GOLD analysis project Ga0137375, IMG submission 104936) | Vadose zone soil microbial communities from Sagehorn Ranch, Mendocino, California, USA - Sage1_R_113_16 metaG | ecosystem: Environmental > Terrestrial > Soil > Vadose zone | place: USA... | reverse complement strand
CGCCCGGGAGACCGGCACCATGCCCTGCACCGCCTGCACCCAGCCCTCGGCCTGCAAGTTCTACCCCGCGGTCCGGCCCGTGAATGCGGAGCCACGGCTCGCCATGCTCGGGTGACGGGCTTGCGCCGGTTCCTGCCGCGCTTCTACGTCGAGGGCTTCGTCGATCCGGAGGAGCACGTCGAGGGCTCGCCGGCCGTCTGGGTCCACCGGCCGATGATCGGCGTGTTCCAGTCGGCGCCGATAGAGCCTGACGGCTGGCGCCGGCACTTCAACGAGGTGGACGAGCCGGCGCTCCAGAAGAACGATGACCTCGAGCGGCTGCTCGCGGCGGTCGAGGACGACGCGGCGAGGCTGATCGGGGAGAAGCTCCCGGCGCGCACTGCCCTCGCCGCGGCCGAGCGCGACGTGCTCGCATCGTTCTTCGCCCTGCTCGGCATCCGGCTCTCCGCGCGGTTCGGCGATCTCGACGAGGCGGAAGCCCGGCGCGGATACGACCAGCTCCTCCCCGTGCTGCGTGAGATGGGCTGGGTGTTCTGGGAAGCCGAGCCGCCCGACTATTTCATCTCGTCGAACGCCCCATTCCACGTCGCATTCCCGAAGGACGACGGCCTCGTCCAGGGCATGGAGCTGCACGCGCCCGGCGTCGAGATCACCTTGCCGCTCACTCCGCGTCTCGCTTTCCACGGCACCTGGAAGCGCCGTGGCGAGATCTGGCGTCGCGCGAGCGAGGACATGCTCCTCGAGCTAAACGCGCGGACGCTTCTCCATGCCCGCAAGTTCGTGCTCGCGCCGAAGCCCGCGATTCCCGGTTGACGGTTCACCTGCTGATCTCCGTGCGAGATCGGGAAAGGCGGGTTCGGGCTGGGTGGCCACCGCATCGAGCGGGTGGTAACGAGGACATCGTGAAGCAGACTCCGATCATCGACCACGAAACCGCCGAAGCCCCAGTGTTCGAGCCCGGGAACCTGCTCGAGGGCGCGAGGCGACAGAAGGACCTCCCTGACGGCCGGGTCCCGGCCGGCTGCGTGCTCGACATGGACGGCGAGCTGGTCGAGCGGCTCGTCGCCTCCGGCCGCGCCACGCTGGATCCCGCCTGGCCCTGCTTCCACACGAAGCTGTACCGCTGGAGGGCAGGCGACGCAGAGATGGGAGTGGTCGGCGGCACGGTAGGCGCGTCCTTCGCGGTGCTCGTGGCGGAGGAGCTGTTCGCGTCCGGCTGCGAGGCGCTCGTCAGCATCTCCTCGGCCGGCCTCGTCGCCTCCGATGCCCGCCCGCCCTTCTTCGTGCTCATCGAGCGCGCACTGCGCGATGAGGGCACGAGCTACCACTACCTGCCGTCGGCCCGGTACGCCGAGGCGGATCCCGCGTTGACCGATGCGGTGGCGCGGGCGCTCGCAGGCATCCCGACGCCACTCCTCCGGGGCGCGTCTTGGACGACGACGGACGCGCCGTTCCGGGAGAGCGCCTCGCTCATCGCCGGGCGGCGCGCCGAGGGCATCCTCTCCGTCGAGATGGAGGCTGCGGCGCTCGTCGCGATGGGGCGCGCCCTCGCAAAGCCCGTGACGTGCCTCGCGCATGTCACGAACGCGATGGCCACGCGGCCGGACGATTTCGAGAAGGGTGGGCACGACGGCCAGGAGGAGGCGCTCGAGATCTGCTCCCACCGCCGCCGTTGCCTACGTCCGCCGCAGCGGCTCCGGAAGGGAAGTGAAGCAGCCATGAACGAGAAGCGGATCTATCTCGACTTCAACGCCAGTACGCCGCTCGCTTCGCAGGTCATCGAGGCGATGCGGCCGCTCCTGACGGAGCACTTCGGCAACCCGTCCACGCACCACTGGGCCGGCGCGCCGGCGAAGGCGGCGGTGGAACGGGCCCGCACCCAGGTCGCCGCGCTCCTGAGCTGCGAGCCGGACGAGATCGTCTTCACGAGCGGCGGGAGCGAGTCGAACAACCACGCGCTGAAGGGCGTCTTCTTCGCGAACCGCAACCGGGGCGACCACATCGTCACGAGCGCGGTCGAGCACCCGGCGATCCTCCAGCCGCTCCGACGCGGGACTCGCAGCCAGATTTCGCCTTGATTTCGCCTTCGCAGAGATGATCCGCTTGGACCGGAATCCGCACTTCGACCCGAAGTGCACCAGCAACACCGCGGGAGCGCCACGCGCGCCCAGCTAGCCTCGCCTGCCGAGCCGCTCTATGATCAAGGCGTGACGCGTGACGAGGTCCAGCGTCGACTCTCCGAGCAGCGAGCCGAGCTCACGAAGCTCGGGGTTCGCTCTCTCGACATCTTCGGTTCTGTAGCCCGCGGCGAGTCCACACCGGACAGCGACGTGGACCTGCTCATCGACTTCGACCGGCCCATCGGACTCTTCCACTTCTTCCGGGTTCAGCGGCGGCTGGAACAGATCCTCGGCTGCCGCGTGGACCTGGTCATGCGGGAGGCCGTGAAGCCGCAGCTCCGCGACCGGATCTTCCGCGAGGCTGTCCGTGCCACCTAGAGAGTGGCGCCTCCTCTGACGCGGGTCGTCTTCACCCTGAAGCGACGTCGCCGATGCGGGGGTTATGCGCGGCGCGAGTGGGTCGCCCGAGGTCTTTGCCGTCGAGGACGGCCGTCGAGTCCTCGATGAGGTACATGCGCTGCGGCATGAGGATTCCGTTGTGCCCGCTGGGCATCGGGCCTCGACAGCCTGAGGTTTCCCATGCCGAGCACCCGGCGGGCCAGCAGCTCGCGGGCTCGAAGCCGCGGAGCAGGACGCCACGTCGCAGCTCCCGGCGCCCCCTCGCCACGCCGCCGCGTGGCGAGCTTCCGTCAGCGGCTCTGCCCCTTCACCCGGACGCTCCCCACCTTGAGCCGCACGGTCTCGCTCGAGCCGACGCGTCCCAGCGAGTACGCCTTCGCGACGAGCGTCATCGTCCCCGACGTGCCCGTCGTGTCCCACGTGAACGAGTACGGCGCGACCGTGTCGGTTCCGTACAGCACGCCGTTCACCCACAGCTCGACCTTGGTGATCGGGTTCCCGTCCGTGGCCGTCACGTTCACCGGGACGATCCCCGAGACCGTGGAGCCCTTCAGCGGTGAACTGATCGCGGTCGCCGGGGCGAGGTTGTCCAGGGTGAAGAACACCCTCGGGCTCGTGGCGGTGACGCGGTAGTTGCCGGGCGTGCCCTCCAGGCCCGACGCCAGGATCGAGTACTCACCATCGGGGTAGGACCCGTCCCCCGAAGCCCACGTCGTGGTGGCGACCCCGCCCTGAGGCGGGGCCGTGCCGACGTAGCGCGTCGTGGTCGGATCGGCCTCCGGCGTGACCCAGAAGTCGACGAGCGCGAAGTTGCTGTTCGCCGACACGGCGGCGCTCACGGTGACGGTCCCGCCAACCGTCGCCGCCGCAGCTGGGGCGGTGACCGAGAGCATCGGCACCGGGTTGTCGACGTTGACGTAGACGGGCGCGCTCGTGCTCACGTTGCCGAGCGAGTCGTACGCCTTCGCCTCGAGCGTCTTCTGGCCGCCCGAGGCGGTGGTCCAGAGGATCTCCCACGGCGCGGCGGTGTCGATGCCGTAGAGCTGCCCCGAGACGTACAGCTCGACCTTGAGGACGCCGTCGGGGTCGGAGGCCGAGATGCTGACCGGCACGGTGCCGCTGACGGTCGCGTACTGCGGCGGCGACAGGATCGAGACGCTCGGCGCCGAGCCGTCCACGTAGACCGTGACGTAGTCGCTCCCCTTCACGTTGTTGCTCGTATCGTACGCCTGCGCGAAGAGGGTGTGCGCTCCGGGCGCGAGGCCGCTCGTCGCCCAGGTGACCTGGTACGGCGCGCTCTGGTCCGAGCCGAGCAGCCTCGAGTCGGCAAAGAACTCGACGCTCTGCACGGCGACGTCATCGGTCGCATCGGCCGTCACGGTCACGGTGCCGCTGACGTGCTCACCGGCCGCGGGCGACACGATGCGGACGGTGGGCGACTCCCCGTCGATCGCGAAGATCGTGACGGGCTCACTCGTGGCGACGTTTCCCGAGACGTCGCGCGCCTGCGCCACGAGGACGTGCGTGCCGAGGACGAGCGGGTCGTACAGCGCGTAGTAGGGCGCGGTCGCATCGGCCGCGAAGACAACGCCGTCCGCGAGGAGCTCCACCTGCTCGATCACGGCGGCGTTCGTCACGGCGACGGTGACGCTCGTGGAGCCGCGGATCGTCTGGCCGTCGGCCGGAGCCGTGATCGCGATGGTCGGAGGCGGCCCGCTCGCGGGCCGGACGGCGAACACGAGGTCGTCGTGGTCGTCGTACGGCCCCGCCGTGCAGGCCGCCGCGCTGCCGGACTGGCGGAGCACGGCGCGGACCACCTGGGTGGCGCCGGCCGGGAGCACGATCTTCGGGATGAGGGTCTGGGCTCCCTGCTGATAGATCGCGTATGTCCCGACGAAGTTCCACTGTGGCGCGCTCGCGTCGCCCGCCGTGTAGAGGTCGACCCGGTCGGACGCGTAGGCGGCGCCCGCCCAGAGCTTCACGGACACGGCGACGGTCGCGCCCTCCGTGAGCTCGGTCCCGTCGAGGGTCGCCACCTTCAGCTCGTCGATCGACTCGTCCACGTGGAAGGTGCCAGCGGCGCCGTCGGCACAGCCGTCGATCGCGTTCGGCTGGTTCGGCTCCGGACCGACCGGACCGCGGCCGGCGAGGAACGGCCCGGACGTGCACGACGCCGACGGGTTGGCGCAGGCCGGCGCCCCGAGCATGGGGTCGTACTCCGCCGTCCCGACGTTCCTGACCGTCACGCTCACCCAGCGGTGTCCACGGCGTTCTCGAAATCGAACGCGTGCGCGACGATCGCGTGCGGCCCGTTCGTCCAGCCCGCCGTGTCCCAGACGATCGAGTACGGCGGATAGCGGTCGACGCCGATCGAGACGCCGTCCACGAGGAAGCGCACGCCGTACACGGAGACGTCGTCGCTCGCGGTCGCCGAGAGCGTCACCGCCCCGGCGAGCACCGCGTCCGGAGCCGGGGACGCGAGCGCTACGGTCGGAGGCGCGGTGTCCCGCGGCCCCGCCACGATGAACGCGTTGAAGAGGAGCCGGTCCGGCGAGCCGCCCACGAGGCCGGTGACGACGGCGGCGGTGGCGTTCCCCGTGAGCGCCGCCTGGACGTCGGCGGGCGTGGCGAAGGGGTTCGCCTGGAGGTACTGCGCCGCGGCGCCAGCGACGTGCGGGGTCGCCATCGACGTCCCCTGCTTGTACTCGACAGCCGTGTCGCTCAAGTACGACGTGGAGAGGATGTTCACGCCCGGCGCGAACACTTTCACGCAGCTCCCCTGGTTCGTGAAGTACGCGGTGGCGTCGCTGCTCGTCGTCGCGCCGACGGTGATCGCCTCGGGCGCGCGCGCCGGTGAGTACCCGCACGCGTCGACGGCGTCATTGCCGGCGCCGACCGCGTAGGTCACGCCGGAGGCGACGGAGTTGTGCACCGCCAGGTCCATCGACGACGACGCGCCGGCGATGAGGCTCATGTTCGCGACCGCTGGGCCGTCGTGGTTCGCCGTGACCCAGTCGATGCCCGCGATGACGCCGGAGACGGTCCCGGTCCCGCCGCAGGCGAGGACGCGGACCGCGACGAGCGTCGCGTCCTTCGCGAGGCCGTAGGTTCTGGCGCCGATCGTGCCGGCCACGTGCGTGCCGTGCCCGTTGCAGTCGTTCGTGCCGTTGCCGTCGCCGATCGCGTCGTAGCCCGGGACGGCGCGGCCCTCGAACTCGACGTGCGTCATGCGGATGCCGGTGTCGAGCACGTACACCTTCACGCCCGCGCCGGTCGCGGCCCAGCTGTACGCGCCGTCGAGCGGCAGCGCGCGCTGGTCGACGCGGTCGAGGTTCCAGGGCGCGCCGTCCTGCGCGCCGCTCACGTGGACCTCGCCGTCCTCCTCGACGAACCGGACGCGCGGATCTTCCGAGAGGGCGCGGACGCGCGCGGCGGGGATGAGCGCCGCGAACCCGCGGAGCGCGTGCGTGTACGTCCACAGCACGCTCCCGCCGTGGTCGCGCGCGAGCTCCGTCGCGACAGCGGGCACGTCCCCGGCGCGGTCCTCGAGGACGACGATGTACTGATCGTTCACTGGCCGTGTGGCGAGCAGTAGCTTCGAGCTGCTCGGGCGGGCGGTCGAGCTCTCCTTGGAGCAACCGGCGGCGGCGAGCGTGACGGCGAGCCCCGCGAGCGCACCGATGGTACGGACGGACATGGCGTGTACCCCCCGAGGGGACATTGCCCGTCAGGCGAGCGAACGAGCGTGCGGCATGGTGTCACGCCCGTCGAGGGGCGCGCGGCGGTCAGCGCCAATCGTCCGCCGCGCGAGCGAGCGCGCGGCGTCAACCTCGCATCCGAAGAAGAGCCGCGACGCTCGTAACGTGAAATGAGCTGGACCTCACATGGGCGAGCCAATAAACGCGACCGAGGAATGCGACGGTAGATCGAGGGCTTGAGCCAACAGTGAAGATCCTCGAGCAGGTGGGCATCGCGCTTGGCGAGCCATACTCGAGTCAGGAAACCCCGTCGGACGTGAAGTCAGCGACGAGCGCGTGTTCGACGGACCATTTCAACGCCGGAAGCTTCACCCGCACCACGTCGATGGCCCGCTGAATGCTCGGCTTCGAAGAGGCTGACGCGAGCAGGATCGCGCAGAGCGTGGAGCGCATCGACATGTGGTACTTCGCTCCGCACCCCGCAGCGTCTCGCGCACCCGCGCGGCCGCCGACAAGCGCCCCGCAACGCGGTGACCGAGGATCCCGCCTACGAGATGCAGATGAGGCGCAGCCGCACCTCGCGGGTGTTGGCGTCGTGCGCCGCCGTCGTTCAGGCGGTGGCGGTACTCGAGATCCCTGGGCGCGCCCCCTTCGCCCGGTCGCCTGTCGAGGTGATTCCGGGCGGAGGGAATCACGGGGCGCCCGCGAGCAGCTCCTTCGCGCGCTGCAGCCACCGGCGTTCGTCGGGCGCGTCATAGGCTCCGGGTGCCCGGGCGACCGTCTCCTCGAGCAAGGCGCTTGCCTCCTCCGGCCTGCGCTCACGGCGGTACAGCTCCGCCAGATACACGCGGCTTCGCACGTTCGCGGGGTTGACCGAGAGCGCCTTCCTGAGCAGCGCCTCGCTCTTGACTGCGTCGTACTTCGGCCAGGGCATCACGAAGTACAGGCGGCCCAGCATCGTCTCCATCGTGCCATGCGCATACGTCGGCGCCAGCTCGCCGGCGCGGGCGAGGCGCTCCTTGAACTCCGCCTCGAGGCCCGCCGCGAACGACCTCATCATCCCGATGCCGAGGGAGTAGTTCGCGATTCCCGCGGCCGCGTAGAAGTGGCCTTCGACGCTCCGCGGGCTCAGCTCACGAGCTTGGTCCCCGTACACCCAGGCGCGGTGACCGAGATCGGCCTTCGTCTGTCCGTCGATGGTGAGATCCTCAGCGAGCCACGAGTAGTAGCGCGCGAGCCGCCAGAGCACGCCGTAGTGTCGAGGCACGAACTCCGCGGCCCGGGCGAGCCGGGCGCGAACACCGTCCAGCTCGCCCGTTTCATCTCGACGCTCCCACGACCGGTCCACCTCCGCGAGGAGCGCCTCGACGTCGCGGATGACCGAGGGCGACCGCGCGACCGCGGCAACTGCCTTGACGTCGCCGGGGACGAGCTCGGCGCGGCGACGCCAGGCCTCCTCCGCAGTCAGGAAGTCCCCACGTCGCTCCGACATCCTCGCGAGCTGCTCGTAAGCCACCGGGTCGTCGGTGATGTCGAAGACGGCGATCGAGTACCCCGGCAGCGCCATCGGTGGTCGGCCGCGGAGCCAGGCGTGCGTCTCCGCGTCCTCCGCCGCGTCCTCGAGATTGGAGAGAGACACCGCGAGGAGCTCCTTCCCGTCAGCGCTCGCGCCGTCGCGGCGCGGGTGCTTCCCGAAGCCGAGGCCGCGCACCAGGCGATAGTCGGGGACCCCGTGCGCCGCCGGGAGGCCGGTGCCGAAGTAATCGAGCCAGAGCCGCCGCAGGCGCACGCCGCGGAGGAAGTCGGCCAGGTCCGGGATGCCCTGTCCCCAGTCCACGTTGGAATCGGCGAGCAGGCGGTGGAGGCGCGTGGGTCCCCCAGCGGCCTCATTCGCGTAGGCGATCTCGCTCGGATGCACGCGCGCGACGCCGATGCCGAGCCAGAGGAGAAGACCGGCCGCGAGCGCCTGGCCGCGCCACTCGCGCGCGAGGCGCGACAGCGCGTACCCGCCGGCGATCGCGAGAAAGGGCACCGCGGGAAGCACCTGCCGCACGCCGATGCAGACATGGCTCTGGAGGGCCGCCGCGAAGAGCAGCGCCGGCACGCCGAGCACGGCGGCAGCGAGCGCGGGCGTGCGCCGCCCCCGCGCCGCGAGAAGAACGGCGCCCGTGGCGCTCGCCGCGAGCGCCGGGATCGGCGTCTTCACGAGCCACGCGGCCGGGTAGTACCACCACCAACCGGTCGACGAGCGGAGCCCGAACGCGAACGCGAAATGGCCCGCCGCGTTGTGCTTCCGCTGCTCGTCGAAGGCGCGCCACCAGACCCGGGGGCCCTCCGGGAGGCACAGGACGGTGAGCACGGCGGCGCCGATCGCGAGCACGGCGAGGAGCCGCCGCCACGGGACTCCGGCGGCTTGCCGCGCGAGCCTCGGGGCGACCGCAACGACGAGGAGCGCCGGAACGAGCACCACGGCCGAGACCTTCACGGCGAGCGCGACGCCGAGCGCGAGGCCGGCAGCGCCGATCCACGCCGCGCGCCCGGTCTCGAGGGCGCGCCACCCGATGAAGGCCGCGGCGAAGAGGGTCGCGGCGAGCAGGACGTCGAGCGTCGCGAGCCCGGCGTGACCGATCGCGAGCGGATCGAGCGCGTAGAGCGCGACCGCGAGCACGCCCGTCGCGCTCCCGAACGCGAGCGACGCGACCGCGAAGATGCCGAGGCAGAGCGCCATCGACGCCACCGCCACGACGATCCGCGCCCGGAGGAGGAGCGCTGGAGCGCGTCCGGGGTCGGCGTACAGGAGCCCCCGGCCGAGGTCCCACTCGTCACGCTCCGAGAAGCCGGGAACCGCATCGAGGGCGGGCAGCCGGGCGCCGAGCCACGCGGCTCCGAGCAGGAGCTTGCCGAGCGGTGGGTGCTCGACGTTGACGTCGGGCTGTCGAGAGACGAGGCGCGCGTACCCTGCGGCCGGGTAGACCACCTCGTCGACGGTCGCGGAGTGGCGCGACGCACCGTGAAGAACGAGGGCCCCGTGGAGCGCTGTCAACGCGAGGCCAGCGATCCAGCTGCGGCCTCGAAGGACGCTTCCTGGTTCGAGCACAATATCGTTTCGAGCCGCGCCGACTCGAAGAGATTCGAAACGAAACCAGCTTGCAGGTCAAACGCCGGTCATTCTTGGGCGAATTTCTCCCGAAGCGAAGATCACTCTTTCGCTACACCCTTTCGTGAACCCTTTCCCGGGAGTGCGGCTCCAAGGCTCGTGGAGAGTCCTGAAGCTCGTGTGAGTCGCTCCGCTTGGGGGGAATCGTGACGCACAGGAACATCGCGGTCATCGGGATGGGTTGTGTCTACCCGGGCGCGCTCTCGCCGGAGGAGCTCTGGGAGAACGTGCTCGCGGGTCGGCGCGAGTTCCGGCGCTTGCCGGACGAGCGCATGCCGATGCGGGACTACTACGACGAGGACCCCTCCGCACCCGGCAAGACCTACGGCGCGCAGATGGCGGTGATCACGCGGTGGCGCTTCGAGCCGACCGAGTTCGGGATCCCGCCGGTCACGGTCCGGACGTCGGACGTGACCCATTGGCTCGCGCTGCACACCGCGCGCGAGGCGCTGCGCGACGCAGGTATCGATCTCGAGCGCGCGGACAGGACCCGCATCGGCGTCGTGCTGGGCGATAGCGGCGGCGAGTTCACGCGCAGCCACATCCTTCGCAACCGCTGGCCGTTCGTGGAGCGCGCGGTCCGCCGCGCCGTCGCGAAGACCCTCCGGGGCGCCGCGGCCGACGCGCTCGTCGCGGCGATCCGCCATTTCTACGAGGGGCCGCTGCCCGCGATCAACGAGGACCACCTCGCCGGCAACATGACGAACGTCACCGCGGGGCGCCTCTGCAATCACTTCGATCTTCGAGGCGGCGGGTACACCGTGGACGGCGCGTGCGCTTCCTCGCTGCTCGCGGTCGCGCACGGATGCAACGCGCTCGCGAACGGCGAGCTCGACCTCGTCCTCGCCGGCGGCGTGGACGTTAGCCTGGACCCGTTCGAGATCGTCGGGTTCGCCAAGACCAAGGCCCTCGCGAAGGACGATATCCGCCCGTACGACGCGCGCGGTGCAGGCATGATCACCGGCGAGGGGTGCGGGATCGTGGTGCTCGCGCGCGAGGACCAGGCGCGCGCGGCGGGTCACCGGCCCCGCGCGCTCGTGAAGGGGTGGGGGATCTCGTCCGACGGCAGCGGCGGCATCACCGCGCCGAAGGTCGAGGGGCAGATGCTCGCCATCCAGCGCGCCTACGAGCGCGCCGGTCATTCCATCAACTCGGTCGCCCTCTTCGAAGGACATGGCACCGGCACCGCCCTGGGGGACAAGGTCGAGATCACCGCCCTCCGCCGCGTCATGGCGGCGTCGCCCGGCGAAGGGGCCGCGCGCATCGGGAGCATCAAGTCGAACATCGGCCACACGAAGGCGGCAGCCGGGGCGGCCGGTCTCATCAAGGCGATCACGGCCCTCGACCGGAAGGTTCTCCCGCCGACGGTGAGCTGCCGCACCTTCAACCCGGCCTTCGGCAGCCCGGTCACGGATCTGCGCCCGTCGATCGTCGGCGCGCCGTGGCTCGCCGACGGGCAGCCGCGCCGCGCGTCGGTGAGCGCGATGGGCTTCGGCGGCGTGAACACGCACGTGGCGCTCGAGGAGGCGGACTCGGGCGGTGAGGCGCCGGCGAAGGACCTCGCCCTCCTCGCGTCCGGGCAGGCATCCGATCTCGTGCTCCTCTCCGGCCGCAACCGCGAGGAGCTCTCCGCGGCGATAGAGCGCCTGCTGCCCATCGCGCGCCGGATCAGCCGTTCCGAGCTCATCGACCTCGCCGCCGCGCTCGCGCGCAGGCCGCCCGACGGCGCGTTCCGGCTCGCGATCGTCGCGGAGTCTCCCTGGCAGCTCGCCTCCGCGCTCGAGCGGGCCGGAACGGCGCTCGCCGCCGGGACCTCACTCGATGGAATCGACGACCCCGCCGCCGGGATCTTCGCCGGCACCGCGCTCGAGGCGCCCCGCGTGGCCGCGCTCTTCCCCGGCCAGGCGGCGCAGCGGATCGGGATGGGCGAGGCGTGGGAACGGCGCTACCCCTGCGCCCGCGCGCGGCTCGACGCGCTCGACGCGGAGGTGGCGCGGGTAGCCGGGACGACGCTCCGTGAGAAGATCTTCCGCGATCTCGCCGCCGCGGACGAGCCGACCCGGCAACTCTGGACCGCGGAGCTGAAGGAGACGCACGTCCAGCAGCCCGCGGTGGTCGCCGCCTCGCTCCTCGCCCTCGAGGTGCTGTCGTTCCTCGGGATCGCGCTGGACGACGTCGTCGGCCACAGCCTCGGCGAGATCAGCGCGCTCTGCGCCGCGGGCGTCCTCGACGGCGTAACGGCCGTGCGGATCGCTGCGCTCCGCGGAGCCGCGATGCGGCGCGTCGGCGGCGCCGATCCTGGAGGGATGGTCGCGCTGGCGGCGCCGCCGGACCAGGCGGAGGCCCTCATCGCGCGGGAAGGGCTGCGGCTCGTCGTCTCGAACTATAACTCGCCGCGCCAGACGGTCGTCTCGGGGGCGACCGCTGCCATCGAGGCGCTCCTGCGCGCTTGCGAGCACGGCGGCGTTCGGGCGACGCGCCTCTCGGTGTCGCACGCCTTCCACTCCGACATCGTCGCGCCCGCCGCGGACGCGCTGCGGGCGGCGCTCGTGGACGTAGAGGTGGCCGGGGCATCCGCCGTCCAGGTCTTCTCGACCGCGACGGGCGGGCCCCTCCCCGATGACGCCGACGTGCGCGAGCTCCTGGCTCGGCACGTCCGCCAGCCGGTCCGCTTCAGCGAGGCGGTCGCGGCGATAGCGAGGCAAGCACCCGCGCTCTGGATCGAGGTCGGGCCGGGAGGGATCCTCTCCGCGCTCGTGCGCGAGAACGTGGGCTCCGGCGCCGAGTGTTTCCCGATGGACCTCGACGGCGAGGACTCGTTCCACCTCCTCAATCGGCTCGCCGCGCGCGCGTTCGTGCGCGGGGTACGCTTCTCGCCCGAGCGCCTGTTCGAGCACCGGCTCGTGCGCGCGTTCGATCCGGACCGCTACGAGCCGGCGCTCATCGTGAACCCATGCGAGCGCGAGGTCGCGCCGCCTCGGGTCGAGCTCGATCTCGGCGCCGGGCTCGCGGGATCGATCGCGCCGCCTGAGGCCGGGTCGCCCGGG
>Ga0137375_10008186_pt1 | contig 12433 bp, 12 predicted proteins | sample SagtaG_24_FD_104936 | JGI IMG/M metagenome (GOLD analysis project Ga0137375, IMG submission 104936) | Vadose zone soil microbial communities from Sagehorn Ranch, Mendocino, California, USA - Sage1_R_113_16 metaG | ecosystem: Environmental > Terrestrial > Soil > Vadose zone | place: USA... | reverse complement strand
TATTTCCCAACGCCAAAGCCTACGTTGGCGAGCCGTTCAATGATGCCACACAGAAGATGGGCAGGAAGCAGGCGCAAACGGTGGCGTCTGCCTGTAACCGCAAGATCGTCTCGCTGCTTAACTACAAGCTCGCTGCCTGCATTGAGGTGGATGAGTCCTACACGTCGCAGACCTGCCCGGTATGCGGCACACGGTCGAAACATCGCCGTATCTATCGCTGCCAATGCGGATTCGTGGCCCCCCGCGATGTGGTGGGGAGCACGAATATCCGTACCATCGGGATCGACGGTGCTCTGAGACCAGGTTGTAGCGTACCCAACGCTATCCAATGGGAACATCCTTCTAAGTATCCTGCGACTGCGGTTGCAGGTAGTGCTGCGGACACCAGCGAAATCGCTCGTGAGCAATCACGAGAAGCCGCGCCACTTTAGTGGCAGCGGAGTGTCACATAGTACTCTTCCGAGAGGAGAGCCGTATGGCCTTCACCGAGGCGAGCGTCCGCTCGCTTTACGTCCAGGCAGCCAGTGTCCCTTGGCAGCCGTTGTATCCAGGCGTGGAGATCAAAACTTTGCATCAAGACCCCAATCAGAACCTCCACGTGATGCTCATGCGCTATGCCCCTGGGGCTATCATCCCCCAACACCGGGATACGGCGGTAGAGCATATCTTTGTCCTCGAAGGGAGTGTGGAAGACGAGTATGGGGCCTGTACGGCAGGCAACTATGCCTTACGCTCCCCAGGCTGCGTGCACTCGCCAGGGAGCCAGGGCGGTGCACTGGCGTTAGCAATTTCGTACGGGCCAACAGAACGGATCACACCATAGACGACATCTCAAAGGAGCAACTATGCGATTCGCAGACCGCATGTCCCTCTTGGGGACCGAGACAGCGTTTGAAGTCCTGGTCAAAGCCCGGGCTTTAGAGGCGACAGGCAAAGATGTTGTCCACTTAGAAATTGGCGAGCCTGACTTCGACACGCCACGACACATTATCGAGTCAGCCAAAGAGGCCCTGGACCAGGGCTATACTCATTATGGCCCCTCGGCTGGCCTCCCTGAGCTGCGCGAAGCGATTGCCCAGGACGTTGCCAGGCAACGCGGTACCACCGTGCGTGCGGCGCAGGTCGTCGTCACGCCTGGTGGCAAACCCATTATGTTCTTTGTCATTATGGCTCTGGCCCAGCCCGGTGATGAAGTCATCTATCCCAACCCTGGCTTTCCGATCTACGAGTCCGTGATTCGCTTTGTGGGCGCCACCCCGGTCCCCATTCCACTGCGCGAAGAAAAAAAATTTAGCTTGGACGTCAATGAGTTGCGGGACCTCATCACGGACCGGACGCGCCTCATTATTCTGAATTCCCCACAGAATCCCACTGGTGGCATTCTGCCCCAGGAAGACCTGCAAGCGATCGCCGAACTGGCTGTCCAATATGGTATTCCCGTCTTGTCAGACGAGATCTATTCGCGCATGGTGTATGATGGCGAATTTCGCAGTATTACGTCCTGCGACGGCATGCAGGATCTGGGCATCATCCTGGATGGCTTTTCCAAGACCTACGCCATGACTGGCTGGCGCCTTGGCTATGGCGTCATGCCCGAGGAACTGGCCGTCCATATCACACGCTTGATGACCAACAGTAACTCCTGCACCTCCTCGTTTTCGCAGCGGGCGGCGCTAACGGCTCTCACTGGCCCGCAGGAGCCTGTGGAGGCCATGATGGCAGAGTTTCGGCGGCGGCGGGATGTTTTTGTCGAGGGACTCAACGCCATTTCGGGGTTCCGTTGTGCCATGCCCGGTGGGGCCTTCTATGCGTTTCCGAATGTCTCGGAGGTCAGCCGGTCGTCCAAGGAGCTGGCCGATTATCTCCTCCAGACCGGCGGTGTCGCCTCCCTCGCTGGGGTCGATTTTGGCGTGTATGGTGAAGGCTATCTGCGGTTTTCCTATGCCAACTCACTGGCCAACCTGCGCAAGGCCTTGGAACGCATTGCTGACTGTGTCGACACACTCGGGCAGCGCTAAGGTATTGCGTACTGCACATTGCCCCGCCAGTGTGGCGGGGTGGGGCGAGAGCTGTCCTGCTGGCAAATAGATGTGGCAACTGCTGGAGGAGTGACGCTCACAGTATGTAGACAGCAGGCGGAGGAAGGGAGAAGCATGGAAGCGTTCCGTATTAATGGCGAGCGACTCTGGCAGTCGCTGATGGAGATGGCCAGGATTGGCACGACACCGCGCGGTGGGGTATGTCGTGTGGCCCTGACGGACGTGGATCGCCAGGGCAGAGATCTGTTCATACGCTGGGCGCGCGAGGCAGGATGTGAGGTCGAGATCGACCAGATGGGCAACATTTTCGCCCGGCGCCCCAGCACTGATAATGCGCTACCCCCGGTGCTGACGGGCAGCCACCTCGACACCCAACCTACGGGTGGGAAGTTCGATGGGGTCTACGGGGTGTTGGCCGGGCTCGAAGTGATTCGGACCCTCAACGATCACCACTACGCCACCCGTCACCCCGTGGAAGTGGTGGTGTGGACGAATGAAGAAGGCTCGCGCTTTGCGCCATCGATGGTCGCCTCAGGCGTGTTTGCCGGGGAGTTTCCCCTGGACTATGGTCTGTCACGGACGGATCTCAATGGCGTCACGCTTGGCCAGGAGCTCGACCGTCTGGGCTACGCCGGGCTCCGTGCCTGCGGTGGACAACCCCTGCACGCCTACTTTGAAGCCCATATTGAGCAGGGTCCCATCCTCGAAGCGGAGCGGCGTGTGATTGGGGTCGTCCAGGGATTACAAGGGCAGCGGTGGTTCGACTGTACCGTGCAAGGCATGGAGTCGCATGCTGGGACCACACCCATGCCCAGGCGCCGTGATGCGTTACTTGGGGCCATGCACATGGTGCAGGCAGTCCAGGCGGCGGCCCTGGCGCAGGCACCGTACGGCGTGGGGACCGTAGGGCAGCTGTTGGTGCACCCGAACTCGCGCAATGTCATTCCAGGGCGAGTTGATTTTAGTATCGATTTGCGCCACCCCGAGGATGGCCCGCTGCAAGCCATGGCCGAGGCGGTGCGGGCGGCGTTAGACCGCCTCGGTGACCTGGGGCTCACAGGCACCCTCCAGGAGATTTGGTATGCGCCACCTACGCCTTTCCATCCCGACTGTATTGCGGCGGTGCGGCGAGCCGCCGAGCATTTACAATTCCCACACATGGATATGATTAGCGGAGCGGGCCACGATGCGAAATACCTGGCACAAGTCTGTCCCTCAGCAATGATTTTCATCCCCTGTAAGGACGGCATTAGTCATAACGAAATTGAGGACGCTACCCCAGAGGACGTTGCCGCGGGCTGTAACGTCCTGTTGCAGGCCATCCTCGAGAAAGCCGGTGCGTAAAACTGAACCTGACATGCTACCCTGCGACACGATTATTCTGTATGGAGAGACTATGGTTGACGATGTCTTACACATTGAGCGACGCGAACGTGTCGCCATCTTGACGCTCAACAGACCGGACCGGCTGAATGCCTTGAGTGTGGAACTCCGTGAAGCCCTCACACGTGCCTGTCAGGAGCTGCGTGATGATGATCATGTCTGGGCTGTCGTCCTCACTGGCGCCGGGCGTGGTTTCTGCTCTGGAGTCGATTTGCGCACGCCCCGTGCAGACAGTGAGCAATCCTCAAGCCGCCAAGAGCGCTTGGATGTCTACGGTTGGGTCGGGCGCCAGGCCATGGCGGTGTATCGCACTTTGGATAAACCGATCCTCGCCGCGGTCAACGGGGTGGCTGCGGGAGCGGGGATGTCGCTGGCGCTCTCGTGCGATATGCGCGTGGGGTCCGAGTTGACGCGCTTCAAAACGGTATTTATCGAACGCAGCCTCAGCCCGGATTCAGGTATGTCATTTTTCCTGCCGCGTATTGTCGGATACAGTCGGGCCTGCGATCTGATTTACACCAGTCGTTTTGTCGACGCCGAGGAGGCGTATCGCATTGGGCTCCTCGATCGTCTGGTACCATCCGACAAATTGCTGGAGGAAGCCGTCGCGCTGGCCCAGACCATTGCATCCTGGCCGCCCGTAGCCATGCAAGCGGCACGGCGTACCCTGCAGCAGAGCATGGAAGCAACGCTCGAAGAGCAACTGCGGCATGAGTCGTTCGGACTTCTGTTCGCACGGCGCGCCCCACACGACGTCCAGGAAGCCCGCGACTCCTTCCTCGAACATCGACTACCCAGCTTCACTGGCCAATAGCTCGTCTCTCGCACGTGCTTGAGGCGACGGTGTGGTCTGTAGCCCTGCACCGTCCCGAGGTTATGTGGTACGATGTAGGGCCCTGCAGGATAGCATGATGCCATGGCCTTCGGGTGTGGCTCCATTCTTACCAACGTGCGACGCCTCAACTTGTGTCGAGGATGTCTCAGTGCGTGATGCCGCCTCAACCCCAGCGCAAGACTTTCTGCGCGAGGTACGCCACCGCTCCTACGGCACCATTTTGGCTGATCCCCCGTGGCAATTTACCAACCGGACGGGCAAGATGGCTCCAGAACATCGGCGTCTCAGCCGTTATACCACCCTGACGCTGCAGGCCATCAAAGACATTCCCGTATCTGTTGTAGCGGCAGAGCAGAGCCATCTCTATCTCTGGGTGCCGAACGCGATACTGCGTGAAGGACTTGAGGTCATGGAGGCGTGGGGGTTTCATTACAAGACGAACCTCATTTGGCATAAGATCCGCAAGGATGGTGGCCCAGACGGGCGCGGCGTGGGGTTTTACTTTCGCAATACCACCGAGATTGTGCTCTTTGGGGTCCGCGGGCGCTTGCGGACCTTGGCCGCGGGGCGGACCCAGGTCAACATCATCAAAACACGGAAGCGTGAACATTCGCGCAAGCCGGAAGAATTGTATAACATTATTGCAGCCTGTAGCCCTGGCCCCTTTTTAGAATTATTTGCGCGTGGTCAGCGATCCAACTGGGATCAATGGGGCAATGAAGTGGTGGACTATGCGCCGTCATGGCCAACGTATGCCAACCATAGTCAGCAGTAGGAAAGGTTGCAAGAATGAGGGCCGATACCTGGGCCATTGAGGGCGGAGCGCCCCTGCGAGGCGAAGTGCGTGTCAGTGGTGCGAAAAATTCTATTACCAAGCTGATGGTCGCCTCCATGCTGACCACAGAGCCGTGTGTCTTTCATAATACCCCGCATATTGGCGACAGCCAGATCACCCGTGCCATCTGTGAAGCCCTGGGGGCTGAATTTAAGGAGAGCCCCCCGCGTACCCTGCATGTGCAAACTGCACAGTGCATCAGCTCTGAGGTGCCACTCGTACTTGGCACGAGCAACCGCCTGGCGATCATGATGGTGGCCCCCCTGCTGCACCGCACGGGGCAAGCGGTCATTCCTATGGCCGCCGGAGGCGACCGCATTGGGCCGCGCCCGGTGAATTTTCACCTCGAGGGCTATCGGAGGCTCGGTGCACATGTGGAGGTACAAGAGGAGGCGTACTGTATCAAAGCCGAGCAATTGTCTGGCACCGAAATTGTCCTCCCCTATCCCAGCGTGACCACCACCGAAAATTTGCTCCTGGCTGCCACAGTCGCCAAAGGCCGGACGTTTATCCGCAATGCGGCCATTGAGCCCGAGATCATGGATCTCGTCATTTTTCTGCAAAAGATGGGGGCGATCATCGATTACAGCGCGGATCGCACCTTTGTGGTGGAAGGCGTGCACGAATTGTACGGCGCTACGCACGATATTATGCCCGATCGCATTGTCGCCGCCTCGCTGGCCTGCGCCGCCGTGGCGTCGGGTGGGGACGTCTTTGTGCGCGGGGCACGGCAGGTCGACATGGTAACTTTTTTAAATACGCTGCGCCGTGTGGGTGGGAAGTTCGCAGTAGAAGCAGACGGCATACGTTTCTACCGCGAGGGACCGTTAAAATCCATTGCGCTCGAGACCAACGTCCATCCGGGCTTCATGACTGACTGGCAACCACCTTTTGTGCTGCTCCTGACCCAGGCAGAGGGCATGTCCGTCGTGCACGAGACCGTCTTTGAGGACCGCTTTGGCTATGTGGCAGAGCTGCAAAAGATGGGGGCTGACATCGCCCTGTATGCCGCCTGCCTGGGTGGAGCGTTGTGCCGCTTCCACTCTTCAAACTATAAGCATAGCTGTGTCATTAAAGGCCCGATGCGACTGCGTGGGGCCCATATCACCGTGCCGGATTTGCGCGCGGGGTTTACCTACCTCATCGCTGCGGCGCTGGCACAGGGGCAGTCCACTGTTGAGGGCCTCAGCCACATCGAACGTGGCTACGAGAATCTGGAGGATTCGCTGCGCCGTCTCGGCGTACAGATTGACAAAATGCCGAGTTGACAGGGTAGCCCTGGCGTCTGCTCGCTGTATGGAAGATCGCTGGTACGAAGACGCCAGGAACGATCCTTTTGTCTAAGAAGGTGCTGTGACGTCTATATGTTGGTATCATCATAGCCTATAACAGAGCTCTCATGATTGCTGAAGGAGATCCACTATGCCTGATACCGACCCCAATCAAGTACGTCTGACTGGCGAAAACTCCTTTATCCGCCTGCAACTGGAAGAAAACGGCCCGCAGATGACGCGGGTCAGCCACTGGCGCGTTTTATACTCTCCAGGCGGGCCTGGGCATGTTCTCTTTATCCAGAGCGATGTGACGGATAACACGGTGCGCGTTTATTCTGACAACATTGCCATGACCCGTTGGCTCCAGGGAGAGATCGAGAGCCTGCTCTATCCGCCGTTTGCTGACCAGAGTCTGCCGGTGATCGAGGCGATCTTTTCCAAGTCCGGCGACCACTGGTCGTTTTGGACTGAGACGGTGGAGTCTGACGATGATCACATCGCCCTGACCTGGTACGATTTTAGCGAGCCATTTATGCTTACCGTCGCCGCTGGCAGTGTGTCAGGCCGTCCGCATGGGGTATACAGCTGTTTTATCCCGGCGCGCCGGGCGCAGGTGACCCTCAACGACCGTGTCGCTGTCGGGCAGCCGTTCCCACAGAAGCGTGGCGACAAGGACAGCAGCACAGCGTGCCTGGCGTGGTCCGAGACCTGGGTGCGTCCGTAAATGGCAGAGGGGGAGACGAGGCGAGAGGGAGAGAGGCAAGTGGAGCAGATATTGCATCTTGGGGTTGTCGATCAGTCGCCAGTACGCGAAGGGGGCACGGCAGCTGACGCCCTGCGGGAGACCATCGCACTGGCCGTGGCTACAGAGGCGATGGGCTACGAGCGCTACTGGGTGGCAGAGCATCATAATGTGCCCAATTTTGCTGGCACCAGCCCGGAGATTCTGGTGGGCCAGATCGCAGCACATACGAAGAGTATACGCGTGGGCAGCGGTGGGGTAATGCTCTCACATTACAGTGCGCTCAAGGTCGCGGAGAATTTTCGTCTCCTGGAGACATTGTATCCTGGTCGTATTGATCTGGGTCTTGGCCGTGCGCCGGGCAGTGACCAACTCACGGCAGCAGCGCTAGCCTACCCCGGACGGCCGCGCGATATTAGCTCTTTTCCAGAGCAGATTACGGACTTACTGGGGTATCTGGGCAATGACCTGGATCCGAAACATCCCTTTGCGGCAGTGCACGTCGGGCCAGGCCAGGGGACCATGCCAGAAGTGTGGCTGCTCGGCTCGCGCACCGAATCGGCCTATCTCGCCGCCATGCTGGGGCTGCCGTTTAGCTATGCGCACTTCTTTGCTATCGCGGTGGAAGACGGGCCAGCCATTGTGGAAGGCTATCGCCGCCATTTTCGACCTTCGGCCTATTTGGCTGAGCCCAAAGTCGGTGTGGGGGTGCATGTCTTGTGTGCCGAGACCGAGGCAGAGGCCAAGCGCCTGGCCACCAGCCGCAACCTGGCAAAATTAAAAACGGCGCTGGGACAACGGGGCGGAGTGCCACCAGTGGAAACCGCTATGGCCTACCGCTATCGGCCCCAGGAGCTGGCGTATATCGCCGAATTTAGTCGCTCCTACATCGATGGCACGCCGCAGCAGGTTAAAGCCGGGCTCGAGGCCCTTGCTGAGCAATACAAGACTACCGACATCAGTATCGTCACTATCTGCTATGGGTTTGCAGAGCGTGTGCGTTCCTACGAACTTGTGGCCGAAGTGTGTGGCCTCAAGCCGCGGATGGGGTCAGACGCTCCATGAGAGTTGTCTGGGGCTTCTTGCTCTCTCTTGCTGAGGCCCCGACAATCTGTTCCAGGCGACTGGCGAGCTGCTGGTGCAAAGTGATGATGCGTCTGGTGGCCTCAATAGCCTGGGACAGGGTCTCATCAGACATAGCCTGTGCGTAGTGCTCCCAAGCGTGTGTCGCAGTGCGTTCAGCCTGATCGAGTTCGGTGCGCAGGGCTGTAAGAATAGTCAGGACTTGCATGGCATGCTCCTTGTGTTGTGTATATGTAACCCTTCCAGATCCTTTTCGGCTCCACCGGCGTATTTCTTGAGTGCTGTGTATAGCTGGGCCAGCTCTCCCTTAAGACAAGGAGCAGGACGATGCGGATTGTAACCGGGACCTTTTCGCACGAAACCAACACCTTTTCGAACATCCCTACCACCATGGAGGAGTTCGCCAAACAAGGCATCTCCCACGGCGATGACATTCCACGTCGCTTCCGTGGCACCAACACCATTGAGGCTGCCTTCATGGATGCCGCCGAGGAGCACGGCTTCGAACTCATCTGGACGGTCTTTGGCAGTGCCATTCCTGGGGGACCCGTGAGTCACGAGGCCTTTGAATATTTTAGCGGGCACCTGCTGGAAGGCATTCAGGCGGCGGGCAAGATTGACGGGGTGTTGCTCCATCTGCACGGCGCCATGGTGACTGACGACCTGGACGACGGGGAGGGCCATGTGCTGGAGGCCATACGCCGGCTGGTAGGCCCCACGATGCCCATCGTCACCACCCTGGATTTACACGCCAACATGACACCGCGTATCATCCGGAACTGCAATGCTCTCACAGGCTATGACACATACCCCCACGTCGATATGTATGAGCGTGCCCGTGAAGCGGCGAACCTTCTGGTGTGCATCATCCGGGGAGAAATCCACCCTACAATGGCCCTGGAATGCCCTCGCCTGCTCACGCCGTTGCAGACGCAAGTGACGACGCGGGACACGCCCATGAAGCGTATTATCGACCTGGTGCACCGCCTGGAAGAAGACCCTCGTGTCCTCAGCATCGCGGCCTTTGGTGGCTTTCCCTTTGCGGACATCGAGCCGGCAGGCTTCTCGTGTGTGGTCGTCACTGATAATGATCCGGCCCTCGCTGACCGCCTGGCCAAACAGATCACGGATGCTGCAGTGGCCGAGCGTGACAACTGGATTGTGCACCCCACGCCGCCTGAGGAAGCCGTGCGTCGGGCTATGGCAGCTCCGCGTGGCCCGGTTATTCTGGCGGACATCGCCGATAGCGGCGCCGGTGGCACAGCGGGGGACGCCACGGTCACCTTCAAGACCTTACTCGACCTGGGAGCCCGGAACGCCGCCGTCTGCTCCATCAGCGACCAGGAAGCCATCAACATCTGTCTCGCCGCTGGCGTGGGGGCGCAGGTCAGCATGCTCGTAGGAGGGAAGCGGGATAAATTACACGGCGATCCAGTCTCCGTCACTGGCAACGTCCGCCTGATCCATGCAGGTTCTTTCGTCCGTCAGGGTCCTATGGGCCGCGGCGTGGTGCAGACCGTGGGCCGCTGTGTAATTGTTGAGATCGGTGGGCGCGATGGCATTGAACTCATGCTGACTGAACACCGGGCGCATCCTAATGACTTGCAGTACTTTCGTGCCTTTGGTATCGAGCCGACGCAGCGTCAGATGCTGGTCCTGAAGTCAGCGGCGCACTACCGTGCCGCCTTCGAACCTATTGCCACAGAGGTGATTGAAGTGGACGCTCCGGGCATCACAAGTCCACGTCTGGAGCGCTACCCCTACAAAAACATCCGTCGGCCGATCTACCCGCTGGATAACGTGTAGCCACGGCAGAGGGTGGTCACGGAGCGGCTCCTTTCCCTTGTTGCTCCTTGATCTGTACAGGCGTCCCAGTAATTAAGGAGTCCGCTGGGTCGATGATGACCGGGTCGGTGGTCTGGAGTCCCGATACCACCTCAACCGTATTGCCGTAATCGCGGCCGATCGTCACCGGGATCAACTCCGCCTGGCCATGCCGCACCACACCGACTTGCAGACCCTCCGCCCGGAAGAGCAGGGTATTGGCAGGCACCGTGAGATGCACCGAGACGTAGGCGCCAGGCAGCAACTGACCACGGGGATTCTCCACATCCACCTCAGTCAACAGCGTGCGTGAGGCAGGATCAATGGTGTTCGCCTGACGCACGAGAGTCCCGTGAAAGACCTCCCCTGGCCACGCCTCGAGCGTCAGGGACGCAGCGGCACCGGTGCGCGCCGCCGCCGCATAGACTTCGGGGACCGCGACGTACACCCGGAGCGTGCTGATCGCCGCCAGGTGGAAGAGTTCTCGGCCTGGTGCCGTGGTCCCTGCCGTAATCAACGCGCCGATATCCGTGTTACGCACCGTGATCACGCCAGCGAATGGCGCGTAAACCTTTTCAAAGGACTGCAGTTCCTCAAGCCGACGGACATTGGCGGCATTGGACCCACGACGGCTTGCTTCGCGTGCGGGTCCCCGACTTTCTCGTCAGTTTCCTGCTTGGATACGGAGTTGCTCTGCACGAGGGATTGCCAACGGGCTGCGGTGGTGGTGGCGAGAGCAACGTTTGCCTGTGCCGTCTTGAGGTCCACCCGTGCCTGCTGCAACTGCTGGTCGATTTCGGGCGTGTCAATCTCGGCCAGCAACTCGCCTTGCTTGACATGCGCCCCGATGTCGACGTACCAACGCTTGAGATAGCCATTGGCACGTGCATAGATTGGGGCATCGGTGAACGCCTGTACCGTGCCGGGCAATACGAGTTCTGCAGTAGGGGCCTCCCCATGCGGACAGACTACGTTGACGGTGGGCACGGCGGCTTGCACCGTGGTGTGTGCCAGGTGCACATCGGCCGCCACACGCGTACGGATGCCGGTGTAAATCACTCCCCCAAGCGCGACGCCTGCGGCCACCAGGCCCACCAAGACGAGAGGACCGAGGCCCCTTCGTGGGCGGCGTTCGTCCTGGGCTGGGGCGACGGCAGGCACGGCAGATTCATTGGTCGTGTCTGTAAGTATGACTCCCTTCCTTACATATTCAGAGGTTGGTGATCGCTGCCGGCGTGGAGTGGCGTCTCCACAGGCGTTCGCTGGCCGTGCAATAGGCTAAAAACCGCCGGCACGAAAACGAGGGTGGCGACCGTGTCACATAGCAAGCCGCCAATGACGGCGCGCCCGAGAGGCGCATTCTGCTCCCCACCTTCACCCAGGCTCAGCGCCATGGGGATCATGCCGATGACCATGGCGAGGGCGGTCATGAGGACGGGGCGAAACCGCGTGAAGCCTGCCTCGATGGCAGCCTGCAGCGCGTCGCCATGGGAGGCCAGCCGCTCAGTCGCAAAGGCCACGACCAGAATACTATTCGCCGTGGCGACTCCCATACACATGATGGCCCCCATCAAGGCGGGGACGCTCAGCGTGGTGTGTGTAATGAACAGAAACACAACGATGCCGGCCAGGGCGGCGGGCAGTGCGGTGATGATGATAAATGGATCGAGCCACGACTGAAAATTTACGACAATCAACAAATACACCAGGACGATGGCAAAGACGAGTCCGCCCAGCAAGCCCATATAGGAGGTGCGCATGGTCTCCAGCTGGCCCCGCACCGTGAGAAAGCTGCCACGTGGCAACAAGAGGCGATGGGCCTCAACGATGCGGGTGATGTCGCGACCGACAGCCCTGAGGTCGCGGTCTTGGACGGCGCCGTAAATATCCACCACACGTCGGATGTTGTAGTGCGAGACCACCTGCATCTCCTGTTCCCGCGTGATCGAGGCGACGTTCGCGAGGATCTCTGGGCGGGTCATGGTTGCCGAACTGATAGGGGTGTTCTGGAGCTCCTGCAGGGATGGCATCTTATATTGGGGTGTCTGGGCTACGAGGTTATAGCTGACACCGTTTTGCCAGTTCAGAAAGAACATCGGGGTAATTTGGGAGTTGCCGCTCAGCGAGTTCAGCAGGCTGTTCGCGATGTCCCGTGGGGTAAAGCCGCCCTGGACTGCTTTCGTGCGGTCGATGTCGACGTGCCACTTGGGGTAATCGAAGACCTGCTGGATGCGCAGGTCGGTGAGGCCAGGCACCTGGCGCAGTGCCTGCAGCATGCGGTTCGCCACCTGATGATTGCCTTCAAGGTCCGTGCCCTCAATGTGAATATCGACCAGCACTGGCACGCCGAAGTTCAGAATCTGTGTGACCATATCCGCTGGTAAGAAATACAAGGTGACCCCAGGGAAGGCCCGCGGC
>Ga0137375_10008178_pt1 | contig 12441 bp, 11 predicted proteins | sample SagtaG_24_FD_104936 | JGI IMG/M metagenome (GOLD analysis project Ga0137375, IMG submission 104936) | Vadose zone soil microbial communities from Sagehorn Ranch, Mendocino, California, USA - Sage1_R_113_16 metaG | ecosystem: Environmental > Terrestrial > Soil > Vadose zone | place: USA... | reverse complement strand
GCCTGCATGCGCGTGAGCAACGAATAACCGCGATTTAAATGTCCCCAGCGGGTCTGGATCATTCCCACTTTCGGGTCGGTGAAGTAATGGATCGTTCGCTTCAGTAAATCCTTTTGCGGAACAAAATCGGCGTCCAGGATACAAACGAATTCGCCTTCAGCAGCCTCGAGCCCTATCGCCAGCGCGCCGGCTTTGAAACCAGTGCGATCGACTCGATGAATACGTTGAACATTGAAGCCACGCTGTTGTAGTTCCTTCGCGCACGCCGCGGTGATCTCGCGGGTTTCGTCGGTTGAGTCGTCCAGGACCTGGATTTGCAAAAGCTCCCGCGGGTAATCCAGTTCACTCACGGAGCGCATCAAACGCTCGGCGACGTACACTTCGTTAAAGATCGGAAGTTGCACCGTGACCTTTGGCAACTTTTCAAAATGACGTGCCGGGACCGGCATCCGCTTCCGGTTCTTGAGGTACAGATAGATGATGAAATAGCGATGTACGCCATAAGCGGACAGGCCGATGAGCACACCCAGATAACAAATCGACCAGATAATGTGTCCGAGGCTTCCTTGCATGGGAGTTCTACAGCCCCGAAAGTTTTTCGGGGTAAGCCCGACATGATGCCGCTTTCACCATGTGCGTCAATTCAAAAATCGTAGTTTTGCCTCTGAAAATCGCCGGCGCATTCCGTTGATACACAACAATCTCCTCTCGATTTCGTAATTGGGAGGGCGAACGGTCTGACAATCTCTTTGATTGTCAAAGGCCGGGCGATTCTTTCGCGTGGATTGGACTGACCCGATTATTTCGATCCACCTTTCGCTCGAGACATTCACCCTTGCCTGAAGCAGCGAGCAGAGTAACGGTGATGGGCCAATTTTCGCAACCGCAGGCATCAGTTGGGAAACACCATGACGAAACGAAGGCGCGACCGTTTCGAACGATTCAAGATCATCTTTCCTATTCTCCTGGCAGGATGGATTCCGTCGATCTTGACGCTTATTGTCTCCTACACAATCCTGCGTGACACGCTGGAATCTAGAATCCTGCGCGACCGGCAGACTCTAATTCAATTGGTGGGGCACCTGGTGGCCCACGACCTAAACCGCAGCAGAAGCGTCATTGAATATTATCAAACGCTGCCGGAAATGGTGAAAAATCTGAGCGCGCCAGATCCGCAGCTTACTCAACAGTGGCTCAACTCGGCGTTCTATTCCCATCCGCAGATCGATGGAATGTTCATCACCGCTGCGAACGGCGACCTTATCGCATCGATTCCCACGGCCGCGGAGATGATCGGAAAGGATTTTGGCTCCCAGTACTGGCGCGAGCAAACGACGGCGGCGGACGCAACCTTTGTCTCAGCAATTCATCCCAGGTTGTCGGACAACCGGCTCGTCACTGATATCGTCGGCGCGGTGCGCGCGCCGGACCGGACCATCCTTGGTTATGTCGGAGTCTCGGTCTTGGTGGAAAGAATTGGCCGGCGCCTGTCCACGATTGAGTTTTCGGATCGGCTTGTTTTTGAGGTTCTCGATCAAAACGGGGTCGCGCTTTTTGCCAGTGATTTCAAGCCAAATCCCGTAACACCCACGCCGAAGGCGAACGAGGGACTAATCAAAGAGATCAGCCAGAGCAAAAGCGGGCATTTCGAGCGGCACGGTAACCTTTATTCTTTCAGCCCGATTGAATCGAGTGGTTGGGTGGCCGTGGTGGAGCAGCCGAGGAGCCTGGCTTACAAACCGGTTCATGATCTTTTGGGACGAATGACAGTACTGGCAGCCTGGTTGATCGTGCTCACCGCGGTGTTGGCATGGCTGGGCAGTGCGTATTACCAGCGTCAGCTCGAAGCCAAGCAGCAGCTGGAGCGCGAAGTGATCTTCAACGAGAAAATGCTTGCGAACATGCCCGGCGGTATCGCTTTCATCGATCCGGCTTCTCGCCGTTTTCTCCACGCCAACTATGCGTTTGCCCAGATGGCGGAACGTTTTGGCGACGTCCCACCCGGTCGCGACATTACCGAAACTATCTACGACGATGTGAAGATCGCGCCGCCCGGGGCGATCGAGAGAGTACTTACCTTCGGAACACCATTTCAACTAATTGAACATCCGCTGAAAGATAAGACGGGTATGACGCATTTTTTGAATGTCAATTTGCTCCGGCTGCAAGGCTCGCAGGAGACCATTCAAGGCGTGCTCTATCTGGTCGAAGACAAGACAAGGGATGTCACGCTGCGGCAGGAATTGATCGGCGCGAACGCCGCAAAGGATCAATTCCTGGCATTGCTGTCACATGAGCTGCGAAGTCCACTCTCGCCGGTAATTGCGATGGTGGGTGAGTTGGAAGCCGAGTTGCCAGATTCCCGGCCCGTCAGGGAAGCACTTGAGGTCGTTCGGCGTAACGTCGAACTGGAAGCACGGCTCATTGACGATTTGCTCGACGTGACCCGAATTGCCAAGGGCAAGTTGCAATTAAGCTTTGAACCGATTTGCGTACATCAAATCCTGCAGCGCGCTTATGAAATATGCCGGGAGGAAATCGCTGCCAAGAATCTCGAAGCGGAATTTCATCTTCGCGCTACTCAAACCCACGTGGAAGGGGACCCGGCGCGACTGCAACAAGTCTTTTGGAATTTGATCAAGAACAGTGTGAAATTTACGCCCGAAAAAGGCCGAATCACTATCGAGACGCTTAACCCCACGCCGGGAAAAATTGAGGTTCGCGTTATCGACACGGGCATCGGCATCGAGCCGGAAAAAATCGATAAGATCTTTAACGCGTTCGAGCAGGGGGCTGAGATCACCCGGCGTTTTGGAGGGCTCGGACTCGGCCTCGCGATCTCAAAGGCGCTGATCGACGCGCATGACGGAAAAATCCGAGTCGACAGTGCTGGCAAGGATCAGGGCGCCATGTTTTCGCTGGAACTAAACACAGTGGTCACGCCGGCCGGCATCGACGGCGAGAGAAAAGATCAACCCGTAGGCCCGGAACGAGAATTGGCGGTTACAAGACACCGACGCGTGCTGCTGGTGGACGATCATCATGACACTTGCATCGGAATGAAACGGATGCTGGAGCGGCGCGGTTACGAAATTACGGTAGCGCATTCCGCTGACCAGGCCGTGGAAAAAGTGCGTACACAGGATTTCGATCTGCTCATCAGCGACATCGGATTGCCGGACCGCAGCGGTTACGAATTAATGCGTGAAGTGCGTCTCAACAAAGACTTGCCCGGAATCGCACTTAGCGGCTTTGGAACAGAACAAGACGTAACCCAAGCCAGAGCGGCAGGATTCTCCGAGCATCTCACCAAGCCGATCAATTTTGAGCGCTTGGAAAAGACGATTCAGAATCTGCTCTCTTAGCGCTTCTGTGGAGCTGAAGCCCTTAGCGTTTCCCCTATTCGCCGTTCGGTGCGGTCGTTTCCGTCTCAGTCCTGCGCTCTGCCGCTTCCTTTAATTCCCGTGAAAGCTTCTCAACGCGCTGACGCATAATCTTGCCAGCTTTGAATTTCACCGTGGCGCGTGGCGGAATAACAAAACTGCTACCGGGCTGATTTGGGTTTCGACCGACGCGCGGCTTGGTCAGACGCGGCTGAAAAACGCCAAAATTGCGCAGTTCAACCGGGATATTGTTAGCGAGACTGTCGGTAATTTTATCAAGCGTCCGCTGGACTACATCGAAGACTTGATGCTGGACCATACCGGTTTGGTTGCTAATGGCGACGACGATGTCGCGTTTGGTTAACTTTGCCATATCTATTGTAGTATTCGTTCCGTGTTGCTCTTGTGGTGGCTCAATGAAGCACAAAAACGCGATTTTAAAACCGGGTAACGTCTTCGACCAGAAGGCCAAACGGTCCCGGATAAGGGCCATCATGCGTCAAAACGACACTCGATCACCGGTCTGATGTTTTAACCCGTTAACCAATCACTCACCCCGGCCGGGGCTGCGGCGAGCCAGGCGGGGAGCGATCCAATTCTCGCGCGGAGTTGGAGCGGGATAATAGTCCGGCGCCGTTTCGTGGGCGGTGCGGAAGTGTACTTTAGCCACCGCGCGCAATGCGTCTGGCCCATTCATTTCCACCAGTTTTTTGGCGCTTTCTTTCACTCCCGCCGACACTCCCCGGTCCAACCGCAAACCGATTTCCTTCCCTTTACGCTCCAGCCAATTAATGAATGCCTCGCGGGCGAGGATCGATGCGGCGGCAACTGCGATATCTGATTCCGCCCTTGGCCGCTGCTCGATGTTGATCTTTCTCCCGTGCCGCAACAACGATTGCTCCACCACGCGCGCGTCCGCAAATTGATCCGATAGCGCCCTTGGGCAGTCCGGCTTTTTCGCCAGCAAATTCTCAATCACCCGCGCGTGCCCCCAGCCGAGCAGTTTGTTCAAATTGCCAAATTTCTCATAAAGCTCGTTGTACTTCGTCGGCCCAATCAGGACGGTTTCCACGAGGCCCAGTGAACTCTTTCGGATCGTGTCTGCCAAAGCGCGAATCCGCGCATCCGAGCTGATCCGTTTGCTGTCCACCACACCGGCGTCGAGTAGTTTGCGCGCGATCCCCTGGTCGACGTACGCGCCTGCGATTACCAGCGGGCCGAAAAAATCCCCCTTACCGCTTTCGTCCACACCAAAGTGCGTTTGGAACATTTCCGGCGAATGCACTTCTTCGTAGCCCAGCTTCGCCTCGCCGAGAATCTTCGGCTCCAGCTCAAACTGTACGAATTCCTCCACGCCTTTTCCCTGCACCAGCACCTTTGGTCCCTTCTCGTAAACCGCCACGCTCAATTTGTTCTTTTGCCCGAAAAAAATCGTCCATTCCTTCGGCGCGAACTTGAAGCCGAGTTCTTCGAGCAAAGCCCGCAGCTTTGTGGCCTGTTCTTGCGTGAGCGCGTGGGTGTAGGAATTCAACGCTCAACGCTCAACGCTCAACGTCCAACGCTCAACCGTTTTGTCATTCCGAGCGAAGACGAGAATGGAACGGCTGGGGAGGTCGCGACATGGACGGGAAGGCCGGAGGCTGAGCGAACGGGAAGTGAGCGAATCAAATCTCTGGAACATTTAGAGATGTCTCGACTTCGCTCGACATGACAAGCTAGAAGCCTGTCGTGCGAAGTGTGAGTTCAGTTGGAAACATCCGCGCTTTTCGCCGTTCTCTTCTCCACTGGTTTCGCCGCCGTGGCCGCGATCTGCCCTGGCGCAAGAACCCTGATCCCTATGCGATTCTGGTCTCCGAGTTCATGCTTCAGCAAACCCAGGTCGCCACAGTAATCCCTTATTACAATAAATGGCTCCGCCGATTTCCGGATTTCGCTTCAGTCGCGCGCGCTTCGCAAAACGACGTCCTCCACGCCTGGCAGGGGCTCGGCTATTACAACCGCGCGCGAAACCTTCGTGCCGCCGCCAGGATTGTGCGCGATCGGCACCGCGGGATCTTGCCCGGCGACATCGCTGCAATTCGCAAATTGCCGGGCGCTGGGCGCTATGTCGCGAACGCAGTCGCAACCTTTGCTTTCAATCAACCGGTCCCAATCGTCGAAGCGAATAGCTCGCGTGTTCTGGCCCGATTGCTCGACATGCGCGCCCCGATCGATTCTGCAATCGGCCGTGAAAAACTCTGGGCGTATGCCACGCAACTTGTTCCGAAGCGCAATGCGGCGCGTTTCAATTCCGCGCTTATCGATCTGGGTGCCCTTATTTGCCTGCCGGATAAACCGAAATGCACCGTCTGCCCGGTGAAGAAATTCTGCCGCGCAAGAAATCCCGGAGCGCTGCCCGTCAAGAAATCCAAACCGCGCACAAAGCGACTCATCGAAAGGCACGCGTTTGTCGTAAGTAACGGCAGGATCCTGCTCGAGCAATCATCTGTACGCTGGCGTGGGATGTGGATTTTGCCGCGGTTTGAAACAAGAGCTTCTGACCAGCCGCTCTACAGGTCGACATTTCCGTTCACTCATCATCGGATAGCATTTGTTGTGTACCGTCGTGCAACGCCAAACAGAATTGCTCCGACGCAGAACTGGTTTGAATCCATCGACGATATCGCGATGCCATCGCCTCATCGGCGCGCAGCGCAAGCCCTCCTTAGCGCAAACAAATAGCACGACCACGCCGGCAGCGGTCGTCAAAATGGTGATCGGAATTCCATAACGCGCGTAATCCCAAAAACCGACCTGGAGTAGATGCCAATCGACAGGTTCAGCACATTGTGCGTGTCGCGTTGCGCCAGCACCATCAACAGCACTGCACCAGCCATCGCAGTCCACGCCAGTTCAAGCCAGCGAGGAAACCGGCAAAAATCGCGCTTGCAGCCAGCTCCCGTTGCCACTGATTCACACTCGCGCATAACGGATGCTAGGCTGTCTTTCAACGGCGCCATGTTCGTTTCGCTTTCAACCAACGTTGGACATTGAACGTTGAACGTTTCTCTGCGATAACCTTTTGCATCAGCTATGAGAAGCATGACTGGATATGGCCGCGCTGAAGTGGACCACGCCGGACGAAAATTTAGCGTTGAGCTCAATTCGGTGAACCGAAAGCAGAGCGATATCGTGATCAATTTGCCGCGCGACCTCGGAGAGCTGGAACCGCGCATTCGCCAGACGATCAATGAAAATATCTCGCGCGGCCGAACAAATGCCACGATCGTTCTTCACAGTGGCCCAAACGGCACGCGCAATCTGGCGCTCGACACCGAGTTGGCCCGCTCTTATCACGAAGCGATGCGGGCATTGCAAAAGGAATTGAACGCCCCCGGGGAAATCACGATCAGCACAATTCTGCAGGCTCCGGGAGTGATGCGCTTTCCTGAACAGGCGCTTGATCCGGAGGAAGCATGGCCGGCCATTGATCGTGCATTACACGGTGCCCTGGCCGATTTAATCAAAATGCGCGAACGCGAAGGGAAACATCTGGCCAAGGACTTGATCCATCGCCTGAAGGCAATTCGCAGAAAACTCAAGGAAATCCGCATATTTCATCCCGATGTGGTCAACAGATATCGTGCCGTCCTTCTCGATCGCATCCAGAAAGCTGGCCTGCCGATTGCGAGTGACGATGAACGTTTGTTGAAGGAGATATCGTTCTTTGCTGATCGCGCAGATGTGTCTGAGGAACTAGTCCGTCTGGAAAGTCATCTCACCCAATTCGCGCACCATCTGCGCAGCAAAGAACCGGTGGGACGCACACTGGAATTCATCACCCAGGAAATGTTTCGGGAGCTCAACACGCTCGGCGCAAAAGCAAACGATGCGGCCATTTCTCAGCGCGTCATCGCCTGCAAGGCCGAGCTGGAGAAGATTCGCGAGCAAGCCCAAAATCTTGAGTAAGAAATTCAGCCGCCACGGAATTCTTTTTGTGGTTTCTGCTCCATCGGGCGCGGGCAAGACCACGCTCGTGGAAAGGATTCGTCGAACCCCCAATCTTTTTTATTCCGTCTCGTGCACGACGCGAACGCCGCGTGTCGGTGAGATTGATGGCCAGGATTATCGATTTCTTTCCGATGCAGATTTCCGCGAGCGAGTCGCGAAAGGAGATTTTCTGGAGCACGCACAGGTGCACGGAGACCATTACGGCACCTTGCGCGAGCCAATCGTGACAAATCTAAAGAGCGGAAAGGATGTTTTGATCGACATCGATACGCAGGGCGCTGCTGTTATTCGCAACTGCGGCGATCCAGTGATCCGGGGTGCTTTGGCCGATGTGTTCATCATGCCTCCCGATCTCGAGGAATTGCGGAAACGCTTGCTAAAACGTGGAACGGAAACCGCGCAGCAAATCGATTCGCGTCTGGCCACCGCCGCTCGCGAGATGGAACATTGGCGCGATTATCGTTATACTATTATCAGTGGATCAGTAGAGGAAGATTTGCAAAGGTTCCGGCAAATCATGGAGGCAGAAAGCTATTTGAGCCGCCGATTGATCGAGAAATGATTGCAGACTCCAAGAGGAAACGCGATAAGGCGAGCGCGCGAAAGGTTGTGCGTATTCGACCGGGTACGAAATCGGTCGTCCTCGGTGTGACCGGCTCGATCGCGGCGTACAAATCTGCTGAGCTCGCCAGTTTGCTGGTCAAACAAGGCCACGAAGTTTTTGTCGTCATGACACGGGATGCGGCTGAATTTATTTCTCCACTCACGTTGCAGACGCTTTCAAAAAATCCTGTGACAACCAGTTTCTTTGACGAGAAGGAAAGTTGGCGTCCCGGGCACATCGAGCTCGCCGACCGCGCGAACCTGTTGCTGATCGCGCCGGCCACCGCGCACATCATCGCCGAGCTCGCGCACGGTCTGGCCGGTCATCCGCTTGCAGCCATTGCACTCGCGACGCGTGCTCCGATTCTGCTCGCGCCGGCCATGAACGGAAAAATGTGGGAGCATCCTGCTACGGTCGACAACGTGGAAAAATTGAAAGCGCGCGGCGTTGAATTTATCGGACCAGAAGAAGGAATGCTTGCGTGTGGCTACGAAGGCATTGGCAGACTTTGGAAAGCGAACGACATCGCGTTCCGTGCTGAGTTCCTGCTCGCGCGCCAGGATAATTTGATCGCGTGAGATTCCTCATCACGGCCGGGCCTACGCGCGAGCCGATCGATCCGGTTCGTTATATTTCGAATCGCTCATCCGGAAAAATGGGCTACGCCATCGCGGAAGCGGCACTCGCAGAACGGCACGATGTCACGTTGATTTCAGGTCCGGTGACTCTCGAGCCGCCGCGCAATGCAAAGTTGATTTCTGTTTCGACCAACGACGAAATGTTCGAAGCGGTCCACCGGCATGCAGACAAATGCAACATATGCGTCTTGTGCGCGGCCGTCGCCGATTACAAGCCGGCACACGTTTCGTCCACAAAAATCAAAAAGCACGGTGCGAAGTTCTCGCTCGAACTAATTCCCACGCGCGACATTCTCGATTCGTTAGGCCGCCGGCAGGACCGACAATTCGTTCTCGTCGGTTTCGCAGCGGAAACAGATCACGTGGAAGAAAACGCCGCTAAGAAGCTGCGCGCAAAGAATTGCGACATCATCGTGGCAAACGATGTAAGCGGCGCAGATTCGGGAATAGAAAGCGACATGAATGAGGTGATAATTTTGTTTCGAGACGGCGAAAAAACGAAAATATCGCGCGCGCTAAAAAAAAATATCGCGCGCGACCTCGTAAAAATATTTTTAGATTTCGCAACAAAAACGTTTGACAAAAAAAATGTGATGATTAACTGAACTCGTCTAAGTGAAGTCATTCCCAACTCTTCACAGAGTTCCGCGCGTGTTGCGGATGAAAGGGGGGAATTAGTCGATGGCGAAGAAAAAGAAAGCAGCAAAGAAAAAATCAGCGAAGAAAAAGAGGCATTAACGCCCCACGCTTGATTAACGGCTCCGAATGCTTTCGGAGTCACAACCCTAACTTCAACCCCGGGAGGAGAATTTATTTTCCTCCCGGTTTTTTCTTGCGTGCGCTGTGTCATTCCGAGCGTAGTCGAGGAATCTCTGATTGTGATTCTGGAAAGAAAATCGAGACGTCTCGACTTCGCTCGACGTGACAAAGCCAAGCAGATTTTTGTCGTTGCGGAGTTGAGAGGTTGAGCCGCTGTGCGGAAGCGTTATTCTGAATCGACTCAACTTCTCAACCACTCAAGGGGTCAACTTCGCGATGAAGCATTATCTAGATGCGGCTGAAAAAGCCGCGCGCGCAGCCGGCAAGTTGCTTCGGAAAAATTTCCGGCGGCCACAGCGGGTCAATGCCGTTGCAGCACACGATATCAAGCTCGAGATCGACGTTCAGGCACAGGAGTTAATTACCAGGCTCCTTCTGAAAGAGTTTCCCAAGCACGCGCTTTACGGTGAAGAAGGAATCGTGGGCGATCAATCCAGCGAACACCAATGGATCGTCGATCCGCTGGATGGCACCGTGAACTATTTCTATGGCATTCCGCATTTCTGTGTCTCGATTGCGCTCCGTCTCCGCAATGAAGTCATGGTTGGTGTTATCTATGACCCCATTCGTCGGGAAATGTGGAAAGGACAAAAAGGCGAGATTCCAAAATTGAATGGCGATCCTTTCCACGTAAGCGATCGCGCAGATCTCGCTGAGGCTGTCGTCTCAATTGGGCTCGCCAAGACCGCCGAGACGATCAACACAAACTTCCCGTTGCTCCAGCAAATGATTCATCGCGTGCGCAAATGCCGGGTACTCGGCAGCGCTGCGCTCGACTTGGCTTACGTCGCCTGCGGACGACTCGACGCTTACATTGAGCAGGGAATCAGCCTGTGGGACATCGCAGCCGGCTGGCTCCTGGTTGAAAACGCGGGTGGAACTGTCGATCTTCGCCCGCGCGAGGACATGAAAGATAAATACAGCATCATTGCGTCGAACGGCGTTATTAATCTTAAACTCTGATGGCCATGAGTGTTCGATGCGGAATTGGCTTCGACGTGCATCGCCTTGTTGAAGGAAGGAAGCTGATCCTTGGCGGCGTCGAGATTGCGCACTCGCGCGGATTGGAAGGACATTCCGACGCGGACGTCTTGTCTCACGCCATCGCAGATGCATTGCTCGGCGCGATCGGCGCCGGCGATATCGGCCAGCATTTCCCAAACACGGACGAATCAATTCGAGGCATCAACAGCATCGAAATTTTGAAACACGTGAGCAAATTGCTCGCGGAAAAGAAAGCCTGCGTGCTCAACATCGATGCAACTATCATCGCCGAAGAACCGAAGATCGCGCCCCACGTTTCCGCAATGCGGAAGAAAATTGCGGATGCCATCGATGGCAGCGAATCGAATCTGAGCATCAAGGCGACGACAAATGAAAAGCTCGGATTCATCGGGCGCGGCGAGGGCATTGCCGCGATGGCGGTGGCAACCGTTGAAATGGAATGATGCATTAGGCCACGTGAGCGCCCACCAAAACGGTTATGGTGAGCGAAACGAACCATCCGTTAATCGAAGCGATGACTTTCTGGAACAAAAAAGCGTGCCATGCTCCTGTGGGAAACTCGCTTCGCTCGGGATGACACGTAGCAGAGAAAATGTCGCTCCGGTTTTTTAACACCTACTCACGTAAGATCGAAGAGTTCGAGCCGCGTGATCCGGCAGCGCGAACGATCAGTATTTACACTTGCGGACCGACCGTTTACAGCCGCGCACACATCGGAAATTTTCGCGCTTACATCTTCGAAGATTTGCTTCAGCGCCATCTGGAGCTACGCGGTTACAAGGTGCATCGCGTGATGAACATCACCGACGTCGACGACAAGACGATCCGCGGTGCGCGCGAAGCCAGAGTGCCACTGACGAAGTTCACCGAGCAGTTCAAAAACGCGTTCTTCCAAGACGCAGAAACATTGCGGATCAAACGCGCCAATGAATTTCCCGCTGCCACCGACCAGCATTACATCGAGCGGATGATCGAGATGATCGGCGAACTCATCGCGCGCGGTCTCGCTTATCAAGCGGACGACAAATCAGTTTATTTTCGTATCAACAAATTTCCGAATTACGGCAAGCTCGCGCACTTCGACCTCACGCAATTGCAATCGACGGGACGCGTGAAGCACGACGAATACGATAAGGAACACATCGGTGATTTTGCGCTCTGGAAAGCGTGGGATGACGAAGACGGCGATGTGAAGTGGGATTCGCTGTGGGGACCAGGCCGGCCGGGCTGGCACATCGAGTGCAGCGCGATGGCGACAGCGTTGTTAGGTGATCAGATCGACATCCATTGCGGTGGCGTCGATAACATTTTCCCGCATCACGAAGCCGAGATCGCCCAAAGCGAAGGCGTGACAGGAAAGAAATTCGTCCGTTACTGGCTCCATTGTGCGCATTTGCTGGTCGACGGCCAGAAAATGGCGAAGTCGTTAGGCAATTTTTACACCGTGCCGGATGTTCTCGCGAAAAATTACACCGGGCGCGAGCTTCGTTACGCGCTGTTGCGCGTGCATTATCGGGTGCCGCTCAATTTTACCTGGGAGGGAATGAAAGAGGCGAGAGAATCGTTAGGCCGAATCGACGAATGGCTGATGCGACTCAAGGAGAAATCCCAGGAAGCAAACGTTGAACGCCCAACGTCCAACGTCCAACATCCAACGCAGAAGTTTGAAGAAGCGCTGGATGACGATCTAAATATTTCCGCGGGATTAGGATTTCTGTTCGAATCGGTGCGCGAAACGAATCGCGCCATGGATGAAAACAAGCTCGACGCCGCCTCGGCAAAAGCATGGCTGGATTGGTGGAAACGGGTCAATACTGTCCTCGACCTCGAACCAGAGACCGAACTCGCGGTCCCAGCGGAAGTGGTGCAGTTGGCAGGACAGCGCGAGAACGCGCGACGCGAAAAGAATTGGAAGCGAAGCGACGAACTGCGTGATCGAATTTCCGCGCTAGGATGGGACGTACGCGACACGAAAGACGGCCAAAAACTCACGCCGCATGGT
>Ga0137375_10008170_pt1 | contig 12452 bp, 20 predicted proteins | sample SagtaG_24_FD_104936 | JGI IMG/M metagenome (GOLD analysis project Ga0137375, IMG submission 104936) | Vadose zone soil microbial communities from Sagehorn Ranch, Mendocino, California, USA - Sage1_R_113_16 metaG | ecosystem: Environmental > Terrestrial > Soil > Vadose zone | place: USA... | reverse complement strand
CCGGCTCCGAGGCGGGTCCACCGGATGCGCCTACCCGGCTTCCCGCGACGAGAACCGCCGCCCAGCCTAACCGGTCGTCCTCGCCGGATGCGACTTCGGCGAGGGTCCCGCGGGCCCGCGTAGGCTCGACCGGCCGATGCCGAACACGCCGACCGCCTCCGCGGGCCCGATCCTCCGGGGCACCCCTCTGGGTCTCGACCGACCGGGGGACCCCCCGATCCTCCGGGGCACCCCCCCGGGGTTCCCCGGACCCCTCCGGGGGGTCCCCCGGACCCCGGGTGACAGACCCGTCCGGCGTCCCGCGGTGTTCCTGGACCGCGACGGCACCCTGGTCGAGGAGGTGCCGTACCTGGCTAAGCCGCCTCAGACGGCAGCCTACCTCGGCAAACGCGCCTTGCAAGGGCGTCGCCCACAACGGCGGTCAGGCCCGTACTGCGGATGCCCGACCTTGACGAGCTGAGAACGGCCAGGGGCCGCCAGGGCATCGGGCTACCCTCCGCCACGCTGCGGGCGCCCTGGGCCGCTCCACATGGCGCGTAGGAACCGCCTACGCGCCTGCGGCGCCTCCGCGGTTCGGAGGCTCCGCGCGGGCCAGGAGGGCAGCAGGAAGGGCGGCCCGTGGGCCGCCGTGGTCCTGGTCGCGCGTCAGCAGTCGCACAGCTCGGGCATGTAGGCGGGCTGCATGACGCTCCCGATGTTGGCGTCGGCCGTCTGCGGGTAGTGCGCCTCGAACCCATCGCGCCCGCGGTAGACGGCCATGGCCGTCCGCACGGTGGCCCGTGGGAAGCGCTCGAACAGCTCGGCCAGAACATCGCGGTAGGCGTGCCAGCACGCGGCGTGCGCGTGGCGGCCCGTCCAGCTCACGCGGGCACCTGGCCCGTGGCCGTCGGCGGCCCAGAGCCGAGCGGCCAGGCGGCCGCCGTTGGCGTGGGCGTGGCGCTCCACGACGATGTTGCCGTCGTAGTCGCCCTTGGAGACGTAGGCGACGATGGCCTGGAAGTCCTCCAGGGTCAGCCCTCGGATGTCCACGTCAGACCCCCTCCTCCTGGTGGCCGCGCTCGTACGCCGCGCACAGCGCGTTGGCCTGCTCGCGCCTGCCGCGCCGCTGGAGGTCTGTGGCCGCCCGCACCACGTCACGGAACAGCGCTCGCGAGGCGGCTTCGTCGCCGTGAGCTTCGGCGCGAGCGGCCCGCTGGCCTGCCTTGTAGGCCACGTTGGTAGTCATGGCCTGCCCCTTCCTGTCGTGGCCCGCCTTTGTGGCGTGACCTGTATCCAGCCGACCATGGAATTAGGGGAAGTCAAGGGGTACACGGGCATGCGAAATAGGGTCAACTAATACGCGAGGGGGGGGCACGCGAGCTACCGTCTTCCCTGGTCACAGTGTCAAGGAAAGCGCGCATGTTTGCGCGCCTGGCTGCTCGCTCGTGCGGTACCTATAGGGGGGTGTGGGGGGTGCGGGGGCGGCGCGCGCATATAGAGAGAGGCTCAAATCTTGACGAGGGTCCGATTTTGGATTCGGGTAGCGCCGCAGGTCAGGTAGTGCGAAAGCTAGAGCCACACTGGCCCCGAGGCCGAGCGCCCTAGCAGAGCGCGCATGCGCGCGTCTGCGAGCTGGAGCGGCTCATGTCTCGTCTGGGCGCCCTACCGCGGCGCTGGCTAGGGGCTGGCCTTCTGCACTGGACTAGGCCACTTCTACTACGTCTCGCGATACATCGGGAGTCGATACATGGCCCGAGGCGACGACGCGGGGCGAACCAGAGCGTCCCGAACAACACCAGCGGAGCTGGCGTGTTCGACGCGCCAGCACGGCTGGCGCTGTCGAGAACATGAGAGCGCCCCAACGTGCTGCTCAGGGGCCTCGACAGGGAACGTATGTTCGGGTAAGATGAGGGGTTGAGGGTTGGCGCGGCCGTCTGAGCCGCGCCCGCGGTCGAGCATCGGGCTCCCGCCCTCACCGCACACACCACGTCGCCAGGAGGCGATATGGGTACCGCGTCCGTGCTGCTCACCGACCGCCAACAGGAGGTTCTGGTCGCACTCCAGGCCAGCACCGCTGCCAACGGCTACCCGCCGACCGTGCGGGAGCTGGGCGCCGCCCTTGGGCTGTCGGCGCCCGCCAGCGTCCACGAGCACCTACGAGCCCTTCAGCGCAAGGGGTGGGTTGTCCGCCAGGCGGGCAGCCCCAGGACCACCAGGCTCACCCACGCAGGCCAACGCCTGCTGGCCGTCCACCGCCTCACCCAGGCCCTTGACCAATTCGACTGGAGCGCAACATGACCGAGCTGGAGCGCGCTAGCGGGGCTAGCGCGTCCAACGCGCAGGCTCCGCATGCGCTGTTGGCAGCCCCCCTCGACGCACTCGGGTTTGGCGAGGCCGACCAGGAACGTAGAGCCGCGGACACGGAGGCCGCCCAGCTCGCCCGCTACGGCGCCACGGGCTTCGACATCATCGGCGTACGCGACAAGGCCCCAGCACCCGAGCCGCCGCCCGAGCCCAAGGTCCGAGCGCGAGCACCACGCGGCGGAAGAACGACCGACTACGTACAGGGCGTTGTCGACGCCCTGGCGCCGCCTGGTTCCGACCCGCCTGGCGACCTGGTTGTGGGCCGCCAGGCGGCAGACACCATCCTGGCCAAGCACCCGACCTGGGCGCACTGCGGCGGCTGCGGGGAGATGTTCACCTCTGACAGCGCGTTCGACGCGCACCTCGGGCCGATACCCAGGGTCGGGCGGCCGAGGTGCAAGGCGCCCGCCGACGTGCGGCGGCGAGGCGGCAAGGCCCGTCTCGTCTTCGATGGCGCCAAGGGCGCCTGGAAGTGGGACGACCCCGTGGGGCGGGCGAGCCTGATGCGCAGCGTCGCCAAGGCCCGTTCCCAGGGTGATGTAGGGGGGCTGGAGGCCCCGTCGGAGTCGAGTTCGCGTCGTGAGGCGGGCACGGGATGAGCGAGCCTCAGAACCGCTACGTGGTCACGTTCGACAGCGGCCACGCCGTGTCGGTGGACGCCCCCGACGCACTCTCCGCGGCCAAGACGGCGAAGGCGGGCTACGACGGCGGCCAGCACCGCGTTCTGCGCGTCCTGCTCGGCGCCAAGGCGCAGGGAGGCGTATCCGCATGAGGCCCCGAGGCCCGAGCAGGACCGACCTGGCGGGCGCCGCCATCCTGTTCAACACCTACGCCAGGCTGCGCACCTCGCGGGGCGAGGTGGCCGTCACCCTGGACGCCCCCTCGCCGCTGGCGGCCAGGCGCTTCGGGGCTCAGGTCGGCGGCCTTGGCGAGGTGGTGGACGACACCCTCTGGTTCGCGACCACGTTCGAGTCCGTGCAGGCGGTCATCGCCATGCTCTGGCCTTGGCTGTCGGCCGAGATGCGGCGGGGGGCCAAGGCCGTGCTGGAGGAGGTGGCGCCAGCGGGGCGCCAGGAAGCTGGAGCAGGGCATCCCTGACACCCAGACCCACCCCTAGCAGGAGCACCACCCCGAAGGGAGAGGTCATGACCACCACCTACGAATGGCTTGCTGTCGCCGAGCTGCGGCGGGATGACAGCTACCAGCGCGAGACGAACCACAACAGGGTGAAGCAGCTCGCCAGGGAGTGGAACCCGCGCAGGGTCGAGCTGGTCAAGGTCTCCAGGCGCTCGGACGGGAGCCTGTACGTCTATGACGGGTTCCACCGTGCTCTGGCTCAGCGCGAGCGCGACCCCAAGGGGACGCTGCTCTGCCAGGTGGACGAGGGCATGACCGTGGCCGACGAGGCGCGGGAGTTCGCCGAGCAGGACGACCTTCGACGCCGCGTCAACGTCGGCCCCAAGCTGTGGGCGCTGTACGTCGCGGGCGACCTGCGAGCGTCCGAGTTCGTGGCCGCGCTGAAGGCGCACGGCTACAGGGTCACGGGCGCCAAGGGCCTGGATGGGGAGACGCTCCAGGTCGCCTACTTCGCCAGGGCGTGGTCTGGCCCCACCGAGACGTACTGGCGGGCCATGGCCATCATGCGCGAGGCGTTCGGGGACCACACGCCCAAGTGGGCGCTGGAGGGGTACGTCTTCGGCGGCCTGCTCCAGGCGCTCCACCCCGAGCTGTACGGGGCGACGGGCCACATCCAGGATGCGGGCATGGCCGTGGCGCTTCGATACGCCGAGCGGGACACCTGGACGCTGCGGGGCACGCCGACGGCGCGCGTGGCGCCGTTCCGCAACATCCTCTGGCACAGGTACAACACCAACAGCCGTAAGCGCGGACGCATCGCCTACGAGGCGTGAGCCCACAGCATGGGAGCGCCCTGGAAGGGCCTGGGAGGCGAAGAGCGGTGGGACCTGATGAAGGACCGCCGAGTCCTGTCGGTCACCATCGCCCACGAGAACGAGTATGAGTCCGATGACGGCGACGCGCTGGTCCTGACACCCGATGAGCCCTTGACCGTGGAGGAAGTTCTCTGGCTGCTGGCGCCAGAGGTGGCCGCGGGGTGGGAATAGGGCGCGGGGCCGCGTTGTCGACATGGGTGAGGCGTGTTGGCTCCCGCTGGCGTCCGAGCGGTCGAGCAGCGCTCCCACCCTCACCGCCCCGTCACGGGGGGCTGCACCACCACCGTTCCGCCCTCGCTTTCGCCAGCCGTGACCTGGCGGGAGCGGGGGCGGCTCCATGCAAGGGAGCCACCGTGAACGTGAGCGACACCGTTCTCTCCTACCACCGCGGTGATTGGGCCGAGGTGCCGAACCCGTGGACCGAAGGCAACCTGGAAGACATCGGATACAGCCGCCGTCTCGTCTTCGGCGACGAGCTGGACCAACCCTCAGCGGAGGTGGCGGCGTATGCGCACGAGGGTGGCCGAGGCTGGCTGGTCATTGTCGGCACGCGCGAGCACTTCGTCTACGTCCTGGCCGAGGACACGGCCGACGTGCTGGATTTGCTGGCGCGTTATGCGCCAATCGCCCAGGCAGCTCAGGCCGTTGACCTGAACGAACAGGTTGGCGAGTTGGTCGCGCGAGTCGAGGCGCTGGACGGGCGCGCTTCGGCCCCCTCGCGGCGATGGTCCAAGACCACCAAGGGGGCGTAGCCGTGAGCGAGAGCCAGGGAGTAATCAGCCCCGAGGAGGCGGTGGCCATCACGCGCGAGCTGGTGGCGGATGGCGAGCTGCGCCAGGTCGACCCGCCCGAGTGGTACGTGCAGGGGCGGGAGGCCCCCGACCTGGACCGCAGCGCCACCCCACCCGAGGACGTGTCGATTCGCCTGCACGACGACGAGGGCCACACCGTCATGTGGTACGCGCCTGCTGGGCCGCGACAGAGCGAGGCGATTAACCGAGTCTGCGCCTACCGAGGGCTAGACCCCAGCATCCCCGCGAACAGGTGGTATGCCTTCGGCATCCACCGCGACCTCCTCACGCTGGAGGCAGCAGTGGGGGAAGCGACCGACGAGGTGCTGAGCCTGCTGGACACCGACGCCACCGATGAGGAGGTTCGCGCCACGGTCGAGCACCTGTACGGCCCGTTCAGGGGCATGCAGCTCTCCGACGACCTGGAGGGATACGAGGAGCTGCGCTTCCTGCTCAAGGAGTTGAACGGGCTCCTCGGCAGGGTCGAGCGCCTGGACGAGGAGGAGGCGTAGCCGTGCCCGTACTAGGACCCGTCGACCGACTGCCCGCTGAGGTGCTCCGCGCGGTCGGGGCTGTCGCCTGGGCGCGCCGCTGGCGCACCTTCCAGGCCCACTACGACCTGGAGGCGGCGCTCCAGGGCGCGTGGGAGGCGCTCGGGGCGGACCCCCGCATCGAGCCTTATGACCTCGCTCGGGTCGCCATCCAGGCCGCCGCCCGCGGCGCCGTGGTCGAGCGGAACGACGGTGGCCCGTTGGCCGAGGTGGTCACCATCTGGGACCTGCGGGACGCCCGCTGGCTGCGAGCCCACCCAGCGCCGACAGCGGACGACGAGCGGCGCGCCCGCGAGGCGGTCGAGCTGGCCTCCACATGGCCGAGTTGGCGGCCCGACCGCGAGCGGGTCGCCTACACCAGGGCGCGGGAGAAGGCGTGGCGCGAGCCCGAGGCCACCACCCGAGCGCTGGCGATGGCGGCACGGTACGCCGCGAGTCGCGGCGGGAGGGCCAAGACCTCCTAGCAAGCCAACGGCGGCCCGCTGACCAGGGCGAGCCGCCGCCGAGAGCAAAGGACACCCGACATGTCCCAAGTGGACTATACCACGTCTGACGACGGCCACCGCTGCGAAGGTGACTGTGGCGAGACGCCACAGTGCTGCTGGAGGTGCAGGTCTGGTAGCTGTTCCACGCACGACTCCCCGAAGCGTCTTGAGTCCCCAGGCTCCACGCGGGCAGCCTACGGGAAGCTGGCGCGCAGCGCGCCACCTTCGGCCGCGGTGCCCTCCCAGAAGCCGAGGCTGACCAAGCTCAGGGCTCTGCTGCCCGACTACCGCCAGCGGGTGCTGGCCGCGCCTTGGCCAGGCCGCGCGGGGCCGTCGCGGCGCGACACGCTGCTGGCGATGGCGGAGGTGGCCTGGAGGAGCAACAGCGACGAGTTCACCGCGTCGCAGTACCAGCTCGCCCCGCTCGCGGGCGTGACGCAGCCCACCGTCAGCAGAGCCCTCAAGTGGCTGCGAGACGAGGGGTACGTGGAGCTGCTGAAGGCCGCCAGGCACAACAAGGACACCAAGGGCTCCCGCTACCGCCTGGTGCTCGACCACCCGATGCTGGGGGTGGTCAATGCTGCATCATTACCAGAAGCTGCTGCTGCTTCTAACCTTAACCTAACTTCTGTAGGCACCGATAATGATTCACGAATGACCACCCCCCTGGTCAATGCTGAATCTGCGCTGGTCAGAGGCGTGCCAGGGGTGGTCAATGCTGAATCTGCGCTGGTAGAGGGCGTGCCAGGGAAGCATCCCGTCTGGGACCAGGACAGCCTGGGCCGCAAGGCCCTCGGCATCTGGGCGGCACTCCAGCGCGTCCAGCCCGCGACGGCAGCGGGTCTCGCCAAGGAGGCGGGAGCGTCCCGCAACACGACCAAGAAGCACCTCCGCAAGCTGGCCGAGCACGGTCTAGCGGCCCAGGACGGCGACCGCTGGGTGCGGCACGAGCGCGACCTGGACGAGCTGCTGGCCGAGCTGGGTGCGGGCGGGCTCCGCCAGGCCAGGACCGACCGCTACGCGGACAGGAGCATCGGCTACCAGCGCGAGCTGAAGCGTCGGGCCGAGCGCGAGCGGGAGCGGGAGGCGCCCAAGCCCGAGCCCCCCAAGCGCCCCAGGCTGACGCGGGGAGGCCCCCAGGCTGACGTGGTGGCCGCCGCCTCCACGGCGGGCCGAGCCCAGGACGCCGCCGCCGCGGGCAAGCGCGGGCAGCGGGTGACCTCGCTTCCCAAGCGTCTGGCCGTCTGCCAGGGGCCTGAGCGTCACGAGCAGGAGTTCTCCGAGGCGACGCTGGGCCACCTGTCCTGCTCGAAGTGCAAAGCCCCGTTCGGGTGGACGGCATGATGGCCGCCGACTCCGACGAGCGCTACTACGCCCTGCTGGACGCGGGCTACTCGCCCGCCGACGCCTCGCTGATGACGCGCACTCGGCGCTTCCACGGGCCGAGCCCGAGATGGCACGGTTCGCGCGTGATGGACCCCGCCAACAAGCGGGAGGCTGAGCCCCTGGACTTCTCCGCGCCCTCGCCCGAGGAAATCGCCGACGCCAGACGCAACCACGCGCGGGCCGCCGTGCAGTGGGCCGTGACGTGGCGCACCTGGCCGAGGGGCGGCAACAAGCGGGCGGCGCTGCTGGCCGCGCTTCAGGCCGTCAACCGCAACCCGCTCATCAGCAGGTTCGAGCTGGCCAGGGTCGCGGCCAACGCCGCAGGAAGGAAGGTGGCCTGAATGCACAGCAGCCTGGAGCGCATCCTCCGCGAGATAGACGCCCGCCAGTCCGCCCAGGCCAGGCGTGCCCGCGTCCGCCCGCCCAAGTGGGGTGAGCAGGGCGGCGGCGCCGTGGGAAGGTCGTACGCCGCGCTGATGGCCGACTCCGCGGCGGTGCGGGGGCGGATGCCCCCAGGCGCCCTCCAGTGGCCCCCGCCGCGGAACGGGGGGTGGTCCGCGGCGCCCGCGGGGGGTCTGTCGGGTGGTGGCTCCGAGCTGCAAGCGCGGGTGGCCGCCATCCAGGCGGGGATGGCCGCACTGGAGCAGTCCCGCACCCCAGAGGGCGGTGCGACGTGGCTGCGGTCCCTGCCAGGCGGCTACGGGCTTGCGCGGGCGAAAGCCAAGCTGCGGCAGCGAAGCGGCGGCCACCCGAGTAGCGAGAAAGCCACCCGCTACGCGCGGACGGCAATGTACAGCCTGTCGGCGGGTGAGCTGTGGCGGCTGGCCACCCTCGGCGAGAAGCTCAGCAACGTCATGCCGTTGCTGCCAGTCGGCGCCCTGGTGGACCTCCTGTTTGGACGCCCCGTCTTGGAGGCCACGGCGGGGGTTCCCGACGAGCAGGGGGCGGCGCGGCTCCGCGCACTGCATGCCCGCAGCGAGGCGGCCATCGCCGAGCGGCACCGCAGGGGCCTGAAGTGACCCGCGCGGGAGCCTGGGCCGCCCTGTTCGTCTCCAGGCCGCGCCCAGGGTCCTGATGCCCTCCGACCTGTTGCAGGCGGCACTGCGGTACGCCGCCAGCGGCCTGGCCGTGGTCCCAATCCAGCCACGCGCCAAGGGGCCATCGCTGGTCCCGCTGGAGCAGGCGACGACCAACCAGGCCACCATCCGTGACTGGTGGGGCCGCCGCCCCAACGCGGGTATCGGCCTGCCTCTGGGTCGGCTCGTGGTGGTCGACGTGGACGACGAGGAAGGGGTCGCCAGCCTGGCCCGCCTGGTCGCAACCTACGGCAACCCGCCAGCGGGGCCCGTTGCTCGCACGGGCAGCGGCCTACACCTGTATTTCAGCACCGCGGGGCGGTTGGTGGAATCCTCCTTCCACCTTGACGGCGGCGGGCTAGGCCCAGGCATCGACGTGCTCGGGGAGGGCGGCTGGACCCAGCTACCGCCGACAGAGCATCCGTCGGGGGTCCGCTACCAGTGGTTGGCCGAGCCGCTGGGCGCCATACAGGCGCCGCCGCTGCCCGCCTGGATGACGACCGCGCGGCGAGACTACGCGCCAGGCCGTGGCTTGCTGCTTCCTGCGTTCTACACGCTCGCCAGCACCCCCGCTGAAAGCTAAACCCCTGGGTGGGGCGGAGGGCGCGAGCTGGTGCGCTACAACGCGCCTGCGGCGCGTCTAGCGCACCGACGGCGCTAGCGCGCCGCCTGAGGCTCGGCTGACGCCTCCCCCCGTCCAGGTCCCCACACAGCAGAAAACCCGAGGAGCTGGCCTCCAACCGTTGCCCCTCGGGTCTCCCACCGCACCGAAAGTCTACCATGGCCATCGACTCTGGGCGCCGTCGCCGCGGCGGCTACCAACCCGACTTCGACCACGACCTTGAACGAGGGCGCGTGAAAGAAGAACTCGTCCGCAGGCTGCTCACCGACGACGACGACCGCCTGAAGGTTGAGGTGAAAGGCGACGATGCCGCGGCCCGCACTCACAACCATTACGCGGAGTACATGCAGCGTGGCCGAGGCGGGCGCTGGCGCGACTCGGGCATCCGCGTAACGCGGAGCGACTATTGGGCCGTGGCCCTCCCCGACGGCACCGTGGCGCTGGTGCCCACCGCCAAGATGCGGCGCCTGGTCGAGCGGGCCATCCAGGAGGGCCACACCGTCACGATGTCCAGAGGCGACAACCCGACCAGGGGCGCGCTCGTGCCACTGGCGAAGCTCGTAGGGGCCTGAGCCTTGCGCGCCCTGCGATGTCACATTTAGACCCAATGCCAGGGACCTACCGCGGTCAAGCGCTCGCTGGAGTCCCATGCCGTCTGGCAGGGGGCGTTCGGTTTCAGCGGCGGTCCGCTGGTGGGGCCCGTGACCATGCCGCTCCCATCGGCTGGCCCCGACCTCTGCTGACCTAAGGCTCCTCATTGGGGGTGTAGGGGTCGTAGGCGGCAACGTCCGCCAGCTTCCACTTGATGTTCCTCTTGTATCGCCTGACGATGTGCGCCGCTGGGAACTTCACCTCGTAGCCAATCCGAATGTCGTCCCAGTCTGGGTGCTTCTTCCATACCTCGTACACGTCGCGCTCACGGGGCGTCAGTCGACTGAGACGCTCCCTCGGACTGAGCCTTAGCTGGGTTGCGCCGAGCCTCGCTTGGCTCCGACCGCCCACGGCTACAGCAAGCGGCCCAGCCGCAAGGCCCACGAGGAACCCTCGACGGTTCATCCAAGCCCCCTCTCCCTCGAACGGCGAGAGCATAGCCGACCTAACGGCCACCCGAGGGTGGTCCTGTGGGCGGCAGGATGCTCACCAGGTCGGCCACCCAGCCCGCCAGCACCTTCCTGGCCGAGCGTGCGCGGTCCCAGACGGGTAGGCGTAGCTCGTGCGCCTCGGTCATCAGGTGCCCTAGCTCCAGCACGAGCGCTGCCAGGCGCTCGACCAGCTCGCGGCGCCGTGCGCCCTCATCGGGTCGTGCCATGGCGGGAGCCTACCGCGTTCCGCTGCCACCCGCTGCCATCAGTGGCCACCCGCTGTCATCGGCCCAGGTCAACGACGTGCGCGTGGCAGAATCCGCGGATGCCAGGCCCAGACGAGCTACTGACCGAGACGGAGACGGCCGCCCTGCTCCACGTCTCGGTGCGCACACTCCGTCGCTGGCGTCAGCAGGGCAGCGGGCCACCCGCGCATAAGGCGGGACGCCGCGTGCTGTACGCCAGGGGCGAGGTGCTGGCCTGGCTCAGGCGACATGGCAGCCAGTGACAGCGGATGGCCGTTTCCTGGCCCGTGGAGCCCCTCTCGCGCCCGTACGCGCGAGGCTGGTGGGCGACGCCGAAGCCCCTCCGCTGGGCGCAGAGGGGCTCCAGCGGGCTACCGCGGCGCAGGGATGGACGCCGCCATGTCCCGCCGCGTCTCCAGGCCCCGACGGTCGTACCTGGCCGTCTGGCTGGGGTAGGTGTGGCCCATCGCCCGCTGCACCTTCACGAGGTCATGGCCTGCCTCCAGCAGGTCGCCCGCGAAGGTGCGGCGCAGGTCGTGCGGGGTGAAGTGCTCGACCCCTGCCGCCTCGACGTGCGCCACGAACCGCTCCCAGAGCGTGTCGGGGTGCGGGTGCCGCCTGGGGTAGACGTTGCCGTGCTTGTCGACCGTGCAGAGCAGCGCGCCAGGCTCGTGCCCACGCCAGCCGAGCCAGTCGTCTACCTCCGCGACGACCCAATCGGGCAGGAACACCACGCGCTCCTTGCGGCCCTTGCCGTGCTCCACCGTGAGCTGGGAGCGGAACGGCTGGTAGGCGGCCACGTCCAGGCTGCACGCCTCGGCCCGCCTGATGCCCGTCCCGCGCAGCAGCGCGAACGCGGCCCTGTCGCGGGCGCCTGAAGCCGTCTCCAGTGTGCCGAGGTAGGCGAACAGGCGCGCCAGCTCGTCAGCCTGAACATGACGGCCAGCGGGCAGCGCCTCGCCCCTGACGGGCGGCTGGTCGGTCAGCAGGTCGTAGGCGGCGGGGTCGAGCAGCCCCAGGCGCTTGCTCTCGCGCAGCACGGCCTTCAGCGCGGAGAGGTAGTTGTTGGCCGTCCTGGGCGCGTACTGCCGCCCGAGCTGGGTCCGCAGCTCGGCCACCTGCGCATAGGTCAGCTCGTGCCACGGGAAGCCGTGGGCGTCCAGGCGGTCATCCGAGAAGCGGGCCGCCATGCGGTTGAGCATGGACCGCAGGGTCGGGTAGTGGCTGTGTGCCGCGCGGCCGAGCAGCACGTCCACGGGGTTGGCGCCGCGGCGCGGCGTGTCGAACCGCCGCGGCTTGGTGGGCGCCGACATCAGGTGCGCGCCAGGCGGGCGCGGCTCAATCCCGCCTTTGGCGTACCGTCCAGACGTGTACCTTTCCGACATACGACCAGCCTCCTCGGGCCTGGTGGCCGCACCGTGCGGCCTACCCGAGGCGGCTCGCCTAGGTCCATGAGCAGGGGAAACGCTCGTCCCGCGGTGTTCCTGGACCGCGACGGCACCCTGGTCGAGGAGGTGCCGTACCTGCACGACCCGGCCGACCTGGCGTTGCTGCCGGGCGTCGCCGCCGCCCTGGCGGCGCTCGGCGCCGCCGGCTACGCCCTGGTCGTGGTCACCAACCAGGCCGGCGTGGCCCGCGGGTACTACGACGAGGCGGCCGTGGCGCGGGTGCATCGGCGCCTGCGTGCGCTGCTGGCCGGCGGCGGTGCGCGGCTGGACGCGGTCGTGTACTGCCCGCATCACCCGGACGGGACGGTCGCCGGCTACGCCGGCGCGTGCCGCTGCCGCAAGCCCGGCCCGGGCATGCTGGAGGCGGCGGCCGAGCGGCTCGGTCTGGACCTGCGCGCCTCGTTCCTGATCGGCAACCACCCAAGCGACGTGGGCGCGGCCCTCGCCGCCGGCGCGACCCCGTTGTTCGTG
>Ga0137375_10008166_pt1 | contig 12453 bp, 6 predicted proteins | sample SagtaG_24_FD_104936 | JGI IMG/M metagenome (GOLD analysis project Ga0137375, IMG submission 104936) | Vadose zone soil microbial communities from Sagehorn Ranch, Mendocino, California, USA - Sage1_R_113_16 metaG | ecosystem: Environmental > Terrestrial > Soil > Vadose zone | place: USA... | reverse complement strand
GATCGCTCGCGTGCTGGCCTGTTGGCTTCCTCGCTGTCCGACATGCCACAAACCAAATCTCGCCCCCATCGTCGAAGCCCGTCGCCGCCAGTTCAGGACGGCAAATCCCCCGCAGTAGTACTAAGTAGAAGACGCGGGCGTAATCTGCCCACCGGGTCAACAAGTGTTGCGGTCTCTGAAAGACGAAATCCCATCGCAAGTGCGATAGACATAAAACGTCGGGTAATCGAGGTCGCGGGGGATTCATGGGCAAACAGCTCCGGTGAGGATGGACGCATTCCACTGCCCGTCCTCGAGACTGTGCAATCGAGAGGGCAATGTTTATCTGCGAAGTCGCGGAGTTCAAAATCCGCGCCAGGCAAGGTGATACTTGTACGCCACGACCACGGTCGGATAGCGGCACGTCGAGAACCATGCGCTCGCGCTCGGCGACAGCCTCAGGGAACGAGCTCCTCCGGAGCGGTCACTGCCGGGACAGAGCCTCGGGTCGCCTCCGCGATTTCGGAAATGTCGAACTTCGGGGTTCGATCCGGGTAGAGAAGGCCGTTGGCCTCTTGGTAGGTGTCGGCGAATTGCGTATAGCAAAAGCCTGCGATGAGTCCGAGGGAGCGAACGGTCTGAAGTACCTGCGCGTAGCGGACAGCGAACTCGTGCGGAGTGCCGCAGCGCGAATAGCCCCAGGTCGACGGATCGGCGGCGAGCGCGATTCCTCCGAATTCACTGAGTACGATGGGATGGTCGGAGGGGTGCGGCTCTACCAGCAGAAGGCGCCCGGCGGGACGCTCGCGTTTGAACAGGCGCGGCAGCACTTCGTCCGCTCGGTATCGCCGAGCGATCCGCTTCGGGTCGGGGTCGTAGTCGTGAATGCCGATGATGTCGGTCGCCACGCTTTCCCAGCCGTCGTTTCCCACGACCGGACGTGACGGATCGAGGGTCTTCGTCAGGTGGTAGAGCGAGCGAACGTAGTTGCGTTCGGCCGCGCTGTTGGGCAGATTGGGCACGCCCCATGATTCGTTGATCGGCACCCATGCCACGATGCACGGGTGGCTGACGTCGCGCCGCAGCACGTTCATCCATTCCGTCGTCGATCGTTCGATCGCAGTCTGGGTAAATCGATAGGCGCTGGGCATCTCTTCCCAAACCAAAAGGCCCAACAGGTCGGCCCAGTAGAGATAGCGCGGGTCTTCTATCTTCTGGTGCTTGCGCACGCCGTTGAAGCCCATCTCCTTCGCGAGCTCCACGTCGCGGCGGAGAGCGGCGTCGCTCGGGGGGGTCATGCCCGTGCGCGGCCAGTAGCCCTGATCCAGCACCATTCGGAGGGGAAAGGGGCGACCGTTGAGGAGGAAGCGATCCCCGTCGACGGAAACCGAGCGCAGTGCGGTGTAAGTGCGGACGGAGTCGAGGAGCCGGCCGTCCGGCGTTCGTAGCGTCAGCTCCACCGAGATGAGCCGAGGGTGGGCGGGATTCCAGAGCAACTCGTTCCGCGAGTCGTCGATGCCGGGATCGGACAAAAGAATCGAACGAGTGACCTCCGAGCCGATCACTCCGTAGGTATCGTTAGCTAGCAAAGCGTCGCCCGCCTCGAGTCGGACGGCGAGCTTTGCCTGGTGGGCGGCAGGGCCGGCGACCCGCACCTCCAGCTCGAGCTCCCATCGCTCGAGGCTCGGTTTGAGACGAATGGATGCGATGCGCGTGTGTGGTACGACCTCGAGCCATACCGTCTGCCAGATCCCGCTCGTCCTCGGATACCAAATCGAGTGCGGCTCGCGCTGCCAATCCTGCTTGCCGCGTGGCTTCGCGAGGTCGTGTGGATCATCGTGGGCACGCACGATGATCGAGTTGGCCTCGCCGGCCTTGACGAGCGACGTGATGTCCGCTTCGAACGGCGTGTATCCACCGGTGTGACGCGCCACAATCCTGTCGCCTATCCACACGGTCGCCTCGTAGTCGACCGCGCCGAAATGCAAGATGAGTCGAGCGCCGTCGGGAAGCGAAGGCGGCGTGAACGTGCGACGGTACCAGCAGGCTTCGAAGAACCCGGTCTCGGCGACGCCGCTGGCCTCGGTTTCGGGCGAGAAGGGCACCTCGATCGTCCGACCTTCCCAGCGTACGTCGGCGGGTCGACTCCAGCGCGCGTCCCTGTCCAGAGCGAATTGCCAGCGGCCGTCGAGTGTCGCCCAACCGTCACGCTGCAATAGCGGCCGCGGATAACCGCAAGCAGGATCGGCGGCTACGAAAGGTGACGGCACGGCCGCGAGTCTATCGGTGACGTCTGCCGTCACCAGCGTTCGATGGCCGGTACCGTTCGTTGCGCCATGCGATGGCCTCTTCGTCACCCCGGCCGCGCCGAGCGCGTTCAATCTTCGGCCCACTTCGCGCACGGCCGTCGCAGACACCGGCATGCCTGCCGTGAGATGCGACAGGACGGTGTGCGACACGCGGAGGATTTCGCACGCAGCATGCTCTCCCTCGGTCACCACGAGCTGACGTACGTCACGCGCCTGCGCTTCGGTAAGGATCCGCGCTCCGTGGTTCGGCGCGGCAGTGCGGGCATCTCTTCGCCGTAACCGCGGTTCATTCGATGGCTGTCCCACTGTCGCCTGCTTCTCCTTGGAGCTACCGACCTCGCTGGACACGGGACGAAAAGACCGAGATCCTGCGTGATCGCTGGCGAGCGAACGCGACGAGCAGATGATTTTCTCGTCTGGTACGCAGAGAGACGCATGCTACGAAACTCCTCGACCGAAGGGAGTAGGAGGGACGCAGGACCTACGATGATGACCACACCAACGACCGAGGTCGACCGTTTGGTCGGCGACCTCGAAGCTGCTGCGCAAACGGTGTTGCTTTGGGAGTGCATTTGCGGCGTTCTCGGTTGCGCTCGATGTGCAACGAGGTTGCGCAACGTAGGGCGAACGTTGTCAACCTGACGAGTCATCGAATGTCAGCAAAACCGCTCAATCATTTCAAGGAGCCGCTTCAGCTGAATTGGCTTGCGGAGGTGGCCGGCGGCGCCGAGCTCTCGCGCGTCGCTCTCGATTTTGCCGCTGGCCGAGAATACGATGACCGGAATCCGCGAGAGGGTTGGATCCTTGAGCTGCTCGGTGCGGAACGCGCGCCCGTCCATCTTGGGCATCATCAAATCGAGAAAGATGAGGCTCGGGGTTGGGCCGGCCCGCAGCATTTCCAATGCCTCGATGCCATTGCGAGCGACGGTGACCTCATAGCCTTCGTCGCCCAAGACGCCCTCGACGGTTGCCCCGATAATGGGGTCGTCGTCGATGAGCATGACCGAACGACGCGAGGAGGGCGATGTTTCGGGGCGGTTCTCGGCGCCACACCGGCGCGGAAGCTCAACGGTGAACGTGGAGCCCGCCCCCGGTTGGCTCCAAACACGAATCGATCCGCGATGAGCGTCGATCGTTTGCCGCACGATCCAGAGTCCCAGTCCGAAACCCCCGTAGTTGCGCTCCGACACGAAGCGCTCGAACCGATCGAAGATGCGGGTCTGGTGTTCCGAAGCGATTCCGATGCCGTGATCACGAACGCTGAGGCTCACCTTCTCGCCGCCGATCTCGGTCACCCTCAATTCGATGGGCTTGCCAGGGCCGTACTTGATGGCATTGGACAGCAGGTTGCTCACGATCTGTTCCAGCCGCATCGAGTCCCAAGAGCCGATGATCGGCGTCTGCGGTAGCTGAAGCCGCAATTCGCATGCCGCCCGCTGGAGCTCGTCATGGAATTGCTCGACGGCGCCGCGCACCACCGTACAGAAGTCGAATGGCTCGACATGAAGCGTGAGCCGGCCCGCGGTGATTCGAGATAGGTCGAGCAGCTGGTCGATGAGCTTGCTGAGTCGGGCAACGGACCTCTGCATGAGTTCCGCACGAGCCGTGATGTGATGTACGACGCCATCGGAGCCGGGCTTCTGCGCCGCGCGAAGAACGCTGTCGATCTGCATCTGAAGTGCAGTCAGCGGGGTTCTCAGCTCGTGGGATGCGATCGAAAGAAACTCGTCGCGCATCCGCAGCGCTTCTTGCGTCCGGGAGAGTTTGGCTCGTTCCTCTTCGGCGCGCTTTCGATCGGTCACGTCGCGAATGGCGGTAATGGCGAGCAGCCCCTCTTCGGTCTGGAGCGGGCTCAAGCTGATCTCCGCTGGAAATTCACTGCCGTCCTGGCGCAGCCCGAACAGCGCCAAACGTCCCGCGCCCATGGGCCGCGTACGCGAGCTCTCGAAATATCCGTGCCGATGGCCAGGGTGGGCGGCGCGATACCGCTCGGGAATCAGCATCTCGACCGGCCGTCCAATGAGCTCCTCGCGTGCGTAGCCGAACAGCGTCTCGGCCTGCGTGTTGACCAGCACGATATGTCCTTGGCGATTGCTAATGACCATCGCGTCCGGCGCCACCTCGAGCAAGCGTCGAAACTTGTCATCGACCCGTTTGCGAGTTGTACCGTCGCGAATGGCGGCAATGACCATCGTTTCGCCATTCGACACCAGCGGGCTGAGACTCACTTCGGCGGGAAACTCGGTTCCGTCGGCGCGCAGGCCGAAGAGCTCGACTCCCGCAGCACCCATCGGCCGCGGATGTGGTTTGCGGAAATACTCGCTGCGGTGCGATGGGTGGCCAGCACGAAAGCGCTCGGGAATCAATAATTCCACCCCCGCGCCGAGCATCCGGTCGCGAGAATGCCCGAATAAGCTCTCGGTCTGCGCGTTGACGTGGACGATCCGACCCTGCGCGTCGATGATCACCATCGCGTCAGGTGCGGCCTCGAGCAGAGCATCGAATTCGGCAGATGGTGCCACCCTGCGACCCCGCTCGATGACCTAGCTCAACGCCCGGGCGGCGGTCTCGCCGTCACTTGCGTGCCCCGGGGTTCATCGTCACTTCGACTGATTCTCCACAAGGGATCTTCATCATCCTACCCGGCGCTAGCCAGGTGGTTTCCTTTCCATTCGGAGCAGGAACGCCAATCGCGAGGTAGTGCACCCCACACGGGACGATGAGCTTTCCTTCCGCGGGCCCATAATACTTCTGCGTCAGATACACGTTGGCTGATGAGCGCGAGGAATGGACGGTCAGGTACGCGAAGCCCGGTCCCGGCAGTGCATCCGGAGGCTCCTCCGCGCTCGATGCCGGCTGCGGAGCGCTGGGAGTCGGCTCTGGCCCTGGGAGCGCTTGCACCTCCGGTGGTCCTTTGGAGGGTGCCACTGGCGCCATCTGCGTCGGCGCGGGTGGAGTCTTGGTTGCAAACAGCGACGGGCGCTTCGTTGGCCGATCGATGGCCAGCTTGATGATGACGGCTGCGAGCGCGATGCCCAAAGCGAGCCACGCGCTGAGCCACGTGCTCCGGCGCCACCGCGTTGGAGTCTGCAATCGCTGCAGGATCGACGGACGTCTTGAGGCCGCGTGCTTGCCGGCCGCCGCGGCGCCGTTCCACGCGCGCGGTTCGGGCGCGAATCCTGCTGATACCGATATCGGCAGGACTGGCGGGATGGCGGCGGCAGTGGGACCATGGCTCGGCAGTCGTGCGGACTCGGCCGAAGGTGTCGGGATATTGCCGGCCACCGGCCGACCCCCCTTCTCTTCGGCCGCGGTATCAAGTTCGGATATCGATATGACCGGCGGTGGAGGGACGGGAGCCCGAGGCCGGGGTACCTCGTGCACCGCGAGGGATGTGCTCGTGACGGGCTCGGGAGCCGCCACAGGTTCTTGAGCTGGTGCCGGAACCGGCTCCGTCGACTCGCTTGCCGACAAGGCAGCCCTCACGCAAGCCTGCAGCTCCATCTTGCCGTGTTGGTCCTGAGCCACTGTGCGGATCAGTTGCGCCATCTCGGCGCAACCGATGACTCGGTTTTCCGGCGACAGCACGAGCGCACCATCGACGGCTGCGAGCACTTCAGGAGGAAGATCCGGCCGCAGAGATACGAGCGGAGGGGGACCACGCTCGACGACCGAGCTGAGCGCCTCGAGGGCGAGGGGATCGCGGGGCAGCACTCGGGGTGGTCGCCCGGTCAGAAGCTCCCAGAGAATCAGACCGGCGGCGTAGACATCCACCTTTGGCGTCAATGGCTGGCCGGCAATCTGCTCGGGCGCCATGTAGGCGGATTCCCATTCGACCTTTCCCGTTCGATCGAACCTAATCCCGAAGGGATGGATGAAGCCGAAGCCTCCGAGCTTGACGGCGCCGTCTCGGGTGACGTGGATGTTCGATGGGCTCACGCCCTTGTGAACTACCGGTGAGCTCGTTCCTGATGGGCTCGAGGCTCCATGCGCGTGTGCAAGAGCGTTCAGTACCGAAATCGCGACGTGAAAGACGGCCTCATCCGACAGCGTGCGATGGCCGTTGGGCTGCTCGATCCGCATGAGATCAGCCAACGACATGCCGTCGACGTATTCAAAAACGAAAATCAGAGATTGCTCGTGCTCGAAAAAGCGATACGTGCGAACGATCGCGGGATGGTTCAGCCTCCGGATGGCGGGTGCTTCGCGACGGAGCTCGTCGATGTTCTCCGCGTTTTCGGCCCACACGTTTTGCACGATTTTGAGCACGACCTCGCGCGATGGGCTTTCCTCGTGCGCGAGGTAGGCCTGCACCCTTTCGCTCGCGCTCAGATGCTTCGTCAAACGATACGCACCGATGCGCTCCAAAACCGGATGGTCCATGCAGCAGTTCCCGTCCACCTCTCGCGACGTAGGGCGAAGTCGTCCGGAGTCCTTATCGAGTTTTACACAAGCTCGTCGGGAATGCACCGTCACTCACGTGGCGCGCGTCGCCTACACTGTACCGTGTGCGGAAACTGAGCGAGCGACCTCGACGAAGCACGGGTGGCCAACTGTGATGCAGTGACGGCGCGCCAAGCGCGACGCGAAGATACCGGACTCGATTCGGTGGCTACGCCACGCTTCGGGCGGACCACTCCCTGACGATATCGTCGTAGTGCGACTGCAGCTCAGAGGCGTGAGCGTCTGCAAAAGCTTCCGCAGCCTTCAGGGCGAGTGACAGCGCACTACGGTCGGTTGCGCGGCAAGAGAAGATTCCCTTGCGTGCGCTCGTTACCTTTACATCGCCGAATCCTTCGACTTCCACCAGGAACACGATAGGTCCCCCCTTGGGGACCTCGTATCTCACCTTGCACATGGAGCACTCCTTGGGATCCGCGCTACGCGCGGACGCCAGGCTGCACTCTTAGGCGCGGACTCATGAAAGTCAATTGACAAATGGCTCTTCGTCGCTGCGGATATTCATACCGAGGCGCACAAGCTGGTCCCCGACGCCTCGTTGCGGGCGTGCTGCACCTCTCGAGCGAGTCGGCGCCGATCGCAATTCCCAGCATGAACCAGGCGAAGATCAGACCGACGCGAACCGCCGCGGGTCCGAGGAATGGAAGCCGGAGCTTCCACGACCCTGAGCGAATGGGCGACTGGATGGCTAGTGCGAGCTAGCGCGCCCTTCCGATCGACACAACCGTTCCACGATGCCGATTGCGGTTCTTCGCAACCCTGCTCCACCGCGACATCGCTGGAACACGATCTGCATCCAAGTAGCAAGAGAGTAGCGACGTCGCCTGGTGAGCGCGAGATTCTCGGGCTGTGTGATTTGTACCCAGTCGCTCAAGGGAACTTTTGACAGAGACACGCGATCGTCGGAGCAACCTGATTCGGACAAGGCAGACAGAATCATGAACCCAAGGCGATTTCTCGTTATCGGTGGGACCACCCTCGTGATGATCGGTGGTCTTGGTGCGATCGGCTGGCTGCAATCCATTTCGCGCGCGAGCTTGTTTCGTCCGCCACGTTGGATCAACTGGGTACACCTCGGCGTCGGAACGGCCGCTCTCACGATCGCGGCCCGAGGCGGAAGAAAACTGCAAGCCGGAATGACGCTCTTCCCTGCCATCGTCGGAACCACGCTAGGTGCAGGGGGCCTCGTTCTCGGCGGTCGCGCGGCCGAGCGGTTCAATCTTCCCGAGCTTCGGGATCCTTCTGATCACCTCGCCCATCTCATGGTCGGCATGTTGGCCTTGTGGGGATGGCGCGGGAGGTCTCTTCCGGTCGTGGAAGCCGGTCCTCAGCCGAGCTGGTTGGTGCCGTGACCTGAATGTTCGTCGCATTTCGCACATGGAGGGACCCGCCCGAGCCTCGCACGCCAACTTGGGACCTTTGCCGCAAGAGCAACTGGCTACGGTAGATGCTGTAGACGACACACACCAGCTGCTCAGCGATTGAGGCGCGTGAAACCAACGCTCGGGATCGGTCCAGCGACCGATCATCGCGCGAGAGAGACGGACTATGTCGCTCATCTGACGGACTGCCGCGGGGCATGTTTGCGCTCGCGCCGATGGTCCGGAGGAGGCGCACATGTTCTGCCAAGAAATCATGACCGAGGACGTGGAATGTCTCTCGCCGAATGATACCGCTCAGTACGCCGCTCGCAGAATGCGCGAACTGAACATTGGATTTTTGCCGGTGTGCGATGCTTCTGGCAAGGCGATTGGAACTTTGACCGATCGAGACATCGCCGTTCGGCTAGTCGCAGAAAACGGCGACGCGAGCACGCCGGTCAGCACGCTGATGACGCGCGAGGTCATTTCCTGCCGACCCAAGGACGACGTCCAGATAGCTCAGAGCTTGATGGCTCAGCATCACAAGTCGCGCATCATGGTCGTTCACGATGGTGGACGGGTGACCGGCGTCATCAGCCTTTCGGATATCGCGCAGACTGTGGATGCGCCGCATGCTGCGCAGACGATGAAGAAAGTGTCGGAGCGAGAGGCTCGGCATCACTGACCACAACCGATACGAGCATATCCGCTCTACCCAGTGCGACAGAGAAGCAGCCCATAAGGGCTTTGGCCTGGGGCTTTCGATTGCGAGAGAGATTGTCGTCGCCCACGGCGGCCGCATGTGGGTCGAGAGCCAGCTTGGCGAAGGAAGCCGGTTCTTCTTTCCAATTCCCACTTCCACTCAGACGATGCAACATACTGGCTTCTCGTCTTGATGATCAGCGCACGCCCGGCAGGATGACATCGCTCAGGCTGGCCGCGTCGACGATGCCTTGTCCCGCCATCCACGCATCGGCTGCTGCGACGAGCGCGCGCCCCTCGTCACCCCCGATGACGCGCCCGAGCCGGCGCCGTGTCACCGTCGCGTGGAGGGCCATGCCTACCGTATCGAGATCCGTCGCGGCCGCGGCGAGCGCCGCAACGGCGGCATCGCTCGCGTTGCCGCGCAGGGCGGCCGCGCTGCCGCCCAAAGCTTGGCCGAGGGCGCTTGCCCACGCGACCCGCTCATGATCGAGCCGTTGGGCGATTCGCTCGGCCTCACGAAGCCACCGCTCGCCGGCCTGCCCAGGCGTCGCCGCCGCCCGCGCGAGCGCGGTCCGACCGATGAGATCCAGTGTCGAGACCCGCAGATATTGTACCTCGAGCAGAAGCGCACGTCGCAAGCGGGGCCACCATTCGAGCGCTCGCTGGTGGGCGCTCGGCGCGTCGCCCACGTACAGATCGATGTGCACGCGCGCGACCAGATCCATGTAGTGGGGCACGTGGGTGCCCTGACTCGGGCAAATTTGGAATGTCTGCTCGGTAATCTCGCGCGCGCCCGCAACGTCCCCGCGCATGAGCCAGTTGATGACCTGGATGCCGGTCTGCATGTGGGACGTGGCGAAGCGGTCGCCCCGCTGCTCGGCCTCGCGCAACATGCGCGGCCGCACACGGCCCAGCTCGGCCAACGCGCCTCGCAACAAGAGCGCGTTGAGATAGAAGATCTTGGTCTCGTCGATTTCGAAGACGTCCCATGGGTCACCGGTGCGGTGCTCCTCGATCAAGCGATTGGCCTGCGCGAGCAGCTCTTGCGCGTCGGCCCAGCGCCCCTCGAAAAAAGCGGCGATGCCCGCGGCGGCGCGTGCCCCGCAGCGCACCCGCGGGTCATTGGAGCGAGTGGCGATCTTTTGCGCACGTTCGACCAGCTCCGCCGTGCGGCGCGCCGAGCGACTGCCGCTGGTCGCCGAGAAATGCGCCTCCATGATCATCGCGCGGGCGACGCGGAACGGCTCACCCGCCGAGAGAGACATGAGGACATTGCGCGTCTGGAACAAGGCGGCGCTCATCGTATCGACGTAGCCGAGGCCCACTGCCGCCGACGAGCACACGTCGATGCGCGCCAGCGTGCGTGGGGTCAGGTCGGTTTCCTCGCGCTCGCGGTAGCCGAGGCCGCGCAGGCGCAGCTGGGCACGCCTCATCAGCATGGCCATGAGCGCGCGCGCGGGGCCCCGCGGCAGCCGGATCCCGACCGCCGCCAACACACCGCGCATCACGTCGCGTCCGGCGTCGACGTGACCGGTGATGAGCAGCTGCTCGGCCGCGCGGCGCCGAAGCTCCACCGCTTCGTTCGGCCCCGCACTGTCGGTGGCCGCCAGGTAGATTTCCGCGGCCTCGCGCCCTCGGCCGGCGTTGGCGAGCGCGTCCCCCAAAGCCAGGCGCCAATGGCCCACGCGGTCCAGGTCGTCGGGCGCGAGCTCGATGGCAAGCGCGTAGAGGCGAGCCGCCCGCTCGAACGCGAATGCGGTTTGCGCCTTGATTGCCGCCATCTCCGCAAATTGCGCAGCGCGATCGGCGCGCCCGGCGTCGCGCCAATGTTGCGCGATCGCTTCGGGATCCGCGCTGCCGGACGCCTCGAGCGCGACCGCGAGACGGTCGTGGCCGCTCGCGCGTGCATGCCCGGGGATGTGCGGCCACACCGCCGCGCGAATCCGATCGTGATAGAGCTCGACCGTGTCGGTGCGGCGCGCTCCGCCGGAAAGAGCGAAGCTGGCGGCACGTAACGCAGCCAGCAGTTCTTCGAGCCGCGCTACGTTCATGGAGGCGGCCACCGCCAAGGTCTCGAGCGGAATCGGCTGGCCGGCGGTGACCAGCAGCTCGAGCACGGCGCGGGCCGGCGGATCGAGCCGCTCGATGCGCGCCCACAGCGCATCCTCGAGTGCGAGCGGCTTGTCCGAGCGACGCGTTCCGCTGCCCGCGTGGCGAATCAGCGCTTCGATGAACAGCGGGTGCCCGCCCGATTCGAGCGCGATCGCACTCGCACTCGCGGGACCGGCCGAGGTCGGGTCCATCTGCCTGAGGAGCGACCTCGCCAGCGCCTGGGCGGAGTCGGCCGCCAGCGGCTCGAGCCGCAGCGGCCTCACTTCAGAGGAGATGGTCGAAAGATCGAAGCGCGGCGGAGGCGCATCCCGGGTGACCCGAGCGGTGGCCACCAAGAGAACGCGCGGCGCGTCGTAGGGATGTAGCACCTCGCGCAGCAGGGCCAGACTGTCCTCGTCGCCCCACTGCACGTCGTCGATGCACAGAATCAGCGACCGCTCCGCCGCCACCCGTGCCCACAGCTCGCGCAGCGCCGCGAACGCACGCCGGCGGCCCTCTTGACGGTCGCCCGCCGCTTCGGGCAGCTCGGGGACGTTCGCGATGGCATTGACACGCAAGAGGACCGGAAACATGCGCGCCAGAAACTCGATGTTGGGAGGCAACAGCGCCGCCACCTCTGCGCGGTCCATCCGGGCCAACGCGTGGGTCAGGGCATCGATCAAACCGTCGACCGCCTTGTACGGCACCGATTCGCGCTCGAAACAGCGACCGGCGAGTACGAGCGCGCCGCGATCGCGTGCCATCAGCTGGCAAAAGTGCCGCAGCAGCGTGCTCTTGCCGATGCCCGACTCGCCCGAGATCTGCACCAGAACGGGGCCAGCGGTGCGGCTCTCGTCGAAGGCGCGGGCGAGGAGCGCCAGCTCGCTGGCTCGGCCGTATAGCTCGCTGGTCGTTTGCACCGCCAGCGTCGGCGAACTCCGATGGCTCTGAAACAGGCGCGCCAGCACACTCTCCCCTGACGGCCGAGCGGACGGCTCGATGCTCAAGAGCTCCATGCACAGCTGCTCGAGGTCAGCCGGCACGCGCGCGCCGAGGCGGCTCGGCGAAACCGGCGGCAGGTGTCGCTTCTGAACCAACATTTCCATCGAATTGCCGCCGAAAGGGAGTCGCCCCGCCAGCGCGTGATAGAGCAGCACGCCCACGGCGTACCAGTCTGCCTCGCGGCCCACCTCGCCGGACACTGTTTGCTCCGGTGCCATGTAGGCGGGTGTTCCGAGCACGAAGCCCGACAGCATGTGTTCGTCGGACTGGACCATGTCGAGCACCAGGCCGAAATCGAGAATGACGACGCGACCCTCTTCGGTGCACAAGAGATTCGAAGGCTTGATGTCTCGATGCACTTTGCCGGCTGCGTGCAACGCCGACAGCCCGCGCGCGAGCTGACCGAGCGCGGCCCGCAGCCGGCGTTCGTCGAACACCGGCTTCGCGTCGAGGGGCGGCTCTTCAGCGGAGGCGTGCGCCCAGTCGGCGTCCGACGCACCGCGGTGCTTGACGTTGACGGTGGCGACCCCGGATCGGCGATCCTT
>Ga0137375_10008165_pt1 | contig 12456 bp, 14 predicted proteins | sample SagtaG_24_FD_104936 | JGI IMG/M metagenome (GOLD analysis project Ga0137375, IMG submission 104936) | Vadose zone soil microbial communities from Sagehorn Ranch, Mendocino, California, USA - Sage1_R_113_16 metaG | ecosystem: Environmental > Terrestrial > Soil > Vadose zone | place: USA... | reverse complement strand
GACCGGACCGTGACCCCGTCGTCCACCAACCCGATGGGGGTCAAGGGCATCGGCGAGGCGGGGACGATCGCCGCGCCGCCGGCGGTGCTCAACGCGGTCGCCGACGCGCTGCGGCCCGTCGGGGTCGAGTTCATCGACCTGCCCGCCAGCGCCGAGCGGGTCTGGCAGGCCATCCAGTCAGCCCAGAGCAACCAGGGAGGTGCAGCGTGATCCCGGCGCCGTTCGACTACGAGGTGGCCTCCTCGGCCGACCACGCGGTCGAGTTGCTCGGCCAGGGAGGCGAGGACGCCAAGCTGCTCGCCGGCGGGCACTCGCTGCTGCCGCTGATGAGGCTGCGGCAGGCCACGCCGTCGATGCTGGTCGACATCGGCCGGCTACGCGACCTCAGCTACGTGCGCGACGCCGGCGACCGGCTCGCCGTCGGCGCCCTCACCACCCACGACGAGCTGCAGCACGACCCGCTGCTGCAGCGGGAATGCCCGATCCTGGCCCACACCGCCGGCGAGATCGGCGACCCGCAGGTGCGCCACCGTGGCACCATCGGCGGGTCGGCGGCGCACGCCGACCCGGCCTCCGACCTGCCCACCGTGCTGCTCGCCCTCGACGCCGAGCTGGTGGTCCACGGCCCCGGCGGCGACCGCACGGTCCCGGCGACCGACTTCTGGAAGTTCATCTTCGAGTCCGACCTCGGCCCCCAGGACCTGCTGACCGAGATCCGGGTACCGAAGCTGGCCGGGGCCGGCTGGTCCTACCAGAAGTTCAGCACCAGGGCGCAGGACTGGGCGATCGTCGGCGTCGCCGCGGTGGCCCGCAACGGCGCCACCTCGGTGGCGCTCACCAACATGGGCTCGACGCCCGTGCGCGCCCGCGCGGTCGAGCAGGCGCTCGCCGGCGGGGCCGACGCCGCGGAGGCGGCGGAGCAGGCGCTGGAGGGCACCAACGCGCCCGACGACGCCCTCGCCAGCGACGAGTACCGCCGGCACCTCGCCAAGGTGCTCACCAGGCGGGCTGTCGAGGAGGCACGGTCGCGCTGAGCGGCACGTCGGCGGGGAGGGCGCCGGGAGCTGGTGCCCTCCCCTTCGCTTCCGTCGAGGAGCTGGAGGCCGCCCTCGCCGGCCACGCCTACCTGGCCGACCGCGGGCTGGCCACCGCCATCTACCTGGCGCTGCACCTGGACAAGCCGCTGCTGCTGGAGGGCGAGGCAGGCGTCGGCAAGACCGAGGTGGCCAAGGTGCTGGCCGGGCTGCTCGGCCGCCAGCTGGTGCGGCTGCAGTGCTACGAGGGCATCGACGTCAGCCAGGCCCTCTACGAGTGGGACTACTCGCGCCAGCTCATCGCCGTCCGCGCCGCCCAGCTCGGCGAACGCCAGGCCGACCTGTTCGGCACCGAGTTCCTGGTGGAGCGGCCGCTGCTTTTGGCGGTGCGGGCCGGTTCGCTGGCGGTGCTGCTGATCGACGAGCTGGACCGCGCCGACGACGAGTTCGAGGCGTTCCTGCTCGAGGTCCTCTCCGAGTTCGCGGTCACCATCCCCGAGATCGGCCGGGTGGCCGCCGAGCGGCCACCCGCGGTGGTGATCACCTCCAACCGCACCCGCGAGCTCCACGATGCGCTCAAGCGCCGCTGCCTGTACCACTGGATCGACCATCCGTCGGTGGAGCGGGAGGTGGAGATCGTGCGGGTGCGGGCCCCAGAGGTGCCGGAGGCGCTCGCCCGGCAGGTCGCCGAGGCGGTCGCGCGGCTGCGCCGGCTGGACGTCGCCAAGCGTCCAGGGGTGGCGGAGACGATCGACTGGTCGCAGGCGCTGGCCTTCCTCGGCGCCACCCGGCTGGAACCGGAGCAGGCCGCCGCCACCCTCGGGGCGCTGGTCAAGGACCACGAGGACCAGGACCTGGTCCGCTCCCGCCTCGACCAGATCCTGGGGCAGGAATGAGCGCGGATCCCGGCCTGGAGCGGCTGGTCGGGTTCGGGCGGCTGCTGCGGCAGCGGGGGCTGCCGGTCGGCACCGGGCGGATCCTCACCTTCTGCCGGGCGGTGGCCGCCCTGGACCGGCTGGACCGCCGCGGCGTCTACTGGGCCGGACGGGTCGCGATGGTCGCCCGCAAGGAGGACCTCGACGCCTACGACCAGGCGTTCGACGCCTGGTTCCCCAGCCAGCTCGACGTCGCGCTGTCCGCGGTCGCCGGCTGGGTCGGGCAGACCCCCGCCCCGCAGCAGATCGAGGTGCTCCTGGACCAGGGCGTCGCCGAGGAGCGCTGGGAGCCGGTCGAGGGGAGCGAGGACGGCGAGGCGACGGTCGGGGTGCTGGCCAGCGCCGCCGAGGTCCTGCGGGCCAAGTCGTTCGACCAGCTCACCGAGGACGAGCGGCTGCATGCCGACCGCACCATCCGCGCCCTGGCCGTGCAACTTCCGACCAGGCGCAGCCGCCGTTCCAGGCCGTCCCCCTACGGCCGCCACTTCGACCTGCGGCGCACCCTGCGGGCATCGCTGCGCACCCAGGGCGAGCCGTTCCGGCGGGCCTGGCGCGACCGGCGGGTCCGGCCACGGCCGCTGGTCCTCATCCTCGACGTGTCCGGCTCGATGTCGGCCTACTCGCGGGCGCTGATGCAGTTCGGCTTCGCGGCCAGGCGGGCCGGCCGCCGGGTCGAGGTGTTCTGCTTCGGCACCCGGCTGACCCGGGTCACCAGGGCGCTTTCCCGCTCGGAGCCCGATGATGCGCTGCGCGAGGTGGCCGCCAGCGTGGTCGACTGGGACGGCGGCACCCGCATCGGCGCCTCCCTCAAGGAGCTGCTGGACCGCTGGTCGCAGCACGTCGCCATGCGCGGCGCGGTGGTGGTGCTGTGCTCGGACGGGCTGGAGCGCGGCGACCCCGCCCTGCTCGCCGCCCAGGTCGCGCGGCTGGCCCGCCTCGCCCACCGGCTGATCTGGGTCAACCCGTTGAAGGGGAGCGTCCGCTACCAGCCGCTCGCCCGCGGCATGGCCGCCGCCCTGCCCCACGTGGACGTGTTCGTGGCCGGCCACAACCTGGAGAGCCTCGACGCCCTCTGCGAGGTGCTGGCGGAAGCCCGGTGAAGGCGGCCTCTTGGAGGTGTACGGTGCGATGGTGGATCCGAAGGCGCAGGTGACCGTGCTGCTCACCGCCGAGCGGTTGTCCCTCGATGCGGCCTTCCATGCCGTCCTGCGTCCCAGCTGCGGCGGCACCGCCCTGTTCGTGGGCACCACCCGCAGCCCCAACCGCGGCAGGGTGGTCGACGAGCTCGAGTACGAGGCCTACGCCGAGCTGGCCGGTCCGGAGCTGCGGCGGGTCGGCGAGGCCGCCGCGGCCCGCCACGGCCTCGGCGCCGTCTACCTCGCCCACCGGGTCGGGGTGGTCGCCGCCGCCGAGCCGAGCGTGATCGTGGCCGCCTCCGCGCCGCACCGCACCGAGGCGCTGGCCGGCTGCCGGGAGCTGATCGACGAGCTCAAGCGGACCGTGCCGATCTGGAAGAAGGAACGCTGGGAAGGCGGCGGCCACTGGGTCGGCCTCCCCGAACCCCAGCCAGAGGAGGTGCGGCGTGCCTGAGATGGTCGACGCCTTCGGCCGGGTCGTGCGCGACCTGCGGGTCTCGGTCACCGACCGCTGCAACTTCCGCTGCCTGTACTGCATGCCGGAGGACGGCCTGCCCTGGCTGGCAAGGGCCGACGTGCTCACCGGCGACGAGATGGTCCGCGCGCTGCGGGTGGCCATCGAGCTGGGCGTGCGCACCGTCCGCATCACCGGCGGCGAGCCGACCCTCCGCCGCGACCTGGTCGACGTGGTCGCCGCCCTCAGCGGCCTCGGGGTGGAGCTGTCGATCACCACCAACGGCTTCCTGATGGACCGGCTGGCCGAGCCGCTGCGCCAGGCCGGCCTCCGGCGGGCCAACGTCTCGCTCGACTCCCTGCGCCGCGACCGCTTCCAGCAGATCACCAGGCGCGACGCGCTGCAGCGGGTGCTGGACGGCATCGATGCCTGCCTGGCCGCCGGCCTGCGCCCGCTCAAGATCAACGCGGTGGTGGTGCGCGGCTTCAACGACGACGAGCTCGAACCGATGGCCGGCTGGGCCCGCGACCTCGGCGTCGAGCTGCGCTTCATCGAGTTCATGCCGCTGGACGCCCCGGGCGAGTGGACCCGCGAGCAGGTCGTGCCCGCCGGCGAGATCCTGACCCGGCTGGACGCCGCCTTCGGGCTGCAGGCCCCTGACCCGCGCGGCAGCGCCCCGGCGGAGCGTTACCGGTACGCGGACGGCCGCGGCGCCGTCGGCATCATCGCTTCGGTCACCCGCGCCTTCTGCGCCCAGTGCGACCGCATCCGGCTGACCGCCGACGGCCAGGTGCGCACCTGCCTGTTCGCCACCACCGAGTACGACCTGCGTTCGGTGCTGCGCTCCGGGGAGGGCGACGAGGCGGTCGCCCGCGTCTACCTGGACGCGGTCGCCCGCAAGCAGTGGGGCCATCGGATCAACGAGCCCGATTTCGTCCAGCCAGCCCGCGGCATGTCGCAGATCGGCGGGTAGCGGCCCCGGTTCCGGTAGGCTCCGGCTTCCGGTGCCGGCGCGGATGAGGAGGGGGACGCATGCAGGCGGATTGCACCTTCTGTCAGATCGTGTCCGGCGAGCTGCCGGCCGACCTGGTGAACGAGGACGAGCGCACCATCGCGTTCATGGACATCAACCCGGCGACCCTCGGCCACCTGCTGGTCGTGCCCCGCCGGCACGCACCCGACGTGATCTCGGCCGAGGCCGACGACTGGCTGGCGGTGGCGGCCACCGCCAGGCGGATGGCCCGCTGGGCGGTCGGTGCCTTCCACGCCGGCGGCGTCGACCTGGTCCAGGCCAACTCGGACGGGTCGGCGGGCAACCAGACCGTGTCCCACCTGCACGTCCACGTCCTGCCCCGCTACCACGACGACCAGCTCGGGGCCTGGTGGACGCCGCAGACCGCCGACCCGGCCGAGATCACCGAGGCGGCCCGCCGGCTGGTGGACTACGGACGCCACGAGCACGAGTCGAGGCTGGCCGCGCCATCCGGTTGAGTTGCTCCTGCCCGACCCACGTGTTTGCATCCGGGCTTGATCGGGATCGCGCGATCTGAGATACCTGGGGGGAAAGGACCAGCCCATGGACGCAGGACCACTGATCGCCATCCTGATCGTGCTCGTGCTGCTCGCCTCCGCCGCCGTGCTGGTCGGCCGCCAGCAGCGCACCCGCCGGCTGCAGGACCGGTCCGGGCCGGAGCACGACCACACCGTCGCCACGCCAGGCGACCGCCGTTCGGCAGAGTCCGAGCTGCAGGAGCGCACGGCACGGCGCGAGCAGCTCCGCATCGCCCCGCTCGACCCGGCTGCCCGCGACCGCTACGTGGCGGCCTGGCACATGACCCAGGCGCGCTTCGTCGACGAGCCGGCCGAGGCCACCCGCGAGGCCGACCGGCTGATCACCTCGGTGATGCGCGACCGCGGCTACCCGGTGGACGGCTTCGAGCAGCGGACCGCCGACGTCTCGGTCGACCACCCGCAGGTGGTCGACGACTACCGTGCGGCCCACGCGATCGCCGCCGCCAACCAGCGGTCCGAGGCCAGCACCGAGGACCTCCGGCAGGCGCTGGTGCACTACCGTTCGCTGTTCGAGGAGCTGCTCGAGGTGGAGCCGGACCGTCCGGCCGACGAGGCGCGCCGCGCCGACCGCTGACCGAGGAGGCACGATGACCGAACGCTACGGATACGGGTACGGCGACCAGCCGGGCGACCAGCGGCCCTCCGGGCGTGGAGCGGTCACCGAGCACCAGGAGCGGGAGGACGACGAGGAGGTCCGCGAGATCGACCTGACCGACGAGGCCCTCCAGGAGGCGGGCGCCGAGGAGGAGGCCGAGGACGAGCAGGCGCGCAGCCTGCGGGCGGCGGCCGGCGCCTTCGAATCCCACACGGGGACCGAGCCGGCCGCCGGCACCTCCGAGGACGACATCCGGCCTGGCGGTGGCCCGTCGATCTTCGACGTCGGCCAGCGCGACCGTGCCGAGGAGGAACCCCCGACCGGCTACGAGCCGGCCGCCGCCGACGCCGCGGAGGCGGTCGCCCCGGCGCCGCCGGCGACCCTGCTCGCCTCGCTGGACGCCACCGACGTCCGCAGCCGCTTCCTCGACATCCAGGCAGGCTTCGTCGACGAGCCGCGCCAGGCCGTCGAGGAGGCCGGCCGCTTCGTCGAGGAGCTGGTGCAGCAGGTGATCCAGGCACTGCAGGCGCAGCGTGGCCAGCTCCACGGCGTCGCCGCCGAGGGCTCCACCGAGGACCTGCGCCTGGCACTGCGCGGCTACCGGCAGTTCGTCGACCGGCTGCTCGGCCTGGAGCTGTAGGCCGAGGCCGGCGCGGACGCCTTGCCGCGCCAGGGGCTCGTGGCTATGGTTGCCGCGGGCCTTCGACGGAGGCGCCCAGGGGAGCCCGGCGCACCGGGCTGAGAGGCCGACGAGCGGTCGGCGACCCTTCGAACCTGATCCGGTTAGTACCGGCGAAGGGAGGAGCCGTGACCGCATCCGGCCAACCGTCCGTCCACCTCCAGCGAGCGCCCGAATGGGGCATCGACCCGGTGCCGCGCGAGCGGCGGGTGCTCGGCTTCCTCGACCAGGCGGTGCTGTGGGGCAACCTCGGCGTCAGCCTGCTGGTGCTGGTCGCCGGCGCCCTGCTGGTGCCGGCGCTCGGCCTGTGGCAGGCGCTCCTGGCCACCGTGCTCGGCGCCGCCATCGGCAACCTCCTGCTCGGGCTGGCCGCCGTGCCGGCCTCCGAGACCGGGGTGCCCACCATGGTCCTGTACCGTGCGCCGCTCGGCGTGCGCGGCTCGCTGCTGCCCACCGCCTGCAACGTCGTGCAGAACCTCGGCTGGGCGACCTTCGAGCTGTTCGTGATCGCCAGCGCCGCCGCCGCGGTCTCCGAGCGGGTCTTCGGCTTCCGCGGCCGGCTGCTGTGGGTGCTGGTGTTCGGCGTGATCACCACCGCCATGGCGGTCGCAGGGCCGCTGCGGGTCATCCGCCAGTGGCTGGAGCGGTTCGCCATCTGGGCCGTGCTCGCCTCCACCGGCTACCTGACCTGGTACGCGCTGGCCCGCTTCGACCTGGGCCGGCTGGCCGACCAGGCCGGCCAGGGAGGCCTCTCGTTCTGGGCGGGGGTCGACATCGCCATCGCGCTGCCGATCTCGTGGGTGCCGCTGGTGGCCGACTACGCCCGCTTCGGCCGCTCCGCCAAGGCCACCTTCTGGGGCACCGCCACCGGCTACTTCCTCGCGCAGGTCTGGTTCTACGCGCTCGGCGTCCTGTTCCTGCTCAGCATCGGCCAGGGCGACGTGATCGCGGCGGTGATCGCCGTCCCGGTCGGGCTGCTCGCCATGGCCGTGCTGGTGGTCGACGAGGCCGACGAGGTGTTCGCCAACCTCTACTCGACCGGGGTCAGCCTGCAGAACGCCGCGCCCCGGCTTCCCGGCCGGCGCCTGGTCCTGGTCCTCGGCGTGGTCGCCACCGGCCTGGCCGCCCTGGTCGCCGACCTGTCCCGCTACGAGAGCTTCCTGTTCCTGCTGGGGGCGCTGTTCGTGCCGTTGTTCGGGGTGCTGGCGGCCGACTACTTCGTGCTCGCCCGCCGCCGCTACGACGTGGCCGCCATGTACCGCGCCGACGGGCCCTACCGTGGCGTGCGCTGGGCGGCGTTGCTGGTCTGGCTGCTCGGGTTCCTGGGCTACAACTGGATCAACCCGGGCTTCGTCGAGGCCTGGGTGACGCTGCTGCGCGGCCTCTTCGCCGACCTGCTCCACCTGCCGTTCCCGCTCTCCGGGCGGCTGCCCTGGCTGGGCGCGTCGATCCCCGCCTTCGCCGTATCCTTTCTTGCCATGCTGGCGGTCGGCCGCAGGGAGGTGCCCAGGTGAGCGGAGCGAGCGCGGCGGTGTTCGCCGGGATGCCCGACGAGGGCCTGGCGTTCCTGGAGGACCTCGAGGAGCGCAACACCAAGGAGTTCTTCGACACCCACAAGCGGCTTTTCAAGGAGCAGGTGCAGGTGCCGTTCGCCGCCCTGCTGGACGCGGCCGCCGAGCGGCTGCGCCGGAGCGCGCCGGAGCTGGGGCAGCCGAAGGTGTTCCGCATCTACCGCGACCTGCGCTTCAGCAAGGACAAGACCCCCTACAAGACGTCGATGAGCGGCCACGTCGCCCACCGTGCGCCGGCCGACGGGGTGGTCGAGGTCGGCTACTTCGTCAACCTCGGTCCGGAGGGGCTGTACGCGGCCGGCGGCCTCTACCATCCGGCCCGTCCCGAGCTGGAGCGGGTGCGGGCGGCGGTCGCCGGGAGCGACGGCGGGGCGGAGCTGGCCTCGATCCTGCGGCGGGCCGCCGGCCGCGGCATGGAGCAGTGGCTGGATCCGTTGCAGCGCATGCCGAAGCCCTACCCGGCCGACCATCCGCTCGCCGACCTGCTGCGGGCCCGCTCCTTCACGCTGCACCGCCACCACGAGCGTGGCCCCTTCATGCTCACCGGCGAGCTGCTCGACCGCCTGGTGGAGGACTGGCGGGCGCTGGTCCCCCTCAACCGCTGGCTCGACAGGACCCTGTCAGGCTAGCCGGGGGCCGACGAACACCACCAGCACGGCCGGGTCGGGGCCGAGGTTCTTGAGGGCGTGCTTGGACCCGGCCGGCGCGAGGACCGCCTCGTACTGCCCGACCTCGGCGGTCTCCTCGTCGACCCGCACCAGCACCCGCCCCGCCATCACCAGCAGCACCTTGTCGGACCCCTCGTGGACCAGGAGGAGCTGCTCCTGGCCGGGGTCGAGGCAGTACAGGTCGGTCAGGGTCCGGTCGGTCTCGAACACCCGGTGCTTGGCGAGCCGTCGCTCGTCGAAGGCGATCAGGTCGGCCAGCCGACGCCATTCCACGCTGCACCTCCCTTAGAACGCCAGCCAAGTATCGGCGTCGCATCAGGCACGCTCGACCCTCGACAGGCCCTGGCGCATGCGCGCCGGGCATACTTGGCTGGCGTTCTAGTTCGAGCGCGAGACTAGACTTGGCGCCCAGATCATGCACGCGGGTTGGAGGCTCGATGCTCAAGGTCACCCTCGCAAGGGCCGACGCGGTCGCCGCCAAGGCCGATCTGCTCGCCGTCCCGGTCTTCGCCGGCGTCGAGCTGGGGCCGGGCGCCGAGGAGGCGGTGCAGCGCCTCGCCGCGCCGGTCGTCCCCCTGCTGGAGGGACGCGGTTTCACCGGCAAGGTCGGCGAGGCGGTCGCCCTGCCCACCCTCGGCCGCCTGCCCGCCGCCACGCTGCTGCTGGTCGGGGTGGGCGAACGGGCGAAGGTCGACCTCGAGGTGCTGCGCCGCGCCGCCGCGGCGGTCGTCCGGCAGGCCGGCGGTGCCCGACGGGCGGTCACCACCCTGCCCCAGGTCCTGCCCGCCGACCCGGCCGCCGCGGTGCGGGCGCTGACCGAAGGGGCGCTGCTGGCCGCCTACCGCTTCGACAAGTACAAGAAGGCGACCGCCAACGGGGCCGGCCGCCCCAGCGGCCTGACCGGCCTGGCCCTTGCCGCCGGGGGCTCCGGGGGGCGGGAGGCGCTCGGGGCGGCGGTGGCCGCCGGCCAGGCGAGGGCTGCGGCCACCAACCTGGCGCGCGACCTCTCCAACGAGCCCGCCAACGCCATGCACCCGGACGACCTGGCCGCCGCCGCCCGCAGGCTGCTGGGGGGCAAGGGCGTCACCGTGAGCGTCAAGGACGAGCGGGCGCTCGCCAGGGAGGGATTCGGTGGCATCGTCGGGGTCGGCCAGGGCGCCGACCACCCGCCGCGCCTGGTGGAGCTGCGCTACCGTCCGCGCGGTGCCTCCGGCAAGGTCGTGCTGGTCGGCAAGGGCATCACCTTCGACTCTGGCGGGCTGTCGCTGAAGCCGCCCGACGGCATGAAGACCATGAAGACCGACATGTCGGGGGCGGCGGCGGTCCTCGGCACGATGAGCGCGCTGGCCGACCTGGACGTCAAGGTGGCGGTCACCGGCTACCTGGCCACGGCCGAGAACATGCCGTCGGGCCGGGCGACCCGGCCGGGGGACGTGCTCACCATGAAGAACGGCAAGACCGTCGAAGTGCTCAACACCGATGCCGAGGGGCGGCTGGTGATGGCCGACGCGCTCGCCGTCGGGGCGGCCGCCAAGCCCGACGCGATCGTGGACGTGGCCACCCTCACCGGCGCCTGCATGGTCGCCCTCGGCACCCGCTACGCCGGGCTGATGGGCAACGACGACGCCCTGGCGGCCGAGCTGCTGGCGGCGGCCGGCGAGGCCGGCGAGCCGGCCTGGCGGCTGCCCCTGCCGCCCGAGTACCACAAGGAGATCGAGAGCGACATCGCCGACCTGAAGAACGTCGGCGACCGCTACGGTGGGGCGCTGGTCGCCGGGCTGTTCCTGCAGGAGTTCGTGGACGGCCGGCCCTGGGTCCACCTGGACATCGCCGGCCCGGCCCGCTCCGACTCCGAGGACGGCTACCTGGGCAAGGGCTCCACCGGCGCCGCCGTCCGGACCCTGCTCTCGTGGCTGGAACGGCGCTCGAGCTGACCGGCGCCGGCACCAGGGTCAGGCGTCCGGCCCGCGGGCCCGAACCTGCTTGACCGCGACCAGGGCGGCCTGCAGCTCGCGGATCCAGTCGGCCTGGTGGGTGCCGACCAGCCGCACGCACCAGGCGAGGGCGTCGCTGCGGCTGCGAGCGACCCCGGCGTCGATCAGGGTGTCGAGCACCCGGCGCTCGCCGAGGCGCAGCCGGGTCATCACCGGGACGCTCAGGGTGGTGAACAGCAGGCGCTCGCCGCCGCACACCACCCCCCACGACACCGTGCGCCTGAAACGCCGCTCCAGCTGGGCGGCCAGGCGCACCCGCTGCTCCCTGGTCTCCTCGCGGAAGCGCCTGGCCCGCTGCAGGACGTCGCCCTCGCCCTCGGGCAGCGCGCCGACGACGAGGATCTCCTCGCCGTCCACGGTCACCTCTGGCGGTCCGCTGAACCAGCCGGCCGGCAGCCGCTGCTCCAGCCAGCCGGCCACCTCCCGAACCATTTGCTCTGGCTGCACGTAATTACAGTATTACCGAGACCGCCCGGAACAAAGTCCAACGCAACCAGAACGTCGGTCGGGCATGCCAGACCGACGTTCTGGGGCAAAGGTGGGAAACATGCTCCGACGAGCGGTTTCGACCGGCTTGCTTTTCCACATCGACGATCCGGGCCGGTATCATCCCGGCATCAGGCAGCAGACAAGGGGAATCCCCCGTGCAGATCGATTTCAGGTCTTCTGAGCGCTCCAGCCTCGGCGTCGAGGTCGAGCTCGAGCTCGTCGACCGGGGGACGCGCGAACTGCGCAGCGGCGCGTCGGACGTGCTGTCGGTGCTGGGCCGCGACCATCCTGGCGGTGAGCACCCCAAGGCCAAGCACGAGCTGCTCGAGTCGACCATCGAGATCATCACCGGCATCTGCTCGACGGCGGAGGAGGCCCGCCAGGACCTGACCGGCACGCTGAACGAGCTGTACCCGCTGGTGGAGGAGCGCGGCCTCGAGCTGATGTGCTCGGGCAGCCACCCGTTCTCGGATCCCGCCAAGCAGGACGTCAGCCCGAACCCCCGCTACCATCAGCTGGTCGAGGACATGCAGTGGATGGCCAGGCGCATGCAGATCTTCGGCATCCACGTGCACGTCGGCGTGCGCTCGCCCGAGAAGGCGATCGCGATCGTCAACGCCCTCTGCGGCTACATCCCGCACTTCCTGGCCCTCTCCGCCTCCAGTCCCTACTGGGAGGGCCAGGACACCGGGCTGGCGTCCTGCCGCAGCAAGGTGTTCGAGGGCCTGCCGACCGCCGGTCTGCCCTACCAGCTCTCCGGCTGGGATCAGTTCGAGCAGTTCATGGACACGCTGATCTCGGCCAAGACGATCCGAACGATCCGTGAGGTCTGGTGGGACATCCGCCCGCACCCCGGATTCGGCACGGTCGAGCTGCGCATCTGCGACGGCCTGCCGACGATGGGGGAGATCGCGACCGTGGCGGCCATGAGCCAATGCCTGGTCGAGCAGCTCAACTCCCTGATCGACCGCGGCTACACGCTGCCGGTCCCAAGGAGCTGGATCATCCGCGAGAACAAGTGGCGGGCCGCCCGCTACGGGCTCGACGCCGAGATCATCCTCGACGACCAGGGACGGCTGCAGCCGATCCGGGAGGCGATCGAGGAGCTGGTCGAGGAGCTCACCCCGGTGGCCCGCCGTCTGGACTGCATCGAAGAGTTGCGCAACGCGCTCGCCATTATGGAGCGCGGTCCGAGCTATATCCGCCAGCGTGAGGTGATTGCCGCGGGGGGCACCCTGACCGACGTCGTCGACAGCCTGGTCACGGAGCTCCGCACCGATCGCCTGACGCCCACACCAAAGCCAGCCGAACCGTGATCCTCGACCTTTC
>Ga0137375_10008149_pt1 | contig 12464 bp, 8 predicted proteins | sample SagtaG_24_FD_104936 | JGI IMG/M metagenome (GOLD analysis project Ga0137375, IMG submission 104936) | Vadose zone soil microbial communities from Sagehorn Ranch, Mendocino, California, USA - Sage1_R_113_16 metaG | ecosystem: Environmental > Terrestrial > Soil > Vadose zone | place: USA... | reverse complement strand
CTTCATCGGCGACTATCACGGCCTGGGCGCGCGCAACGGGCGCGTCCTCGGCATGTGGTTCGACTCGCGCATCAGCGCCAGTGGCGATGCCTTTACCGATCCCCAGGTGCCGCCGCAGGGGACCCCAACACCCACACCAACACCAACGGCTACTCCAACGGCAACGCCGACGGCAACACCAACAGCAACACCGACAGCCACGCCAACAGCGACACCACCTCCGACGCCAACCCCAACGCCGATCCCGACTGCAACGCCGGTGCCTCGGCCAACTCCGGGGCCTAGCGCAACGCCAGGCGGCTCGCCACCGCCTCGACCCTAAAGGCTAGAGGCGCAGGACGCAGATTTGCAGGCACTCGCGAATTTTCGCGAGTGCCTGCGGCTACGATCGGAGGTTAGGCTTCCAGTCCGCCAGTCGGACGGACTCGTCCCGTGGCGGGCCTGACTCGGCGGGTGAGCATCTTGTCCGCCACCGGACGGACTCGCTGCGGCGAGCCGGCCGGCCGGGACAGGTCCGCACTGCGGACGGATTCGTGTCGCCGCGGCGACCGAACTGGGAAGCCTATCTTCCAGTTCTAGCCGAGGTTCCTAGCAGTTATGAGATGGCTAAAGTTCTATTCGCGGCGCAGCGAGCAATTCCGGGACGATGTCACAGATCATTGAGAAACATTAACAGAAGGAAACGAAGGAAACGAAGATTCAATGAAGGGGCATCCGCTGAGGAGAGTCCCGAAATCTTTCGGGGCTACAACTTGGTTTCCTTCGTCATCTTCTGTAAAAAAACGGGACCGGGGAGGTTCACCCAAAGGGCAAAGCACGCTTAAACTTTCGTGTATTTGGTGTGTTTCGTGGGCAAATCTTGTCTTCCGGCAGGTGGAGGGCGGAGCTCTGCGACGCCATCTGTTGAAGAAGCCGCGCGCATGCAAGCCAGCCTGCCACGCCGAAGCCTTGGCGAAGGCGGGGGCTCGCGGGAGCGCGCCCCTCCAACGCAAAAACGATTCCGCGTTACCGAGAAAATTCCCCGGCAGCTGCCGGACGGAGAATTCTGTTCGCCACAGATCAACACAGATCGACACAGATGTAATGCAAACCGCCATTCATTAAGAGAGGAAAGCAGATTTACCCGCGAATCACGCGAATTGACGCGAATGATTTTCTTTCTCCGGAATTTTTTTCGCGTCTATTGGCGTGATTCGCGGGTAACCTCTTTCCCATGTTTCATGCGCAAATTCCCCCGGCGGCTGCCGGACGAAGAATTCTGTTCGCCACAGGTGGATACAGATCGCCACAGATGTAATGCAGACTTTCTATTCGCGGCGCGGCGAGCAATTCCGGGGGAGCGCACCCGCCTTCGGTCGCCGCGGCTACGGCATGGCAGGCAGGACAAGACAGTGTGCTTCCCCAGAAGAAACACCCTGCGGGTGGGGGGGGACGGAGTAACCACGAATCAACGCGAATCGATACGAATAATTAGTGTTTATTAGTGTCCACATGTCGCGCCGTAGTTTTGGCAAAGGAGGATTCGTGGTTAAATAGAAACGCCCTAATTTGGCGGCGTTAAATCGTTAAATCGTTGAACCGTAAATCGTCGATCCGATGTAACTCCGAAGGCTTTCGCGAGCAGGCGATGTAACGTTTTTAACCAATCACGCGGGGTCTGGCGGGCCAGGGGAGATCGCGTTTCACCTGCGGGATTGGGGAGACTTTGACAGTCCGGAGTACGAAGCGGCGCGCCCGGCGGTCGCGCCCTACCAAGCTTTCTCGATCTTACCGCCAGCATTTTTTTGGCGTTTTTTGGGCAGAAAAAACGGCGGCCCCGAAATCCTTCGGGGCCGCCACATTAGTTTACCGTGCTTAACAAAGCACCCTTTTATATTTTACAGCTAGGGAGTGCTGATGACTACCTGCGGAGCTGGTTTGCTCACTTCAAGTTGGGCGCTCACTTTCTGGATTTGCGCTGCCTGGTCCTTTAGTTGCGCCGTGAGAACCTCCATGCCTTTCTGTTGCTGGGCGATGATCGCTTCCTGCTTTGCCACTGTGGACTTTAGCTGCTCCACCGTGCTGTGTTCTTTGATGAACTCATTGAGCATCATGTTCCACACCTGGTCGTAGCGCACGCTTAGGATTTCGCCGTTCTTGTCGCGCGCCACCAGGTCCGGTTTTACGTCGGCCACTTCCTCGGCGATCAAACCATATTGCGGGACGTCTTTCTTGTCGTTCTTGTAGTGGAACGTCACCGGTTTGAGCGCCAGGAGCGCTTCGCTGGTTTGATCCATCGGTTTAATATCTTTCTTGAACCGTCGCGAGGAGATGACCGTGCCCAATTTTCCATCGGCATCGGCCAGTACGATCAGTGGGACGCCACCGGGATCTGTAGGTTGACCGTAAATACTGCCGATATAGCAGCTGTTACTCACTTCGCCAAAACCAGTGGACACACCGCTCACGCCTGCGCCGATTGCAATAACGTGATCGGCGAAAGTGACGCCAACTCCTGCTAAATCGCCAATGGCTGTGTCTTGGAAGCCACTTACGTTGTTACCGAGCGCGCCAAACCCGAACGCTTCGTTCCAGAATCCGGTGTTGTTGTTAAGAAGCGCGGCCGTACCGAATGCGTTATTGGAATTGCCGCCGTCGTTGCTAAAGAGCGCGTCAACGCCAAAGGCATTGTTGCCATTTGCCGTTCCGACATTACTAAAGTCGTTGTTCAAGAGCGCTCCATTGCCAAAGGCACAGTTGTCCGAGGTAGTTACGTTAAGAACGAGCGCTAAATCGCCGAAAGCGGAGTTGTTCGGACCAGTTACGTTGCTGGCCAGTGCTGCGAAACCAACCGCGTTGTTCGCGGTTGTGTCATTGTTAAACAGCGCAGCATAACCGAATGCGTTACTGGTATCGCCAACGTTGTTAAACGCCAGTGCCCATTGGCCAACGGCACAGTTGCCCGCCCCGCTGGTATTGGCAAAGAGCGTTTGCGTGCCGACTGCTGTATTGCGGTTGCCAATATCGGTGAAAACCATCGCTTGAGCGCCGACGGCGACGTTTTCGAAGCCGACAGTATTGCTAAAGAGCGTCATCATGCCGGTAGCCGTGTTGGCCTCGCCGTTGTTGACTCTCAGGGCGCGAAGACCGACTGCCGTGTTCAGGTTGCCCGTGGTTAAGTCCATGAGCGCTTGATGACCAAAGCCGGAATTCCAGGCGCCGGTCGTCAGGCTGGTGAGAACGCCAACGCCATCAGCTGTGTTGCCATTGGGCAGCGCGCTTTCAAGATCCGTCGCCTGAGCATTTGGCAAAAGCCCAAAGCAGGCCAGTGCCAGTCCCAGCGCGATGAAAAGCGATGGAGTCGTGGTTTTGAATTTAATTGGTACTTTCATATGATTTGTCATTTGTTAAGCAGAGGTTGTTGTTTTTAGGGTTCGTTTGTTAGTGTAGTTTTTCAGGGTTTCAGGGTGAAGTTTTATCTTTGAAAAAACGGTTTTACGAAAAATCTCCCCGGAGTGTCAACATAAAAATTTAAGTTTTTTTGGGTCCGCGGGCGTCCAGCCGTCACAGGGCTTCGGCGAAGGAGACTGTCTGCGCTGTTTTTGCTTTCAGCGTTTCAGAGTGGAATCCGTTTACGAAAAATCTGGCCAGCGTGTCAACATAAAAACTTTAAGTTTCTAATTCCGGGTTGCCTGACACAAACCTTGCCGGCCTGAAGCGTTCGTCGCCAAATTCTTCTTGCCTTGTCCATGCAGAGCCGATACAAGAAGCGTTCTATGACTTCAAACCGCGCATTCACACCGTCGCGCTTGCGGCGTTTCACTTGCTCAATATTCTTTCTCGCAGCTGCCGTAATCGCGATTGGGGCGCTCGCCTCCTCGCGCGGCGTCAGTCGGGGTAATCCGCCTGACCAGGCCGCGATCGCGAAAAAGATTGCGCCCTGGGTGATCGAGCACACGGCCAACGGCCAGCAGGCTGAATTTTTCGTCGTGCTCTCTGACCAGGCCGATGTGAGCGGAGCGGTGGCTTTGCCGACAAAGGCGGAAAAGGGCCGCTACGTGTATGAGACGTTAAAGAACAAAAGCCAGACCACCCAGGAGCCAATCCTGCAATGGCTGCGCGAACGCGGACTGGAGCATCGCTCCTTCTATATCGTTAACGCAATTCTAGTGAAGGGCAGTCGCGAGATCGCTGAAGCATTGGCAGGCCGGTCGGACGTGGCGCGAGTGGAAGGCAATCCACAAATCCACAATGACCTGCCTCAACCTGAGCCTGTCGTTCAAGCGCCTCCTTACCTCCAGCGTCCGGAGACGATCGAGCCGGGTATCAATTACACGCACGCGCCGCAAGTCTGGACACTGGGATTTACGGGGCAGGGGATTGTAGTCGCAAGCGCCGATACCGGCCAGCGCTGGACGCATAACGCGCTTAAGCCTCACTATCGCGGCTGGAACGGAGTAGCCGCCGACCACAATTACAATTGGCATGACTCGATTCACGACAGCGTGGGCAATCCTTGCGGCAACGATTCGCCGTTTCCTTGCGACGACTTCTTCCATGGCACCCATACCACCGGCACCGCGATCGGCGATGACGGGGCTGGCAACCAGATCGGGATGGCGCCTGGCGCAAAGTGGATTGGTTGCCGTAACATGGACGTTGGGAACGGCACACCGGCCAGGTACATCGAGTGCATGGAATTTTTCCTTGCGCCTTACCCACTTAACTGCACGCCCAACGAGGGCGACCCGACCAAAGCACCCGATATTACGATTAACTCCTGGGGTTGTCCGCCTTCGGAAGGCTGTTCGGCTAACACGTTGCAAGCTGCTGTGGAAGCGCAAGCTGCTGCGGGAATCATGATGGTAGTCGCAGCGGGTAACGGCGGCTCGGCTTGTTCCACTGTGCAAGATCCCCCTGCCATCTATGCAGCGTCTTATTCGGTAGGAGCATTAACCACTGGCACCGATAACATCGCCTCCTTTAGCAGTCGCGGACCGGTCACAATCGATGGTAGCGGCCGGATCAAGCCGGATATCACTGCTCCGGGCACGGGCACTCGCTCGGCTACTAATACCGGCGATAACGCATATACCACTGCCAGCGGCACGTCCATGGCCACTCCGCATATCTCGGGCGCCATGGCCCTGCTCTGGTGCGCGCTGCCAAGCCTGCGGCACCAGATTACCGCGAGCCGCGATGCCTTAAACAACGCGGCTGTTCACATCGCTTCCACCCAGTGCGGCGCGGCCGGTCCGCCAAACAACGTGTATGGTTGGGGCCGGATCGATATCGCTGCCGCTGTAGGGACGCCGCCACCTCCCACGCCCACCCCAACTCCTGCGCCAACACCCACACCGCCTCAATGCGGGCCGACGGCAACACCGACGCCGATACCGACCCCGACGCCCTGCGATAGTGGGATAATCCAAAACGAAGGATTCGAGACCGGTAGCTTCCCGCCTTGGGTAATTGACGGCCACACCAACGATCCGGTAGTCACCAACACCCAGTCGCACAGCGGGACGTTTTCCGCATTCGCGGGGGGCAACCCACAACAAAACACGTTTTGCGAGGAGAATAATAACGAACCACTGGGAGACAGCTCCTTTTATCAGCAGTTCGTGGTCCCTGCTGGTAGCAGCACCCTTAGTTTCTGGCACATGGACTGCACGAACGACACCATTTCGTTCGACTGGCAGGATGCTTACATTACCGATAGCTCGGGCACCATCCTGCAAACGATCTACCACCTGTGTGATACTACGGGCTGGACCCAACAGACAGTGGACATGACGCCGTATGCGGGGCAAACTGTGCGCATCAAGTTCCTGGTGCACCAGGATGGATTTAACCCTCCCGGCGACACTACAGGGCAGTGGGTGGACGACGTGCAGCTCTTGGTTCCGTGCGGAACTCCGACTCCCACTCCAACCCCAAGCCCTACTCCTACTCCAACGCCTACGCCGACACCCACTCCGACTGGGACGCCTACTCCAACCCCACCTCCTACACCGACTCCAACTCCAAGTGGGACACCTACTCCGACACCGGTTCCAACCGTGCCGCCTCGACCGAGTCCAGGGCCTAGCGGGACGCCTCACGGCACACCGCCGCCTCGACCGTAACGTCCTGCAATGTGATCGGCCTGCCAGGCCGTAGCTGCGCGAAGGCTGGTGATCAGTGATCGGTAGGTCGGGATCGACCATCCCGGTTGGCGAGCTTCTGGGGAGCACAGGCTGCCAGCCTGTTGTCGTCGGCAGCTTGCCGACGACTCCTCGGGCTATGCAGGAATTCCTCGCTACGAACATTCGGGCAGCTTTTCGGCAGGCTGCCGAAAAGGACAGGCTGGCAGCCTGTGCTCCCCAGAACTCCGCGGGGCTGCTCTGCAAGAAAACTCCACATTTCAATCTTGTTACCAAACAAGCGCAGATAATTCTCGACAAGACTGTCGTTCCGGACTAAGAGGAGCGCAGCCGAGGTGATTCGCGGTCGCGGAAAATCGTGAATCGCTTCGATGATCCAACGTCGCAACGCCTTAATCATCCAATCAACGTAATTCGATATGAGATCTTCCACCGCTTCAACCACCAGCCTGTTGATTTTTCTCGGCTTACTCGCCTCACTGGCCACCGCTTCTGGACAAGCGTCACGCAAGGGCCGTCTGACCGAGCCACTGGAAAAATACGAGATGCCGCCGGCGCCGCCGGGCCTTTACCGTCTGGAAAGCTCGCCGCGAATGATCTCGCCTTATGGCGGATTCGTCAGTGTCCAGGTGAACGTCGATGCAAATGGGAACAACATCGTCGGCGACGCCGCGAACGAGCCGACGATTTCAGTTGACCCGACAAATGGCAATAAGATCGCAATCGGCTGGAGACAGTTTAATACCTATACGTCTAACTTCCGGCAGGCCGGCTATGGTTACACCACAGATGCCGGCAGCACGTGGCATTTCCCCGGTGTTCTGCAAAACAATGTCTTTCGGAGCGACCCGGTAACGAACTCCGACGATACCGGGAATTTTTTCTACCTGAGCCTGTTAGTGAACACGTTTTGTGGCGATATTTGGCGCTCCACCAACGGCGGACAATCATGGACCGAGCAGTCACCTGACGGAGGCGCGCACAGCGGCGACAAGGAGTGGTTCACGATCGATAGGACCCCCACCAGCATGGGTCACGGCTTCCAATATCAGTTTTGGACCGGCTTCTTCGCTTGCGACTTCGGAGAATTCAGCCGCTCCACCAATGGCGGCGTTACCTGGCAGAGTCCAATCAATATTCCCAATGGTCCTGTTTGGGGAACACTCGATGTCGCTTCAACGGCAATCTCTTTATTGGTGGCGGAGACGAGGGAAGCAGCTTTTGGTGCATTCGCTCCAGCAACGCGCAGAACCCGGCTGTCACGCCGACGTTTGATCAGGTCACGACGGTTAACATGGGCGGCAGCTTGATTTATGGCGGCGCCGTCAACCCTGGCGGACTTGCAGGGCAGATTTTTCTGGCGGTTGACCGCTCCGGCGGCCCCACTAACAACAACATTTACATGGTGGCCACCGTGGAACCATTCGGCGCCACCAACGGGAGCGACGTGATGTTCGCGCGCAGTACCGACGGCGGACTAACGTTTAGCGCACCGCACCGGATAAATGACGATCCCATCAACCATAATAAGTGGCACTGGTTCGGGACACTTGCAGTGGCGCCCAATGGACGAATCGATTCAGTCTGGCTCGACAGCCGAAACGCTGCGAACAATATCGATTCGCAGTTATTCTATGCCTATAGCACTGACGGCGGAGTCACCTGGTCGCCTAACGTCGCGGTAAGCAACTCCTTTAATCCACTCGAAGGCTGGCCGAACCAGAATAAGATAGGCGATTACATCACGGTCGTTTCAGACAACACCGGCGGCGATGTGGCCTATGCCGCCACTTACAACTTGAACCCGGCCAGAGGCCAGCACGAACAAGACGTTTATTACGTCCGGGTAGCGCCAACAGGAGGACCGACGCCCACGCCTACACCTAGTCCCACCCCGACGCCTACTCCTACACCTCCACCCACGCCCACACCAAGTCCTACCCCAACTCCACCTCCAACGCCTACTCCAACGCCGCCTCCAACGCCGACACCTAGCCCCACCCCAAGCCCGAGTATAACACCGCTACCCCGGCCGACTCCGGGTGGTACTGTGCCCCCTCACCAAAGTCCGCCGCCTCGACCGTAGGGTAATGAATCGTGATCGGCCTGCCAGGCCGTAGCTGCGCGAAGGCTGGTTATCAGTGATCGGTAGGTCGGGGATCGACCACTCGGGTTGGCGAGCTTCTGGGGAGTACAGGCTGCCAGCCTGTCCTTTTCGGCAGCCTGCCGAAAAGCTCACCGAATGTTCGTAGCGAGGAATTCCTGTATGGCCCGAGGAGTCGTCGGCAAGCTGCCGACGACAACAGGCTGGCAGCCTGTGCTCCCCAGAACTCCGCGGGGCTGCTCTGCAAGAAAACTCCACATTTCAATTTTGTTACCAAATGTCTCGTAGATAAATCTCGACACGCTTGCTGTTTTGAATTAAGAGAAGCGCCACCGAGGTGGTTCGAGATTGGACAGTCGTGAATCGCTTCGATGATTCAACGGCTCATCACCTCAACGACGCAATCCACTTAATTCGATATGAGATCTTTTACAGTTTTTAACGCAGCCTTATTGATTTGTCTGACCTTACTGATTGCGCTAGCCAGCGCCTCAGCCCAACTGGCGCCCATCTACAAGGTGCCCCGAAATGAGCCGCTGGAGAAATACGATAACCCGCCTGCTCCCCCTCGGAAAATAGAGACTTCGCCACGGATGATCTCGAAATTCGGCCTATTCACGAGTTATCAGGTAAACGTCGATCAAAATGGCCAGAACATCATCGGCGACGCTGCGAACGAGTGCCCGATCGCCGTTGACCCCACAGACGGCAATAAGATGGTAATCGCATGGAGACAGTTCAATGACGTTAGCTCCAACTTCCGGCAAGGCGGCTGGGGTTACACCACCGATGCCGGCATGCACTGGACGTTTCCCGGCGTTCTCGAAAACGGCGTCTTCCGTAGTGACCCGGTAACAGGATCGAACGAGGTAGGCAACTTTTTCTATCTCAGTCTCCAGTCGAACGTGCAACAGTCGTTTTTTTGTGACGATATGTGGCGCTCGACCAACGGCGGCCAATCCTGGGTGCTGCTATCTGGCGAGAGAGGCGCGGGCGGAGGCGACAAGCAGTGGTTCACCATCGATAAGACCAACGGCCCCGGGCATGGCTTCCAATACCAGGCAGACGACGGCATTAACTGTAGTGGCGGCGGCGTGCAATTTCAGCGTTCCACCGATGGCGGGGTCACATGGCAGGCGCCGATTATTATTCCTAACTCGCCTACAGACGGAACGCTCGACGTGGATACCAATGGTAACCTGTTTATCGGCGGCGAAGGATTCAGCACGTTTTATTGCGTGCGCTCGAGCAATGCACAGTTCGGAGGCCAGACGCCAACTTTTGACCAAAGCACCCCCGTCAACATGGGTGGCGACCTCAGTGGCGGGGGGATTAATCCAGCAGGACTGGATGGACAGTTATTCCTGGCGATTGATCGTTCCGGCGGCTCGACTAACAATAACATTTACATGCTGGCCAGCGTGGTCCCGCCCGGGCGAAGCACGACCGACGTGATGTTTGTGCGCAGCACCGATGGCGGACTAACCTTCAGCGCGCCGCACAAGATCAATGACGATCCCGTTAACCCCAGCAAGTGGCACTGGTTTGGCACATTTTCCGTAGCGCCAAATGGGCGGCTCGACGCCGCCTGGTATGACACGCGAAACGCGGCTAACAACACCGATTCACAGCTATTCTATTCCTATAGCACCGACGGCGGCGTCACCTGGTCGGCAAATGTCGCTGTGAGCAATCCTTTTAATCCTTTCGAAGGCTATCCAAACCAGAACAAGATCGGCGATTACATCACAATTGTTTCAGACAGTACCGGGGGCAACGTGGCCTATGCCGCCACCTTCAACTTCAACCCGACCAGGGGACAGCACGAAGAAGACGTTTATTACGTTCGGGTCTTTCCGTCAGGCGGACCGACGCCAACGCCGACCCCCACACCCACTCCAACGCCAACGCCGACACCTCCCCCTACGCCAACGCCTACTCCCACTCCAAGTCCAACTCCTCCGCCCACACCAACGCCAACCCCGACTGCACCACCCCTGCCTCGGCCAACTCCAGGCGCTTCTGTGCCGCCTCACCAGAGTCCACCGCCTCGACCGTAGGGAGTGCCCCAGCTAGTCTATTTGCAAGGACTCGCGAATTTTCGCGAGTGCCTGCGACTGCGGCGCAGCTCTGCCGCAATCGAAGTTTAACCGCGGATTACGCTGATCCGGCAGCTGCCGGAGGGAGAATTCTGTTCGCCACGGATGAACACGGATCGACACAGATGTAATGCTTTCCTGGCCGCGGAAGCCTCTTGTCCCTCTCGTGTATTTCGCCTGCCACGCCGAAGTGCGCGAAGGCGGGTGTGTTTCGTGGGCAAATCTTGTCTTCCAGCAGGTGGAGGGCGGAGCTCTGCGACGCCATCGTGTTGCAAAAGCCGCGCGAAGGCGAGGCCGTTTAACCACGAATGGACACGAATCAGAGAAGGACAACCGCGGATTACCCGCCACGGCGGGCAGGCTGCGGATAACACGGATTCGTCATTCGGGCTTCGGCATTCTTTCGTCATTTGGCATTCGAGCTTCGTCATTTCCCGAACCCCTGCATCCGTGCCATCCGTGGTTCAAAGAACTGTAAACAGAAGGCAACGAAGAAAACGAAGATTTTTCTGTGAAACTTGTTTGATCTAAACCTTCATTTTCTTGGTTATCTTCTGTTAGAAATCCTTCGAGGTAAGCCGCGATCTGGAACAATCAGTTTACCCACGAAACACACCAAAAGACGCGAAAATTCAGAGAAGATTGTTTTGAATCCGCGCTATCCGCAGCTTGCCCGCCGTGGCGAGTAATCCGCGGTCAAGACTTCCTCCGCATCCGTGCCATCCGGGTAATCCGTGGTCTTCCGGAGATTTTGACCCTCCATTGCGTTTTTAGTGTGTTCGTGGGCAACGCTGTAATTTTCTAATCCAATCCGTTTAAATCAGCGAAATCCGTGGTTAAACAACGCTTCAACGCTTTAACGGGGCGTAGCCATTCGTCATTTCTCCGAACCCTGCATCCGCGCCATCCGTGGCGATCCGTGGTTAAGAACCGAACCCCGAAAAAATTCGTAAAAAAAATAAAAATATTTTCTTGACACTTTCGCCCGCGCCTGACTAAAAAGGGGGCTCGATTTATCGATTCCAACCATTGCAATTTTAAGAAATAAAAATTCAAGAAAATCTTAAAAAAATCAAGAAACAACCAAAAATGAAAACACAACCTTCCTCCACCATCATGACGCGCCTCTGCTGGGGCGTATTTTTCCTCGTTCTGCTCTTTCTCGGTTTCCAAGTGATCCCCCACGCACTTGGGCAACGAAACGCTACCAAGCGAAGCGCGGCCAAACAAAGCGCGGTAGCCCCGGCGCAAAAGACCGTGCCGCTCTCCACCGGCGCCGTTCCCGGCACGCTCCCGGCGAAACCGGCGTCGGGCAGCATTACGGCAACCGACCAATCGCAGCTTCTTCCCTATGACGTGCAGCTCGCCGCGGCTGCGAAGGGGTCTTCCAAGGTCACGAGTGGTCCCACGGGTGGTAGTCCAGTTAGGGTCCTGCGAATGCCGGTCTATCCGCAGGTAGTCCTCTACGATCAGTACGATAACGATCTCAACAATGGTATCGTCTCCGCCAATCGCACTGATAACAGTTCGCTCTCAGCCGAAGCCGCCGATAACTTCGTAGTTCCGGGCGGCCAGACATGGACTATCACAGAGGTGGATATCCGTTCCCCTGTCGGGTTCACGGCGCCCAGCTCGTTTGCTGTCACCTTCTACCTCGACAACGGGTCCGGTTTTCCCGGCACCCAGGTTTACACCTCGAGTGGCCTGGCCGTCACGGGAAATCCCGACTACGTCATCACACTTACTAGTCCGGCGGTGTTGAGCTCAGGGACTTACTGGGTCTCGGCCGTGGGCACCATATCGGGCACCAACTGGTATTGGGAGGGGCGCAGTGTCACCAGCAACACCTTCTCTACAGCCTGGCGAAACCCCGGCGGTGGCTACGGCACACCCTGCACCGATTGGGGACGCTTATCGACCTGCATCGGCCTTACCTGGCCTGACCAGATGTTCCGGATCGTCGGGACCACTGGCGGAGGAACTCCGACGCCCACCTGCACGCCGAGTGAAGCGATAGTTAACGGTGGATTCGAGACCGGCGACTTCACAGGCTGGGTACCTAGCGGACCGCCCACGCCTGTAGTCAGCACCAATCAGGCGCACAGCGGTACTTTTTCCGGATTCGCGGGCGACTCG
>Ga0137375_10008148_pt1 | contig 12466 bp, 14 predicted proteins | sample SagtaG_24_FD_104936 | JGI IMG/M metagenome (GOLD analysis project Ga0137375, IMG submission 104936) | Vadose zone soil microbial communities from Sagehorn Ranch, Mendocino, California, USA - Sage1_R_113_16 metaG | ecosystem: Environmental > Terrestrial > Soil > Vadose zone | place: USA... | reverse complement strand
TTGCTCGGCCCTAAGAGCACGCCGATGGACATCCGTTCCCGAGGAACCCGCAACGTCATCACGGCCATGCGCCAGCACGGGGTTGGCAAGCTGGTGGCACAGACCTCCTACGGAGTGGGGGCGACGCGGGACAAGCTTCCGCTGCTGCAACGGCTGGTCTTCTGGCTGGTGTTGCGACCGCAGATCGCCGACACCGAACGTCAGGATCGTGAGGTCCGCGCCAGCGGTTTAGACTGGGTGATCGCCCAGCCGGTCAACCTGACCGACGACCCGCACGCGGGGCTCCCGTTCGCCTCACCGACTGGCGAGCTTCGCGCCATGAAGGTGTCCCGCGGCTGCGTCGGCCGGTTCCTGGTGCAGGCGGCGGAGGGGTCCGACTACGTGGGCAGGTCAGTCGCCCTTTCCGCCGTCGCCCCAAACTCCACCACGACCCTTCCGGCGTGAACCACCCCGCAGGGCGGGATGACAACGGGGACCGGACCCCCTTGGCCATCGCCCACCTCCTCGAGCAGGCGGCCGCATTCGAGACCGCGACGGCGAGAGCTCGCCGCCCGCCGCGCCGGTCCGCCGGGTGAGCAGGACCGAGAACGGCGCCACGACCACCGGCGCGGTCACCACCCCGGGCGCGTAGCCACCGACAGCGGCTGCCTGGGCGAGGTGCCCGACGGCGTGCCAGCCGAAGCCGGCGAGGACGGCCTGGTAGAAGCCGGAGCGCCCGCCGCTGCGCGCGCCGGCGGCGGCCGCGGCCGCCATCACCGTGCCCATCAGCCCGATGGCGACGGCGACATGGGCGGGCGAGACCTCAAGCCGCTCCCACACGCCGCCGGGCAGCTGCGGGTAGCGGGAGCGCAGGCGGGTCACGATCCGGCGCGAGCTGGGTGCCATGGTGGCCAGCTCCTCCAGGTCGTGCACCGCCCAGGCCACAAGCAGCCCCCAGGTCACCTGCTTCGGCACGGTCGCCCGCAATGTGGCCATGCCGCCTCCTCTGCTTCCCGGGCGGCGCCAGGCAGGCGTCGCGTAGTGGTCAGCGGCCGCGGTGGGCGGCAGACTGGCGTGGGGGTGGGGGGTGCGGAGCCGGCTGGTGCGTCGAGCGGTTCGATGGGAAGCCGCTGGAGGTGCTCGTAGATCAGCGAGGTGCGCACGTCGGCGATGTGGGGGTGCTGGGCGATGTGGTCGAGCACGAACGCCTCCAGGTGGCGAGTGTCGGGCACCGCGACCAGGACCAGGAAGTCGTCGCCGCCGGAGACCACGAACAGCGTCAGCGTCTCGGGGCGGGTGACGATGAAGTCGCGGAACCCCTCGACGGCGGTGCGGGTCTTGGGCTGCAGGCGCACGGCGATGAGCGCCTGGACGTGGCGGTTCAGCGGCTCCAGCGCGACGCTGGCGTGAAAGCCGCGCAGCACCCCTTGCTGGTGGAGGGCGCGGACGCGTTCCAGGCAGGTGGACTCGGCGATCCGAGCGGGCGCTGCCGGTGCGCTGGGCGGTGGTGGTCGACGGAGGATTGCCGTTGGGGCTGGTGACCAATGCGGCCGCCTGTCTGGGGGCGGCGGTGGCGGCGCTGGTGCCGGCCGTGATCGGCGACAGTGCCAGGGACGCCTCCGGAACCGTCCACCCGGGGCTGCCGTGGCTGGGCTGCACGGTGCTGCGAGGGGACGCCGCCATAGTGCGGCTCGCGCGCTCACCCCAGCCGGTAGGCCTGCAGGCTGCCCGCCTCGGTGGTCGCGTACACGGTGCTGGACGCGACGGCCGGGGACGAGTAGATGAAGCCGCCCGTCGCGGCGGACCACAGTGCTGCGCCGGTCGCCGTGTCGAACGCCTGAAGCGCGCCGTCGCTCGTGCCGACGAAGGCCACGCCGTTGGCGACCGCGGGGGCCACATACCCCGCCTTCCCGGTGAGTGCCGTCCACCGGATGGCGCCGGTGGCGGCGTCGACCGCCTGGACGCCGACTCTCGTGTTCGCGTAGACGACGCCCTCGGCGACGGCCACCGCGGCGGCGATGCCACCGGCCATCGCGGTGGACCAGCGCAGCGCGCCCGTCGCCGCGTCGAACGCGGCCAGCTTGGACAGGTCGGAGGAGCCGACGTAGACGAGGCCGCCGGCAACGACGGGATCGGAGAACCAGATCCCAGAGAACGGCGCAGTCCAGAGCTGGGCGCCGGTCGCGGCGTCAAACGCGTACAGCGTCTTGAACGCGGTGACGAACACCCGACCGTCCGCGACGGCAGGAGCCGTGTAGATGTAGTTCGTCGTGGACGCCGTCCACAGGATCGCCCCGGTCGCGGCGTCCAGCGCGAACATCGTGTAGTCGGCGCCGATGTAGACCACGCCACCCGCCACGGTTGGCGAGGAGTACACCGCGTACGGGTTGGGGCTCAACCTCACCGACCAGCGCAGGGCCCCGGTCGCGGCATCGAGGGCCAGTAGGTCGTTGGTGGAGGAGATCCCCGCGTAGACCACGCCGTCCGCGACGGCCGGCGAGGAGAAGGTGTAGGTGCCGCCGGCATGGCTCCACCGGACGCTGCCCGTGGCGGTGTCCACCGCGTACACCCGGCCGCTCAGGCGTCGCGCTGCCGGAGCAGCAGCCCACCGGCGAGGAGCGCCGCTGCGGCCCACGCGGCGAGCACGCCGAGGCCCGCCCATGGGCTGATGGGCAGGCTGCGGAGGTTGGTGGTGGCCTGGATGGCGAGCCCGGCGGTCATCGGCCCGAGCTGCTGGAGGTGCCGCTGCCAGTGCGGGTCGATGACCATCTGGGCGACGATCGGGAAGAGGTAGAGCAGGCCGAGCACGACCCCGATGGCCGTGGCGGAGTCCCGCACGGCGGTCGCGGCGCCGAGGCTGAGCAGGGCGATCAGGGCGAGGTAGAGGACCGAGCCGGCGGCGGCGCGCAGCGTCGGCCCGTCGCCCAGGGACAGAGGCGGGTGGCCGTGCGCCGCGGTGAAGCCGTTGCCGGGCAGGATGAGCCGCCCGGCGAGCAGGCAGCCGAGTGCGGCGATGGTCCCGGCCGCCAGCGTCATGCCGGTGAGGATGGCGGCCTTGGCGGCCAGGACCTTGGGCCGGCGCGGCATCGCCGCCAGGGTGATGCGGATCATGCCGGTGCTGTACTCGCCGCTGATCGCCAGCACGGCCAGGATGGCGACGACCGCCTGGCCGAGCTCGATCCCGGTGAGGCTGAGCTTGGCGGGGTCTTGGTTGCAGCCCGCGGACGGGCATGTCACGGCGGCGGCCACCGCGGCGCTCAGGGCTACGGACAGCGCGATGGTGACGAGCAGCAGCCAGCCGGTGCCCGCTACGGTGCGCAGCTTCGTCCACTCCGCGTGCAGTGCCTGCTTCATGCGTCCCGCCGGCGCACCAGGAAGACGGCCAGGCCAAGGGCGAGCGCGGCATATGCGCACAGCACCGCGAAGCCGGTCCACGGCGCCAGCGGGAAGTAGCCGTTCGACGGCGTGTAGAAGTTGCTCACCTGCGGGTACTGCGGAAGGCTCTGTTGGATGGCGAAGGCGGCGGCCGGCGTGAGCCGCAGCAGCCACTGCGAGGGGCCCGCAGGCAGGACGGAGGCCACCGCAAGGATGTACGGCAGGACGATCACCACGATGACGGCGGTGACCGCCCCGGCGCTGCGCCGCAGCACGGCGCCAAGGGCGAGGGCGAGGACGGCGGCGACGGCGAGCAGCGCCGCGGTACCGGCCACCACGCGCAGCTCGGTCAGCGAGCTCACCGGGTACAGGTAGTTGCCGTTGGCGCGCAGGATCCGCCCGCAGAGCGGGACCGCAACGGCGGCGGCAGCCAGCCCGGCGGCGAAGGTGACGGAGGCGATCACGATGGCCTTCGCCGCCAGGACCCGGCCTCGCTGCGGGCTCGCGGCGAGGGTGGTGCGGATCAGGCCTCGCCGGTACTCGGCGGTAATGAACAGCGTTGCCACGACGATCACCGCGATCAGCCCGGCGAACGCGCCCGTGAGGCTGGCCTCGATGGGCTGGCCGCCGCCGCCGTCGCGTTCTCGCTCGTCGGGCTGATACGGCGCGCCAACGGCGACATCTTTCTTCCGGTGACGTCGCTGACCGAGCTGCGCGTGGTGGCCGGTACCGCAGCGCTGCTCGCCGTCGCCGCAGTCCTCGCCTTGGCCGTGGGCACTGTGCTGCGGCGCAGCGCCGGGGCGGCCACCGCCGTCATCGTGCTGCTCGTCCTCCCGTACATCCTCGCCGTCGCCTCCGTCCTGCCCACGGGCCCCGCGCAGTGGCTGCTGCGCGTCACCCCGGCCGCCGCCTTCGCCATCCAGCAGAGCATTCCGCAGGATCCGCAGGTCAGCAGCGCTTACACGCCGTCGAACGGCTACTTCCCGCTGGCGCCGTGGACCGGCTTCGCCGTGCTATGCGCCTGGACCGCGCTCGCCCTGGGCCTGGCCGTCGTCCTCATGCGTCGGCGCGACGCATGAGGAAGGTGCTTCATGCGGAGTGGACGAAGCTGCGCACCGTAGCGGGCACCGGCTGGCTGCTGCTCGCCTCCATCGCGCTGACCGTGGCGCTGAGCGCCGGAGCGGCCGCCGCCGTCAAATGCCCGTCCGCGGGCTGCGGCCAGGACCCCGCCAAGCTCAGCCTCACCGGGATCGACCTCGGCCAAGCGGTCGTCGCCATCCTGGTCTTGATGGCGATCAGCGGCGAGTACCAGACCGGGATGATCCGCATCACCCTCGTGGCGATGCCGCGCCGGTCCACCGTCCTGGCCGCTAAAGCAGCCATCGTCACCGGCGTGGTGCTGGCGCCGGGACCATCGCCGTGCTCGGATCCCTGCTGGCTGGCCGGCTCATCCTGCCCGGCAACGGCTTCACCGCGGCGCACGGCTACTCGCCGCTGTCCCTGGCCGACGGGCCGACGCTGCGCGCCGCGGGCTGCTCGGTGCTCTACCTCGCCCTGATCGCGCTGTCAGCCTCGGCGCCGCTACCGCCGTGCGGGACTCCGCGACCGCCATCGGGGTCGTGCTCGGCCTGCTCTACCTCTTGCCGATCGTCGCCCAGCTGGTCACCGACCCCCACTGGGAGCGGCACCTCCAGCAGATCGGGCCGATGACGTCCGGGCTCGCCATCCAGGCCACCACCAACCTCGGCACCCTGCCCATCAGCCCATGGGCGGGCCTCGGCGTGCTCGCCGCATGGGGCCGCAGCTGCACTCCTCGTCGGCGGGCTGCTGCTGCGGCTGCGCGACGCGTGATCGACACCTCCTAAAGGCCGTGCCCGGCCGATCACGTGCAGGACATCAGCTTGCCGTCACCGACCAGCAGAAACCGCCGAATCTGCTTGAGCGCGGTCATGGCCCGATCACGTGGGCGACCTCACCGGTTTCCCCACCGAGGCGCGAGTACCTCTGCCGCGGCCTGGTGCGGTGAAGGGTCTGCGGCCTTCGGATGTTGGGGAACCATCGACGTGGTTCCTCCTACCACAGCTGCCAGCCATCCCACCAGCGGTCAGCGAACATCCCCGCGGACCACCCACCCGAGCGTCTACCTCGGTGAGCCGGTGTTGCACGAGGCCGTCGTGGGCTTCATGTCCACGGCACTGCTCGGCCCGGAGGAATACTGGCGTCGCCGGTTGGCCGACTCTGGGCGGGAGGAGGAGACGGCGCCGACTCACGCCCTACCTTGTGCGTCGGGCCGCTGGTAGCGGAGGAGGACGACCCCGTTGCCGAAGGTCAGGGTCTCGGCGAGCCGCAGATTGATCCTGGCGTCTGATGGCTGGAACAGGGGCTTGCCCCGTCCAATGACGATCGGGTGGAAATAGAGTCTGTACTCATCGATCAGGTCGTGTCGCATGAAGGCCGCGGCGAGGTCGGCCCCGCCGAGCACCAGGTCTCCACCGGGCTGCGCCTTGAGCTCCATGACCTCCTCGGGGACGAGATCTCGGACCACAGTGGCGTTCCAGGCGGCCCGCTCCAGGGTCCTGGAGAACACGATCTTGGGCATGTCCCGCCAGATGCGGGCGAACTCGACCATGGGCCCGGTACTCGAGGGGTCCGTGTCGGCCGTCGGCCAGAATCCGGCCATCAGCTCATAGGTGACACGTCCGCTCAGGAAGGCGCCCATCCCGCTGAGCTGCTCGTTGAAGTGGCTGTGCAGCTCGTCGTCGACCATGTGCCAATCGAGCTCGCGGTCCGGTCCCTCGATGAAGCCATCAAGAGAGACCGACATCATCAAGATGATCTTTCTCATCGCGGTTCCCTCCAGCCCGCTCATGGGTCTGGCATCGTCCTTCATAGTTCCAGAGGCTGCAGCAGGCCGAGCTCTCGTCTGAGCCGTCTACCGCCTTGGGAGCAGGTGCGCCTCGGCCCATGCCCCGAGCTCGTGTAATGCTGGTCGCAACGCTTCGCCGCGCGCGGTGAGACGGTAGACGGTTGCGAGCGGAGGACCCTCCACGACCTCTCGCTCGACCAAGCGCGCCTCTTGGAGCTCCGCGAGGCGTGTGGAAAGCATGCTCTCGGTCAGTCCCGGGATCGCTCGTCCGAGTTCGGAAAACCGTGCGGGCCCCTCCATCAGCACGCCGATGATCACGCCCGTCCACCGCTTCCCCAGCAGCGTGAAGACGCTGGTGAGGGCCTGATCACACTGGATGGCGCGCTCCTCGTGAGTCACGCCAGCCATGGTAGCCCGCCTCTGCGCTAGTCTTGAGCGGTAACTCTCGAAAAGCGAGTAGCTCGTATTCACATCGCCCATGCCAGAAGGAGGACCGCAATGAAGGCGTTCGCGATCGACGACTTGGGGCAGCCGGGCTCGGTCCGCGACATCGCGGTCCCCGAGCCCGGTGAGGGGCAGGTCAGGATCCGGGTCGCGGCGGCCGGGCTGAATCCCTTCGACAGCGCCGTGGTACAGGGTTCCCTGAAGGACCGGATGGAGCACCGGTTCCCGCTGGTGCCCGGAATGGACGCCTCGGGGACGGTGGACGCGGTCGGTGAAGGCGTGACCGATTGGGCGGTCGGTGACGACGTCTTCGGTTCGGTCGGGAAGATGCACCTCGGCGAGGGGACGCTGGCCGAGCTCGCCACCGTGTCGGTGGGGACCGTGGCGCGCAAGCCGGCGTCCCTCGATCACAACGTCGCCGCCGCCGTCCCAGTTGCGGGGGTCACAGCGCTCATGATGGTCGACGCACTCGCTGCCGCGGAAGGGGACGTCGTAGTGGCGATGGGAGCGACGGGCGGCGTCGGAAGCTATCTCGTGCAGCTCGCAGCCGGGCGAGGCGCACGCGTGGTGGCCGTCTGCAGCGGGGAGAACGCCGTCTATGCGCGGCGCCTCGGCGCTGCCGACGTGGTCGACTACACGGCGGAGGACGTCGTGGAAGCGGTCGGATCTCGCTACACGGACGGGATCCAGGGCATCGCCGATATGCGCGGCGACAAGCAGGTCGTCGCTCGGCTCGCCGAGCACGTCCGGTCCGGAGGCTATGTCGCCTCGGCGGTCGGGGCCGCCGACCCTGACGCATTGGCTCAACGTGGGATCGGGGCCACGAACGTCATGGGGACGGTGACCACAGCCTCGTTGGAAGTGCTCGCTACGGTGCTCGAGCAGGGAGAGATAAGGGGTCCTGAGCTGCACACGTTCTCGCTGTCGGATGCGTCGCAAGCGCTCGCTGCGGTCGGCTCCGGACATGTCCGCGGCAAGATCGTGGTGGTGCCGGCGTGACGTGCGGCAGGTCTGCGATCCAGGGGCAGGCCCAACAGGACGAAAGGGATCGAGATGCGCCTGCGCGTCGCCGCCCGTGACGTTCCCATCCGTCTCGCGACCGGCGCCTACGTCCTGCACGCGGGCATGGAGAAGTGGCACGGCGATGGGGAACGGGCGACGGCCGTCCACGCGATGGCCGCGGGCGCGTACCCGTTCCTGCGACGGATCCCTCCAACGACATTCCTTCGGATGCTCTCATCCGCAGAGATCGTCACCGGCGGCCTGCTGCTCGCGCCGATCGTGGCGAACAGGGTCGCGGGTGCGTTTCTGACCGCGTTCTCCGGTGGACTCACGATGATGTACCTGCGGACGCCGTCCCTTCACAAGCCGGGCAGCATCTGGCCGACGCCCGCAGGGATCGGGGTCAGCAAGGATGCCTGGATGCTTGGTATCGGGCTGAGCCTCCTCGCGGACCGCGGGCTCGGCCACGAGTCCCATGGATAGCGGCCACGCCAGCAGAACCGTCGGCTCGTTGGGCTGACTTCATCGTGCACCCGCCGGTGGATCGGTTCGTACGCTCCCGACAACCGTGGAGGAGAGCGATCGGACACGGGATATGGCCGTCCAGCACGCGATATGTCGCCAGATTCGTCAAGACCCCGTGCCCCTGTTGGACCTTCCTCGAACCCAACCGTGCGAGAGGAGATCGCTCGATTGCACGAACCGGTGTTCGAGTCCGAGAGAGTGCAACGTACAGCCGCTGATCCGGGATCCGTAGAGGATCCGATCCGGACTGGGCGTCGATGACACCAGAGGCGCGAGCAGGGGCTCGAGCGCAGAAGCCCCTCCATCGAGGACTACCAGCACTTCTCGTGGTCCGGCCGGTAGATTGGCCCGAATGGCATTCGAAGCACACCCCGTCACGAAGGAGCGGTGGCCCGACCTGGTCGAGCTGTTCGATCGGCCGATCGTCCGAGCCTGCTTCTGCATGTTCTACCGGAAGACCGGAGCGGGCACCGGCGTCGGCCTGAAGAACCGGCAGGCGATGAAGGACCTGGTGGACCGGGGCACCGTGCCGGGGCTCATCGGATACGAGAACGGCGTCCCGGTCGCATGGGTTTCGCTCGGGCCCCGAGAGGACTACGCGAAGCTCCGCCGGTCCCCTGTCATGAAGCCCGTGGACGACCGACCGGTGTGGTCCATCGTGTGTTTTTTCGTCGACCGGACGGCCCGTGGCCGGGGCCTGTCAGAGAGGATGCTCCGGGCGGCCGTGGACTACGCACGGTCGTGCGGCGCCCGCCTCGTGGAGGCCTATCCGGTGGACAAGGACGAACGAAGCCACCCGGATGTCATGTTCTTCGGCGCGATGTCCATGTACGACCGCGCCGGGTTCCGGGAAGTGGCCCGGCGGAGGCCCACCCGGCCGGTGGTGCGCAAGACGCTTCGACCCGGAAGCTCCGTTTCAAGTTGACGTCGGCATTCATGGCCCGGGCTTCGGCGGCCCTCCCGCCGCCAACCCAGGGAGCCGACTGGGGCCGGATAGGTGGGCCCTGGTCGGCGCCTCACACGGTGATGACGACCTTGCCGCGTGCGTGGCCTTCGTGCAGATACCGGATGGCGTCGGGGACCTCGGCCAGCGGGTACGTCCTGTCGATGACGGGCGTGACCTTGCCTGCCTCGATGAGCTCCTTGAGCACGACCAGGTCCTCGCCGTTCTGCTTCGCGATGAACGTGCCCATCTTCTGGCCCACGAACGGTGACCACATGAGCGCCCGGAGCTGGCGATCGATGCCTCCGAACCACCGTCCGCCCCCTTCGCCTCCGACGATGACAATGGTCCCCCCGGGGGCGAGGGCTCGCCGGAGGTGTGACACCGAACGGTTCCCCGCGATGTCGAGGATGAGGTCGTAGCGTTGCCCCGCCTCCGCGAAGTCGTCGCGCGTGTAGTCGATGACGTCGTCCGCGCCGATCGATTGGACCAGGTCCACCTTCGTTGTGCTGCACACGCCGGTGACGTGGGCTCCGAACGCCTTGGCGATCTGCACCGCGAACGTCCCCACGCCGCCCGCCGCGCCGATGATCAGCACCTTCTGCCCCGGCTGAACCTTTCCCTTGTCGCGAACAGCCTGGAGCGCGGTGGAGCCGGTGGTGGGAACGGTCGCCGCCTGCTCGAAGGTGAGGTTCGCCGGCTTGGGCGCAACCTTGTTCTGTCGAGCGGTCGCGAACTCGGCGAAGGAGCCGTCGCACGTGCCGAACACCTCATCGCCCGGCTGGCACTGCGTGACATCCTTGCCGACGGTCTCGACGCGACCTGCGACATCCTGGCCCCGGACGCGGGCTTTCGGCCCCCGGAGCCCGAAGGCCAGGCGACCCAGGTACGGAAGGCCCGTCATGACGTGCCAGTCCCCGATGAATGCGCTGGCCGCGTGAACGCGGAGCAACACGTCGCCGCTGCCGACCACCGGCTTGTCGATGTCCCTGAGCTCCAGGACATCGGGTGAGCCGTACGTGTCCTGGACGATTGCCTTCATGGTGGCTCTCCTCCTGGCTGGGAAGCAAATAGCACGCCAACGATGGCATCCTTGAACCCCCCCACTCCCTCGTGCATAGCGTACGACCCTGACACCCTGACACGGCATCAATTGTGCCCCGGGCGGGCAGTAGGGTGACGGGTCAACTCCGACGACGGAAACCGGCCCCCAAGACAACGGAGCGATCGGACAAACGATCAGGTCGTCTACCAGGCCAGATCGGCTCGAATTCGTCAAGACTCCGTCGAACGAATCGGGCGTGTGAACGGTGTGGCCTTCCGCCCGGAGGCGGCCCGCGAACTCGCGAACCGCCGGACGCAGACCGGGCTTGCGCTCATCGAAGACGCCGGACATTTCGGAGCGTTCACCCATCCGGAGCAGTTCCTTACCGAGCTCCTCACGCCCGCCCGCCCGCTCGCTTCCGCGGTCAGCCCTCGGCCTCGCGCTGACCAACCGACGAAGGCGCCTAACCTGGTACCCAGACGCCATCCCAGGAGGTAGCCGTGCGAGCGTTCGACGCGTTCAAGGACCAGCTTCCCGACATCGATCCCGACGAGACCGCAGAGTGGATCCAGTCCCTCGACGACCTGATCGACGAGTCCCCGGGCCGGGCGGGGTTCATCCTGCGCCGGATCATGCACCACGCCCGGTCCCGGCGGGTCGGCGTGCCGTCGATGGTGTCAACCCACTACATCAACACGATCTCCCCGGAGGAGGAGCCCTATTTCCCGGGGGACGAGGAGCTGGAGCGGCGGATCCGCCGCCTGATCCGGTGGAACGCCGCGGCCATGGTCACCCGGGCCAACAAGCACTACGAGGGCATCGGAGGACACATCTCCACGTACGCTTCGGCGGCCTCGCTGTACGAGGTGGGGTTCAACCACTTCTTCCGGGGCGGGGACGTCGAGGGTGGGCGGGACCTGATCTACTTCCAGGGCCACGCGGCTCCCGGCATCTACGCCCGGGCCTTCCTGGAGGGCCGGCTGTCGAGGGAGCAGCTCGACTCGTTCCGTCGCGAGACAGGCGGAGGCGGCCTGTCCTCCTACCCCCACCCCCGACTCATGCCCGAGTTCTGGGAGTTCCCCGCGGTGTCGATGGGTCTGTCCCCCATCAACGCGATCTACCAGGCCCGGTTCAACCGCTACCTCCAGGCCCGGGGCATCAAGGACACCTCCCGCCAGCGGGTGTGGTGCTTCGTCGGCGACGGCGAGATGGACGAGCCCGAGTCCATGGCCGCGCTGTCCCTGGCCTCCCGGGAGTCCCTGGACAACCTGATCTTCGTGGTGAACTGCAACCTCCAGCGCCTGGACGGGCCGGTCCGCGGCAACGGCAAGATCATCCAGGAGCTGGAGTCGGTGTTCCGCGGCGCCGGCTGGCACGTGATCAAGGTGGTGTGGGGCCGAGAATGGGACGAGCTGTTGGCCCGGGACCACGACGGCGTGCTGGTCCACAAGATGGACACCACCCTGGACGGGGAGTTCCAGAAGTACGCGGTGGAACCGGGCGATTACATCCGGGAGCACTTCTTCGGGCCGGACCCCCGGCTCAGGGAGCTCGTCAAGCATCTGTCCGACGATGACCTGCGGAAGCTCCGCCGGGGGGGCCACGACTACCGCAAGCTGTATGCGGCCTATGGCACGGCGGTCGAGCTCACCGGCGCGCCTGTGGTGATCCTGGCCAAGACCGTCAAGGGGTGGGCCTTGCCCAGCTCGTTCGAGGCGCGCAACGTCACCCACCAGATGAAGAAGCTGTCGGTGGAAGAGCTCAAGGTGTTTCGGGACCGCCTGGAGCTCCCCATCAGGGACGAGGAGCTGGAAGCGGGCGAGCCTCCGTACTACCACCCAGGGGTGGACTCCACGGAGATCCAGTACATGCTGGCCCGACGCCACTCGCTGGGCGGGTTCGTGCCGGAGCGCACCGTGGTCCCGGTCGAGCTTTCGGTCCCTTCGGGGAGCTTGTGGGACCAGTTCGCGGAGGGATCGAGGCAACCGGCGTCCACAACCATGGCGTTCGTCCGCCTCCTCCGAGACCTCATGCGGGACGAGAAGGTCGGGAACCGCGTCGTGCCGATCATCCCCGACGAGGCCCGCACGTTCGGCATGGAATCGCTCTTCCCCAAGTTCAAGATCTACGCGGCCCACGGGCAGCTGTACGAGCCGGTGGACGCCAAGCACCTGCTCGCCTATGTCGAGTCCGCGGACGGGCAGATCCTGGAAGAGGGGATCACCGAGGCCGGGTCCATGGCCATGTTCACCGCGGCCGGAACGTCCTACGCCACCCACGGCGAGCC
>Ga0137375_10008136_pt1 | contig 12476 bp, 8 predicted proteins | sample SagtaG_24_FD_104936 | JGI IMG/M metagenome (GOLD analysis project Ga0137375, IMG submission 104936) | Vadose zone soil microbial communities from Sagehorn Ranch, Mendocino, California, USA - Sage1_R_113_16 metaG | ecosystem: Environmental > Terrestrial > Soil > Vadose zone | place: USA... | reverse complement strand
GCGACCGGCAGGCCGGGGCCGGGGCCGAGCTTGATCTTTTCCAGGCACACGGTCGCCCGCCGCACCATTTCGAGGTCGCTGTCCTCCACGGCCGCCTTGAGGAACGGCACCGCGGGGACGCCCCGGGCGATCAGTTCTTTCGTGGCCTTTTCACGCGCCGACCAGGACCGACTGCCGAGTTGGGCGATCAACTGTTTGAGGTGTTCCTGAGCCTTCTCGTCGAGCGTGCGCTTTTGAAAGAACTCCAGCAGGCCGTTGGCGCCGGTGCCGATGCCGGCGTTCCGCAGGGTGGCCTCGTCGGCCGTCGCGTTGACCGTGACGTTCTGCAGGGCGTGCTTGCCGATCAGGCCGGACGCCGCCCGCACCCTGACGCCGGCATCCGCATCGAGCAAGAGCCGCCGCACCGCCTCGCGCTGCGCGAGCGAGCCGCGCTGCGCCAGCACATAGGCCGCGACGCCGCGCCGCTCGGGTTGCGGATCCTTCAAGGTCGCCAGCAGGTAATCCATCTTCCCTTGACGCTGGGCCAGGATGCCCAGGGCGTTGAGGATTTCGTCTGCGAGCCATTCTTCGTCGGCGAAGGGGATGTAGTCGAGGAGAACCTCGACGGCCTCCTTGGGCTGCCGCAGGACGAGCAGACGCGCCGCGGCGGCGGGTTGTTCGGGGCCGGGACCGCCTTCAATTTTCTTGATGCAGTCCGTCGCTCGTCGCACCATCTCCAGCGAGCCGGTTTTGACCGCCTTCTTGAGGAACGGCAGCGCGAGGCGGCCGCGCACGATCAGCTCCTTGACGGCCGCCTCGCGGACCTTGAAGGCGGTGCTGTCGAGTTTCCCGACGAGATCTTCGAGGATCTGGCGATCGGCGACCTTCAGGGAGCGTTTGCGGAAGAAGTCGAGCAGACCGGGGCCGTCGATCGGAAGGCCGGCGTTGCGCAGGAGGGTTTCGTCGGGGTCGGTGGGTGGCTGGGCAGCGCTGCGGGGTTCGACGAGCCAGCAGGTCAGCGCGAGGGTGAAAAGGCTCGCAGTGAGGATCAGTCGGCCGCGCAGCATGGCACGTTCTCCGAAGTCAGGCTCGGCGTGGGAAGTTACCCTTAAAGATAAACGGACGCGCGGAGAAAACCTAACTAAAACCGCCTGGGTTTGAAACCCCTCCCCCCAACCCCCTCCCCGCAACGGAGAGGGGGAGAAGAAGCAGGTGTTGTCTTGCTCCCCCTCTCCTTGCAGGGGAGGGGGTTGGGGGGAGGGGTTCTTCGGAAACCAGGCACGGTCACCGCAACATCTCCAGCAGCGTTTCGGCCGCCGTCTGCGCGAAGGCCGGGTCATTAATGTGCAGGTCCAGTTCGATCAGCCGCACCTGCGGCCCGATCCAGTTCCGCAAACTCTGGAACAGGGCGGCGTCCGCCTCGGGCCACCAGAACGGTTGTCCCTCGCGGTCGATCGCCGACACGCCCCGCAGCGGCACCAGCACCGCCGTTGGCCCGCGTGCGGCGCTCGCCTTTTCGGCGATCTCCTTGCCGAGCTTGTCGTTCTCCTCGGGCGTCGTCCGCATCAACGTGATGTTCGGGTTGTGCTGATAGAAACGGCGATCCTTGAACTGAGCCGGCACCGTGGCGCGCGGCCCAAAGTTGACCATGTCGAGCGCCCCGAGCGAGATTACCTGCGGCACCCCTCGCAGCGCCGCCGCCGTCAGCCGGTCGCGTCCAGCAGACAACTCACCGCCGACCAACTCGTCCGCCAGTTCGGTCGTGGTGATGTCCAGCACGCCGCGGATCAGGCCGTCGGCGATGAACGACTCCATCGTGCGGCCGCCGACGCCGGTGGCGTGGAAGACGAGCACCTCGTAGCCGCCGCGTTCCAGGACGGCCCGCGCCGCCTCCACGCAGGGCGTCGTCACGCCGAACATCGTCGCGGTGATCAGCGGTTTGTCCTCTGCCAAGCCCACGGGTTGCAACCCGTGGGCTTTCGAGACCATGCCAGCCAGCGCCGCGGCGGCGTTGGTAAGGACCGTGCGACTAATCCTATTGAGGCCGCTTATATCCACGACCGACGACATCATGAGGATATCGCGCACGCCGACGTACTGCCGCACTTGCCCGCTGGCGAGCGTGCTGACCATCAGTTTCGGCACGCCGAACGGCAGGGCACGCATGGCGGCGGTGCCGATGGTCGTGCCCGCCGAGCCGCCCATTCCGAACACGCCCTCCAACTTGCCCTGCGCGAACAGATCCTGCGCGATGCGGGCCACGCCGCGCGCCGCCGCCTCGATGGCCTTGCCGCGGTCGGCCGCCCGAACCACGGCCGCCAGGCTGGTGCCGGCGGCGGTATAGACTTCCTCGCGCGGCACGTCCGGCGTGAAGTGCGGCGGTTGCAGCACGCCGGCATCGATTACGAGCGTCACCAGCCCAGCCCGCTGCAGCAGGTCGCGGACGAATTGGAACTCGGCCCCCTTGGTGTCGAGCGTGCCGATCAGGACAACGGGCATGGTGCGGTCCCTTCCTGTGCAGAGATAGACGGCCCGGCTACAATGGCTGTCATTTAACCGTCAGCGTGCCGAGAACGCCAAGGAAAACAAGGAGCGACGATGAGCTTTTTCACCCGCGCGCAGTGTCTGGAACGTCTTCGCAACCAGGTCACCGCCGGCAAGCCCATTATCGGCGGCGGTGCCGGCACGGGCATCAGCGCCAAGTGCGCCGAGGCAGGCGGCATCGACCTGATCATCATCTACAACTCGGGCCGTTTTCGCATGGCCGGCCGCGGCAGCCTCAGCGGCATGATGCCCTACGGCGACGCGAATCAGATCGTTGTCGAGATGGCGCGCGAGGTGCTGCCGGTGGTGCAGAACACCCCGGTGCTCGCCGGCGTCTGCGGCACCGACCCGTTCCGCATCATGAAACTGTTCCTGCGCGAGATTCAGGCGCTCGGCTTCAGCGGCGTGCAGAACTTTCCGACGGTCGGCCTGATCGACGGCTCTTATCGGCAGGGCCTGGAAGAGACCGAGATGGGCTACGGGCTGGAGGTGGACATGATCCGGCAGGCGGGCGAGTTGGGCTTGCTGACCTGCCCTTACGTCTTCAACGAAGACGAGGCGCAGGACATGGCCCGTGCCGGCGCCGACGTGCTGATTCCACACATGGGCCTGACGACCAAGGGCAGCATCGGCGCCCGCACGGCGCTGACACTGGAGCAAGCAGCCCGTCGCGTCCAGGCGATGCACGACGCGGCGAAGCGGGCCAAGCCGAACATCTTCGTGCTGTGCCACGGCGGGCCGATCTCCGAGCCGGAGGATGCCCAGTACATCCTGGAACACACCAAGGGGGTCGTCGGCTTCTTCGGGGCGTCGAGTATCGAGCGCTTGCCGACCGAGATCGCGATTACGGGGTGCGTCCGGCGCTTCAAGGAGATGCGCGTACGCGTGTAACTGCGGTGTTGGCGAGCGGGGAGGCGTAAGCCCCCCGGTGGGGCATGTTCTCCACCGGGGGGCTTACGCCTCCCCGCTCGCCAACACCGCAGTTCACCGCCGCGATGTCGGCCACAACTCCGCTCCGTAAAGAGCGCTGTCGCCGAGATCCTCTTCGATGCGCAGCAGTTGGTTGTACTTCGCGATGCGGTCGGTGCGGCTGGTCGAGCCGGTCTTGATCTGGCCGGCGTTGGTCGCGACGGCGATATCGGCGATCGTTGTGTCCTCCGTCTCGCCGCTGCGGTGGCTGATAATCGCCGTGTAACCGTTTCGCCGCGCCAGCTCGATCGCATCGAGAGTCTCGGTGAGCGAACCAATCTGATTTACCTTGATGAGAATGCTGTTGGCCGCCCCTTTCGTGATCCCTTCTTGCAGACGCTTGGTGTTCGTGACGAACAGGTCATCGCCGACGAGCTGCACCTTCGCCCCCAGCTCGCGCGTCAGTTTCTGCCAGCCCGCCCAGTCGTCCTCGGCCAGGCCGTCCTCCAGGGAGCGGATGGGCCATTTCGCACAATAGCCCTTCCATAAATCGATCATTTCGTCGGTCGTCGCGATGTGGTCCGGCCGGCTCTTGAAGAAGCAGTAGCCCGTTTTGCCCTTCTTCTTCGCCTCGTCAAACAGTTCCGTCGTCGCAGGGTCGAGAGCGAATGCGACCTGCTCGCCGAGTTTGTAGCCAGCCTTTTCGATGGCCTTCGCGAGCACCTCGAACGCCTCATCGCTGCTCTTGAGGCTCGGCGCAAAGCCGCCCTCATCGCCGACGGCCGTGTTCAGCCCGCGATCATGAAGCACGCTTTTCAGGTGATGGAAGACCTCGGCGCCCATGCGCAGCGCCTCCTGGAACGAGGCGGCGCCGAGGGGCATGATCATGAATTCCTGGAAATCGACATTGTTGTCGGCGTGTTTGCCGCCATTGAGGATATTCATTTGCGGAATGGGCAGATACTTCGCGTTGGCGCCGCCGAGGTAGCGATACAGCGGCAGGCCGACCGAGGCGGCGGCGGCGTGGGCGACGGCGAGCGAGGCGCCGAGCACGGCGTTCGCCCCGAGTTTGCTCTTGTTCGGCGTACCGTCGAGGTCGCACAGCAAGCGGTCGATGGCAACCTGTTCGAGAGCGTCCTGGCCGACGAGGGTGGGGGCGATGGTGTCGTTGACGTTGGCGACGGCCTTGAGGGTGCCGCGGCCGAGATAGCGTTTCTTATCGCCGTCGCGCAATTCGACGGCCTCGTGAGCGCCGGTACTGGCGCCGCTGGGGACGGCGGCGCGGCCGCTGGCGCCGTCGGCGAGGAGGACTTCGACCTCGATGGTCGGATTGCCGCGACTGTCGAGGATCTCACGGGCATGAACGCTCTGGATGTCCATCGCCACCTCTAAAGAAGGCAAAAGTAAAAAGGCAAAAGGAAAAACAAGAAGAGAGCGGTCGCCCTGTTCCTGCTTTTTCCTTTTGCCTTTTTACTTTTTCCTTCCGCCTTGAAAAGGCGGGGGCTCCGGCGTGGGGTCGTGGCGGCGAACCATGCCTGCGGGGAGAACAACCGGGGAGTCGTGGCGGTCGTCAGGCGGTCCTGGGAGAAGAACTGAACGGCCGGAGCCCCCGTACGGGTAGGCCGCCGGCGATCCATCGGAGCCGTGAAGCGGGGGTGATCCACGTTCCGATGGATCGAGCAGTCGCGAGGGTGAGCTTGCGGGTACGTCCCCCTCCTAGGACGTCGCTCACAAGGCCCCGCAGAACCGCGTCCGTGCGGCCATGTTGCCGGTGGGTGTCGTTGGTTGTCCCATCGTTTGGCTGCGGCGTTGACAGCATTAGTTATCGGCCGGCCCTCCGAATGACTTGAGCAGCCAAGCGAGGAAAAACGGGAAAGGGGAAGAAGTCGCGAGTAATGAGGGATCCGTGGAAAGTGACTCATCACTCATTCCTCTGGGCCGGCTAGATCGAACAGCAGCGGCGGCGTCTCATCCGGACGGCGAAAGGCGGCGGTGGACAGTTCGGGGCCGCGGCGGCTCATGCCGGCCTTGCGACGCGCGAGGGCGAACAGGTCGCGGATGGTTTCGGCGAGGGCTCCCTCGCCGCGCATGCGTGTGCCGAAGCGGCCGTCGTTGAGGTTGCCGCCGCGCACGGCGCGGATGCGCCCAAGAACCTTCTCCTTGCGCTCCGGGAAGTGTTGCGTTAGCCAGCGCTCGAAGAGATCGGCAACACCGTGCGGCAACCGCAGCAGGACGTAGCTGGCGAAGCGTGCCCCTGCTGCTGCGGCGGCTTCGAGGATGGCGGGGATCTCGTGATCGGTTAGCCCGGGAATGACCGGCGCGACCAGGACGCCGACCGGGACGCCCGCCGCGGCCACCTCACGAACGGCGGCGAGCCGAGCGGCCGGCTGCGAGGCGCGCGGCTCCATGACACGGGCGAGAGCGCCGTCGAGCGTGGTCACCGACAGGAATACCTTGGCCGCGCTGTGCCGGGCGAGTTGCTGCAGCAGGTCGAGGTCGCGCGTGACAAGGCGCCGCTTCGTGACGATCATGACAGGATTGCGGAATTCAACGAGCACCTCCAGGCAGCGGCGCGTCAGGCGCAGACGGCTTTCGACGGGCTGGTAGGGGTCGGTGACGCCGCAGAGGCCGAGCGGTTTCGGCTGCCAGCTCTTGGCGTTCAGTTCGCGGCGCAGCAGGGCGGGGGCGTCCTCCTTGACGAAGATCTTTGTCTCAAAGTCGAGGCCGGCGGAGAGGCCGAGGTATTCGTGCGTCGGGCGCGCGTAGCAATAGATACAGCCGTTTTCACATCCGCGATAGGGGTTAATGCTCGCCTCGAAGCCGACGTCGGGTCTGTCGTTGGTGACGATGATCGAGCGGGCGGCATCGCGGAAGAGTTGCGTCTGCGGCGCGGGGGTGTCGGGATCCTCGGCGTCGGGATCGGGCTCGTAGTGGATGCGCTCGAAGCGGTTGGCCGGGTTGCCGGCGGCACCGCGGCCGTGGATAGGGAGTGGGTCGCCATGCACAAAGGCCGTCCTCGCTGGTGGCCAGCGTCTGGAGGGCGGAGCGGCTGGGAAAGCACCCCGGCCCATCGGCTCTTGTCATTGTTGTGGCTACGATAACATTCGGATGGTGCCAGTGCAACACGCCACCCAAGATCAAGGGGGGTAAACCGATGACGGAGGCAGAATGGTTGTCCACCGACGACCCGGTGCTGATGCTCCACTTCCTGGAGGGGGAGGGCAGGGCCAGCGCCCGCAAGTTACGGTTGACCGCCTGCGCATGCTGTCGCCGGCTCTGGCACCTTCTGCCGGAGAAGAGACGGGCCGCGATTGAGGCAATGGAGGGCTTTGCCGACAGGCTGGTAAGCGAAGCGGCACGGGCCACTTACGAGGACGCCGATGTGATCGGCCATCCGTCTGGTGAATACGCGGTCTACTACACTTCCTTACCCACTCGGAGTTTCCGTACCGCGGTTTACAATGTCGCCCATTGCGCCGCGCTGACCGTTTCTGACGCTGCACCTTCCGCTTCGCGGACTCGTGCCCGCGAGGCGGAACGTGCAGCGCAACTCGAACTGATCCGGTGCGTGTTCGGCAACCCCTTTCGCCCCGTGTCGGTCGTCCGGTCCTGGAAGACGCGCGACAAGGTGACGCTGGCACGGGCGGCCTACGAGGAACGCACCCTGCCCGCACGAACCCTTGATCCTGCCCGCCTTGCCGCTCTGGCCGACGCCCTGGAACAGGCCCGCTGCACCGATGCTGACCTCCTCGGACACCTGCGCGGTCCAGGGCCGCACATCCGGGGCTGTTGGGTTGTTGATCTTGTGCTGGGCAAGTCGTGAGCGCCTCACGCCAGATCGAGCGCCGCCAATACCAGATCGCGCACATCCGTCATAGCGAGATCGGCCGCAGGCGCCGGGCCGTCCCCGATCAACACAGGCCGATCCTGTGGATCCGCGACGGGCAGCCCGTGACTGCCCTTCACCAGCGACGGATCGAGCGGCACCACATCGAACAGCGTGCGAAAGCCGAGCTTTTTCTGCAGTAGCCGGCGGATCGCGCGCCCCTTGGGCCACCACAGTTTCGGGTCGAAGAACAGTTCGCACGGGTCATAGCCCGGCTTGGCGTGGATGTTGACGGTACGGGCGAAGTCCGGGGCACGGCGGTCGTCCAGCCAGTACGGATACGCAAACCAGGCGTCCAGCTCGGCCAGGAGAATCAGGTCGCCGGCGCGCTCGTGCCGCAATCCCACTTCCGTTCGTTCCGCGCCGGTCAGGGCGCGAGCCACGCCCGGCAGCGGCGCGAGCACGTCGCGCACCCGGTCCAGGTCGGCGGAATCGTTGACGTAAACGTGGGCGATTTGGTGGTCACACACGGCGAAGGCACGGCTCTCGAAGGTGTCGAGCATCTCGCCGAACGGCCCGCCGCGCGCGGTGAGCAGTCCCGCTTGCCGCAGAGCGCGGTTCGGCTCGATCGCGCGACTGACCTGCCGATGCGTGTATTCGTTGACCACCCAGACGCGAACCCCGACGGTGCGGGCGGCATCGAGCAGCGGCTCACAGGCCCGATCGAGTTCGCCCAGCAGACGCGGCCAGTCGCAGCGCTTCGGCCCGAGGCGCTGCGTGTCGTAGTCGAGGTGCGGCAGGTAGACGAGCGTCAGGTCGGGTCGATCGGTTTGCAGCACGTCGGCGGCGCAGCGGGCGATCCACTCGCTGCAGGCGAGGCCGGCCATCGGTCCCCAGAACGTCGGGAACGGGAACGGGCCGAGTTTCGCCTTGAGCCGATCCGTCACGCTGTCGGGCGTGCTGAGAATGTCGAAGACCTTGTTGCCGTCGGAGCCGTAGTGCGGCTTCGGCGTGACGCTGACGTCCACGCGAGCGCCCTGGTTGAACCACCAGAACAGCTTGGCGCAGCGAAACGGCCGGCCCCGCTCCGCCGCGCGACGCTGGGCCGTGCGGTAGAGTGGTTCGGCCTGGATGAGACGGTTCGACTGCTGCCAGAAGCGTACCTCGCCGGTGTCGCGAGAGAGCCAGCCGTTGCCGACGATGCCGTGCCCCGCGGCGGTCTGCCCGGTTAGCAGCGTGGCCTGTGCGGTGCAGGTGACAGCGGGCACCACCTCGCGCAGCGGCCGTTGCCAGCCGCTCTCGGCCAGGGCGTGCAGCCGCGGGGCGCCGGGCAGAAGGCGTCCCGTCAGGCCGATTGTGTCGAGCAACAGCAGCGGCTGCATGTTCGGCGTCCCGTTCGCAGCGGCGAGAAACCCCTCCCCCCAACCCCCTCCCCGAAACGGAGAGGGGGAGAAGAAAGCGGCGTTGGTCTTGCTCCCCCTCTCCGTTTCGGGGAGGGGGTTGGGGGGAGGGGTTTTGAATGTCCCCTTACTTCCGTCCCTTGACGGGATGAAGCTCGATGCGGCGAAAGAAGACTTCTGCCCCCTCCGACTGGAACAGAATCTTGCCGCGCGTGTGGCTCGCCCCGGTGCCGGCGTTGACCACCTTGCCGTTGAGGATGTTCGTGATCCTGTCGCCGTCGCAGATGCATTCGAGCGTGTTCCACTCGCCGACGGGCCGCTCGACATCCTGGGCGCCGCGGAAGCCCTTGACGTCCTTCCACTGCGGGTCGCGGCCGTACCAGTTGGCTCGACCGGGCGGGAATTGACGCGGTTCGCCCTTCGGGTCGTAGTACCACTGCTTGCCGATCATCTTGACGGGTACGGTGATCTTCGGCTGATTTTTCCCTTTGACCAGGATGAAATCGCCGGTGCCGCCCTCGATCATCTGGCATTCGATCGACTCCATCCACACCTCACTGGCCGCCCCGTCCTCGCCGACGCAGTGCAGCAGAATACCGCTGTCGCGCGCCGCCTTCTCGCGTGGCGCCCACGTCTGCTCGCCCCACTTGAACTCGACAATTAAATGATAATTCTCGTACTCCTTCTCCGTGATGAAGGCGCCGTAGATCTCGCCGGAGACGCGGATCATGCCGTTCGCGACGGTGAACACCTTCTCCGGATCCTTGTTCTTGCCGTGGTTCCGAAGGTAGGTGTAGAAGTTCGCCAGATCCTTGCCGTTGAACAGCTTGATCGGCGCGGTGACGGGACCAGAGGCCCCCGAGCCATGCAGGATGGCGGGCGAGGGGGCCGAAACCTCATCACCCGTCGCCTCGTGGGCCGGCCAACTGAGCCAGCCTACGGCCAGCGCCGCCACGATGCCATAGACCTGTCGCGTCATGATGTTCCCCCCTTGGAAGTGGTTTCTGCCGCTGACTTGCCCTCGACCTTGCCGCCGAGGTGGCGCAGATGCAAGCCCAGCGCCACCAGCGTCACCGCCCACAGCACGCCGAACGCCAGCGGCGCCAGCGGCAGCCAGTTGGTGACGATCAGCGCTAGCGCAAAGAAGACCAACCCGGCCGCGTAACAGCGGCCCCAGTAATTGCTGCCCATGACGAAGAACGCCAGCCCCGACAGCACCGCCGAGAACGGGTAGTGGATCAGCTGTTCCCACCCCGGCGGCGCCGTCGGGCCGGCGGTGATTATCCCCTGCCCGACCAGCGCGCGCAACACGAGCACACTGATCCCGTAACCGGCCAGGTAACCGATCCAGATACTCCACAATTCACGCTCGGGACCGCTCGTCGGCATGATGCGGGTGCCGCGGTTGTGCCAGAACATCAGGCCGATCAGCAGGAACTGACTCAGGCGCGCAACGGTGATCACGCCGCGCGGCGCCCCCGCCTGGATGAGAAAGTAGACCGTCACGTGCTCGACGAACACGATCGCCGCCAGCACCAGCACCATCGTGCTCCAGGTGTGGAACGCGACGTCGTGGTGGCTGCGGTCCAGCGCCCGCGTCAGCCAGTCGAGCACGTTCGAGCTGCGCGCCTGGATCGCCTCGCCGTTGAGGTAACGCTGCAGATCCTCCGCCAGCGCCTCGGCGGTTTGATAGCGGTGGATCGGCTGCTTTTCCAGACATTTCAGAGTGATCGTCTCCAGATCGTGATCGACGTTGGGGTTGAGCAGGCGCGGCGGCACTGGCTCGGTCTCCAGCACTTGCATCAACGTGTCGGTCGCGGTTTCGGCCTGGAAGGGCGGCCGCCCGGTGAGGAGTTCGTACAGCACGGCGCCCAGGCCGTAAACGTCGGTCCACGGCCCCAGATCCTTGATACGACCGCCGGCCTGTTCGGGCGCCATGTAGCTCGGGGTGCCGAGGATGGCGCCGGTGCGTGTCTGCCCGGTGTTGCCGCCGAGGCGTTTGGCGAGGCCGAAGTCGGTCACGTGCGGCTCGTCGTCGGCGTCGAGGATGATATTACTGGGCTTGAGATCGCGGTGCAGGATGCCGTGCTGGTGGGCATAATGGACGGCCCGGGCAATCTGGCGGGCATAGCGGGCGGCATCGCGGCCGGGCAGTGGCCCACTTGCCAGACGGTGTGCCAGCGTCTTGCCCTCGATGAACTGCATGCTGAAGAAGTGCTGCTCGTCCAGCGCGCCGACCTCGTAAATCTGCACGATGTTCGGGTGCTGCAGGGCGGCGGCGGCCTCGGCTTCCATGCGAAAGCGCTGCAGGTCGTCCTCGCTGGCTAATCGACCGGTGAGGATCATCTTGAGGGCGACGACGCGGTTGAGTTTGAGTTGCCGGGCCTTGTAGACGACGCCCATGCCGCCGCGCGCCACCTCGGACAGCAGTTCATAATCGCCGAAGAGTCTGGCGCGCGCCTCGACATCGAGGATCGGCAGCCCGTTGCTGCTGCGGGCGACGGTCTGCGCGGTGTTTCCGGGTGGGGCGTCCACGAGCGTCAGGGCGTCGTCGCTCTGGTCCGCGGGGGTGCCTGCCGGGTCGCCGCGTGGCGGGACGGCAGGCGGCTGGTGTGGGTCGGCGTTGGGTGGAAGGGTGTCGGCCATACGGATTCCCTGTGCAGCGGTGCGGCTCCTGGAGATTGTCTGAATCTAAACGCGCCGCGGGTTGGACGCAACGGTCATCCTACAGTTCTTCGTTGGCGATGGTTCGTTGTTGGTTGCGAGTTGTCAGCAGGGGTGGTTTTTCTGACAACTAACAACGAACCAAGCTCTGTCGCAACCCCTCCCCCCAACCCCCTCCCCTACAAGGAGAGGGGGAGAAGAAAAGACGCCGTTCTGCTTGCTCCCCCTCTCCGTTGCGGGGAGGGGGTTGGGGGGAGGGGTTTGCGACAGAGCAACAACGAACCACAATCAACCGCTCAAGGGGAGTCGTCGATGAAACCCGCAGACCAGGACAGGCTGCTCGCCGACGTTGAGGCCTTTTGCCAGGAGATTCGCGAGATCGAGGAGTTGTGCTACGTCGAGCATCGCTACAACGATCAGGTGATTCCGCTGGGCCGCAAGCACAACATTCTTGCGATGCCCGTGCCGGAGGCGTACGGCGGCCGCGGCGCCGACACGGTCACCTACGCCCGTGCCCTGGCCCGCATCGGCCGCGAAGGCACGGGCGTGCGCACCTTTTTCTCGGGCAACAGTTCCATCGGGCAGTACCCGATTCTGACCTGGGGCAACGAGGAGCAGAAGCGCCGCTACCTGCCGTCGTCGGCCCGCGGCGAGACCATCCTGGCGTTCGGCCTGACCGAGCCGGAGGCCGGCAGCAACCCGCTTGAGATGCAGATGACCTACGAGCGCCGCGGCAACAACTTCGTGCTGAACGGCGTCAAGTACCTCATCTCGAACGCCGGCATCGCGACGACGGTTGTGCTTTTTGCCTATCCGAAAAGTGGCAAAAGAGTCAGCGCCTTCATCGTCGATCTGGTGGATGGTCCCGGCTGCGAGCGCGAGGATCTGACGGCGAAAATGGGCATGCCGACCGCCAACACCGGCATGTTCGAGTTGACGAATTACGAGATCCCGGCGGCGAACTTGCTGGGCGAGGAGGGCGCCGGCTTCCGCATCGCGATGGGGACGCTGGTGAGCGGCCGCATCAGCGTTGCCGCGGGCTGCCTGGGCGTGATCGAGGATTGCCTGACCGAGGCGGTGAGTTACTCAAAGGAACGTGAGCAGCACGGCAAGCCGATCGCGAAGCATCAGCTGGTGCAGGAGCACATCGCGGC
>Ga0137375_10008130_pt1 | contig 12483 bp, 12 predicted proteins | sample SagtaG_24_FD_104936 | JGI IMG/M metagenome (GOLD analysis project Ga0137375, IMG submission 104936) | Vadose zone soil microbial communities from Sagehorn Ranch, Mendocino, California, USA - Sage1_R_113_16 metaG | ecosystem: Environmental > Terrestrial > Soil > Vadose zone | place: USA... | reverse complement strand
TAGGGTTCCCGCCCGATGACCACGGCCTCCAAAGCCGCCCCGCAGGGCCGCTACCTGGCAGCCCTCGCCCTGACGGCGCTGGGCGTCGTGTACGGCGACATCGGCACGAGCCCCCTGTACGCGCTGCGCGAAGCGTTCCACAGCACCCACGGGATCCCCGTCAGTCCCGGGAACGTGCTCGGTGTCCTCTCGCTCGTCGTGTGGTCGTTGGTCCTCGTGGTCACGATCAAGTACCACATCGTGATCATCCGCGCCGACAATAAGGGCGAAGGCGGCGTGCTGGCCCTCATGGCCATGGTGAACGGCAGCCGCCTGGCCCGAGGACTCACGCCGCGGCGTCTGATGATCGTCCTCGGCATCTTCGGCGCGGCCCTGCTCTATGCCGACGGCGCGCTGACGCCCGCGATCTCGGTGCTCTCTGCGGTCGAGGGTCTCGAGATTGCGACGCCGCAGCTGCAGCACTGGGTCATCTGGATCACGCTCGCCATCCTGGTCGGCCTGTTCATGTTCCAGAGCAAAGGGACCGCTGGGGTGGGCGCGGTGTTCGGACCGGTGATGCTGGTTTGGTTCTTCACGATTGCGGTCCTCGGGCTCAACGGGATTCTGAAGCATCCTGCCGTCGTTGGTGCCGTGCTCCCGACGCACGCCATTCGGTTCCTGGCCGATGACCCGGGGCGCGGCTTGCTCGTGTTGGGCGCCGTGTTCCTGGTGGTCACCGGCGGTGAGGCGCTATACGCCGACCTGGGCCATTTCGGCCACTCGGCGATCCAACTCGCGTGGTTCACGATTCCGCTGCCGGCGTTGCTGCTCAACTACTTCGGCCAGGGCGCGCTGTTGCTGACGAACCCCGAGGCGGCGGCCAATCCCTTCTATCTTCTGGCCCCGGCGAAGCTGCTGATTCCGCTGATCCCGCTCGCGACGGCGGCAGCGATCATTGCGTCGCAGGCCGTCATCTCCGGTGCGTTCTCGCTCACCCGCCAGGCCGTGCAGCTCGGTTACATCCCGCGCGTGGAGATCGAGCACACGTCGTCGCGCGAGATCGGCCAGATCTACGTGCCGTCGGTCAACAAAATGCTCGCGGTGCTGACGATTGCGCTGGTGCTGTACTTCCAGACCTCGAGCAACCTGGCCGGGGCGTACGGCGTCGCGTTGTCGACCTTGATGGCGCTGACGACAGTGATGTTCTACGTCATGAGCCGCGAGGTGTGGGGCTGGAGCTTCCTCAAGGCGGCCGCGGTGTCGGGGTCGTTCCTCGTCGTCGATCTCACGTTCTTGGCCGCCAACGCGCTCAAGATCTGGCATGGCGGTTGGGTCCCGCTCGTCATCGCGATCGCGCTGTACTTCGTGATGATCACCTGGAAAAAGGGCCGAGAGATTCTCGCCAAGCGCATGATGGAGAAGACGGTGCCGCTCAAGCTGCTCCTGGCGGATCTTGCCGCCGAGCCGCCGGTGCGCGTGCCGGGGACGGCGGTGTTCATGTACGGCAGCTCGGACGGCACGCCTCCGGCGCTCGTGCTCAATCTCACGCACAACAAGGTGTTGCACGAGAAGATCGTGTTTCTCACGATCATCACCGAGGATGTGCCCCATGTGGGCCCAGAGCAACGGGTCACGGTCAAGCGCAGCGGGAAGGGGTTCCACAGCGTCGTCGCGCGGTACGGGTTCATGCAGGATCCCGACATCACCGAGATCCTCGCCGCCTGCAAGGCCAATCATCTCGACATCCCGCTGGAGGGCACGACGTTCTTCCTTGGCCGGGAGACGCTGATCGCGTCGGATCGGCCGGGGATGGCGATGTGGCGCGAGCGGTTGTTCTCGTTCATGTCGCGCAATGCGCTGCGGGCGACGGCGTTCTTCAAGATTCCGCCGAATCAAGTGTTTGAGGTGGGCGCGTACGTTGAATTGTAGCACGCGTCGGCCAACGGCTTCGTGTAGAGCGACGAGTAGAACTAGGCGCTGTCGTCGAGCATCGACTCGAGCAGTGAATACAGCGTCAGGCCGATGCCCATCAGGAACAGCGCGACTCCCCATTGCCGAGACCCGAGCGGGTATGCGCCGGCTGCACGTCGAATATCGGGGCCGAGCCAAAGCATGAACAGGACTTGGCCGAATAAGATGAGAAGCATCGCGCGATCAAGAGGCGATTTCAGGAATCGTTTCATAGTTTGATTAGCGCCAGCGCGCCAAGCGCTGATAACCACAGGATTACCGTCAAGCGCGCTAGACGACCCTCTGCCATGCCGATGCGGGCAAGCAGCCCGCCTTCGAGCCGAGCCAAACTCGCCTGCATTTCGCCGCGAGATTGTCCGAATTCCGTTCGCAGTTCGTTGATTCGCTGGTCGAGTTTTGCCTCGAGTTGGACCGCCCGCTGTTCCAGCTTGGCATCGAATCGCGCGAAATTCAGCTCATTGAGGTCACGAAGGTCAGTACGGTACGTAGTGTCCACCTCATTGAACCAGTTGACCAACTCGTTGGTCAAATCATCCCCGAGTTTTTCGTAGAACACACGCGACAGTTTAGCGGTCACCGGCATCGTTTTGCTCCTGATGGTCCGGCGACATCCTAAGGGTACGCTCGGCGCGTTGCAGAATCAATTCCTCGCGCGTCGTACCGTTTCGCTAGTCCCCCGTAACGAGTCCGGTCTCAACAAACGGTGTCTCATGCACCACCGCCGGTTTGCGTCGCGACAACACGAGCCACCACTCTCGCGCCGATGTAATAATCAGCATCGCAACGACGGCCATGAAGAACAACGCAATCCCCGCATCCAGATGGAAGTTCGCAATGCGCTGGCCGGCGCTCGGATCGGCGGAGCCCGCAAGCGCGGCCGCACGCGCGAAGAATCCGAGCTTGGGATCGCCAGAGAACACGAGCTGCGTGCCTGCGGTCATCGTGACCGTGATAATCCACGCCAACGGGCCGAGCGTCACCCACGCGTAGCGCTGGCGGCCCATCTTGATCAGGATGGTCGTGGCGACGCACAAGGCGACGGCCGCGAGCAGTTGGTTCGCGATGCCGAACAGCGGCCACAGCGCATTGATCCCTCCGAGTGGATCCACGACGCCTTGCCAGAGGAAGTAACCCCACGCGGCGCACACCGCGACGCTCGAGATCAGCACGCTCGGCAGCCAGGACGTCTCACCGAACTTGGGCCAGACGTGGCCGACGATTTCCTGGAGCATGAAGCGGCCCACCCGCGTGCCCGTGTCGATCGTCGTGAGAATGAACAGCGCCTCGAACATGATGGCGAAGTGATACCAGAGGGCCGACAGCGTCTTGCCGCCAAGAGCGGTGGTGAGCCCGGAGAAGATGTGCGCGATGCCCACCGCGAGGGACGGCGCGCCACCGGTACGCGCGATCAACGTCTGCTCCCCCATCTGGGCGGCCAGTGCCTGCATGTATTGCGGCGTAACGACGAAGCCGGCCTGATTCAACACGTCTGAGGCGCCGGCCAGCGCCGCAGGCGTCGTGTTCATGGCGAAGTAGACGCCGGGGTCGAGCGTGCAGGCGGCGATCATCGCCATGACGCCGACGAACGACTCCATGACCATCCCGCCGTAACCGATCAAGCGTGCGTCGGTCTCCCTCGTGATCATCTTGGGCGTCGTGCCCGACGCGACGAGCGAGTGAAAGCCGGAGATGGCGCCGCACGCGATCGTGATGAACGCGAACGGGAACAGCTTACCCGCAAAGACCGGTCCTTCACCTGCTGTCGCGAACGGCGTGAGGGCCGGCATCCGGAGCGGCGGCAGGATGACCAGAATGGCGGCGCCCAGCGCCAGCACCGTCGTGATCTTCAGGAAGGTCGAGAGGTAGTCGCGCGGGCAGAGCAGCATCCAGACGGGCAGGACCGACGCGATGAAGCCGTAGGCGATCATCATCCCCGTGATGGACGTGCCGCTGTGCGTGAACGCCGACGCCAGCCCTGGATGGCTCGCGACGCGGCCGCCGGCGACCAGGGCAATCAGGAGCAGCAACGCGCCGACGATCGACGCCTCGAGGACCTTCCCCGGCCGCCACCGCTTCATCCACCAGCCCATCAGCAGCGCGATGGGAATCGTGCAGGCGATGGTGAACAGTCCCCACGGCGACGCGCGCAACGCATTGACGACGATCAGGGCCAGCACGGCGAGCAGGATGATCATGATCGCGAGCACCGCGATCATCGCGGTCACGCCGGTGACTTTGCTGACCTCCTCCTTGGCCATCTGGCCGAGCGACTTGCCGTCTCGGCGCAGCGAGCAGAACAGAATCGTGAAGTCCTGGACTGCGCCACCCAACACCACGCCAATGACGAGCCACAGCGTCCCGGGCAGGAAGCCGAACTGCGCCGCCAGCACCGGTCCCACGAGTGGACCTGCGCCCGCGATCGCCGCGAAGTGATGGCCGAACAGCACCCACTTGTTTGTGGGGACGAAATCGTGGCCGTTGTTGAAGCGCTCCGCGGGTGTGGCGCGGCGGGGATCGAGGCCAAAGACGCGCGTCGCGAGGAACTTCGAGTAGAAGCGGTAGCCGATGACGTAGGTGCAGACGGCGGCCGTGAGGAGCCAGGCGGCGCTGATCGTCTCGCCGCGCGCCAGCGCGAGCACGCCGAAGGCTATCGCCCCCAGTACGGAGATGACGATCCAGATCACGGCGCGCACGCGGCGTAAGTTGCGACGCCGCTTGCCGATGTTCAAGTTCGAACATAGGTTCGAACTCTTGACCCCCTCCAGTTCCTATCCCTGGTCGGCAGCCTCCGCGCCCGCGGTGCAGGAGCGACCCCAACCCCAGCGCAGCACCGAAGCCTTCCGAGGACGCGTCGTCATCGTCACCGGCGGTGCGACCGGCCTCGGCCGGTCCGTAGCTCTCGAGTTCGCGCAGAGCGGCTGCGGTGTCGCATTCAATTACGTCGAGATGCCCGGCCGGGACGTCGGTGCGCAGGCGTTGCTCACCGAGACGGCGATCAAAGCGTCTGGCGTCCCCTGCTACTCCGCACTATGCGACGTTCGCAAGATGACGTCCGTCGAGCAATTCGTGAGCGAGGTGAAGAGCCGCCTGGGCGGCGTTCACTATCTCGTCAACAACGCGGGCGTCACCCACGATGGCGCGCTCTGGAGACTCACGCCGGAGGCGTGGCAGGAAGTCATGGACACCAACGTGGGTGGCGCGTTCAATTGCATCCACGCCGTCGCGCCGCACATGCGCGCGCAGCGCCTGGGGAAGATCGTCAACGTCGCGAGCCATCAGGCGTTCCGGCCTGGATTCGGCATCGCGAACTACGCCGCCAGCAAAGCCGCGCTCATTGGACTCACCAAGGCCGCGGCGGTCGACCTCGGCTCGGCGGGAATCAACGTGAACGCGGTCGCGCCCGGGTTCGTGAAAACGGAGCTCCTCGCCCAGCTGCCGCGTGAGGTGCTCGAGCGCGCCGAGCATGAATCGGTGCTCGGACGAGTGGCGGAGCCGGAAGATGTCTCGCGCGTGATTCTGTTTCTGTGCAGCGAAGCGGCTCGGCACATCACCGGGCAGGTGATCGTGGTGGACGGCGGCCTCACGCTCGCTTAGATTCTTGCCGTGACTAACCCGTTAAAAGCCAAGTACTTGGTCTTGCTCGCCGCACTGTCCTGCGGGGGCAAGAAACCCGAGCAAAACCCCACTCCAGCTCCGACCGCGCCTTTGCCGACCGCAGGGATGGCCGGCCAGCGCGTCGCGCTGACCCCTCTCGCATTGGTCGCGGCCGAAGACACGCTCCACCTGGACGTGCTCATCGGCGACCGGCGCACCACGCTCGACAAATGCGACAGCATCATCGCGACCTTGCTCACCGCGCGCGCGCCGGAAGTCACCTGGGTCGCTCCTGCCGAGCTGCGTCACGTGGCCCGGCGAGCGCCAGGGATCGCGGCCGACCCCGACCAGATGGGGACTCCGTTCCTGCGGGCGTCGAACATCGTCGACGTCCCAGATCCGCTGCGCTATCAGCTTCGGACCTTGATGGGGTTGGTGGGGGGACGCTACGTCCTCGTTCCTGCGGGACTCGTGTTTCGTCGGCCCGCCGCCGGGCCGTCCGGCCGTCCGGCCGTCGCAGCTGCAGAACTATCGGTCGTGCTCATCGATTCGCGGGTTGGCAGGATTGGCTGGCGGACAATAGCGCGCGGTGAGGGTGATGATCCCTGGACGGCGCTCACTCGCGCGGTGAAGAGCCTCACCCCGGGCCTGCCGTGACCACGCGTGAGGCCACGCTGATCCCGGGCGATGGCATCGGTCCGGAAATCACCGCCGCGACGCTGCAAGTGCTCGATGCGCTCGGGGTCAAGTTCGAGTGGGACGAGGAGTACGGCGGCATGGCGGCAGTCGAGAAGGCCGGCACGCCCCTTCCCAATGCGACGCTCGATTCGATACGTCGCACTCGTCTCTGCCTGAAAGGGCCGCTCACGACTCCTGTAGGGGGCGGGTATCGGTCGGTCAACGTCGCGATGCGCCAGGAGTTCGATCTCTACGCCAACGTGCGGCCCACCAAGACGATCGTGCCGGGCGGCCGCTACGACCACATCGATCTCGTGATCATCCGCGAGAACACCGAAGGGCTGTACGTCGGGCTCGATCACACCTTCAAGATCGGCGGTGACCGGCGCGCCATGGCCCAGGCGATGTCGATCGTGACGCGCGAGGGCAGCGAGCGCATCGCGAAGTACGCCTTCGAATACGCGAAGCTGCACGGGCGCAAGAAGGTGACGATCGTACACAAGGCGAACATCCTGAAGGCGACGTCCGGGCTGTTCCTCGACGTCGCGCGGCGCGTGGCGGAGCGGTACGCCGGCTCGATCGCGTCAGAAGACAAGATCGTCGACAACACGGCGATGCAGCTGGTCATCAAGCCGGAGCAGTTCGACGTGATCGTCACGACGAATCTGTTCGGCGACATTCTCTCGGATGAAGCGGCGGGGTTAGTAGGCGGGCTGGGCCTGGCGCCCGGCGCCAACATCGGCACGCACGCCGCCATCTTCGAGCCGGTGCACGGCTCGGCGCCCGACATCGCGGGGAAGGGGATCGCGAATCCCTCGGCGCAGATGCTGGCGGCCGCGATGATGCTCGACCATCTGGGAGAGCTCGAGGCCGGCAGGCGGCTGCGCTGCGCGCTGGAGGCCGCGATCGTGCAGGACAAGATCCGCACACCTGATTTGGGGGGACGTGCTGCTACGGCCGAGTTCGCCCGCGCCGTGGTTAAGCGGGTTGGGACCTAGCCATCCGTGCGCGAAGTGCGGCACGGAGACGCCCGGGATCGCGATCGGGGGGCTGTGCGCGAGCTGCGCGCGGCTGCTCGAGCGGCGAGCGAGCAAGATCGCGCGTCTGGTGGCCATCGGCACGACCATACCGCTGGCGGTGTATGTGGCCTTATCGCTGCCTGTGGAGCGGACGGCCCGGCTGGTCGGGGCCGGGAGTGTGCTCCTGTGGTACGTTCTGACGTTTCTCATAGCTAAGCGCGTGACACTGGAGTTCTTGAAATGAAACTATCGGCTATCGGCTATCAGCTATCGGCGGTGCTGATGCTGGCGGGCAGTCCGCTCGCGGCGCAGACATCGCTTTCTATCTACAGAGACGGTCGCGTGGTGGTGCGGCGGATGCTGCCGCAGGCTTTGCAGCAAGGCCGGAACAACCTGACGCTCCGGCTCGAAGCGCTCGATCCGGCGACCCTGTTTTCCCCCGACACCGTTGTCGCTGTCATGTCAGCGACGGCGCGTTATCCGAGCAAGTCAGCCGATGCGCTGGCTAGCGCTGTGGGAGAAACGCTCTCGTTCGTCAGCGCGAAGGGCGACACCATCCGTGCGACCGTTGTCGGTGTGGATCCTCCGCAGTTCAAACTCCCGGATGGGCGGCTGCTGCTCGGGTCACCGGGTACGCCCTTGTTCCCAGCAAGCGTGGTGCGGACGGCGCCGGAGGCTCAGATCGTGCTGGATGCCTCGCGCGCTCGACTGCGCACCGAGCTCGCGTACGTCGCGCAAGGGGTAACCTGGGAAGCGCTGTACCAGGTGATTCTGGCCGGTGCCAGGTGTCAGGTGTCTGGGACGGCGACGATCACGTCGCAGGAGTTGCGGGCAGACAGCGCTGAGGTACAGCTCGTCGCGGGCGCGATCCGACGCACCAGGGTGGCGCGGCCCCGGCCCCAACCGAATGCGTTCATGGATGGCGCGCGCATGCCGCTTCGAGCCGCGACGTCGATGGCGACCGAGACCGTCGAGGAGGCCGTGGGCGAGACGCACGTCTATCAACTCCCGGGCCGCATGAGCATCGAGCCGAACGTCCCGATCACGACCGCGCTCTTCCCGCGCAGCACGACGCCGGTGGCTCAGGACCTGATCGTCCCAGGGGTGTTGCCCTGGCGAGGATGGATCGGAGAAGCGTCAGAACCCAATCGGGTGCCGGTGCAGGTGTGGTACACGATCAAACGCGCGCCCAAGACCGCATTCGGCGACCGGCCGCTGCCGGCCGGAACGGTCCAGCTGTATCAGGCCGATTCCAGCGGGCGCGTACAGCTCATCGGCGAGGCCACGAATGACCATACCGCCCCGAGAGAAGACCTCCGCGTGCAGTCCGGTGAGGCATTCGACGTCACTGCGGACCGTGTACAGACCGACTTCAATCAGGAGCAGCTACCGGCGCCGCGGCGCGGCGTGCCTGGGCGTCAACGCGTCACCGCGGCGTATCGCGTGACGGTCACGAACGCGAAGTCCGAGCCCGTGACCGTAGAGGTGCGCGAATCGCGCTACGGCAATTGGAAAATCGTCGAGAGCAGCATTCCGCCGGAGAAGCTCTCGTCGACCGAAATGCGGTTTCGCGTGCCGGTGCCCGCGAGCGGCTCGGCAACCCTGACCTATACGGTGCAAATCGAGTCATGACCGTTCAGATCGTTCACATCGGAGATCTGCACTTCGGCGGGCTGGCCGACGTCCCGGTCGTCGAGGCATTGGAACGGATGCTGCCCGATCTGCGGCCTGACGCCATCGTGATCGGTGGCGACATGTCGCAGCGCGCGCGCCACGGCGAATTCCAACGCGGTCGCGCGTTCGCCAATCTCTGTCGCGAAACGGCGCCAGTCCTCGTCATCCCGGGAAACCACGACGTCCAGTGGTGGCGCCGGCCGTTAATCCCGTTTGGCAAGGACGCCGTCTACCAGAAGTATCGCGGCTATTTCGGCGCCGATCTCACGCCCACCCTCACGATTCCGGGCGGCGCCATCATCGCGTCGGCGCTCACCGCGCACGGTGTCGCCTGGGGCTCGCTGACCCCGCGGCTCCGGGATATCGCCGTGAAAGGACACCTGCCGAAAAGCGAGATGCAGCGGGTGCAGGCGGTGTTTGCCAGGGCCGAGGCGGGCCTGCCGCGCGTCCTCGTGATCCATCACAACCTGCTCCGCGGCGAGATGTCGCAGCGGATGGGGCTCGCGCGCTGGCGTCGCGCGCAGCGCCGTATCATCGAGGCGGGCACCGACGTGGTGCTCTGCGGCCACGACCATCAGGAAGGCGCCGAGATGCTCGAGGGCAGAGTCGCGGTCTCGACCGCCGGCACGCTGTCGACGCGGGCGCGCGGGGGACGGCCCGTGTCCTTCAACTTTGTCACCATCGATCCTGCAGCCGTTCAAGTGACGTTTTTTCGGTGGGATTCCCGCAAGCAACGGTTCCAACCTTCAGACACAGCGGCTTTTGCGCGAGGGACGCCTCCAAAAACCCCTAGCCTCGAGCCACAGGCCACGCAGTAGAGTAGCTTTGCCGTCTGCGCAACTTCTCTGACATCTTGAGGCTTAATGGCTTCGAACTTCCGTGGCGTTGATTTTTATGATGTAGACGGACTCCTCACCGAAGAAGAACGCGCCATCCGTGACACGGTGCGCGACTGGATCGACGAAAACCTGATGCCAGTGATCGGCGAAGCCTATGTCGCAGGCAAATTCCCCAAGCAGCTCATCCCCGGCATGGCGGAGCTCGGCCTGTTCGGCGCGAACCTGCCGGAGGAGTACGGCTGCGCCGGCCTGAACAACGTCGCCTACGGGCTCATCATGCAGGAGCTCGAGCGCGGCGACTCGGGGGTGCGCTCGTTCGCGTCCGTGCAGGGCGCCCTCGTGATGTATCCGATCTACACGTTTGGCTCCGAAGAGCAAAAGAAGAAATGGCTGCCGCAAATGGCGAGCGGCAAAGTGATCGGTTGCTTCGGCCTGACGGAGCCGGACTACGGCTCAAACCCGGCCGGCATGATCACCGTCGCCAAGGAAACGAAAGACGGCTGGGTCCTGAACGGCGCCAAGATGTGGATCACGAACGGCTCCACCGCGCAGGCCGCGATCATCTGGGCGAAAACGGGCAAGATCGAGGATGCCGACTCCATCCGCGGCTTCATCGTGCCGACCGAGACCAAGGGATTCTCCGCCAAGGATCAGAAGGGCAAGCTCTCGCTGCGTGCCAGCGATACCAGCGAGCTGGTGCTGCAGGACGTTCACGTGGCGAAGGACGCCATCCTGCCGAAGTCGGGCGGCCTCAAGTCTCCCCTGATGTGTCTGACCGCGGCGCGCTACGGGATCGCCTGGGGCGCGGTCGGCGCGGCGATGGCGTGCTACGACGAAGCGGTGAGCTATGCCAAGCAGCGCGTCATGTTCGGAAAGCCGATCGGCGGGTTCCAGCTGCAGCAGGCGCGGCTCGCGGACATGCTCACAGAAATCACCAAGGCGCAGCTGCTCTGTGTCCAGCTAGGTCGTTTGAAGGACAGCGGCAAATCGAGGCCTCAGCAAGTGAGCCTCGCCAAACGCAACAACGTGAACATGGCGACGGAGGCCGCGCGTGAAACGCGACGCCTCCTGGGGGCGAACGGGATTCTGGCGGAGTATCAGGCGATGCGCCATCTGGCGAATCTCGAATCGGTCTACACGTACGAAGGGACGCACGACGTCCACACGCTGATTCTCGGTCAGGAGATCACGGGGATTAGCTCCTTCGGATGAGCCTGCCGGTTGGGAATGGAGCCCCCGGACCCCGCGGGGTGTAGACGGTTTCGTTGCTTTCGGGGGTTATCCATGCAGACGCATATGATCCGAGGTCTCGCACTGCTCGTCGCGGGAGCGCAGGCCGTTGTGTTGGTTGCCGCACGTGGCAGCGCCCGGACGCCGGCGGCCGTCGAGCCGCCGCCACCGGGAGTCGCGGTGGCGCGCGAAGCGCTTGCCGCCGTGGGGACGCCTTACCGCTGGGCAGCGACGGGCGCCGATGCAGGCGGCGGATACGACTGCTCCGGCCTGATCTGGAGGTCGTTCGCGGCCCAGGGGATCTGGCTGCCGCGCGTGAGCTATGAGCAGGCGCGTGCGGGCGTTGCGATCGCGCGCAAACCCATCGCGCTCGAGCCGGGGGATCTGCTGACCTTTTCCCGTGTGCCGGGGGGCCCCGTGCAGCACGTCGGGTTGTACATCGGCGGCGGGAATTTCGTGCACAGCTCCGGGTGGGATCGCGCCGTCGTGGTCAGCTCACTGGCGCCGGGGGATCCTAAGGGACGGTGGTGGTGGCGGCGCTGGGTCGGGGTCCGGCGCCTGACCTGAGCGCGGCCGCGAGCGTTCACACGAAAGGGGGTGAATGAAGACGATTCGGCCATGATTAGGTAGAAACCCCTGCTCGCGGCGGCCCGTTATATCAGCCATGCATCTCGCGCTGTTGCTCGTTCTTGCGCAGGCACAGTTGGTGGACATTCAAAACCTGACGCCCCGGGAACACCGGGTCAGCGTCTTCGTACTCACTGCTCCCCAGGACCTCCAGATCTCCGCCGTCGGGGCAGAGCCGTGGCCTGACCGGCTGCGCACGCGCGACGACCAGCATTGGCAGGACGACGAGCAGACGACGTGGCCGGCGGCGGCCTGGATCCTCGATGCGCGCACGCGCGCGGTCGTGTGGGACCTCCGCGCCGTGGACACCCGGCGCGAATCCAATGGCCTGCGGCGGTTCGCAGGCACGGTCCACTTGGCCGCCGGCACCTACGAAGCGCATTACGCGTCCTATGCCGCCTCATCCATCTCGTTCAACGGCGATCTCAACCTCAGTCTGAAAGACATCATCCGGCTTGGCCGGCGCGCCAAGTACGGCGGGCCGTACGTCGAGAGCGCGCTGTACCAGCAGTTCGCGCTGACCATCACGGGCGCCGGTCGCGGCGCCTCGCAGGAGGACATCACCGCGGCCCGTGCGGCATTCACCGCTTCGGCGATCGCGACCGTCGTCCCGGACCGCAATAGCTCCGCGCGCAAAGGGTTCGAGATCACGCGGCCCACCGCCGTCGAGGTGTACGCCATCGGCGAGCTGACGATGGATGAGGAATTCGACTACGGCTGGATCGTGAACGTGGACACCGGCAAGCGCATCTGGTCGATGGACTACGCGACGACCGATCCCGCCGGCGGTGCGGCCAAGAATCGCATGGCGCACGAAACACTGCAGCTCAAGCCCGGCCACTACGTCGCCTACTTCGCCTGCGACGACTCGC
>Ga0137375_10008126_pt1 | contig 12488 bp, 8 predicted proteins | sample SagtaG_24_FD_104936 | JGI IMG/M metagenome (GOLD analysis project Ga0137375, IMG submission 104936) | Vadose zone soil microbial communities from Sagehorn Ranch, Mendocino, California, USA - Sage1_R_113_16 metaG | ecosystem: Environmental > Terrestrial > Soil > Vadose zone | place: USA... | reverse complement strand
GCCTCGGCGACTTGCGTTGGGCCAACACTCCCGGCCAGATATTTGTCTCAAGCACGTCCGACGGATGCACGCGCACAAAATACTCCTGGCCAAACAGCTCTTGGAGCAGCTCTGGCGGCAGCATGTCCGGCGCAATTGGATACTGGGTACGATGCGCTGCCACAGCCGCGATCTTCTGGCCGACATAGGCCGAGACATCAACACGCACGAGCGCACCCGCGGTTCGTTCCTCGATCATGCCTTCAGCCGTACCCACCTCGAGCAGCCGCGCGTCGACACCGCGGCCAGCGAATGCGCTCGGAGCACCTGGCGCTAACACCAGGCAGGTGACATCCCCAACCGCGACGACGTGTGCCGCCCGCGGCTGCTGATGTACGATCGCCAACTCGCCGAAAAACTCGCCTGGCCCCAGGCGTGCCAGTGTACGTCGTGTTCCATCGGCGTCCTCCTCAATCACATCCGTATATCCTGAAAGAATCAGATAGAGCTTGGCGCCCGGTTCGTTCTGCTCAACAATGTGCGACCCAGATGGATACCATTCCACATCGACGTGGTCGCTGACATAGCGTAGGGTTGTTGCCTCCACAGCAAACAGCGGCAGTGCTCGGGTAAATTCGGCTGTGCCTTGAAACCGCGTGGCGGAGTCTGCTAACCAGTGGGCCAGGCGATCGCTTAGGAGCAGGCGATTATGCGGGAAGTAGCTGTGATAGAGCTGCGCGGGCCGGTGCGGACGGTGACCGGCTGCGAGTTGATCCGGAAAGTGCTGCGAACTGCCAGCCCGCTCGAATGCGTGCGTCGTGGCCGCACCGATCGCAATATGATCCGGGTGGCCATAGGCGCCGTCGGGCCCGAAGGTGATGACGACATCCGGCCGGAACGCGCGTATGATCTTCACAATCACGCCGGTCAATTCATGCGGATCCGCGTCCTGGAGTGTCCCGTCCATGTAGTCAAGCACCTGTGCGTGGCGGACGCCGAGTTGCTGGCACGCGGTATAGAATTCGCGCTCACGCACCTGGCCGAGTGTGCGACGCGTCGCCACTAATAGGTCGCGGATCTGACCAGCCTGGCCACTGGTCGCCGATATGACCATCACCTCCCACCCAGCGGCCACATATTTCGCCAGCGTCCCGCCCGCACAGAAGGTCTCATCGTCGGGATGCGCAAAGACTCCCAGCAGTCGCGGCTGCCTATACTTTTTCATGCGGTTCTGCATATCTTTCACTCCTTCGTTCCACACGCACGCTGCTTCTCACAGCGGCGCATGGAGGCGCCGATTCGTCATAAAGCGTTTCAGCCAGCTACCCGTTTCGCGGTCGACTAAACCGTGGACCCTGCAAGACCGTTGTTCTTCGCTCGTCCCTGTCTCGCCGGAGTGGCTGCGCTGCTCACGCGAGTATTGTAGCCAGCTGGCGTCCCCAAAGCGTCCCCCAGCGAAACGAGCTGCGCCGCGCTCGAGACCCCGGCCAACACGCGGGGCGGCATCCATCTCTTCCGGCGAAGTTCGGACGGCAGTGCCTTCCAGCTCGTCGAGAGCTCGGTCAACGTCAGCGGCCATGTCAGGAAGCCCGTGTTCGCCTACGAGTACCACCCTGGCGGTTGGATCGACCCGGAGGAGGAGCCGGAAGGCATCGACTGGTGGAACCGCGACAAATCGCATTATGAATACGGCAGCACGCTACGCGTGCTGGACACCTGGATCGCGAGCCAGCCCTAGACCAGGAGCGTGCCGACATGGATAAGCGAGGTTCGCGGGATCAGCCATCGACGTATGGGCCATGGTCCGAAGGCGGTGGCGACTGCGGCGCTGATCGAGTGTGGTGAGCATGTGGCCTACCACACCACTGAAGCTGACGGCCGCGGGCTTCAGCTACGCGGGACGCTACCATGCGCGGCGTGGTAGCGTCCCGCTTCAAACATGGTCCACTGATCGGAGGAGAACTGTGATTCTGATGCGAGATTTCTGATTGTGTTCAAGGCAGCCATGCTAAACGGTGACAGCTCGTGTGATTGGCGAGATATATATAGCACTCGGCCAAAGGCATCTGAAGGGACGCGGCAGCGACGCACGCGGCGACGGCATGGGGACGATCCTACACTAAGCTGGTTCTGAGCTTCTGGCAACGTCCTGGCGATCGCGGATCGCGTCAGGACGAACGACAAGCAGTGATACCAAGGAGGAATAGCATGGCTACCTGGACACCCGATCCAACCTTCTACCCAAGCGCGAAGATGGCGATGCAGGCGCCGCGCGAGACGCTGGCCTACGTCGCCCTGATCGATCCCGAGCGCCGCCGCCCCGACGCCCTGGCGGTGCTGGATGTCGACCCACAGTCGGCTGCCTATGGCAAGGTCGTCGGCCGCCTGGATCTGCCCTATGCCGGCGATGAACTGCACCACTTCGGCTGGAACGCCTGCAGCGCCGCGCTCTGCCCGAGCATGCCGCACCCGCACCTCGAGCGACGCTACCTGCTCATCCCCGGTCTGCGCTCCTCGCGCGTCTATGTTGTCGACACCAAGCCGAACCCGCGTCAGCCGCGCATCGTCAAGATCATCGAGCCCAAGGAGATCCACGAAAAGACCGGCTACAGCCGCGCTCACACCGTCCACTGCGGCCCCGACGCGATCTATGTCAACGCGATCGGCGCGCCCGACGGCGACGGGCCAGGCGGTGTCTTCCTGCTCGACCACAACACATTCGAGGTCAAGGGCGCCTGGGAGAAGGATCGCGGACCGCAGCAGCTCTCCTACGACTTCTGGTGGCACCTGGGCAGCGACACCATGATCACCAGCGAGTGGGGCACGCCTAACATGGTCGAGAATGGAACGAACCCCGAGATCCTGCTGGCAGGCGGCTACGGCCATCAGCTGCATGTGTGGGATCTGCGCAGCCGCAAGCACGTTCAGGCGCTCGACCTGGGTGCGGAGCAGCAGATGGTGCTGGAGTTGCGGCCAGCCCACGACCCGAACAAGGAGTATGGCTTCGTCGGCGTCGTGACCAGCCTGAAGGACCTCTCGGCCTCGGTGTGGATGTGGTATCGCGACAAGGGAGAATGGGCGGTCCGCAAGGTGATCGAGGTGCCAGCCGAGCCAGCCGACCCGGAGCTGCTGCCGCCGATGCTCAAGGGCTTCGGCGCCGTGCCGCCGTTCATCACTGACATTAATTTGTCGCTGGACGACCGGCAGCTGTACGTGTCGTGCTGGGGCACGGGCCAACTGCTGCAATACGACGTCTCCGATCCGTTCAACCCCAAGCAGACCGGCTCGCTGCACATCGGCGGGATGGTTCGCAGGGCCGGCCATCCGAAGGCCGGCACGCCGCTGAACGGCGGACCGCAGATGGTCGAGATCAGCCGCGACGGGCGGCGGGTGTACTTGACCAACTCGCTCTACGCCTCGTGGGACGCGCAGTACTATCCGGACGGCATTCGCGGCTGGGCGGTGCAGATCGACGCCAACCCGGAGGGCGGGATGCAGTTCAATGAGAACTTCTTCGTCGACTTCGGTGCCGAGCGGCCGCACCAGGTCCGCCTGCAGGGCGGCGACTCGTCGTCGGACTCGTTCTGCTATCCGAGCTAAAGACAATATCTTTACATACCAAATTCGATTAATCACTGGAGTGGGGCTTTAGCCGGATAGCCGATTCCGACCGGCTAAAGCCTCGACTCCTGAGTTGCCCAAAACACAAGTTTTCATCCGGATTTGGTATCAAATACGGAATAGGCGACCTTCCTTGAAGTTTGTAGCTCGCAGTGAATTGCTGAACATCGCTGAGAGCTTGTCTGAAAAGAGGCATACCTATGATTATTCAACCTGAGCGATGGACACCTCATCAACAACACGATACTGCTGTGCAGGCCTGGAGCGATGGCTTCTGCCTGACCGACTGGTGTACGGCCAAGCGCTGGGTGGTGCGCCGCGATGCTCACCACAACGATCTGTGGCTGGTGGCAGTCTCCTCAATGGAGGCCACCTGGGAGATCGCCGGGGTCGTGCCTGTCTGCCCACTGTGTGGCACGAATCTCTCGCCGCACGTCGAGGGCGTGGGCGAGGCGCCTGGCGTCGCCGACAACCCGCTCGCCGTTTATGCCCGCCGACTGGCCGCCTAGCACGGCGGCCCGCATTCATTGTCCATTCGTGATCGGCCAAACCATGCGCTTGGCTACTATGCCTTCAGAAAGGCCTTTGCGTGCCTTCGCGGGGCTTGGTCGATGAGTTGCGAACTTCCGCGAAGGTGCACCGGCCCTATTTGGAAAGTATTGAAGCTAATTGATGAACATTTCTCAACAAGTCGCTTGACTCATCTTTGCGAGACGGCCTGTTCTTCGGGCTCTCGTTCCTGCAAGAATGCCCGCGCTTGCTGTAGGTCGACCGTATCAAACCCTTCCGTAAACCAACCACACGCCTCGGCCACGAGGTGATGCACTTCAGCCTGCTTACCCTGCTGCTGCCACAGCCACCCCAGGCTCACCGCCGCACGCAGCTCCAGCGGCTTCGCTCCCTGACGACGAGCCACGGCGAGCGCCTCGGCAAAGCATGTCTCTGCACCATCGATTTTCGACGCGCGACTTGTTTGGAGCAGCAGATTTCCCTTGAGCCGATGCAATTCGGCCTCGTAATAAAATGACCGGCTGTTCAAGACCATCGCCTGCGCGCCTGCCAAGGCGATTAAGCCCTCGTCGACCCGACCGGCGCGGCTACACGCATCCGCAAGCAAGGCCAGAAAGTAGGGGTAATCAAGCATGTCTCCCGTAGCCCGGCAGACGTCTATCCCCGCATGCAGCAGCCGGATGCCGTCCTCAACCTGTCCCTGCACCGCTATGGCCCAGCCTTGCAGTATCTTACCGACGGCGACCCGGTGTGGAAAAGCTTGCTCCGTGGCAACCGCGATCGCCATCTCGGCATACTGTTGGGTGAGGTGATGCTCGCCCCGCAATTGGTGAATACAAGCAAGTTGGATCTGGGCATGGGCGAGGGTATACAAGTGCTCCTGCGCCTTGCTCACAGCCAGACGCGCGCCGTCCAGCGCCTGGTCGGGGTAACCGAGGAACCACAGCGACAGCGCCGACCAGATGTGGCAGCGAACACCTGGATTTTCGCCGAAACGGGCGATCAAGGCATACCGCTGTTGTGGATCGTACAGCCTCAATCCCTCCTCGGCCTGATCCAGCGCCCGCGTAAACAATCCCTGGTGAAACAGCGAACATGCCAGCAGATCGTACGACTCGACCACCAGCTCGCGGCCCTTGCGGCGGTCGATCCGGAGTTGCTTTTCCATCAACTCGGCCGATTGTTGATACTCCGCGCGATATTCCAGCATTATTGCGAGCCCAAACAGCACCCGATCACGCTGCCGAGAACCACCTAACGTGGTACACAGGTCGCGCGCTCGAAGGTAGGCGCGTTCCGCCTCGGGTGAACCCCAGCCTTCGGTGGCGATCAACGCCGGGGCGAACATGGCCTGGAGCGCAAGCTCATGCTGCGTACGTTCCGGGGTATCCGGCAAGTGTTGGAGCATCTCCAGGCCAAGCTTGAGCAGTTCGATCGCCTCACGATGCGCGCTGCGGTTCAACGCCTGTTCCGCCGCGAGCTCAAGGTAGTGTACGGCGCGCGGCCGGTCGCGCCCACGCACGAAATGGACTGCCAGTTCTGCCGCAATCGTTTGTGCCGCCTGACCATAGCCGGCCTCCAGCCGCAGCCCGATCTGGCGGTGCAGACGCGCGCGTCGTGTCGCCGTCATCCGATCATACAGCACCTGCTGAATCACGTGGTGCGCAAACACATATTGCACTGCGATCGTACCGTCGGGCCACTCGCCGGTTTCGCGCTCGCGCAGGAACTGCTGGTGGCGGGCCAGCATGCTGCAGCGCAGCTCGACCGCTTCCACGTCCTGCTCAACCCCGGCGGCCACTTCTGCCGCCGAGAAGGTGGTTCCCGCGACGCTCGCCGCTTCCAGAATCGCTTGATCGTCGAGATCGAGCCGCCCAATCTGCAACTCGATCAACTGGCGCAGGGTGTCCGGGAGGCAGACGACCATCTCGTCGAGCGTTAGCTGGAGCTTCCACTGCCCATCCATGAGCTCCAGGCAGCGATTATCGATCCAGGCGTTAAGCGCCGTCACCATAAAGAGCGGATTGCCGTCGGTGCGCTGGTGCAGCAGGCGCGCAACGCCATCCGGGAACGCCGCTGATCCAAAGCGCGTTTGGAGATAGCGTTCCACTGCCGCTTCGGTGAGCAATGTCAGATCGATCGCTGTGGCGTAGCCACGCAGGCACAGCTCGCGGGCAATCTCGTGCAGCGGATGATCGTTCGCTTGTACGTCGGCTGGGCGGTAGGTGCCGATCACGAGCAGGCGCGCCCCTTCCTGCCGCCGCGCGAGCATTGCCAGCACATCAAGGGTCGAATAATCGCTCCAGTGCAGGTCTTCCAGCACCAGCACCAGTGGTCGTCGGGCCGTCAAGCGATCGATCAATTCCACCAGTTCGCGCAGCATCCGTTCGCGGGTTGTGCCCAGCACCTTCGGCTGCAATGCGGCCAGTTGTTCGATGCTGATCAGGCCCAGGCGGTGCTCGCGGTAGGGTTGGAATATAGCCTGCTGCAGTGCGGTTCGCTGTTCGGCGCCGATCAGGCCGGGCATCTGCACAAGCCAGCTTGGGGCATGGTTGGCCAGCAGATCGATCAGCTCCTGGCCGTCCGCTTCACGGCATAAGCGGCCAAGCGCTTCCAGGAGCGGCAGATACGCTTCGCCAACCCCACGATATTCAAGACACTGGCCGCGCCCGACCCAGACTGATCCTGAACCGTGCATGGTGTCGAGAAACAGGTTGACGAGCGTCGTTTTGCCAATGCCCGCTTCCCCGGCGATGAACAGGATCTGCCGCGTTCCCTCCAATGCACGCTCCAGATGTTCCTGCAGCCGCCCGAGTTCGGCTTCGCGTCCAACCGTACCTCTCAAGCGCGCGCCGGTTCCGGCCTGCGTGCTGACGTTCCCACCCTTCAGAGATATTGCTTCGCCTGGAGCTGAAGCCCCAAACGACTGCTCCTGCTCGCGCGGTTCAGCCCGGTCGCCTTCAGCTGCGCGTCGATCGCGAATGACCTCCAGCGCAGCGGCAACCTGCCGCATGCTGGAGAGCCGCTGCCCTCGCTGTTTGACCAGCATGCGCTCCAGGAGAGCTATCAGCGCCGGCGGCGCATCCGGACGAAACTCCCGCACATCCGGCACCGGCTCTGCCTGAATGGCGGCCAACACCGGCGTGATCTGCACCCCCTCGAACGGCCGCCGTCCGGCCAGCAGCTCGTACAGCAGCACCCCCAGCGACCAGATGTCGCTGCGCGCGTCCAGCTCCTCGCCGCGCACCGCTTCCGGGCTCATGTATGCCGGGCTGCCGAACAGCGTGCCGCTCTGCGTCAACCGTGCGTCCTCCCATTCCAGCCGCGCCATCCCGAAATCACTCAGCCGCGGCGTGCCATCGCCGGCCAGCAGCACATTCTCCGGCTTGACATCGCGGTGGATGATCCCCAGGTGATGCGCCCGGCTCAGCGCGTCGGCCAGCTCCAGTCCAATCGCCAGCACCCGCTCCAGCGGCAATTGGCCGGCCCTATCCAGCATCTCGCGCAACGAGCCACCCGGCACATACTCCATCACAATCGCGTAGCGGCCAGAGTGCTCGAACGTCTCCAGGATGCCAACGATATTTGGATGGTTCAGCCTGCGCAGCGCCGTGCCTTCACGCACAAACCGGGCTATCAGGTCGAGATGCCCGTCGGCCAGCTCGCTCTTGAGCCATTTGATCGCAACTGGTTGGTCCGTCAGCTGGTCGCGAGCGCGGTAGACCTCGCCTTGGCCGCCTTCGGCGAGGCGCTCTTCCAGCACATAGCGCTTGGAAGGTTCTGCCGCGAGCATCTCCGGCGCTGGGCCAGGTTCGCGATCGGGTAGTTCGAGCGGGGTCAGCTGGCGGGTGCGGATAGCTTCATACAGCGCGGTGGTCTCGTCCTCCGGCGCTACACCCAACTCCGCATCGAGGATGCGCGCGCACTCCTGATACTGGCGCAAGGCAGCGACGTGCTGCCCAGCCCAGGCGTACAGTCGCATCAGCATGCGGTGTGCCGGCTCGTGCAGGCCATCGAGCGCCAACCAGCGGCGGGCATAGGCGATCGCCTGTGCCCAGTCGTGCTGCCTGCGGTAGGCCTGCACCAGTTCCTCGAGCAGCTGGCCGTAGAGCTGGCGCAAGCTTTCGCGTTGAAAGAACTGCCACTCGTCGAAGGCTGGGCTGTCGGGCAGCGTGAAGCCGGCTAGAAAATCCTCGCTGTACACCTCAACCGCAGCATTCAGGCGAGCCAGGCGCTCCGGCGCGAGCAGATTCTGAGTGGCTGTGACCACGTGCTGTCGGAAAGCGGCGCTATCGAGCCACAGGTCGGCGTGGGAATTGAGGCGGATGATCTCGGGCCCGCTGTCGAGGATCTCATCGCCAATCGTCTCATTCAGGCGATGGAGCGTGCGCCGCAGGCGGGTGCGACCTTCGCGCTGATCGCTCTCGGGCCACAGCATAGTTGCCAGGGCGTCGCGGCTCTGCGGTTGGCCCGACACGGCCAGGTACACCAGCAGCGCCAGGGCTTTGCGCAGGTTCAGTTCTATCGGCTGCCCCTCGCGTTCCAGCCGTGGCGGGCCGAGAACAAACAGCTGAAGCTGTGCCATCGTATCTTCTCCCCTTGTTCGGGCGATCATACCGGAGATTATTGAATCGCACAACCTCCGTAAGAAGGACATCGCAGACAACGCGCCCGGCGACACCTCGTGGAAGCGTTGAACTCTCACAAGAATATCGCCGAGGACGCAGAGTGAACGCCGCGGCGACGGCGCAGGGACGGCTCGCCGCTATACTGGCCGCACATACGAGGACGTGACGATACGACTGCCTCAGTAAGGCGAACGATGGATGAAAACGAGGAACATCCGCGACGTCACTGTGGCGGTTGGATCGTAGGCTCTGAGAGTGTGGAATGTTCATCATCTATTTATGGCTTATACAAAGCCTGTAAACTGAGGAGGTATCGATATGGCTCACTTTCGGCACAACAGCAGCTCGACCCTGGTGCGGGCGTCCAAAATCACCACCAACCACAACCCGACCCTGGTGCGGGCGTCCAAAATCACCACCAACCACAACCCGACCCTGGTGCGGGCGTCCAAAATCACCACCAACCACAACCTGACCCTGGTGCGTGCCGGCGCCGGCCGGTAGCACCAAACCAACGCTGGCTCTACCCCTGGCTTGCTCTGCCATGGCAGAGTGGGGCCAGGGGTAGGGCGAGTAAGAGAATGAGAACTCAAGCCATGACCGTTGCAACCAGAAGATCAAGGCAGCGCTATCGAGGCAACCAGCACGCGAGTATGCGCAGCCGGCGGCGCGTACAGCGGCAGGAGCACCTGGCGAATCGCTACCGCGAACGGGGCCAGTATACGCGGGCCGAGCCGATCTACCGGCGAGCGCTGGCCCGCTCCGAATGGCTATTCGGGCCGGGCGACTTCGGCGTCGCCAGTATTCTGAATAACCTGGGCATCCTCTACAAATATCAAGGGCGCTACGCCGAGGCCGAGCCGCTCTACTGGCGGGCGCTGGCGATCGTCGAGCGGGTGCGCGGCCCGGATCACCCCGATGTCGCGAGTATCTATCACAATCTGGGCGGACTGGAACATGCGCGCGGCCGCTACGTTCAAGGTGAGCCGATGGCCCGTCGCTCAGTCGCCATCCGTGAGCGTGCCCTGGGACCCGATCATGTTGATGTCGCCGCCGACAAAGCTGCCCTGGCCGCCCTGCTCGACGGGCAGGGCAAATTCGACGAGGCGCAGGCGCTGTACTGGCAGGCGATCGCCGTGTTTGAGCGAGCCTTTGGGCCGGAGGATGTTGAGCTGTCGTTCAGCTTCAACAATCTCGCCGCGATCGAGGACGCCCGTGGCAACCACGCTGAGGCGGAGCGTCTCTACCGGCGCGCGCTGGCGATCAAGGAGCGGGCGCAGGGTCCCGATCACCCAGATGTGGGCATGACGCTGAACAACCTGGCGGTGTGCTGCACGGCGCAGGGGCGCTTCGTCGAGGCTGAGGCGTTCTACCAGCGGGCGCTGGCGATCTTTGAGGCTACACTCGGCCCAGATCACCCGCACGTGGCTGCCTGCCGAGAGAACTATGCGCTGCTGCGAGAGACAGGCCGCGCGAGCGAAGCCCTGGCCCTGGAAACCCAAACGCTGGCATAATCGAAAGGCGCGATAATGATTGTCCAACAGCCTCAAAGAACGAGCATAACCGATCTCCTGCGGTCGCTCGCCAGAATGGCGATCTTCCGATCGCTCGGCAGCCGATCGTTTGCTCTGATCTGGAGCGGCCAGACCCTCTCGCGCATCGGCGATTACCTTTATCAGGTGGCGCTCGCCTGGTGGGTCTTGGAGCAGACCGGATCGGCGATGGCCATGGCCAGCCTGCTGACCGTGTCATTCGCGCCGACCCTGCTCTTTCTGCTGATTGGCGGTGTCGCCGTCGACCGTTTCTCGCGCATCAAGATCATGCTGGTGTCAGATGTCGTGCGCGGCATAGTGGCGAGTGGGGTTGCCGTGCTGGCCATGTGCAACCTGCTCCAGATCTGGCACCTCTACCTGCTGAACCTGATCTTCGGCATCGTAGACGCCTTCTTCCAGCCAGCCTACACTGCCGCCGTTCCCGATCTGATCCATGGCGACGACCTGCCCAGCGCCAACGCGCTCTCCAGCCTGGGTGTGCAGGCTGGGCGCATCGCCGGGCCGGCCCTCGGCGCGGCGGTCGTCAGCGTGGGCGGGACACCAGTGGCGTTCGCGCTCAACGGGCTGACTTTTTTTGTTGCGGCGGCGCTCCTGGCGCCGCTGCGCGGCCTCTCAGCACCACACGCAGCGGCGTCCGCGCAGGGCCACATCACCGCCCCGACGATGCTTGCCGACCTGCGTGAGGGGATCGGCACTGTGCTCAGCACGCCGTGGCTCTGGATCACGATCCTGGTCTCTGCGCTGACCAATGTCACGCTTGCTGGACCGTACAGCGTGGCGCTGCCGTTTCTCATCGAGGACACCTGGCACGCCGACATCGGCACACTGGGCCTGCTCTACGCGCTCTTCCCCGTCGGCTGTGTGATCGGCGGCCTGTGGTTGGGACGGAGGGCACAGCTTCGCCAGCACGGGCTGCTGATCTATGCTGGACTGATAGGCGCAGGGCTGATGCTGTCCATGTTCGGGCTGGAGGTTCCATTCGTCGTGCTTGGGATCGCCGCGATCGTCAACGGGGCGGCGCTCGAAATCACGAGCCTGGCCTGGACAGGCGTCTTGCAACAGCGGATCCCACAAGACAAACTGGGGCGGGTAGCGAGCGTCGATGCGCTGGGGTCGTTCGCCCTGATCCCGATCGGCTATGCACTCACGGGATGGGTGACGGAGCTGCTGGGCGCACCACTCGTCTTCGTCATAGGTGGTGGGCTTACGGTGGTCGTGGCCGCCCTGGCGCTTATCGGCCACCCGGCGATCCGAGGTCTGGATTGAAGAACAGGTCGATTGAACCATTTGGTGTCGCCGAAATATCTTCAGTTCACCCGGCTAATTGAGCAACGCGGCTTTCAGCTCGGCAGGATCGGCTCTCCGGCTTTAGAACTGCCCGTCCAGCTATGGGCGACTCGCACATTGTTCAGCGCATGCAGCATTACGTCCCCGGTCCCCAGGCGCCGCCCGGCGCTAGCGCTCAGTGACTGCTATCTCATACCTCCCGCAAGGAATGCTTGTAGTCAGATGGTCACAACAAGAACCTCGGCAGTGATTTTCAAATCATAACCACCTTGCATGATCCCCTGTTTGGGGACTCAGTCCGCCTCACTATCGATAATGTGCGGTATCAATCGTGAGGTCAATATCTGGATTGATGGCCAGACCTGCCAGAGCGCACGCAACCATCTGCGCATTGACGCAGCATTAACAGCGCATTAATCAGGACTGCCCGTGACCCAGGACTCTTCGAGTCAACTACGCCTGACCGTGTTCGGTCCCCCGCAGCTCGCTCGCGCCGACGGCACGGCGGTCACGCTCCGCTCGCGCGAGCATTTCGCCTTGCTGGTGTACTTGGCCGTCGAGCAGCGCCACAGCCCGAGCAGCGATACGCTGCTCGCGTTGCTCTGGCCCGACGTCCCCGAGGCGGACGCCCGCAACATGCTCAAGGCGGTGTCGAGGGGCTACGGAGACCCGCTTGCAACCTCCTTTGTCGACACACACCTCTGGCGGCGTGATCGCACAGCTATCAACCTGCGGAAGAACCTACGTCATCTGGCCAAGTCCACTCAAGAGGCTTTCAATGATTGAAGAGAAAGTTGTTTTTTAGCGAGCCCTTAGCGTTTCTAGCGCTGAAGCGCGTCAACGGTGTTAGTCTGGTGTACGGCGCGCTCGGACAGCAGCCGGGCGATGATCAGGTGAAACGTTGACGCTG
>Ga0137375_10008120_pt1 | contig 12494 bp, 12 predicted proteins | sample SagtaG_24_FD_104936 | JGI IMG/M metagenome (GOLD analysis project Ga0137375, IMG submission 104936) | Vadose zone soil microbial communities from Sagehorn Ranch, Mendocino, California, USA - Sage1_R_113_16 metaG | ecosystem: Environmental > Terrestrial > Soil > Vadose zone | place: USA... | reverse complement strand
GGATCGATGAACTTCTCCGCGGTCCCGGTCTTGCCCGAGATCTGGACTGGAAAGCCGCTGAAGATCGCGGCGGAAGTGCCCAGCGTGGAATGGGTCGCCTCGAAGAGGCCTTCGCGGACGACGCCGAGCGCCTGAGCGTCGACGTTGGTCGGCTCCGGCGCCGGTGGCCGGGGCGTTGGCAGCACGCGGCCGGGAGCACGATTCGCCGACGGCTGCTCGACGTCGAGGAGCAAATGGGGCGTGACGAGCTTGCCGCCGTTCGCGATCATCGCGTAGAAGCGCGCCATCTGCAGCGGCGTCACGAGCAGGTCCTTCTGGCCGATTGCGAGCTGGATCGAGTCGCCCGGCTTCCAGAGGCGATCGATCTGCCAGTGGCCCGGGTCGGTCTTCTTCGTGTACGTCTCCTTCCGCCACGCCGGCGTCGGCAGCAGGCCGGAGCGTTCGGAGCCGAGATCAATGCCCGTCTTCTGACCGAAACCGAAGCGGCTCGCCCACGCCTGCAGCCGCGGCCCGAGGCGGGCCGGCATCCCGTAGAAGCGGTAGCCCACTTGGTAGAAGTAGGTGTCGCACGAGCGCGCGAGCGCCGTCGTCAGGGTCATCGACTCGTTCACGAACGGGTCCCAGTTCTTGAAGACCTGGCCGTTCTTCTCGTACTGACCCGTGCAGGCGAGGGGCTCGAACGGCTGCAGAATGTGCTCCTGCATCGCGGCGATCGCCGTCACCGGCTTGAACGTCGAGCCGGGCGGATACGCGGCGTTGATCGCGCGGTCGAGCGCCGGGTAGTTCATCGACTCCGCCGAGCGTGACGTCAATCCCGCGGCGTCGAGCGCACGCTGGCGCACGCGGCCGACGTAGAGCGAAGGGCGATAGGTCGGGTTGGACGCCATCGCCCGGATCGAGCCGTCCCGTGGGTCCAGCGCGACGATCGCGCCGCCGTTCGCATACCAGCACCCCTGGCAGCCCGAGTTGCGGGCTCGCTCGATCCCGTAGCGCAGAGCCTCTTCGGCCGCGATCTGCAGCTTGAGGTCGAGGGTCAGGCGCACGGTGTTGCCGGGGTGCGCCGGCACGAGCGGCGTCGTGGCCCCCTGCTTGCGCCCCAGCGAGTTGACCCGCAGGATCTCGAGCCCCGGTGTCCCGCGCAGGAACTTGTCGTACTCCGACTCGATCCCGGACTGGCCGATCGTGTCGCCCGGGCGGTAGCCCTGCTTGGCGAGGGCGTCGAGCTGGTCCTGCGAGATGTCGCCGACGTAGCCCAGCACGTGTGCGGCCAATTCGCGGTGTGGGTAGTACCGGAGCGCGACGTCTCTGACGCGCACGCCGGGAAAGTCGTCGGAACGCTCGTCGAGATAGCCCGCTTGAGCCTCGGAGACATCCGACTTGATCGTCACCGGTGTGAGCAGGTCGTAGCGATGTCGCCGCAGCGTCACGCCGATCTCTCGCAGCGGCACATGGAGGATCCGCGAGAGCTTCCGCAACTCCCGCAGGCGAAGGTTCTTCCGCTTCGGCAGGCTGGACTGATCGATCTGCACGACGGTGCTCGGCACGTTCGTGACCAACGGCAGCCCCCGGCGATCGACGATCGAGCCTCGCGGCGCCGAGACGCGCACCTCGCGACGCTGGTTGTTCTGCGACGCGCGCAGGAGTTGCTCCCCGTTCAGAATCTGCAACGACCAGAGCCGCAGGAAGAGCGTTGCGAAGACCGCGATCGCCACCATGCCGAGCAGTCCGACGCGCAGTGCCAGGCGCGGGGTCAGGCGATACGGCTCCTCGGCACGGGGGTCCGGGGGCAGGAACCTTCGCGAGGTGACGCGCCTAGCCAAGCAGCCGCACCTCCCTCGGCGCCCATTCGCGCGGCCGCAGCAGGCGCCGCGTGAAGGCGTAGACCGGGACGATCAAGATCAGGTTCAAGAAGACGGTCGGCACGAGCCCGGCGAAGATCGCCCCGGCAGGCGCGTTCTGCCCGAGCATGAAGCGCAGGACGAGCGCGGCAACCTGGTAGAGGATCGTGATCACTGCGATCGAGAGGATCGGGGCGTGCGCGCGATCGCGTCCGGTCGTCTCGCCATAGCGACCGGTCCAGTAACCCGCGAGCGTCAGCAGGAGGGCGGTGAACCCGAGTGTCGCGAACACGCCGCTGTCGACCAGCAGGCCGGCGGCGAAGCCCGCGATCGCGGCGAAGACTGCGCCGCGGAGGAGCGCGACGCAGACGAGTGTGACGAGCAGCAAATTCGGATGGCCGCCGAGGATCGTCACCTGCGCCATGATCGAGAGCTGCACGACCACGACGAAGAACAGCAGGACGGCGGCCTTCGCTGCGTCGGCCGGCATCACGGCGCCTTCGGAATCTTCTTGTTCGTGATGAGCGCCGTCACCGCGTCGAGCGACGAGAAGTCGACGAACGGCTGGATCTGAATCTGCTTGAAGTTCGCCGTGTCGCTCTGGCCGACGCTCGTGACCCAGCCGATTGGAATGTTCGGCGGGAAGAGCGACGGGTAGAGCTTCGAGCGCGTGCCGGCGGTGACGATCACGTCACCCACCTCGACGCGCTTGTCCTTGGTCACACGATCGACGATCAGCGAGCCCTCGCCCTGTCCGTGGCGAACCAGCCCGAATGCGCCGGTGTCCTGGTCGCGCGCCTGCACCGCGCTGCTCTCGTCGGTGAGCAGCGTGACGAGCGCGGCGCCGCCGGTCACCTGCGTTACGCTCCCCACGAGACCGTCGCTCGTGACGACCGGCGTCTCCTGGCGAATTCCGTTGCCACGCCCCGCCGCGATCACGACGCGTTCGTCGAACTCGCTTCGCCACCCGATGATGCGCGTGTTCACCGCCCTGTAGTCGCTGGGGAACAGCGGGCTGTCGACGAAGTTCAGCTGCGCCCGAAACTTGGCGTTCTGCGCGCGCGCCGCCTCGCCGAGGAGCGCATTCTGGCGCAGCTCGTTGACCTGTTTCTTGAGCCGCTCGTTCTCCCGCTTCACGTGCACGAGCCCGGCGAAGTACCCGTACAGGTCCCGGAACGGGCGCGCGACCCGCTCCGCCGCGACCTCGAACGGCCGCAGAACCGTCGCGCCCGCCGATTGCACCCCGTGCAGCGGGCCGCTCGTCGGCTCTCGGAACGAGACGGTGATCAGGATCAGCGACAGCACGACGAGGCCGGCCACCACGGCCCGGCGCCGGAGTGCTGAGCGGCTGCGGGAGGGGAAGGGCTGGGGTCTCGGTCTCGGTACGGACGAGCCCAGGACCGCGCTGACACTGCGGTTTCGAGGCACGAGGCGTCCTACGTTAGCGGCGATATCGGAGTCCGTGGTCGGTCCTCCGATATCGGGTCAAGACGCGCGGCCGAGTCGGCGCCTCTGTACGTCAGCCCGAGTAGCGGCGGTGGTTGTTTCTTCGAGCCTTGGAGCTCCGATGGATCGCCTCGAACTCCTCGAGGCTGCGGCCGGAGCCGACCGCCACGCAGGTCAGGGGGCTTTCCGCCAGGTGAACGGGCATCTGCGTCTCGTGCCGGAGCCGCTCGTCGAAGTTCGTCAGCAGGGCGCCTCCGCCGGCGAGGACGATCCCTCGGTCCATGATGTCCGCCGCCAGCTCGGGCGGCGTCTTGTCCAGGGTGGACTTGATCGCCTCGACGATCTGCTGCACCGGCTCCTCCAGCGCGCGACGGACCTCCTCGGAGCTGAGCACGACCGTCTTCGGCAGGCCGGTGAGCATGTCGCGCCCGCGCACCTCGGCCTGCAGCTCCTCGCGCATGTCGTACGCGGACCCGATCTCGAGCTTGATCTCCTCCGCGGTCTGCTGCCCGATCAACAGCTTGTACTCACGCTTGATGTGATTGATGATCGCCTCGTCCATCTCGTCGCCGCCGACACGCAGCGACTGCGAGACGACGATGCCGCCGAGCGAGATGACCGCAACCTCGGTCGTGCCGCCGCCGACGTCGACGATCATGTTGCCGGTCGGCTCCGCCACGGGCAGTCCCGCGCCGATCGCCGCAGCCATCGGCTCCTCGATCAGGTACGCCTGGCGCGCACCCGCACTGAGCGTCGCTTCCTCGACTGCACGCTTCTCGACGCCGGTGACACCCGACGGAACGCACACGACGACGCGGGGATGCGCGAACCGGTGCTGGTGCACTTTCTGGATGAAGTGCCGGAGCATCTGCTCCGTCACGTCGAAGTCGGCGATGACGCCGTCCTTCAGCGGCCGGATCGCGGAGATCGTCCCGGGCGTCCGCCCGAGCATGCGCTTCGCCTCGACGCCGACGGCATGCACTTCTCCGGTGCGCTGATCGATCGCCACGACCGACGGCTCGGACAGCACGATCCCGCGTCCGCGCACGTACACGAGCGTGTTGGCCGTGCCGAGGTCCACGGCCATGTCGCGGCCGCCGAAGCCGCCAAGATTGTCAAAGAGACCCATGCGGGCTTTCGAGTCTAGCTACCCAAAGCCGTAAGTTCCTGCAAACCGCTCGGCCAGCAGTCGCACGAGGAGCGCAGCGGGAAGCCCCACGACATTCAGGTAGTCCCCTTCGACTGCGCAGACGAGCGCGGCGCCTCGACCCTGGATCGCGTAGGCGCCTGCCCGTCCCTCCCACTCGCCCGTCGCGACGTAGGCCGCGAGGTCGCGCGGCGTCAGCTCCCGGAACGTGACGCGCGTGCCCTCGTGCTCGACCACCTCCCAGCCGGGCGTGAGCAGGCAGAGGCCGGACATGACCACGTGTGTCTTGCCGGACAGCTCCTCGAGCATCTGCTCGGCCTCGGTCGCGTCGGCGGGCTTGCCGAAGATCAGCCCTCGCAGCACGACCTCCGTGTCGACGCCGAGCACCGGCCGCTCACCGGCCTCGTCCGCGACGCTGCGCGCCTTCCCTTGCGCATGCTCGCGCACGACTTCCACCGCGTCTGCGATCTCGGGTGCATGTTCCTCGTACCGCGGCTCGACCAGGTCGAACGGAATGCCGAGCTGTTCGAGAATCGCGCGACGTTGTGGCGAGCGTGACGCGAGCAGCAACGGCGGTGCAGGCGGCGCGTCAGCCACGCTTCCGTGCGACCCAGATCTCTTCCGCCGGCCACTGCTGCGCCCACTCCGCGGTGACCAACTTGTAGTACGTGTGCGTCTCGGCACCTGTCGGCGCGTAAATCTCGATCAGCCGCTCCAACTCGAACTCGTTCGCGCGCAGGAGGTCGATCATCTTGCCGTGCGGTAGCTCGAACTCGACCTCGCCCGTGTCAGGCCACTCGACGCGATGCAGGTCGCGTTGCGGGCGCACGAGTTGCTCCCCGATCCCCTCCATCGTCATGCAGAGCGTGACGAGCGTGGAGTTGCGCAGAAAGATCAGCCGCCCGCCGGGTCGCACGAGTCGCGCTGCCTCGGGAATCCAGAGGTACGCGTCGGCCCAGATCGACGCTCCGTACTCCGAGAAGACGATGTCGAAGGATGTATCGGGTAGCGGGACGTCCTCGCCGGTCGCCTCGATCAACGGGAACTCGAGGCCCGTCTCGCGTTGCAGCCGCCTGGCCGTATCGAGCTGTGCCGGTGTGGGATCGACTCCGACGACCTGCGCGCCTCGACGTGCCAGCCAGGCGCAGAAGTACGCGGTCCCGCACCCGAGGTCGACGATGTCGAGGCCGCTGACGTCCCCGAGGACTTCGAGCTCCGATTCGGGCGCGTGCCACACGCCCCACGTGATCTCGTCCCGCGCCCACGACTCGCTTGCGGCCGCGTCGGTGAACTCGGCGTTCGACTTGGTCCAGTTCGCGACGTTCTGCTGAACGTACTCGGGCTTGTCAGACGAGCTCATCGTTGGTGAACCAGAGCGCGACCTCGCGCTCGGCAGACTCGGGAGAGTCCGATCCGTGGACGAGGTTGTCCGGCATCGCGAGCGCGAGGTCGCCTCGGATCGAGCCCGGCGTCGCGTCCGCCGGATTCGTTGCGCCGATCGTCGTGCGCAGCGTCGCGATCGCGCCCTCGCCCTCGACGACGAGCGCGAGCGTCGGGCCGGACGTGATGAACTCGACCAGCTCGCCGAAGAACGGCTTCTCGCGGTGCTCCGCATAGTGCGTCTCCCCGAGCTCGCGCCCGACATGGATCAGCTTCCCCGCGCGCAGCGTCAGACCGCGGCGCTCGATCCGCGCGAGAATCTCCCCGGCCAATCCCCTCTGCACCGCGTCGGGCTTGATCAGGATCAGTGATCGCTCGATCGCCACCGGTAGCGGAACCTAACGAACGGACGGAGGCCGCGTCCTAGCAGGCGTGCGCCGGCTCCCGCTCGCGGCTGCGGTTGTCCTTCTCGCGCTGGGGTGCGGCAACGCGTCCGCGACGTCCGGGCGGATCGCAGCGCGGCTCGTCCCGCCGTCAGGAGGAATCCTGGCGGGCCGCACCACCACGGCGGCGATCAAGGTCACCCGTGGCGGACGCCCGCTGCGCGGCGTCGTCCCGAGGATCCGGTTGGCGTCGCCCGGCTCGACGGTCTCGTCGACTGCGCGTACATCGACCCGGCCCGGGACCTACAGCGTTCGCTTCCGGCTGCCGACCGCCGGCGCCTGGACGTACCGGATCAGCGTCGGCACCGCCGTCGCCGGCACCGGACGTCTCGAAGCCGGTGTCGACTCGAAGCTGCCGGGCGCGAGCGCGTTCGGGATCTGCTCGAACGCGGGCGCATTCTGGCCGACCGAGACGCTCGCACTCGACTTCGGCTCGGCGTGGATCGCTTGCAAGGAGGTCGGCGTGCTGCGGCGGTTCGACCTCGGCACGTCGCGCACGACGGCGATCCTGCGCCTCGGGGGCTCGGATCTGATCGGCGTTACGACGGGATTCGGTTCCGTCTGGGCACTCGACGGCAGAGGCGGCACGCTGAGCCGCATCGACCCGAGCGGCAACCGCGTAACCGCGCGCATCTCACTGCCGGCGAGCAAGCCGTACAACCTCTGGACGGGCGCCGGCGCCGTTTGGGTCGCCGACGACGGCAGGGGCGCGGTGGTGCGCATCGATCCCGCCACGAACAGACCGGTTGCGACCATCGAGGTTGGCGACGGGCCTGCCGACCTCGTCTTCGACGGGTCGACGGTGTGGGTGATCAACCACCGCGATCGCGGCCTCGTCCGGATCGACGCACGGACGAACGCAGCACGGCTCGTTGCGACGATCCCGGGTGACGCACCCGAGCGCATGGTCCTGACTGCGGGTCATCTCTGGATCACGGGCCGCGGCACCGACCTGCTCGAGGTCGAAGCCGAGAACGGCAACGTCCTGCGCACGATCGAGATCGGCGCGGGCGGCATCGACGTCGTCGCCGACCGCGACACCCTCTGGGTGCCGTCGCGCAACAGCGAGGTCGACGCCAGAGGATTCCCGACGATGGAGGTGCTCCGCCGCGTCGACGCACGGTCCGGCGCCGTCACCGCGTCGGCTGCAGCGACCGGCCCACTCGACGTCCACGGGCTCGTCGCGGCAGACGGAGCCGTCTGGCTCGCGGACAACACGCACGGCGTGCTGTACCGGGTCGGCCCGTAGCGATATCGTCCCGACTATCCACAGACGCGTGAGAAGGACTTGCATCGCCGGAGTCGTCTCGCTCGGTGTCGCGGCTCTCATCTTCGCCGCGGCACCCGTTCGAGCCGGGACACGATCGGCGTGTGACCCGCCCGCGCTCGGCTTCGGTGCCGGGGAAGGACGCAACAGCGCCGAGATGCCGCCGACGGTAGGTGTTCTGCGGATCGCGATGCTCTTCGTCGACTTCCCCGACTCGCCCGGATCCGTCGAGCCGCGGTCGATCTACGACGCACAGGTTCCGCGGCTGGTCGACTGGTACCGGACGGTGTCGTACGGACGGCTCCGGATCGAAGTCGACCCGCTGGCGCGCTGGCTCCGCCTGCCGCGGACGCTGTCGGAATACACGGACGGGCGCTTCGAAGGCGCCGTCAACGCGGCCGTCGCTGCGGCCGACCCCGCATTCGACTTTTCGTCGTTCCATGCGCTCTACGTGGTCCCGTCGATGCCGTCGCTTGCGTCGACCGTGATCGACGACGTGCCCATCCGCGTCGACGGGGCAGAGCTTCATGCCTGGGCATGGCTCGCGACGGGGTCCCTCGAGCGCTTGCCGTTCGTCGCAACCCACGAGACGGGCCATTTGCTGGGACTGCCCGATCTCTACAACGAGCGGAACCCGTCGAGCCAGCACGGTTGGGACGTGATGACGGCTGCGCCGTCCGGCGGCGGGATGTTCGCCTGGCACCGATGGAAGCTCGGCTGGCTCGATGCGGGACAGGTTATCTGCATCGCGCGGAAGGGAGCCGTCGACGTCACGCTCTCGCCACTCGAGCGATCGGGGAACAGGAAGGTGATCATCTCGCGTGTTCGGCGCAAGCTCGTGGTCGTCGAGGTCCGCCAACGCCTTGCCGAAGATGCGTCGATCTGCAGGACCGGGGTCCTCGTCTACCAGGTCGACCTCGTCGCGGGTGCTCCGGAGAACGCCGGCTCACGGCGACAACCAGTTCAGCTGCACTCGGCACAGCGGGACGACCGCGCCCAGTGGGGTCGCTGCGGGCGCGAGTGGCGTGCGCCGTATACCCGAGGGACACTCTCTGCCTGGGGCCACCGAATCCAAGTCCTGAAACGCCTCCCTGACGGCTCGTATCGCATTCGCTTCACCCGCCGCTGATGCGCGCGCCGAGCCGGCAGGCATGGCTGGTCGCCACGGTCGCGGCGGTGATCGCAGCCGCACCGGCATCGGCGCAACAGATCTCCGTCGACCCGCTGACGGATGGCCTGGGCCAGCATGAGACCGCCGTTGAGCCCGACAGCTTCAGCTTCGGCAACACGATCGTCGCTGCGTTCCAGATCGGCCGGACGCGGACGGCCGGCGCGTCGGGGATTGCGTGGGCGACGTCACACGACGGCGGCTCGACCTGGTCGGCTCGAGTGCTCCCCTCGCTCACGATCCACGGATCGCCGCCGGGCACCTACACGCGCGCCACCGATCCGGCCGTCGCGTACGACACCGTCCACGGGGTGTGGTTGATCTCCATCCTCGCGCTGCAGGATGGACCCAGCGGGACCACCGAAGACCTCCTGACCGCTCTCGTCACGAGCCGCTCTCCGGACGGAGTCTCATGGAGCGTCCCGGCGGTCACGTCGCCGGTGCAGAGCCACTTCGCACACGACAAGAACTGGATCGTCTGCGACAACGGCGCCGCGAGTGCCTTTCGCGGTCGCTGCTACGTCGTGTGGACCGCGGTGAGCGGAACGCTCACCGTCCTCGCCAGCTCTTCGTCGACCGACGGCGGGGCGACCTGGAGCCCTGCGACTGTTATCACCTCGATCGCCGGTTCGGGGTGGCAGCCGGTAGTCCGGCCCGACGGAACGCTCGTGATCGTGTTCGTCGGATCACGCGCGATCAAAGCCACGCGCTCCACCGACGGTGGCCGCTCTTTCAGCGATCCGGTCGCGGTCGCGAGCCTCCAGGATTCGCCGACGCCCGGTTGGCGCGCGCCCGCGCTTCCGTCGGCGGAGCTGGATGCAGAAGGACGCGTCACCGTCGCCTGGCCGGACTGCCGCTTTCGCAGCGGTTGTGGCGGTCGGATCACGCCGAACGACGTCGTCTTTGCCTCGTCGAGCGACGGCGTGCACTGGTCGCGCGTCCGACGCGTGCCCACCGGCGCCGGCCTCGACGGCCTGCCGCACTTCGTCGTCGGCCTCGGCGTCGACTCGTCGACTTCGGGAACTCGCACCCGTCTGGGCGTGGCCTTCAACGTGCTCACCCCGGGCGGTTGCACGAACAACTGCACGGTCGCGCCGTTCTTCGTCTCGTCGACCGACGACGGCCGTGGCTGGACCTCACCCGAACCGCTGGCGCCGCCGCAAGAGGCGACGGCCTTCCCGGAAGCCGGCGCGGAGCGTTTCCTCGGCGACTACATCTCCACCTCGTTCGTCGCGGGCGGTACCGCCGTCCCAGTCTTCGCCTCCGCCACGCGGCCCTACGACGGCCGGTACCACCAGGGAGTCTTCGCGACCCCGATTCCACCGCGCGCGGCCCTGCCCACCCTGCGGGTCGGCAACGTGGTCGTTAGCCCGCGACGGCCGACGACGGAAGGCCGCGTCGACACGTCGGTTGCGGTCGCCGGCTTGACCGCGGGCCTCCGCGTCACCTGCAAGGCGGCGGGCACTCGGTTGCAACTTGCAGCGACACGCGTCGCGAGCTCACGAGTCACGTGTCGCTGGCACGTCCGGCACGCCCGATCCGGACAACGGCTGACGGGGACGATGGCGCTCATGACGCCCGAGGCCGACACGACCCGGCCGTTCGCATTTCGCGCGCGAGCCCGCTAGCTCTCGGAGCGTCGCCGGCGCCGAGGCGGGCGCACCTCGAACGTCGGGAACTCGACGGCCGTCGGCTCGACCGGCGTCTCGCAGTACGGGCAGACCTGCCAGAGCGCCTCGAGAGGCGCCTTGCAGTTCGCGCAGGCCTGTTTCAACTTCGTCGTGCAAACCGGGCAGATGAGGAAGTCGGAGCCGACCTCCGCACGACAGACCGGGCAGTGGAGGTCACGGCGCGACAGGCGCTCCTCCATCGCCTTGATCTCGAGCTCGCGCTCGCGGACGTCTTCCAGGTATTCCGGCGGACGGAAGAGCATGTACACCAGCGCACCGATGTACGGCGGGATCAGGCCGAGCACGACCGCGATCGCGATCAAGACGGGGTCCTCGATGCGCCGCTTCGCGTCCTTGTAGACCCAGTAGCCGACGGCGAGCCAGAAGACGATCAGGAAGAAGAAGAGCAGGTTGCGGACGACCTGCCAGGTCCCGGAGGAGAAGAAGTCGTGGAGTCCGCCCCAGGTTGCGATCACAGGAGGATTCTTCCGATCAAGTACCCAGCAAGAAACGCGAGCCCGACGATCGCTGCGAGCACGAACGTCGCGAACGCGAAAACGGTCAGCTTGTCGCCAACGTTCGCCATCGTACGCTCTCATCCTTGGCCAGATCGGCCAGCAGGTAAAGGGAGCCGGTGACCAGGACCGGCTTGCCGAGGGCCCTCGCGTGGGTGAGTGCCTCGACGGGATCCTCCACCGCGTCCACGTCGGCGAAGTAGCGGGCGGCCCGCTCGGCCAGATCCGCCGCGGAGAGCGACCGCGCGCTGCTCGACCCGGTCGCGACGAAACGCGTCCCGAGTGCCGAGAGGGCCGCGACCATGCCCTCCACGTCCTTGTCGGCCAGGATCGACGCCACCACGACGTAGCGGGCGCTCGGGAGCCGCGCAAGCACGTACCCCACTCCGGCGAGGTTGTGGGCCCCGTCCCAGATCTCGAGCGGGTCGTCACTGATCCGTTCCAACCGGCCGGGCAGGCGAACGTCGACATGCCCGTCGACAGGACGCGCGAGAAACGCCTCCACGGCTGCGATCGCGACGGCGAGATTGCTGCGGCCGGTCACCACGACCGCACCCGCGCCGTTCTCGTGCGCCAGCGCCTCCCATTCCGGCTCGCCGAGGATGACGGTCGCGCCCGGCTGGACGACCGCCAGCTTCTCGAAGGCGATTGCCTCGCGCGTGGTGCCGAGCACCTCTGTGTGCTCGAGCGCGACGTTCGTGAGCACCTGGACCGGCGAGCGGAGCACGTTCGTGGCGTCGTACCGCCCACCGAGGCCCGCCTCCACGACCGCGACGTCGACCTCGGCCGCGGCGAACTCAGCCAGCGCGGCAGCCGTCAACAGCTCGAACTGCGTCGCACCGATCTGCGCCGCCGCGGAACGGACGCGCTCGATCGCCCCCTCGAAGGGCGCCTCCTCGCCGCGCACGCGGATCCGCTCGCTCCAGCCGCGCACGTGCGGCGAGAGGTAGGCGCCGACCGCGAGCCCGGCCTGCGCCAGCAGCTCCTCGATCGTCCGCGTGACGGTCGACTTGCCGTTCGTCCCGACGACGTGGATCGACGGGTAGCGAAGCTGTGGCTCGCCCAGCTCCTCGAGCAGCGCCTTGATCCGCCCGAGGCCGAAGCCGTCCTTCGGCCACGGGCTCAGTGACTCCACATAGTCAGTCGTTGAGAGCATCGAGCTCCCGCTGGTAGCGCGCGAGCTTTTCGCGCTCCGCCTCGACCACCTCGGCGGGCGCGTTGCTGACGAAGCGGTCGTTCGCGAGCATCCCCTCGGCGCGCGCAATCTCCTTGCGCAGGCGCTCGATCTCGGCTGCCGCGTTGCCGTCGCCTGCGCGCCGGCCCGGTCGCACGACCGCCTCGAAGATGCGGAGCTCCTCTCCCTCGAGAGGGATCTGCACGCCGCTCCGGCGGAACATCTCGGCGGCCTGCTGCACCCGCGTGAGTGCGCCGGCCTGCGAGTCGTCACCGGCCTCGGGCCACGCCGAGACGATCAGGCGCGACTCCCGCTCCGGAAGGTTCGACCAGATCTCCTCCGTGACGTGCGGCATCGCCGGGTGCAGAAGCTTCAGCAGGCGTTCGAGGGCTGCGGTCGCCGTCGCGCGGGCATCGGCGTCACCGTCGTAGAGCCGGGCCTTCACG
>Ga0137375_10008115_pt1 | contig 12497 bp, 5 predicted proteins | sample SagtaG_24_FD_104936 | JGI IMG/M metagenome (GOLD analysis project Ga0137375, IMG submission 104936) | Vadose zone soil microbial communities from Sagehorn Ranch, Mendocino, California, USA - Sage1_R_113_16 metaG | ecosystem: Environmental > Terrestrial > Soil > Vadose zone | place: USA... | reverse complement strand
CTGATAGAGCGGCTCGGCCTCGGCATATCTCCCTTGCACTCGGTAGAGTTCTGCCAGATTGTTGAGGCTCATCGCAGTGTACGGGTGATCGAGCCCGAGAGCCTGCTGGTGGATGTCGAGGGCGCGCTGATAGAGCGGCTCGGCCTCGGCATACTGCGCGCGCTCGTTCAAGTAATTGCCTGCTCGATTCATCAATCGGGCAGATTCCGGGAAATCGACGCCGTACTCATCAATAAGCGACGCAAGTAACTGCGCGTGCGGAATCAGACGGCCACACAAGGGCCAGGTGGAATATTTGACATTGGGGAAGACTCCATTCAGTGCGCGGACGGCGCGCTCCACCCACATCCGCCTGGTATCGCCGTCCATCTCATCTCTAAGGACTGCTTGTGCCAAGTGATGAAGGCTCAACGTGCGAGCCTCCGGATTACGCCGGAGCAATGAAAAGCGGGCAGCCTCTCCGATGGCGTCAGTCAGGGTGAGCGCGCTCTCGGCGGCAGATCCCAATGCCTCTCCCAACACTTTTGCTCCTTCACTGAATATCTCTTCCGGAATTGAGTCGGATTCGAGGAACGCGCACACTCTTAGCAAATCGGCCGCGGCCGGATTGCCATCCGCCACTTTGTTGAATGCGAGCGAGAAGGTGACGGTGACCGACGGATGATCTTCGGCGAGCCTGCCACGGCGTTTCAACAGTTCTTTGCGCTCGCTTTGGTAGAGAGTTTGATATTCCTCCAAGGTCGAAGGCGTTTCTTCAATGAAAGCCGCCGCCTGGTCGAGCGCCAGCGGTAGACCGTCAACCGCCTTCGATAAAGCTTCCGCCTGTTTTCGCACTTCTTCAGGCGCTGATTCGAGCGGTTCGTCTTTCTTTATCTCTTCCAGCCGGCGCAAGAGAAAGAGCGCGCCCTCTTGCGGCTCCATCTTTTCGACCACTTGTCGCGCCGCGATCGGTCTCGTATTCTGCGCGCGAGTCGTCAACAATATGTGCCCCGTCCCCTTCGACGGGATGAACTCGCGCGCCAGAGCGAGGTCGTCGGCGTTGTCCAATATCAGGAGCCACCCGTCATTGTTCTCAAGCCAGCGCTTCATGGCGCCGACCGCTTTGCTCTGGTCTTGAGCATTCTTCTCGGGCAGGTTGAGGAGCCCGGCCATAGACACGAAATCTGTAACCAGAGTTTCGCGTGAATTCGCGTTGCCACATAACACAATCTGATAGTCTTTCTGATGCCGATAGGCGTACTCGATAGCTGTTTGCGTCTTGCCTACGCCTGGCATCCCGCTGAGCGCCTGCGCCGTCTCTCCGGCCTTGAAGCCCATATGTAGGCCACTGAGGATGTCATCGCGACCGGTGAAGAATCTGTTGCGCTGGAAAGGAAGACTGAATATTTGGCGTCTTTCTTTGTATACCGCATCGTTGCGACTCACCTCGGCATTCTGTGAAGAAGGTTGCGACGGTAATTGACGCGGAGAGATGAGCGGCTCTGGACCTGAATGATAATGGTGGTGAACCTCCTGTCGCCCGACCATTTGCACCGGACCTTGAACTTGGCTGTGATTTATCACCAAGTTTTCATTGCCGGTCACAACAGCAGTGTTCGTTATCGCGCCCGCGGCGACGGCGCGCTGCGCATTAGCGCTCGCCGAAGACGCCTCAGTGTCCCTCGATGAACTCTCCCCACGTATGGCGGCAATTATCGCCACCACCAAAGCGACGGCGAAAATCACCCACACCCATCGCCGATATGGTTTCACCGCCTCCTGAATGTCGCTTGCCACCAGGTTGCTCGCCACGCCGCCAATGAAAGCGACTGCGGCGACGAAGGCCGGAATCAGCCACCTACGTCTTCGAGGGAAGGGCCGCACATCTACCTCCTGAGGGCCGGTATCGGCTTGATCCGAGATTCGCACGGAAATATTCGGCTCACTTAACTGATACTGAGCGGGAGCGATTATCAAGGAGGGTGTATGGATTCACCAAGTGTGTGCGTCATTGTCATCTATAGATTTGCATCTCGCCGAATGTCGGTCCCGGAAGAGAGGTAAACTAAAGAATTAATCACACCGGTCGCATTATGGTAAGGGAGCGAAAGTTTTTTTCGTGAAACGCTCCGTTGCGATCAGGTCGCCGTCGAGAAAGAATAGGAAGTGGCGAAGAATCGAGTTGGTCACAGGCCGCGAAGAAGCGCGCAGAGCGAGACGTCGCCCCGACCGGAGATATCGAGCCATGAAACCGCCGAATGAACAAATCGGTAACCCCTTGCCCTCCTAAACTGAATGCGAACCGAAATGGAGAACTGCGACACCAAAGCGAGCCGCCGGGGGATGGGCCATGGCGACGAAGTTAACGGAACGGGCTATTTGATATCTGTCTTCCATAGTTCTCCTTCCATCTGCCGACTCACCCATTAGAATTTTGGCGGATTTTGTGCGAATCGTTCTCATAACCCATACCTGATGATCTGCCCATCGGAGAAGCGCAGACATCGCGCCGCTGCCATCACGCCCAACCTCAACCAATACGCCTCAAAAACTTCTTGAAATAGTTATCGCAAGTATCAGATCATACGGCTGGCCAGTCAGATTCATTCAGCTAGGAAGTAGCCATGGCTCAAACACAAATCCTTCGCATCGTGGTCGCCTCACCCAGCGATGTTCAAGCCGAACGTGATCTACTTCCGGACATTATCGAAGAATTGAATCGCGGTATCGCCGGAGAGCGTGGGTTACGGCTGGAACTGTCACGATGGGAAACAGACGCTTACCCAGGATTCCATCCTGGAGGGCCACAAGGACTGATTGATCCAATCCTGAAGATCACCGAGTGCGACTTGCTTATCGGCATCTTCTGGAAACGGTTTGGCACGCCAACGCCGGACGGCAAAACGGGCACGGAGCATGAATTCTGGACGGCTTACGAAACGTGGAAAGAAAAGGGCCGTCCGCAGATCATGGTCTATTTCAGCCAGACACCCCACACGCCAAAATCGAGGTCAGAAACCGATCAATGGGGGCAGGTGCTGGAATTTCAGTACAACTTTCCGAAGGATGGATTTTGGTGGCCTTACAGTGACAAGGTTCAATTTGAAAAGCTAGTCCGGAATCATCTAACAAGCTATATTCGCAGTTTGCCGAAACCGGATGGCGGAGACAATCAATCCGCCAATGACCAAGCCGCTCAAATAACAGTACTAGCTGGTGGTCTAGGCAGCGCAGGCCGTGGCCCGGACGTTCGGATCGAGAGCCATGGGGATGGTAGCGTTGCCGCCCAGAACATCGTCAACTCGGCGGTCAACGTCACAAATGTGTTTCAAAGCACCGGTCAGGCGCGAACACCTGCTCATGAGTTTCGGTATCGTACCGGGCAAACGCTAAGACGTACTCGCACGAAGTTAACGGGGATCGAGTATTTTCATCCACGCCCTGAACTCGAAAATATCGAAGCGCAATTCCGCGCCGGCAGACCCGTGCTGCTCTCAGGTGAACCTGGGAGTGGCAAGAGCGCAATCGGTGGCAAGCTGGCTGAAGGCGCGCTTAGTGGCGGGAAAGAGGTATTGCTGCTCGACTCGAGGAACGCCGCGCACTTCAAGGATGAAATGGAGTTGCGAAACTATTTTGGTTCGTCAAACCCGCTTAGTGAGGTCATCAGAGAAATCGGCGGTGACTGCGGCTTCAGGCTAATCATTGATCAGTTGGATAACCTAATCGGCTTAGGCGCTGCGAACCTGTTGACCGGTCTGGCGGAGGAGTGCGCAGGTTCAGACGGGGTGGATGTTGTGGTTATATCCCGGAACAGACAGGCGCGTGAAGTCGATATGTTGCGACGACTAACCGCCACCGGGTTCATTGAAATTGAGAGCCAGGGGCTGCGCGACGAAGAGGTTGTTGCCATTCTGAAGATCTTGGGCATCACCAACGTCTCTCAGGGGCTGATCGGTCTGGGACGAAATCTCCTCAATCTCGAGATCATCTGCATTATCAAGCAGCAGCGGCCAGACTTTGCCTTCGCCGCGATCCCTGACGAAATTACCCTGTGGGATAAGTACGTTGACGTTTTACAAGAAAGAGAAGGCGGCCTCGAAAGCGCGGATCAACTCATCGGCGCCGCAATGAATTTGGCCCGTCAATGCTTGAAGAGTGAAGAAATGTCCGTTGTCTTTGATGGGCCACTTCGGGCCGCCGAGAGACGCCTGGAGAGTTGGAACGTCATTGTCTGCGAAGAAGAGTTTGTCTACCGTTTCAAATACGAAAAATTTCAGGACTACCTTTACTCGCGCTTGATGTGCGGAAGGGGCGAGATGCCAAGGGCAGTGTTGTCTGAAATCGGTCGGCACCGGATGAGGATAATTCTGCCACTGATGCACGCCATCTATAGATCACGCAAATCGCCGCGCTTGGCGCAATTCCTTCTGGAGACCTTCAATGTCAACGTCGACTGAAATTCCTTTTTTCTCTCAAACGGCTGTCCTCGACCAGTATATCCATGCCGGCAATCCGGCGGAGGATATGGAAGCTTTGTTAGTCATTATCGAAGTCCTCCGCACAAATCCTGAATTAAGGCAGTGGTTCTTCAGCCACCATCCTAACCCGGCATGGACAGGCCCCCTGCTCACTTATGGTTTCCTCGACGAATCGCCAGCCCCAATAGAAACCCCACGCGGCCAGGCGCTAAAAAGATGGGATGCGCAGGAATACTTGATTTCAGTCGCCGGTCAGGTTCCCGAAGTCGTGTTGGCGCATTTCGACAGGCTGAAGGGCCCCCCCTTTTACTTTGGAAGGGCGATTTACGCGCTGAGACAAATTCCAATGAATCACGCCAACAAGGCCGTGCCCTCTCTTCTTAGACATCTCGCCGATCCCGTGTTTGCTCGCGCGGTCGGTGAGGAGGCTTTTGAATTGATGACGGCGATGGCGAAAGAGGATTTTGTTGAAGCGGCGTTCGACCTGTTTGGCGCATTAACAGTTCCGCAACCGTCGCCCAAAGTTTGGGAATACAAAAGCTTGCCGAATGTGTTCTTTAATGCCCAGGCCGTCGCTTTGCTGCCGACCAAAGAATACCATCATCAAAGGCTCTGGCATCCGGCCGTCAAGGAGCTTGCCCGACTCGATCTCGAAAGGCTGGTTGCCGAACTGGAAAGGCTACTCCTTCTCACGCTGCGAATGGAGGCAGAGACTGGAAATCGGGGGGAGGAATTTGAAACCACTTCTTTTTGGCGAAACGCCATCGAGGAGACCAGTCAGGATCACGGCGAAGAGTACAAAGACCTTCTACTTGAGCTGTTACGTGACAATCTAGATCTGCTCGCGATCCAGAACTCCGCCGCCGCCAAACAAATTGTTGGCCACTACTTAAGCCATAGCGTTGAGATTTTGCGAAGGCTCGGAATGTATCTTCTCTGGCGGTTCCCCGCGCAGTTCAGTGCCCAGGTAAAGGAGGAGTTGTTTGATCCGGAAAACCTCGATGATCCAGGGATTCATCACGAGTATTTCATGCTGCTGCAGCATGGCCATCCACAGCTCGATCCAGCGGATAAAGAGCAGCTTGAAAAGATGATTATGGCAGGTCCCGGCGCGGAAAAGCTTGAGCAGGTCGCAGACTGGGCGAAGAAAGAGCATGGAGAAGACCCGGAAGCATATGCGCGCGGCTATCGCAAACACTGGGTTCAGAAGAGACTTTGGATGATCCACGAACATCTGGCCGGAGAAGCCGCTGCAGAGCTACAACGTCTCACGGATGAACTTGGCGAGCCGGATCACCCGGAATTCACGAGCTGGATCTCGGGCATGCGCATGATGTCGCCTGTCAGTCCCCTGTCAGCAAATGATCTGCGCGAGATGAGTCCTGAATCTTTGATTGATTATTTGCGAGATTGGAAGCCAAGCGTAAGCGATTACTCAAGAGATGTTGAGGAGTCCTTTGGAGTGCTGGGCCGAGCAGTCGCCGATACTACATTATCTGATCTCGACAGATACGGCGACCTCATCTTTGTAATCGCTCGGCTGCGTCCCGCATACGCCACAAACCTGATCAATCATTATTTCGATGGAGGGGTTGAGCCTAACGCTGTTCGGCAGGTCAGGCTGTCGTTAATCAAACAGTTGCTAGACGACGAGACGATCCGCTGCGATATGAGTCGCAACGATGGAACTGGATGGGCTGCCTTCCGCCACGCCGCCTTAAAATATGCCAAGAGGCTGATGGAAGGGGAGGAGTGGCAAGTTCCTCCTGACGAGCTTTCGCGTCTACGCGATATTCTGATTATCTTGGTCGATGACCCGGATCCTAATGCCGATTCGGATCAACCGCAGGAGGGCTGGGTTGGACACAAAGACCCCGCGACGGTTGCGGTTAACCACATCCGCCCAGAGGCATTGAGCGCCTTAATTTACTACGCCTGGTATGTAGCTCGTCGGAATGAAAGCGAAGAGCAGAAAGGCGTTAGGCCGAAGCGCCTTGAACCGTTGGTCGAGCAGACGATTACTAGAAAAGTGAACTGGCGCGACGACCATTCACTTTCGCTTCACTCCATTTTCGGCAAGTATCTAAATCTGCTCTGTTGGCTCGATTGGGAGTGGGTGCGAACGCACGTGGACGACATCTTCCCCGAAGGAGATGATGATATTTCGACTACCTTTTTCGTCGCCGCCTGGGATTCGTTCGTCGTCTTCAATCAGGGCATTTCCCTCCCACTCCTTGATCTGTTGCGCGGTAAATACGCGAGGGCGATTGACCATTTGAAAAATGGTCACGTGACAAAGACGCATCTCAAACCGGTGAAACACTTTGCTTCCCACCTTATGGTCGAGTATCTGTACGCCGATTACGAGTTGTATCCAGCAGACGGGGAACAGCGCCTCATCGTAAGATTCTTCAACGAAACGCCTGTCGAAGCGCGTGAACAAGCCGCTTGGATGATTGCGGGCATTTATCAAGCCAGTAAGAAGGACGAGAATCTGGCGGCCAAGCACTGGCAGCGGACGCGGGCTCTGTGGCAGTGGAGGATTGATGAAGCGGCGCGCATGGACTTCTCGAGTGATTTTGAAGGCGAGATGGAAGGTTTTAGTGGCTTGCTGGATGTTCTGCCCGCGCAGGAAAACATCGCCTCAATGTGGCCCTTGCTTCAAGGATTGCTACATTATGTGGGATGCGACGAACATCAGGACACCATCTGGCGTCATCTTGAGGAATATCTGTCGCGGGAGGTGACGCGCGATCCGGTCAGGACTATACATCTCTTCAGATTGATGCATGATCAGCTTAAACAACCTTTGTACGATTATTCTGATGATGCCCAAAAGATACTTGAAATCGGGGCGGAAAGACCTGAGTCGCGAGGCGAGACATTGTTGTTGCTGGAGCAGATCGCCAAAATGGGCCACTATAATTTCAGCCAGATGTACGAACGGTATGCTACGTTAAGTGGCAAGGAATAATTCACATTCTGATGGATCGAGTTTCAAGGAGTTAAACTATGGATATCAACACATTGGTTCAAGGCGTTTCTGCGATATTGGTTCCGGCTCTGCCTTACCTGACTGAGTTTAGTGGAAACATGGCGGAATCTGCAGCGGAGAAGATCGGCGAGGATTTATGGGAAGGTGGCAAGATGATATGGGGAAAACTCAAGCGCTTCTTTGAATCACATCCGGCGGCGCTGGAAGCTGCTAAGGACGTCATTGTCGCGCCGGATGACGGCGACGCTCAGGCCGCTCTCCGCCAGCAATTGAAGAAAATCATTTCAGGGGATAGATCCCTTGCCTCCGAACTCGAACAACTACTCAGTCAACTGCAACGGCAGAACGTGACTGTGATCGCCAGCGGCGAGCGCAGTGTCGCCGGTCAGAGCTTTAACAACTCAGTGATCATTACCGGGGATGGCAACTCCTCCAAGTCTGAATGAGTAGTGGTTTTGGGCAATAACTGCGCTTTGGGGAATTGTGATTTAAGAAATGAAGTACGGCGCCACTTCACTGACGGAAGTCATAGATCTACTTCAGCGAACGGATACTGTTTATTGCGATTTGGCGCTGTTCAGAAATACCGAGTCTGATCGGCACTGGACGGCCTACCGGTTGTTCATTGATATCGCTCAGGAAGATAAGGAGCCGAGGAGCTTCAATTATGGTAAGGTTGCCTTCACCCGCGGCTCTACCGACGGAGCGGCTGTTGCGCGGTGGCTGACGGTTGATCAGCATGGGAATCTAAACAATCATCATTTTGTAATCCCGACAGTCAAAGATCAGGTTGATTGGAGTCGCTCATCCAGTCATCGCCGGAACACCGGGTATCAACGCCTAACGAGCTATCACTCCGCGCTTCCTCACAGCGTGTACCGCGTTTCTTTTAATGAAAACCTCTTCGACTCGCTGAAGCAGGCGCTCAACCCTGATGACAGTCTGATTCAGGTCGGCTGCCCAACCTTCCCGGATTATCACACGGCTCTGACATACCTGATGCACGGTACCGGACGAAGGCGGGGAGAAGACGCCTTACCCGCCGAGATCATTCTGCGCGTAGTCCACAATGATGCCTGGATTGACGAGGTCACAATTGGGTCGAAACAGGTAGCAGTAACGGTCAGAGGTGACCACATTGCAGGAACACGCCTCGCTGCCGGGTGCGGCAGATATTACTTTGAAGAAGACTTAGAGAGCGAGGTTACGCTGCTCTGCCCGACGCCGCGCGGAAGCACTGACTATATCTGGATCATCCTATCTCACCAAGACAAATGGCTGGATGGACGTGAGATTGATTTGCGCTACGAGGCGGAAAGATTCCCGTGGAACAATGTCAAAGCCGCGCCAGAAAATGCTTCTGAGCAGATCAGACATTGGGTTATGGAAGGGGAGAGCAGCACGATGGAATATAAACAGAAACTCAGCTCGGATGAGCGCAAAGTTCTGAAGACAGTGGTGGCCTTTGCGAACGGCCAGGGCGGTGTCATCCTGTTCGGCGTTGACGATGACCAAACGATATGTGGCGTCGAGCACGAGTTCCCTCAAGGGTCGCTCAGTAAGTACAAGGACAAGATCACCGACCTGATACACGGGCGGTTAAGCCCGTTCCCGGAATACTTGCTGTCACATTGCATCATCGGCAAGCACACTGTACTAGCGCTTCAGGTTTTTGAGGGCAGGCAAGTCCCGTACACCCTGCGCGGAAACGATCAAGCGCCGGTGGTATATGTGCGGCGGAACGCTAGTACTTATGCCGCCACGCCTGCTGAGATTCGGGAGATCGTGCTCAAGTTCACACCCGACCCCTCACGACTCAGAACCGGGTTGATGTAGACTGTAACGGTGAGGAATCTACACACCTCCTCGATCGTCTGGAGCCACAGGCGCTGGACGGCGCGGGTGAAGGTCAAGGGGAATGCGAAAGAACGATTCCCCTTCTCCGAGGATGTCAAGAAGACCGTCGCCCACCACCTGAAGCTGGACGCCGCGCGCCGGCGTAACCTTCACAATGACGGCGACGACGCCTTCATCTTCCAGCCCATCTTGAACTGAGGAGGCCGGCCGTAACCAGGGCGCTCGGCCTGGGCTTCTCCCTTCGCCAGGTACAGAGCATAACGGGCCACAAAGACATCAGAATGGTCGTCAAGTACGATCACGAGCGCGGGAACATCGAAGAGAACGCCATCAATTTCCTCCACTACGACGAACATTGACCTCGCGTCCGCTGAGAGGCTATGCCCCTCACCGCGTATCGATCAAATCCACCGCCCGGCCCTGAGTCCGGACCTCTTCTAAGCGCCCCCGCGAGCCTCAATCTCATCCGCCTCATCCTCACGGCTCATCTTCCGAAGCAAAGCCGCAAACTTCTCCAACACTATGACAGTATCTGGATGCTCGGGGCCAAGCGCCTTCTCTCTGATGTTGAGAGCGCGCTTATGAAGCGGTGCAGCCTCAGCGTATCTCCCTAGCGCATCGTAGAGTCCTGCCAGGTTGTCGAGGATGTCCGCGACGCCCGGGTGCTCGGGGCCGAACTTTTTCTCTGTGATGGCCAGCGCCCGCTCGTAGAGCGACTCGGCCTCCACATACTTGTTCAGATGGCCGCAGTAAAGATGAGCTAAGTTGTCGAGGCTGCGCGCGACATCTGGGTGCTCGGGGCCGAGCGCTTTCTCTGTGATGGCCAGCGCCCGCTTCAAGATAAGTTCAGTCTCCAAATGCCTGTCCTGGTCGTGGTAGAGCTGGGCGAAGTTGTTGAGGATTCTTACGACATCCGGATGCTCGGGGCCGAGCGCTTTCTCTGTGATGGCCAGCGCCCGCTTCATGAGACGTTCACCCTCCGCATACTTGCCTTGACGATTGTAGAGATCAGCTAAGTCGTCGAGGCTGCGCGCGACACCCGGGTGCTCGGAGCCGAATGCTTTCTCTCTGATGGCCAACGCCCGCTTCAAGATAGGTTCAGCCTCCGCATACTTGCCTTGGCGATTGTAGAGACGAGCTAAGTTGTCGAGGCTGCGCGCGACATCTGGGTGCTCGGGGCCGAGCGCTTTCTCTGTGATGGCCAGCGCCCGCTTCAAGATAGGTTCAGTCTCCAAATGCCTGTCCTGGTCGTGGTAGAGCTGGGCGAAGTTATTGAGGATTCTTACGACATCCGGATGCTCGGGGCCAAGCGTTTTCTCTCTGATGGCCAGCGCCCGCTTCAAGAGAGGTTCAGTCTCCGTAAACTTGCCCTGGTGATTGTAGAGATGAGCTAAGTCGTCGAGGCTGTCCGCGACATCCGGGTGCTCGGGGCCGAGCGCTTTCTCTCTGATGGCCAGCACCCGCTTGTAAAGTGGCTCGGCCTCCACATATTGTGCGCGCTTAATCAAATAAAAACCTGCCCGATTCATCAATTGGACAGCTTCCAAAGAATCGCAGCCGTATTCAACAATGCTTAATGCGAGCAATTGTGCGTGCGGAATTAACCGTTCGCACAATGCCCAGTTGACATATATGCTATCTGGGAAAACTTCATTTACTGCCCGGACGGCGCGCTCCGCCCACATCCGCCTGGTATCGCTGTCCATCTCATCTCTGAGGACTGCTTGCACTAGGCGATGAAGGCTTACTGTTCGAGCCTCCGGATGGCGCCGGAGCAATGAAAAGCGGGCAGCTTCCCCGATGGTGTCAGTCAGGGTGAGCGAGCTTTCAGCGGCAGAGCCTAACACCTCTCCCAAAAGGCTCTTCCTTCTTCTAAAAAAGATCCGAAAAAAACGAATCTTGCTCAGTTTGGGCGACAAAACGCCACTGCTATTTTCAAGTAGGTCCTTATTTGCGCTTACCGCAAAGATCTCTTCCGGAATTGAGTCGGATTCGAGGAAGGCGCACAGTCTCAGCAGATCGGCTGCGGCCGGATTGGCATCCGCTACCTTTTTGAATGCTAGCGAGAAGGTGACGGTGACCGACGGATGATCTTCGGCGAGTCTGCCACGGCGTTTCAATAGCTCTTTCCGTTCGATTTGGTAGAGAGTTTGATACTCCTCCAAGGTTGAAGGCGTTTCTTCAATGAAAGCAGCGGCCTGGTCGAGCGCCAGCGGCAGACCGTCAAGAACCCTTGATAAAGCTTCGGCCTGATCGCGCAATTTTTCAGGAGCTGATTCAAGCGGTTTATCCTTCTTTATGCCTCCCAGCCGACGCAAGAGAAAGAGCGCGCCCTCTTGCGGCTCCATTATTTCGACCGCTTGTCGCGCCGCAATCGGTCTCGTATTCGGCGCGCGAGTCGTCAACAATACGTGCCCTGTCCCCTTCGATGGGATGAACTCGCGCGCCATTACGAGGTCGTCGGCGTTGTCCAATATCAAGAGCCACCCGTCATTGTTCTCAAGCCAGCGCTTCATGGCACCGACGGCTTCGCTCTGGTCTGAAGCATTCTTCTCGGGCAGGTTGAGCAGTCCGGCTATGGACGTGAAGTCCGTAACCAAAGTCTCGCGCGAATGGGCCTTGGCCCATAACACAATCTGGTAGTCTTTCTGATGCCGATATGCGTACTCCAGTGCCGTTTGCGTCTTGCCGACGCCTGGCATCCCGCTGAGCGCCTGCGCCGTCTCTCCGGCCTTGAAGCCCATATAAAGGCCACTGAGGGTGTCATCGCGACCGGTGAAGAATCTGTTGCGCTGGAAAGGAAGACTGAATATTTGGCGTCTTTCTTTGTGTATCGCATCGTTGCGACTCACCTCGGCCTTCTGTGAAAAAGGTTGCGACGACAATTGATCCAGAGAGCGGGGTGGTTCCGGGCCTAAATGATAATGGTGGTGAACCTCCTGCCGCCCGACCATTTGCACCGGGCCTTGAACCTGGCTGTGATGTATCCCCGGGTTTTCACTGCCGGTCACAATAGCAGTGTTCGTTATCGCGCCTGCGGCGACGGCGCCTTGCGCATTAGCGCTCGCCGAAGACGCCTCGGTGTCCTTCGATGAATTCTCCCCGCGTATGGCGGCAATTATCGCCACCACCAAAGCGACGGCGAAAATCACCCACACCCATCGCCGATATGGTTTCACCGCCTCCTG
>Ga0137375_10008114_pt1 | contig 12498 bp, 10 predicted proteins | sample SagtaG_24_FD_104936 | JGI IMG/M metagenome (GOLD analysis project Ga0137375, IMG submission 104936) | Vadose zone soil microbial communities from Sagehorn Ranch, Mendocino, California, USA - Sage1_R_113_16 metaG | ecosystem: Environmental > Terrestrial > Soil > Vadose zone | place: USA... | reverse complement strand
CGCCCGCTCGCTGTTGTAATGGATCGTTTTCGCGGCGAGATCCTTTCCCGTTCCGCTTTCGCCGCGCAGCAGCACGGTGGATGCCGGGCTCGACGCCACCTTCTGCAGCAGCGCTTTCAACGACGTCATCGGCGCGGAGTCGCCGACGATGCGATTGATCGCGTACGGCTCGGAGCGCGAGGCGCGCAGCGCCTTCACCTCCCGGCGGAGCTGCGTGGTCTCCAGCGCCTTCTGCACCACCAGCGCGAGCTCGTCCAGATTGAACGGCTTGTTCGCGTAGTGATATGCACCCTGCTTCATGGCTTCAACGGCCGTCTCGATCGACGAGAACGCCGTCAGCAGGATCACGGGCACGTCGGGATCGTGTGCCTTCAGCGTCCTGAGGACCTGCAGCCCGTCGGAATCGGGCAGCTTGTAGTCGAGGAGGACAAGATCGATGTCCGGTCCAAACCGCGCGATCGCGGCCTTCGCGGTTTCGGCTTCGACAACAACGTGGCCGTCCTGGGACAGCCGTTCGGACAGGGTCCAGCGGATCAGCGACTCGTCGTCAACGACGAGGATCGTGGCGGGCATTCCGTTAATTATGGCTTAGGCGGCCGCGCCCGCGGCCTGGACCAGGCTGATCATGCTGACCATGTCGAACGGCTTCGAGACGGTGCTGAAGGCGCCCGCGGTGATCGCCTCGTGGAGCAGCTCCGGGCTGCCGTGGGCGGTCATGACAATGACGCGGCAGGCGGGGGCCTCGCGCTTGAAGCGCCGCAGGAGCCCGAGGTCGTCGGAATCCGGCAGGCGCACGTCGAGCAGCGCCACGGCGATCGGAGTGCCGTTGAGCGACGCCAGCGCCTCGCGCGCCGTGCCCGCTTCGATCACTTTGTAGCCTGCGCTTTCGAGTCCTTCGCGCACGGCCCAGCGTATCAGCGGCTCGTCGTCGACGACCAGGATGGTTTGCATTGCGAATAAATTCGGGTAGATCGCGGGTTTTTCCCCGCTCATAACCGCTTGCGGCCCTCGTGCCCCAGCGAATAGCATCGGGACGACACCCTCAATTCATTACTGATGCCACTCTTCCAGCCGGCGCGTGTTGCTGTTTCGGACAGCGACCGACGCCTCGTCGTTTACGCGGTCTGTCTCGCCGCCGCGATCTTCATTCTCGATCTCGAGGTCCCGCTCGGAATCGCGGTCTGCGCGCTGTACGGCGTGGTCGTGCTGTTCGGCCTTTTCATCACCGCGCGCGGATTCGCGCTGTGGATGGCCGGCTTCGCGACGCTCCTGACGACGCTCGACGCCGCGCTCTCCCCGCCCGAGCTCGTGACGACGAATGCAATACTCAATCGTGCGCTGACCATCGTCGGCATCTGGGTCACTGCGTGGCTGGTCTCGAAGTTCGCGAAGACCGGCCGCGCGCTCGACCGCTCGATGAAGGATCTCGCCGATACCAACTTCGCCCTGAATCAGGCCGCGATCGTGGCGACGACGAGCGTGACGGGAGAGATCACGTTCGTGAACGACAAGTTCGTCGAGATCTCGAAATACCCGCGCGAGGAGCTGATCGGGCAGGACCACCGGATCATCAATTCCGGGTATCACTCGAAGGAGTTCATCCGCGACCTCTGGCACACGATCGCGAACGGCCGGATCTGGCGCGGCGAGCTGCGCAACCGCGCGAAGGACGGGACGATCTACTGGGTCGACACGACAATCGTGCCGTTCCTCGACGAGCGCGGCAAGCCTTACCAGTACATGGCGATCCGCTATGACATCACGGATCGCAAACGGTCGGAGGAGCGGCTGCGCGAGCAGGCCGCGCTCGCGCGGCTCGGCGAGATGGCGGCGGTGGTGGCCCACGAGGTCAAGAATCCGCTCGCCGCGATGAAAGGAGCGCTGCAGGTGATCGGCGGCCGCATGCCTCCCGAGGGACGGGATCGTGCCATCATCGGCGATGTCGTCGCGCGCGTCGATTCGCTGAACGATATCGTCCAGGACCTGCTGGTGTTCGCACGGCCGCGCGAGCCGCAGCTGACACCGGTGCCCGTAGCGGAGCTGATCGAGAGCACCGCCGCATTACTGCGGAAAGATCCCGTGTATGCCTCGGTGAACGTGCACTTGTCCGGCGCGCATCCGGTCGTGCAGCTCGACGTCGAGCAGATGCGGACGGTGTTCCTGAACCTGCTGCTGAATGCGGCGCAGGCGACCGGTCCGGGAGGTCGGGTGGATGTCACGATCTGCGTCGATGACCTGGCCGCGACGATCGCGGTCGCGGACAACGGGCCCGGGATTCCGCCCGACGTGCGGGAGAAGATCTTCGAGCCGTTCTTTACGACGAAGCATCGCGGCACGGGTCTCGGCCTGCCGACTGCGCGGCGCGTCGTCGAGCGCCACCGCGGCACGATCGGCGTCGAATGCCCGCCGCCGGGCGGCACCATCGTGACCGTTACGTTACCGATGCAGTAAGCAACGCTTCGATGGGGATCGGCTCGACGAACTCACGCTGCGGGTGCCGCACCGTGAGCACCGGGCATGGCGCGCGCCGAATCACCTTCTCGGCGATGCTGCCAAGCAGCATGTGCGTCACGCCGCCGCGGCCGTGCGTGCCCATCACGATCAGATCCACGCTGTGCTCGACCGCGTAGTGGAGGATCTCGGCGTACGGCCAGCCGATGGTGGCGGCGACCGTCACGCGTCCGGCGTCAGCGGCGGGAATCGACCGGGCCAGCCGCTCCTTTGCTTCTTTCTGCCACTTGTCCACGACCTCGAACAGCGGCGCTGAGAAACCTTCCGCCGCCCACGGCTGCGTCAATGGATCCTGGACGACGTGCAGCAGGTGGAGCGTCGCGTCGAAGCGGCGCGCCAGCTCGAGGCCATACCGAAGAGCGGCGTCAGAGCACTCGCTGAAATCCGAGGGAACCAGAATCGTCTTGAGATTGATCATGGTCATCACCTCAATGCCGAATTCGCCGTCCTGCCGGTGCGATGCGCGCGGAGCCGACGCGAATGCGGACGTCGGCGATGACGGCGCCCGCCGGCAGGACCATCACAGGATTCAAGTCCATCTCGCGGATCTCAGGGCACTCGTGCAGCAGCTGCGACGCCCTGACGAGCAGCCGGCGGAACGCGGACTCGTCCGATGCCGGCGTCCCGCGGAAGCCACGCAGGCGGACGCGCCCTTTCACGCGCTCCACGAGCGCGCGCGCGTCGCACTCGGCAAGCGGGCACATCGCAAACGCGGTGTCGTCCAGCACGTCGACCAGGACTCCGCCAGTGCCGCACATCACGACCGGTCCAAACGCCGGATCGTTCACACCGCCCACGACCATCTCGATGCCGCCGGTAATCATCGGCTGCACGAGCACGGCATCGATCCGATCGCCGAGCGTGGTCGCGAGCACCGCGAACGCATCGCGGACCGCCTGCTCCGACGCGAGGTTGACGCGGACGCCCCCCACGTCGCTCTTGTGCACGATGTCCTTGCCGACCGCCTTGAGGACGGCAGGGAATCCGACTTCCCGTGCCGCCGCTACGGCCTCCTCTGCGCTGCCTACCGTTCGGGAGCGCACCACGGGCATGCCCGCAAGACCGAGGAGCGCTTCGCATTCGACGGGTGTGAGCCATCGTTCGTGCGGCGTCGCCGTCGCGTCGATGAACGCCCGGACCTTCGTGCGCACGTCCTCGCACAATGGTTCGACGGTCTGGATTGGGTTGCGCAGCCATTCGCCATAGCGCGTGACATGCGCGAGCGCGGTCGCCGCGGCTTCAGGAAATGCAAAAGAGGGAACGGGGGCGAGCTGCGGGCGCAGTCCGTGGGTTCCAAGGAACGTCGCGAGCATCGGCTTCGCGATCTGCGCGGCGGCTCCGCGAATCGCTGCGGCAACCGCTTCCGGCTCGGTGACGAGCGGCGGAATGAAGATGGCGATCACACTGTCAATCGACGGATCGGCCGCGACAACTTCAAGCGCGCGCCGATACTGCTCTGGCGTCGCCGAAGCGATCATATCCACGGGGTTGCCCACGCTGGCCGCAGGCGGCAGGAAGGCGCGCAACGCGCGTTGCGTCGGTTCAGCGAGAACAGGGACGCGCAGCCCGTTTGCCTCGCACGCGTCTACCGCAAGAATCGCCGGACCGCCCGCGTTGGTCACGACCGCGACGCGGTTGCCGCCGGGCACAGGCTGGTGCGCCAGCAGCGTCGCCGCGTCGAAGAGCTCTTCGAGCGTTCGCGTCCGGATGACACCCGCCTCGCGCAGCATCGTCTCGACCAGCACTTCGCTGCTCGCCCGCGCCCCCGTATGAGACGAAGCGGCGCGCGCGCCCGCATCCGATCGTCCTGCCTTGACCGCGAGAATCGGTTTCGTCCGTCCGACCCGGCGCGCGATCTCGGCGAACTTGCGCGGGTTGCCGAAGCTCTCAAGATACAGAAGGATGACGTCCGTGCGCGGATCTTCGGCCCAGTACTGCAGCAGGTCGTTGCCCGAGACGTCCGCCTTGTTCCCGATCGACGCGAAACTCGAGATGCCGATGTTCAATCGCTTGACGTAATCGAGAATCGCCAGACCGAGCGCGCCGCTTTGCGTCGAGAACGCCACGCGTCCTTCCGCCGGCGCGACCGGGGAGAACGTCGCGTTGATGCTGAATGCCGGGTTCGTGTTGATGATCCCCATGCAATTGGGACCGATCATCCGTACTCCAGCGGCGCGGATCTTCTCGACGAGCTCTGCCTGCAGCGATTCGCCTTCCGGCCCCATCTCGCCGAAGCCTGCGCTGATGACGACCAGCGCTTTCACGCCTTTCGCGAGGCAGTCATCGACGATCGCCGCAACCTTGGCCGCGCGAACGACGATCACCGCGAGATCCACGTCTCCCGGGATGTCTTTCACGTTGGGGTACGCGCGCAGGCCGCGAATCGACTCGGCCCTCGGATGAACGGGTACGAGCGTGCCGGTGTAGCCCCCTTCCTGCAGGTTGCGGAAGATCTCCGAGCCGATGTGGCCTGGCTCCTGGTTCGCACCGACGACCGCGATGCACCGCGGCTCGAAGAACGGACGCAGCGACGCCGCGGCCGCGAGCTGCGATCGACGTCCTGCCGCCGATTCGAAAACGGGCGTGGGCTGAAGGTCGAGCGCGACGTGGAACATGCCCTTGTCCAGTCCTTGCGTCAGCGCGAATCCCGACTGCAGGAAGACATCCATCATCGCAAGGTTGTCGCCGAGCACGTACGCGTCGAACGCCCGCACGCCGCGGTCGCGCGCGATCTCAGCCAGGCGCTCCAGCAGGCGGGTCCCGAGACCCCGCCCCTGCATCGCGTCGGCGACCGCGAACGCCACTTCGGCGCGCTCGGGGCATGCGGGATCGCGGTAATACCCCGCGATGCCGCATAACGCGTCGCCGCGCTCGGCGACGACGATCATCTGCGAGTCGTAATCGATCGTTACAATCTTCAGCGCCTCGGCGAGGTCGATGTGAGGCACGGACATGAAGCGGTAGTAAAGGCTGCGCTCGGATAGTTGTCCGAACAGCGCGAGCACGCGCGCGGCATCGTCGTCGCGGACGGCGCGAAGGCGCACGGTCGTGCCATCCCTCAGGATCGTGTCAGTGGAAACGTCAGACGGATAGATGGCGACAGACATGCTGACCCCAGCAGCACGGCGCAGGCCAGCCGAAAACGCCCCGATCTTCTAGCGTTTTCCACTCACTTCGCCCCCGCTGCCGGAATTCCGGCGCGGCAGCGCCGAGGTTTTGGCATGCGTGTTGCCTCTGCTGTTCCTGTGGAGGGTTACGGAGTGGCTCCTCAGTGCGGCATCCTGTTCGTCGGACCATGCGGCAACGATCAATCGCGTATCGACGCGTTACGGTCTCTGGGATTCCGCGTCGACGAATCACGAGACATCCCCACTAAGGAAGAGCTCGCCGCGTATCACGCGATCGTCGTGCGAGCGGTACCGAATGGCTCGCTGCCTATGCTGGGCACGAGGCTCCGGGCCAGACCTCATTTCGGCCGGCGCGTGCTCGTAGCGCTCGTCAATGACGATGTGTCCGATCGTGACAAGCGTGAAGCCACGATGAGCGGATTCGATCAAACGTTACCCGACAGCTGCTCCGCGCGCGACCTGGCGGCGCACGTCCTGCGCCTGCTCCGCGGCTACCCCGAGTATCGCTGCGTCCTGCGGACGCCGAAGGGACGGCGCAAGGCCGCGTGAATTAGAATCAGAGAGTGTTCCCCGTACAGAACATCGCGTCGGGCGTGCTGGCCGAGATCATCCGCCGCCAGCCTGCCTCGCGCGAGCGGACCGCGTTCGCCTGGTCCGTCGCCGTCGGTCCCGCCCTGGCGCGCGTGACGACGGTGGAAATCCGAAATGACAATCTGATCGTGACCGCACGGGACGCGCGGTGGGCGCGCGAGCTCGAGCGGGCGCGCGATACCATCCTGGCGCGCGTTCAGATGCTCCTCGGGAAAGACGCCGTGAAGAACCTGTACATCAATGCGTGAGTCCGTCATCGTTTCCGCGGTCCGTACGCCGACCGGCAAGTTCCTCGGCTCACTCAAGGAGTTGCCCGCGCCGCAGCTGGGCGCCATCGTTGTCCGTGAAGCGGTGCGCCGCGCCGGCATCGATCCCGCGTCGGTAGACGAATGCATCATGGGGAACGTTGTCGCCGCCGGCGAGGGGCAGAATCCCGCGCGCCAGGCGGCGCTGAACGGCGGACTGGACGAGCACGTCGCCGCGATGACGATCAACAAGGTGTGCGGCTCCGGCCTCAAGGCGGTGATGCTGGCGGCACAGGGGATCGCAACCGGTGACATCGACATCGCCGTCGCGGGCGGGATGGAGTCGATGAGCAACACGCCCTACCTGCTGACGCGCGTCCGCGAGGGCCTGCGGATGGGCAACAGCACGATCGTGGACTCGATGATCCAGGACGGCCTGTGGTGCGCGTTCGACCAGTGCCACATGGGCATGGCGGGCGAGCACGTTGCCGAGCACTTCAAAGTCGGGCGCGAGGACCAGGACAAGTACGCGGTCGAGAGCCACCGCAAGGCGGCGCACGCGACGCGTGAAGGCTGGTTCAAGGACGAGATCGTCCCGGTCGAGATCCCGCAGAAGAAGGGGGCGCCGCTGTCGTTCGCACTTGACGAGTCCGTGCGCGAGGATACGAGCATGGAAACGCTCGCGGGTCTCCGCCCCGCGTTCAAGAAGGACGGCAGCGTCACGGCCGGCAACGCCCCTGGCGTGAACGACGGCGCCGCGGCTGTCGTGGTCATGGCCGCGGAAAAGGCAAAGGCGCTCGGCGTCACGCCGATGGCACGCATCATCGGACAAGCGACGTCAGGTCTGGCGCCGAAGCTCGTGCTCATGACGCCGGTCGAAGCGGTCCGCAAGGTCGCGAAGAAGGTCAGCTGGGACTTGAAGGACGTGGACCTCTTCGAGATCAACGAAGCGTTCTCGGTGCAGATGGTCGCCGTGCTCCGCGAGCTCGGGATCGAACCCGCAAAGGTGAACGTGCACGGCGGCGCCGTCGCGATCGGCCATCCGATTGGGGCGAGCGGCGCGCGCGTGCTCACCACGCTGATCTACGCGCTGCGCCGCCGCGGCAAGAAGCGCGGCATCGCGTCGCTGTGCCTGGGCGGTGGCAACGGCGTCGCACTCGCGATCGAAACATTGTAAGAGGCCGTTCTGCCGGATTTCCGGCAGTGAAAATCTCCCAACTCTACGTACCCGGGATCCGTCCAACATCCACGGAGGCCTCATGAAGGATGTTGCCCACTCGTTCCGGATTCTGCTGCGCCATCCGCGATACGCGGTGCTGGCCATCCTCACCCTGGCCGCCGGTATTGGCGTCACCGCGTCCATGTTCGGGCTCCTCGACGCGCTCTTCTTCCGGCCGCTTCCACTCGCAGATCCCAATCGCCTCGTCGACCTGTCGCTCGTGTCGCCGACGAACCGGTTCGGCATGTTCTCGTACGAGGAGTTCCGCGACATCGAACGCGAGGCGCCCGGATTCAAGGACGTCATGGCGATCGGGCAGCGCGGCGTCACGCTGAACCGTAACGGCGAAGTCAGCCGGCTGCTCATTCACTACGTGTCGGGCCGCTACTTTCCCTCGCTCGGCATTCCGATGTATCTGGGACGCGGGTTCGCCGCAGACGACGATCGTCCCGAGTTGACGACGCCGCAGGTGGTCATCAACCATCATCTCTGGCAGCAAGAGCTCGGCTCACCGCCGGACATCATCGGGCGCACGATCCAGTTGAACAACACGCACTTCACGGTGATCGGCGTCACGGCGCCGGGCTTCGTCGGCCTGAAGCGGCCGCTGCGGACCGATGTGTGGGTAACCACCGCGCAGGCGCCGTTCGTCGTTCCGGGGCTGCGAGAGGAGATCACCAACCGCCAGCAGCGTTGGTTCCGCATCATCGGACGGCTGGCCGATGGGGCGGACCCCGCGCAGGTGCGGGCCGGACTGGACGTCATCGTCGCGCGCTGGCGCGGCGCCGATGCGCGCGATTATGCGGACGCGAAGATCGTCGTCGCGAGCGAAGACCTGGCGAGGCGGCAGGCGATGCTGCAGGGGGCGCTGTTCCTCGGCCTCGTGGGCCTGGTCCTGCTGATCGCATGCGCGAACGTCGCGAACCTGACGCTTGCCCGCGGTGAAGAGCGGCATCGGGAGCTCGCGTTGCGGTCGGCGCTCGGAGCGACGCGCGCCAGACTGCTGCGGCAGATGCTCGTCGAGAGCGCGATGGTATCTGCCGCCGCGACCGTGGCCGGCGTGATGCTCGCCGTCTGGCTCGTCCGGTTGTTTCCGACGCTGCTTCCCCCGGATACATCCGCGATCATGCTCGACATCCGCATCGACGGGCGATTCCTCGCTTTTGCGTCGGTTCTCGCCGTTCTGTCCACGACGCTCGTCGGATTGCTCCCTGCGTGGCGCGGCTCGCGGACGGATATCACTACCGCGTTGAAGGCGCAGGCTATCCCACGGACTGCCGGCGGAGTACAGCTGCGAGACCTCCTGGTAGTCAGCGAGATTGCGCTCAGCGGCGTCATCGTGATCGCGGCCGGGCTGTTGCTCCGCAGCTTCGTCGCGACGCTCTCGGTGAATCCCGGCTTCGACACGCGCAAGAACGTCGCGACGTTCTATGTGGTGCCCGGCCTCAAGGGCTATGACAGCTCGGCGACATATCGTTTCATGGAGGCGGCACGGCGCTCCGCCGCCACCGTCACGGGTGTCAAGCGCGCGAGCTACGGGATTCGGCTGCCAGCGCAAGGCAACGAAGCGGGATGGGCGTCGTCGTTCACGATTCCCGGCAAGGAACCGCCGCCTGGGAAGGACGCGTTCGAGATTCGCTACACGATGGTAGGCCCCGAGTACTTCGAGGTCATGGGGACGCGCATTCTCACCGGACGTGGAATCGAGGACAGCGATCTCCCTGACAGCGCACCTGTCGCGATCATCAGCGACACCATGGCGCGCCGGCTGTGGCCTGGAGAAAGCCCAATCGGCCGGCGGATCCGAATGGGACGCGCGCGGCCGGTCGAGCGGGAGATCGTCGGCGTCGCGGAAGACATCCGGATCTCGGGCCTGTACGAACCGCCGGAGATGTATGTATACGTGCCGTACGCACAGCAGCGACAGAGTTTTGGATTGCTGCTCGTGGAAACCGAAGGGGACGTCGCCGGCGTGATCGCGCCCGTCAAGCAGCGGATCGCGGCCATCGATGCGAACGTGCCGGTGCTTACGGTGAGTTCGATGGCGAACCACATGGACCTCCTGCTCTACGACGACCGGCGCAACGCCTGGATCGGACTAGCCGTCGCGCTGCTGGCGCTGACGCTCGGCGCGGTCGGCGTGTACGGTGTCGTGTCGCTGGTGACCGCGCGGCGAACGAAAGAGATCGGCATCCGCGTCGCGCTCGGTGCCGAACGCCGGCAGCTGCTGCGGCTGCTGCTCGGGAAAGGATTCGTGCTCGCGTCGACGGGCGCGGTGCTGGGCGTCGCCGGCGGTCTCCTCGTCGGCCGCGAACTGCGCAGCCAGCTTCACGACATCAGTCCCGCCGATCCATGGAGTGTCGCCGCCGGGACCGCCGTCCTGGTCAGCGTCGCGCTCGCATCGAGCTTGATTCCCGCGTGGCGCGCGAGCCGCGTGGACCCGGCCGTCGCGCTGCGAGAGCAGTAGCGGTGCGATGGCTCACGGCCTTTACGAAGGCCTTAGTGATCGTTGTGATTGGCCGTCGGCCCGTGGCAGAATCCCACGGATGATCAAACGGGTCGGCGTCGTCGGCGCCGGAACCATGGGAAACGGGATTGCGCAGGTGTTCGCGCAATCAGGCTTCGAGGTCCGGCTGTGCGATACGGTGCCCGCGGCAATCGATCGTGCGCGCGCCACGATCGAAAAGAGCCTGGGCAAGTTTGTCGAAAAGGGAAAAATGGCCGCGCCAGACAGAGATGCGGCGCTGGGACGGCTGACGACGGGATCGGACCTCGAGGCGCTGGCCGACGTGGATTACGCCGTCGAAGCCGTCGCCGAGAACGCGGAGGTGAAGCGCGCAGTGTTCGCGCGGCTCGACGCGATAACGAAAGCGCACGTCATCCTCTCGACGAACACGTCATCCATCTCGATCACCACGCTCGGCGCCGTCACGAAGCGGCCAGACAAAGTGCTCGGCATGCATTTCATGAATCCCGTTCCGTTGATGACGCTCGTGGAGGTGATTCGCGGCCAGGCGACGTCCGCCGAATCGATCGCTACGGCGACAGAGCTGTGCACGAAGCTAGGAAAGACGCCCGTCGAAGCCGCTGACTATCCGGGGTTCATCTCCAACCGCATCCTGATGCCGATGATCAATGAGGCGATCTACGCGGTGATGGAAAGTGTCGGCACGCCGGAAGCGATCGACACGGTCATGAAGCTCGGGATGAATCACCCGATGGGACCGCTGACGCTCGCGGATTTCATCGGGCTCGACGTGTGCCTTGCCATCCTCAACGTCCTGCACGACGGCCTTGGCGATCCGAAGTACCGTCCGTGTCCTCTTCTGCGCCGCATGGTTGCCGCGGGGCAGCTCGGTCGCAAGAGCGGCCGGGGCTTCTACAGCTATTAGTTAAGTTAGATGGCCGTAACCAGTAACCAGTAACCAGTAACCAGTAACCAGTAACCAGTAACCAGTAACCAGTAACCAGTAACCAGTAAAACATTACCGTCTACCGTCTACCGTGCAGTTCACTTCCGTGTTCGTCTTCCTCCAAAAGATTTGAGAATGAGGATGGTAACGGGCGCGAGGATGGCGACCTCGACAACCAGTGCGCGCAGGTTGTACAGCCAGAAGCGCGATTCCCAGTAGCGGCGCGAAACCGGCGGAAAGATTTCGATGCTCGCCTTGTAGTACTCGCGCGTCATCGGCCACAGCGCCATCACGCCGATCGGCGGACGCGTGTCGTTGCTCAACCAGTCGAGAAACACGTGCGACCCCCACGCAAGAGCGACGGCGAGTCCCCACCGCGGCTGACGGCTGGCGATCCACGCCACGACGCCCGCCGCGCACGCCGCCCCCAGGCTGTGACTGATCCCCCGGTGATCGCTGAGCAGCAGATCAAGGTCGGGAGCAATCGCCACGGCGGCGAGGATGGCAGCAGTGCGCAGATTCTGGCGCCTGGACGCATGCCAGCCGATCGCAATTCCTCCAAGCGCATGGCCCACGGGTGATGGCATCGACCCGGAGATCTTAATTGACCCACTCTGTCACGCGATGGGAGTACGCTCTTTCTGCACACTTTTGCTCGAGGGGCGAAAGTGACACATGACGGCAACTGCATGACACATAGGCACCTAGAGACACGACGAAATCTATTTTCGCTTGACAGGCCTGCACGCCTGCCCCTAGACTACGAATACTCGGACGATTCTTTTTGCGAGGAGCTTCATGGCAGCATCGGCAAATGACGACCGTAACGACCGCGAGCGCGCAAAGGCCATCGAGCTGGCCGTCAGCCAGATTGAAAAGCAGTTCGGCAAGGGCTCGATCATGCGCCTCGGCGGCAAGGAGGTCATCCCGCAGATGCCCTCGATTTCCACCGGCGCAGTCAGCCTCGACTATGCCCTCGGCATTGGTGGCGTCCCCCGCGGCCGCGTGATCGAGGTCTTCGGGCCCGAGTCGTCGGGCAAGACCACGCTCGCGCTCCAGATCATCGCGCAGGCGCAGAAGACCGGCGGGATGGCGGCCTTCGTCGACGCCGAGCACGCGCTCGACGCGCAGTACGCCCGCAAGCTCGGCGTGGAGCTCGAAAACCTCCTCGTCTCGCAGCCGGACAACGGCGAGCAGGCGCTCGAAATCGTCGAAGTGCTCGTCCGCTCCGGCGGCGTCGACGTGATCGTCGTCGACTCGGTCGCCGCGCTCGTGCCGCGCGCCGAAATCGAGGGAGAGATGGGTGAAGCGCAGATGGGCCTCCAGGCGCGGCTGATGTCGCAGGCCCTTCGCAAGCTGACCGGCATCGTCTCCAAGTCCAAGACGTGCCT